>Ga0102946_1000702_pt1 | contig 11671 bp, 11 predicted proteins | sample SalPon2A_A_D1_MG_FD_78209 | JGI IMG/M metagenome (GOLD analysis project Ga0102946, IMG submission 78209) | Soil microbial communities from South San Francisco under conditions of wetland restoration - Salt Pond MetaG R2A_A_D1_MG | ecosystem: Environmental > Terrestrial > Soil > Wetlands | place... | reverse complement strand
TGAAATGAATGATTTAATAAAAAACGCTATATTTCAGCATTCATTTATTAATTAAAATAGAATAACTATGAAATGGTCGTTTAGTGCATTGGTTTTTTCAGTAGCAATTGTTATTGCTTCAATAGTTTTAGGAAACGCTTTTATGAATAGAAACAAAAACGGAGCTATTGAAGTTACAGGTTTGGGAAAGGCAGATTTTACATCGGATTTAATAGTGTGGGAAGGTAATTTTTCTAAAGAAAGTAGCGATTTAAAAGCTGCTTTTAACGGTTTGGAAAAAGACAAAAAAATTATCGAAAGTTATCTTCTATCTAAAGGAATTAAAAGTGAAGAATTGGTATTTAAGGCGGTAAATAGTAGAAAAAACACACGTGAAAAGTATTCTTCTGATGGTAAATATATGGGACGTGAATTTTTGGGATATGTACTTACACAATCGCTTCAAATTGATTCAAAAGAAGTTGAAAAGGTTGAAAAAATTTCAAGAGAAATAACGGAATTGCTTAATAAAGGTATTCAATTCTATTCTATGGAGCCAAGATATTATTATACCAAATTGGCAGATTTAAAAATTGAAATGATTTCAAAAGCAACTGCTGATGCTAGAGCTAGAGCTGAAAAAATTGCTGAAAATTCGGGAGGTGATTTGGGTGATTTAATTTCAGCGAAAATGGGTATTTTTCAAATTACAGGTCAAAACTCAAACGAAGATTACTCTTGGGGCGGTACATTTAATACTTCATCTAAAGAAAAAACAGCTTCAATTACTATGAAATTGCATTATAAAACCGATTAAATGAAAGAGGAGCGAGGAAGCGATATCCATTTACGGCCGCGATTTCAATTGGAAATAAATGAATCTAAAAAAACTGTTTTGGCTAAATTTAAAGCCCAACAGCAATTAGAAAACTGTACTTATTGCATTAAAGTAATTGGTGACCATGTGGTTGTAGATGTGCCTAAAGATGAAAATCACTTTTGGTCGCCTCAATTGCATTTAGAGATTGAAGAAACTATTGAAAATAAAGCTTTAGTAAAAGGTTTATTTGGACCAAAACCTACCGTTTGGACACTTTTTATGTTTATACATTTTGCTGTTGCAGTAGCTTTTATTGGTTTTGGAATTATGTGGTATGTAACATACACCATAAAAACCGATACAACTTTAGCCATGGCTATGGTTATTGTATTACCAATTTTATGGATTTTACTCTACATTTTTGGTCGTTTAGGTAGAATTAGAGGACGCAAACAAATGCGCGAACTTAATAGATTTATGACTAAAACTTTAGCTAAAACAAACTAATCATTATAGCCAAAACGGCGTAATTGTTTTTTATCGCTTCGCCAATTTTTATTTACTTTAACATATAATTCTAAGTGAATTTTTTTGCCAAAAAACTTTTCTAAATCTTTTCTAGCTTCAATACCAACACGCTTTAGTGCTTCGCCTTTATGACCAATAATAATTCCTTTTTGAGTTTCGCGCTCAACCATAATTATAGATCTAATTCTAATAATATTTTCGTCTTCAAAAAACTCTTCTGTATCAATTTCAACGGCGTAAGGAATTTCTTTTTTATAATGAAGAAGAATTTTTTCACGAATGGCTTCGTTTACAAAAAAGCGTTCAGGTTTATCGGTTAACTGATCTTTAGGATAAAATGCAGGAGATTCAGGTAATAACTCAACAATGCGGTTAAATACATTAGCCACGTTAAAGTTTTCTAGGGCTGAAATTACATAAACCTCGGCGTTAGGTACTTTTTGTTGCCAAAATTTAATTTTCTCTTCTACTACATCTTGTGAAGATTTATCTATTTTATTAAGAAGCAGTAAAACAGGAATTTTACTATTGGTAATTTTATTGAAAAAAGCTTCGTCTTTTAATGAAGTTTCGCCAATTTCAACCATATAAATTAAAATATCAGCGTCTTCAAAAGCATTTTTTACAAAATCCATCATTGAAGTCTGTAATTCGTAAGCTGGTTTTATAATTCCGGGTGTATCAGAAAAAATAATTTGGAAATTTTCATTATTAACAATACCTAATATTCGGTGACGTGTAGTTTGTGCTTTGGAGGTGATTATAGACAAGCGTTCGCCTACAAAAGCATTCATTAACGTAGATTTACCTACATTAGGATTTCCTATAATATTTACAAAACCGGCTTTGTGCTTCATTTTCAATGTTTACGTTATAAGGTTCAAATTTAAATATATTTTATTGAAGTTAAGCCATTGTTTTTTATAAAAAATGTATTACATTTGCAATCCAAATCGCGGGGTAGAGCAGTAGGTAGCTCGTCGGGCTCATAACCCGAAGGTCGCTGGTTCGAGTCCAGTCCCCGCTACTACAAAACAGTTTAGCTTAGCTAAGCTGTTTTTTTTATGTCTGTAATTAATGAATTTATTCACTTTGTTAGTGAAAATGAATACGTTTTTTGAACACGGTTAACTAATGAAAAAGAACTTTTCAACCCCTAAAATTTATACTGCTAAAGGGGATTTGAGTAAGCAATGGTACGTTTACTTTTCCCTACCGTAACACCAAAATAGGGAAACCTCAATGAATGAAAAATATCTATGGAAATGTAAATAAAATAGATATTACTATTAAGTGAAAAATATGATCAATCGTTAGACACTTGCGGACACTCTGTTAATTCTAAAATATAATATAAGCTAAAATTGAATTTAAGTTGTTCATTTATACCATATTTTGTGTTTTAAAATTTCATCTTTCATAATAGCAATGCACCAGATGTAATTTACTTACAATGTTGTGCGTTTATACATTAACCAATCAATTTGAAGCTTAGGCTATTTTAATATTCCTGTGAAAATAAAAACATAATACAATCCAGTTAATATGAAAATAACACCTGTTACAATTCGCATAACTTTTTCGGTTTTAGTAATTCTTTTATAAAACACACCAACTTTTCCTGCTGTAAAAGCTAATAAATAAGTGAAAAGAATTACAGGCAACCCTGTACCAAATGCAAATACAATAGGCAAATAAAGTCCATCTGCTGAAGCAATGGTCATTGGTATTAATATTCCGAAAAACAATGCTCCACTATAAGGGCAAAACGCCAGAGCAAAAACGATTCCTATCAAAAAAGAGCCTAAGATTCCTTTGTCTTTAAATTTATCTGAAAATTTATCCTGGAAATTAGATTTACTTAAAAAATTGAGTTTGATAAAATTGAGCATAATCAGTCCAATAATTATCAATAAAGGTCCTAAATACTTTTCTCCATTCTGGTTTAAGAATCGGGCAATATGGAATTTACTTGCCCCAAAAAATAATATCAAGCCAATTGCAGTATAACTAAACCCTCTACCTAAAGAGTAGAATAATCCGCTTAAAAATACTTTTCGTTTGCTGGCAATGTTCTTGGAAATAAATGCTGTTGCTGTGATGTTGGTCGCCAAAGGACAAGGACTAATTGCTGTCATTAGTCCAAGCACAAATGCCGATAAAATAGGAATATTATAATTCTCCAAAAACGACTGCAAAAAATCCATTTAGAGCACCTTTAATTCAGTTTCTATTTTTGCTTTTAGTTCTTTAGAAAAAGCTTCTTTGTCATTTCCGTACATAAAGGCAAAATCGGTTAAATCTATCTGGGTTTCCTTTCCGTTTTTAATTACATTTAAGAACAAAGCTGTTCCTGCTGCTTCAAACTTTTCAGCAATTTTTTCGTTTTCCTTTTCATCAACATTAATAACTTTAAACGTAATTTTTTCTTCTTTTAGTTCAGGCGCAAAATAAGTTTCTAATGTATATTTTGTGTTTGCTTCAATTGCATTACAAGTCATACACCTATGAGTTGAGTGAAAATCCACCACTTCAATTTTCGAAATTGATTTATCTGAAGTAGTTATTCTGTTTTTATCCTGACTGTTACAAGATGTAATTATTAGACTAATTGCTAAAACTGTAAAAAATTTGAATGTTTTCATTTTTTTAATTTATGGTTTATAATATGATGTTAAATAAATATCCTGAAATAATAATGCAAAGTGTAACAACACTAAAAAAAATAGCGATTAGCTTTAAGGTCATTACTTTTTTTAAGAGCATTGCTTCTGGTAACGACAAACCGACAACTCCCATCATAAATGCTATTGCAGTTCCTAATGGAATGCCTTTAGTTACTAATACCTGAACTACTGGTAGAATACCTGATGCATTTGAATACATTGGAACAGCTAAAATAGTTGCAATAGGAACTGCAAAAAGATTATCTTTATCCATATATTTTTCAAAAAAACCTTTTGGAATATAACCGTGCATTAATCCACCAATTGCAATACCTACTATTACATACGGAATGATACCTTTGAGGATTCTAAGAACTTCAGCCCAAATAATTGGTAAGCGTTGTTTAAAGGGTTTTTTTTCATCTTGAAATATGTCTTGATCTTTTTGAGCGTTTTCTAAAATTTCTTTTGTCCAAGGTGTTAGATATCCTTCTAATTTCAAATTTTGAAGTATGATTCCAGATATTGTACCCAATAAGATACCACTTACCACATAAATAAAAGTTGTTTTGAGTCCGAACAAGCCAACAAAAAGCCCTACTGCAACTTCATTGACCAAGGGTGAAGTAATTAAAAAAGAAAAGGTAACACCTAAAGGTATTCCGCCTCTCACAAAACCAATAAATAAAGGCACTGATGAACATGAACAAAAAGGTGTTACCACACCAAATAGACTTGCCATAAGGTATTCCAATCCGTATAATTTATTTCTTGAGAGGTAGTTCTTAACCTTGTCTATTGGAAAGTAACTGTTTACTATTCCCATAAAAAAAATAACGACAAAGAGAAGGATTAAAATTTTTGTGGTGTCATAAATAAAGAAGTTTAAAGCTTCTGCCAAATGTTCACCTGTACTAAAATTCAAGACATCATACACCAACCAATCTGCTATATTTTGTGCCCAATCAAACATTTTTTATCTTGTTAATAACACTGTACTTCTCAATGTTCTTTTTCATTAAAGCAGTATTTAATTTTTCATAGTAACTCTGAAGGGTCAAAATGTAAGCAATGTTTTCTACTCTTGGTAGATTTTCAAGACTTGTTGTGTTAACTTCAATGGTAAGTATTGACATGGTAATTCATAGTAGGATTAACTAATTTAAAAGAGCCAATACTTCATCTTTTGAAGGTATTCTACCTTTTATTGTTATGACATCATCTATAACTAAAGCAGGTGTAGTTATTACGTTGAACTTCATAATTTCCATTATATCCTCAACCTTTTCTATAGTAGCATCAATATTGTTCTCTGAAACCACTTCTTTCACGACTCCTGTCATTGATTGACATTTTGGACAACCTGTCCCTAAAATTTTAATTACTTTCTTCATGATTTATAAAATTGTCTATCGCCAATAGACGATATTATTATTAAAAAAATATCAATCAAAAAATTGTTGAAACAATGTTTTTGCAATCTTCCAGTTTTCTTTATTGATACAATACTTTATTTTTGGTGGTTTTAATTCTCCTTGTATTAAACCGGCGTTTTTTAATTCCTTTAAATGTTGTGAAACCGTTGATTGAGAAATTGGCAATACGTCAACTAACTCTCCTGTAAAACAACAAGATTGGTTTTCAAGATGCTTTAAAATAGCAATACGAGTTGGATGCCCTAATGCTTTAGCAAATTTTGCCAAAACTTTGGTATCTTCCGTATATTCTATATTTTCTAAACTTCTTTTCATTATTTTCATCGTAAAATTACGATAGATATTGGGAAATAAAATTGATTTTTGTCATATTTTATTTTTTTATGAAAAGCATTTTTTTTCTTTAGTCAAAAGGATAACAAACCAAACCAATATTATCAATGCTATTTGCCTTCAATTGTTTGAATTCTGATTTTTGCAATCATTACAATTGAAAAATAGTTATCATTCTTAATTAATAGATTCTGCTAAAATTCTACCAGTAGTTTTCAGTTTTGTTAGAGTTCTATCAAATTTTAACCTTACTAAGTTTTTTAAAATATAGTTCAATTTCAGCATGAAGGACTTTAAAAAAATGCTGTGCTAAAAAAGAATCAACTTTTATTATACTGCAAGGACAATACGGGTAGCAATGTGCACAGAAAGGAGCATTAATGTATAAATTTAAGCCATCAAAAGGTTAATATAAAATTGGGCGCGCAATGTTTTATAAATGAAAACTATTTTGAATTATCTGCATAGTAAAACCGAATACTTTTTGTTATTGCCTTCTACATAAATGCATAGTGATTAGTCCAATTAATTCTGTTTTTATTACAGGTTTAGTAATATAGTCATTACATCCAGCTGCAATTACTTTTTCTTTGTCACCTGACAGTGAATATGCAGTTTGTGCAATTATTATAACCTCTTTATTAAATTCTCTTATTATTCTTGTAGTTTCAATGCCGCTGATACCTGGCATTTTTATATCCATTAAAACAATGTCAATGTCAGGATTAACTTTTATCAGTTCAATTGCTTTTTCTCCAGAATTTGCTATAATAATATTTGTTGCGAAATCATTCAGAATTATTTCTAGGTAATCAGCAGAAACTTCATCATCCTCAACAATTAAAATCTTTATTTGGTTTAAAGGCTTATTGTTGTTTTCCGTTTTTTTATCCTTAATTTTCAAATCAGGTTTAGTTGTTTTATATAAATAAGGAATTTTGAAATAAAAGCTTGAACCTTTTCCCTGCACAGATTCTACCCAAATTTTACCGCCAAGCATTTCAACATATGATTTTGAAATAGCAAGCCCAAGACCCGAGCCTTCGTAAACATGTTTATCTTCAATATCTGCTTGTTCAAAGCGGTTAAATATTGCATTTTTCCGATTTTGAGGAACCCCAATTCCAGTATCTTTTACACAAAATTGAATGAATCCATTCTTAATACCATAGCTTACTTCAATTTTCCCTTTGTTGGTATATTTTATTGCATTTCTAATCAAATTCGTAATAATCGATTCAAATTTGATCTTGTCGGTTTGAATTAAAAGACTTGTTACTTCATTTTTTAAACTAAGCATTAAGTTTTTTTGTTCAGCTTGAGGTTGAAAGAAGTCAATTAAGTTTTTTAATTCCACACTCATGTCAATTTCTGATTTCTTGACTTTAGTAAGACCTGCTTCAATTTTAGATAATTCAATGATGTCGTTTACGGTATTTAGCATGCGATCACCACTTTTATGAATAATTTCAATATATTTTTCTCGGGTATCTTCTCTTAAATCAGGGGTTTGAAGTAATTCAGTAAATCCAAGAATGCCATTCATTGGCGTACGTATTTCGTGGCTCATATTGGCGAGGAAGGCCGACTTCAAACGGTCGCTTTCTTCAGCTTTCTTTTTTGCCTTAATCAGCTTATTTTCATAGTTCTTGCGTTCTGTGATATCCTGTAAAGTTCCTTTTATAGCCACAATTTTATTGGTCTCATCAAAAACTGGTTCACCCCTAGCAATAGCATAGCGGAATTCTGAATTTAGATCTGAGAATTCTACTACTATTTCATAGTTTTTACCTTTCTGTATAGCTTTTTGTATAGCTTTTTGAAAACGCTGCCAACTTGCAGGAGTGTAATATTTTTCGTGTTGAGCTACATCTTGTGCATCTTTTTCATTATCAATACCAATTAGATTGTACATTTGATTACTCATCTGAACTTCACCTGTTGTAAGGTTGTAAAACCAGTTACCTATATTAGCAATTCGTTGAGCATCGCGTAGTCTTTTTTCACTTTCTTTTAACTTTTCTTTACTTTTACTCAGCTTTTCTTCAACTTTTATCCGTTCTGTAACATTACGGTTTACAGCTAACCCTCCAATCGTATTTCCCTGTTCATCTTCCAGTAAAGAAACATGAACATTTATGAATAGCGCTTCACCGGTTTTCTTTTTTTGACGGACCAAACCTTGCCAATTTTTATTAGCTAAAAGTTCCTTTTGCGCTTCCTCTTGAGTTTCATCGATGAATTCTGTTTGAAGAAGCTGATCAAGGTTTTTTCCGAGCACTTCTTTTTTGGACCAACCATACATATTTTCGGCATTTTTATTCCAACTCGTAATTCGGAGTTCTAAATCTGTAGCTATAATGGCATCGGAGATGTTTTGCAGAAGATAAGAATTATAAAGAAGTTCCTCTTCGGCTCTTTTTAATTTAGTAATATCCTGAATGAAACCAACTACCTTGATTGGATTGCCGGCTTCGTCTTTAACCACTTCAGCAATTGCTTTAATGATTTTACTTGCTGGTCCGGAAACAGGTCTGATTTCATGTTCAATATTATATGGTTTATCTTTTTCTATTAAATCCACCCAGGCCTGTTGTACACGTTCTTTATCTGGGATGCATTTCAAGGCGTCTTCTCGAGAAAATTCTTCAATTTCCACGTTATAACCATAAATCCGTTTTCCTTCATCAGAAACCCAGTATGTTTTTTTGGCAATGTCATACTCAAAATTTGCAATTTGTCCCATTTCCTGAGCTTTTTCGAAACGCCTATTACTTTCCATTAATTTTTGTTCAGTAACAGAAAGTTGTTGATTGGCTGCTCTTAATTGTTGCTCACTGGCTTGCAACTGCTGGTTGGCAGCTCTTAACTGTTGATTGGTTGCCAGAAGTTCACTCTGGGTGTTTTTGCTTACAATGGTTTCGCTAATTAAGTCTGATATTCCCTGTATTAGATTACGTTCTTCTTTCAGGAATGGACCTTCATCTAGTTTTGGACGCTGCTCAGCGTAATAAACATCTATCAATCCTTTTTTTTCACTGTCAATAATAATATCAGCCGATTGCCTCCATTTGCTTTCTTTGAAATTTTGAGATATATATTCATGGTTCTCAAATTGTATTTTTGCACTGGTAATTTCAGGATGTTGCCAACCCTCTGGAATGATATTTACAGCTTCTTGCAGTAACTCGTTAATTGTTTCTTTGTTTCTGATTAAACTTGAAATATTATACAAGCACTTGAGCTCTTTAATCCTTTCATTAAGCGCCCTCATATTTTCGTCATTTAGCTGTTGATCGGCCTTCATTTTTTATAAATCTTTTTGTTTAAAGTGGTGCAATAATATTAATTTAGAATCACCTATTGTGATAAAAACCTCACCTTTTTCAATATCAAATATTACCGATCGACGGCAATTTCCACCTAAAGAGGTTGCTGAGACCCTTATTTTCAAATCATTCAGTAAAGCCGATATTGACCGGATATTACTTTCACAAATTGTATCGTCTTCTTTTTGCAAAACGTTACCAGCCCCAACTAAGCAAACACTTAATTGTGAGGTATTATTGTCATTCATTTGTAATACTTGCAGTAATTTGTGCATTGCATCTTCGGCATACTTTGTCTTATTCTGCTCTTCTGTATTAGGTGCTTTGCCCGGCAGCATGAAATGAGCAACGGCACCAATTTCTTTTTTTAGATTAATACCTGCGATTACAATACAAGATCCTATACCGTTGGAAATTAAGATGGAATCAGCTCCTCCCATTTTAACCTCTCCTGTGGATATGTTAATAGTTTTTTTTATTGTAGCCTATATTACTCACATAAAAGTAATGAAAATTCTTTTACTAGTTACCACATATCCAATGATTTATAGTAAACTCTAAACCTTTTTTAAATTTATAGTCAATTAATTTTAGGCTAATTGATCTGGAATTCTTATTAAGAATTTTCATATCTGCTTTTTCCTTGTCAATAACACAATATACTGTATCTTTTTGTATTGGCTGTAAAGGAGTGAGATATATGATTTGTGAGACCTAAAATCTATAGAATTTTCCAAAAGAACAAATCATTTAGTTGAATGTTTGTCGTTTCAATTTAAGCATAAACTAAATGAGTCGGATTATTGGCATTAAATTCTTCTAAAATGTTACTTTACTCTTAATAATTAGAGGTTAATTCTCACTTGAAATTAGTATGCAATTTTTAATAAAATAACTATTATCCTTAAATATAAAAAGCTCTTCATCTCAAAATTTTAATTGTTTTAATACAAAAGATGAAATTATGAGAGTGAATTATTTTAGGCTATAATTCCTATAGCTTTTGAATGAGTTATTGCCTCACTACTATGTTTAAAATAAAGGTATTTAATATTTAAAGTCCCAATATTTTTTAAAACCTTTTCAACGTTTTCTTTGGGTTCTTTTTTTGTTTGTCTAATGTATATAGCAGCTATATTTTTTGGAAATACTTTGCAAATTCGTTCATACAAAAAAGGATCTTTTTGAGAGTCATCACCTAATAAAACATAATCAAGTTCTGGATAAAAAGAAATGATTTCTTTTATTTTTTCAAACTTATGATCGTGATTTCCACCACCCGTAAAAAAGAAATCACCCAATCCTTTTTTAATTTTTTTAAGCCTAATAACAGCTTTTGGCAATTTGTATTTATTTGCAATGGCTACAATAAATGAATAGAGGTTCCATTCACTACTTGAAACATAGAAAAATGAATTAAAAAAGTTTTTATTTTTTTGCCCCGCTTTACTTAATGCTCTATAATGTGAAGGCACATCATCAAATACCTTTCGGTTATCTATGTTTTGCGTTAGCATTACATAAAGCTTCTTAAAGATATTTGAGCTGTGTGATATTAAAAAGGTATCGTCAATATCTGAAATAATTCCATACCTACTCGTATGCGGTTTCAAAATTTCACCTGTAGTTATAATATTAAAATTATTGTATTGGCAACTTACAGTACAAGGGTACCAACCACTTTCTAAATTTTTAGTAAACGGAATTCTAAAATTAAAATAGCCATCTTCCATTGTTTTAGTAATTACCAATTCATCTTGAAATTTAAGCGTAACTTTTTTATTTGCTGTAGGTTTTATAGTAAACATTTTAAAAATGGAAAATGAATGTTTTATAGCCTTTTTTTCAATACTATATTGGCTGGGAGCCCAAGATGTAAATACATGTCCAGAAACTATCAATTCCTTCTCATTCATATAGCCACGATAAATACTAATATCTAATTTCATACTTATTTATTCTAAAAAATCAATAAATTTATAGTACTAAATATAACGAAATATAATGAAAAGAAATCTTCTCTTAATAATCAATCCTACTGCTGGCTCTATTAACATTGAGGTTGTAAAGAGTAAAGCTAGAAAATGGTCAACCAAGTTTGATTTCGATTTAAAAATATTTGAAACTTCTGGAGAAGATGATAAAGCAAAAATTGAAAATTTTTTAGAAGCCAAAAGTTATCAGCGAGTAATTGTTGCAGGTGGTGATGGCACCATAAATATGGTAGCTTCTACTATTTTATATAAAGATATTGTATTGGGTATTTTAGCCTGTGGTTCAGCAAATGGATTGGCTACTTCCTTAAATATTCCGAAGAATTTAGATGAACAATTTAAAATTGCATTAAGCAACAATCCATTACCTATAGATACTATTTTTGTAAATGATAAATTATGTGTCCATATCGCTGATATTGGTGTTAATGCAGAATTGATTTACAACTACGAAGAATCTAACTCAAGTGGTATGTGGGGTTATGCTAAGCAAAGTATACCAACTTTGTTAAAATCAGATTATCCTTACCACTTCACCATTAATTTAGAAAATTCTGTTAAAAAATATAAAGGCGTATTATTGGCT
>Ga0102946_1000701_pt1 | contig 11673 bp, 9 predicted proteins | sample SalPon2A_A_D1_MG_FD_78209 | JGI IMG/M metagenome (GOLD analysis project Ga0102946, IMG submission 78209) | Soil microbial communities from South San Francisco under conditions of wetland restoration - Salt Pond MetaG R2A_A_D1_MG | ecosystem: Environmental > Terrestrial > Soil > Wetlands | place... | reverse complement strand
CCTGATATGAGGGGGTGGGCTCCCAGACTTCAATGTACACAAAATCCTGCGGTGCTGTTGCCAAGGCGTCAATTGGCCAATTCCCAACCGCATTAAAGGTAAGAGCAGTCTTTGGAAAGTCGTTCTTCAACCTGGAAACAAATTGATGAAAAGCATCTGGAATATCTACCATCTCACCGTTTATATTCCGCCCTGTTTTTGGATCTCCATATTGGTCCACATGCAGCCCGTCGAAGTTGGTTTCCTCTAAAACTGTTTGACATTGCTGAACCAGGTGTTCAATCCACGGGCTGCCAGGAGTGGGGTCCATGATACCCAAAAATCCTTCAAATGTGATTGGGGCATTGTCGTTGTCATATAACCGCCACGCCGGGTGTCGTTCTGCAAATTCTAATGAGGCGGCATACACAGCCAAATACGGCATAGCCTTAATCCCTGCTCGATGACAATCTGAAATCAGGCCTTCTATCACCCTAAGAGACATTTTTCTACCCAGCGGATCAATAAATTCCTGCGCAGGGGGCATCAATTGATCATGCCGGTATTGCCAATCATAAAACTGGACCCCGTTGATATGGTACTTCAACAAAGTGCGAACTTTATCGTTAGAAGAATGCTGGCCTTCCTCAAAATCAGTCAAAAAGCCATATCGCGGATACTGCGTCCAATTGTCCATCACATCAAAGGCGGTAAATGCTTTCATTTTTTCCCCCATTGCTTCTTGCCAGGATACCTTGACTCGATAGCCGCATTGGGATTCAGACGGCACTGCTATCGAAAAGGCCACATTTTGTTCCCCCTCCTCAAATGCAGTTTCTTGGGAAAATGTTTGAACCATTTCGTCCAAATGATAAACCTCAATCAGAAATGGCACAATTGCCGCTTTATTAATTGAAACAGATAAATTAATTTTTACCGTTTCTCCGGGGATGTAAGTTCCCTTATCAGGATAAATATCAATCAATTTCATCCAGCTCACCCTTTTAGCCCGGTTGTGGTAATCCCCTGAATAAAGTGACGCTGGAATAAAACAAACACAATCACCACCGGTACCAGGGATACAAGTGACGCAGCAAACACCTGTCCCCATTCTGTGAGATGCTGTCCTTGAAACAAAGCAATGGCAATCGGCAATGTCCGCTTGGTAGTTTCTTTTATCGCCACATGCGCCCAGGGGAACTCCTCCCAACTATAGAGGAATGTAAATATTGTCACTACGGCAATTCCTGGACGGGATAAAGGAAAAATCACCTTCCAGAAAATGGTCCAATTGCTTGCCCCGTCAATCAAAGCAGCGTCTTCTAGATCCTTTGGAATTCCCTCAAAAAAACCACGCAGCAAGAAGGTCTGCATGGAAATATTCATCGTCACATACACCAATATCAGCCCCGTAAATTTCTCCAACAAATCCAAATGTTTTGCAACAATAAACTGAGGGATTATCAACATCACAGGTGGGATCATCATTCCCAACAAAAAAATATAGAACAAGAACTTTTTTCCCGGAAATTCCAGCCTGGCAAAGGCATAAGCAAGCATGGATGACACAAAAATAGTCGTCACTGTGGTTATCGATGCTACAAACAGGCTGTTGAGAAAATACAGACCAAAATAGTCTTTACCTAGAGCTTCAATATAGTTTTTCAATGTAACTTCAGCAGGCCACAACCTTGGCGGCATTTCAAAAATAAATGCCTGCGGCTTTAGCGAGGTAATGAGCATATACCAAAAAGGTACGACCACGATCACCAGCCCAAAGATCAGCAAAGTATAAGTGATTATTTTTCTAATACGACGTTCTCTTTTTTGGCTCATTAGTACTCCACCTGTTTTTGCAGCAACTGAATCTGAATAATACTGATGATGAAAACAACAAAAGTGAGCAAGTAACTGATCGCTGCACCCGAGCCAAAATCTAACCGGCCAAAAGTAGCTTCATACATCAATGTAAGGATAAAGTGCGTCCTATCCAAAGGATCGCCACCATTGGTGATCAACAAATTAGAAATGTAAGCATTCAAAGCCCCAATAGTGAGTACAACCACTTCAAAGACAAGCGTGGGCCGTAATAAAGGCACAGTGATATTAAAAAACCTCTGAACCGGACTAGCGCCGTCCACTTCAGCAGCCTCATAAATATTTTCCGGGATGGCCTGGAGACCAGCCAGAGTGATAACTGCTGTCCATCCCACACCTTTCCATATCCCCAATAAATGGATGGGCACAAATGTCAAAATAGGGTCAGCTAACCAAAGGATATTTTTATCAACCACGTGCAGAACATCGCGCAGCACATAATTGATCAACCCGGCCTGTCCGCTGAACATATACTCAAATAATAAGCTAACCACTACCCAGGAAGTAATCACTGGCAAGTAATACAACACTCTGAATAAAGCCTTACTTCTAATATCCTGATTGAGCAGGACCGCTACCATAAGGCCTAACACAATTTGCGCCGGAACAGTGACAACCGCATACATCCCCGTGTTCAAAGCTGCCCGCTGGAAGATGGGATCTTTGAGCGCATCGAGATAATTTTGCAACCCCACCCATTCAGACAATTCGGGTTTTACGATATTCCAATCATAAAAGCTGATCCGAAAAGAATAGGCCATTGGAATAATAACAAAAGGAGAAAATAAAAGTAGGGCAGGTAAGATAAAGATCAAGGCTATGCCAATCTGCCGGAGTTTTTTAGTGGAAAGTGTCACAGATTTTCCTGTTCCTAAAATTTGAGATATATTTGGCCCCATCCCCATTGGTCGAAGATGGGGCCAAACAGGTCTTTACAATACAGCTATTTTATTTTAGTTTAGCAGATCATTGATCTCGGCAGCAGCCTGATCCAATGCTTCCTGAACAGTCTGTTCGCCGCGGAGCGCTCTCTGGAAAGCATTATTGATCGCATTATCCATGTCGGACCAAGCAGGATGCGGCACGCGAGCCTGTGCGGTCTCCAGCTGCTGCAGGAAGATATCGAAATATTCTGGCAGGGCAGGGTTTCCGATCAATCCAGAAAGGGTCGGGATTACGCCTACTTCAGCCATCATCAACTGCGATTCTTCACTGAGCAAGAAGGCCAGCCACTTCATGGCTGCTTCCGGATTTTCAGATCCTTCAAAAACTACGGCATCTTCACCGCCCACAACGGAACTGGTCGTGCCATCCGCACCAGTGGGGATCAATGCAAAGTTTACCTCGAAATCTGGGTAATTGCCTTTATAGATATCTACCATCCAGGGGCCGTCGATGATCATCGCATACAGACCGGTGGCATGTCCATCTGCTGTGCCAATTCCACCGCCAAGCAAATTCGGGGAAATACAGCCCTGGTTGTATAAATCTACCAGCAGACTAAATGCTTCCACGCTTTCAGGGCCATTGATGTATCCGGTAGCTGTGGTGATCTCATCATCCACAACTTTGCCGCCCATGGCATAAAAGATGGGAGCAGGTGCCCAGAAGTAAGTCCCCCCCAGTGCATACCCATATTGTTCTTCACCGGAAGTTAATTCGCAAGCTACTGCTGCAAACTCATCCATGGTGGTGGGGACTTCAGCGCTAGCGGCCTCAAAGTCTTCTGTATTCCACAGCAGCACCTGTGTATTGGTATTTTGCGGCAAACCATAGTAATGCCCTTGCCAATAGTTGGTGGAAAGCGGGCCAGCGAATGTGCTGGCTGCCAAGTCGTCAAAGTCGTCCATCACACCATCCAACTGCATAAGGGCACCCTGATCTGCAAACTCTGATACCCAGGCGATATCCATCCGAGCAGTATCCGGAGCACCGCCGCTGGCAAGTCCTGTCAATATGGCCTGTTTGAAGTCATCATAAGCATATCGGGTTGGTTCAACCGTAATGTCAGGGTTTTGCTCTTCAAATGCAGCAATTACATTATCCAGTTGGGCTGTTTCGGCATCACTCATGGTATGCCAATAAGAAATGACCACAGGTTCCATGGCTTCTTCCGCTTCTGGTTCATCCATATCTGCGTTCTCTTCCGCAGCTTCATTTTCATTCGGAGCGGAATTTTCTACGGGTTCCGAATTTTCTACAGTGTTGCCCTCATCTTCAACTACATTGTTTGCCTGTCCGCACCCCACAAGGAATAAGCTGAAGATTACCATTACTGAAAGGGCTAAAACGAATATTTTATTTTTATCAAGCATCGTATGTATCCTCCAAAATAGTTTTATTAAATCTGTCCTACATTCAATCAGTTGAGATTAACCACCTCCTTTACTTAATTTGCTCACTAAATTATCTTTACGCAAAAATTTTTATCCATTTGCCTCTACATTAGGGGTTTTAAATAATTCATTCAGCACCAGGCTTGCAGCACCCAATGCCCATTTTTCATCTCCCCAGTCTTCAAACATCAATTGTGGCAAATAACTCATATTTGGCATCACATTGGTATCATAAGAAGATTTCATGGCTTCAAAGAATGCATTTCCCAAGAGAATTCCTTCCCCGCTGAGAATGATCAATTCGGGCGCAAGGACTGTTACAAGATTGGCAAGGTGCTGACCAAGTTTTTCGCCTGCATGGCGAATAACTCCCAAGGCAATCTTATCTTCTTCATGTATCAGGGATATCAATTCGTGAGGAGATGTGATTTGTCTCTCTTTTTCGACATTATTATTAAAGGCTGTAATCATTCCTGGGTAAGACACAATTGTTTCCAAACAACCGCGTTTCCCGCATGAACATAATTGTCCTTTGGGATCTACTGTGATGTGACCAAATTCTCCAGCACCCATTACCCCACGATAAATTTCTCCATTTAGAACCATTCCTAGGCCAAGGCCTCGTCCTATGGTGACTACAATAAAATTCCGCGTATGTTCACCCGCACCAAAAACTCTTTCAGCTACAACTAATGTATTTACATCGTTATCGATATAAACTGGGAGGTGCATCCGGTCAATGAGCATCTGTTTAAAAGGAACTTCCTTCCAACCTAGAATGGGAGAATGGTGAAGGATACCTGCCTCAAATTCGAGTACACCAGCAACGCCAACCCCAACGCCTAATAATTTTGTTCTTGGAATTTGCTTCGCGTTTAATAATCTTTCCACATTTTTTGAGATTGCTTCCAGAATTGAACCGGGGGAATAATCACTAATTTCCACCAATTGAGCAGAAATTTGATTCATTTCCAAATCAATCAATGAAAAATAAATGGCATTCTCCATGATTTTTGCACCAATCACATACCCGCCGTCAGGAGCAAGGGAGAGCAAAATAGGAGGGCGTCCCCCTTTGGATTCGCCACTTTCCTCACGAATTAGCCCCTCAGTTAATAGTTTTGTAGAAATGCTGGTAACTGTGGCGGGGCTTAAACCTGTCTCGCGAGCAATTTCTGCCCGTGAAATTTGGCCCTTGGTCTTTATCTTATTCAGAATCAAGGCCCGGTTGATGGCTCGGATAAGATCTCTATTTCCAGTTTTGTTCATAATAGTTTGTTTATTCAGTGAATAAAGTATGTTTAGTTTACCCCATTTTCTATTCGATTGTCAAGCATTTTCAATAGATAACGCCAGCATCTCCTAACGCTTTCAAAACTTGCGACTAAGATTCTGAGCAAGTAACACGATTGAACCGTATTTTCCCTTAGAAATCGGGATGGGTGGTGCTCGGAGACTATCACGTCTGGGGTACTTCAAACTTCTGCACAGGATCCTGAACAATATTTGTCTATGATTCGCTTTGATACTAGGCAAAAACTGGATGATCTGCCAGACTTTCAACTTGATTCCTAAAATTTTTTCGCTAAAAATGTTCGAGTCGCAGGTGGTGTTTTTTGTAAAAGAAACCTGATCAGACTGAGCTATTTGATTATTGTTTCATATGTTTTCTTCTGATTAGAGCAATTTCATTTGTTTTGCTGAACTCTTTCGATCTGGATTAGCCAATAGAATGAGAACAGTGAGTAATAGTTCTCCAGCAGAAACTGCAAACATTGCCCAGTCTGGTAGAATGTTCCATCTGCCTTCAAACAGCAGCCAGGCGGCATTGAATGCAAAATGGACGGGGAAGATTAGCAGGTAAACCATACCAGTTGTATAGCGAACACTGCCCCATAATCCACCGGTGATTGTTTTCGTGATAACACCTGAAAGCCCTTGTCGGGTGTGAAAAATTCCGAAAACGAGGGCCGATATGACCAGGGCAGTTGTTGCTGAAAAGCGTTTTTCAATGAAACTGTACAATTGTCCTCGGAAATAGATTTCTTCAGCCACCACGACAATCAGATAGGTAAGGAGACTCACAATCATGGGGGTGTCAATTGGCTTCAGATTGGAAATGCGAATGACAAAGATGTAGAACAGCATATAGCTGATAAAGATCCCCAGTGTCGAGATAATGTGAAAACCAATCTTTGAGGAGTTTAATTTCAAGCCCATCTCTTGCGGAGAAAAATTAAAAATAGAGATCAGCGCGAGAACAGCCATTAAGAAGACTGCATTCGTGATCAAGTTGCCTGCTGGCTGACCATTTAGGCCCGAGGCAAAACTCAGGCCGACCCCGACCGCTAAACCGATGATCGGAACGAATACGATGGTGATATAGCTCAGGGTTGGTTTTTGTTTGATATTCTTTAACATAATTATTTCCTAATCGTCTGAAATGGTATTTATGGCACTAATTAGTACCCTTGCTCTGCCAGCCAAGCATGCAAAACATTAGATAACTGCGCAGATTGCTCCTGTTGATCTGGATTTTCTCAGGACTCGCAAGGGTCATTGACCAGGTGATCAATACCTTCCTTCTTTGCCAGGCAGGCATATGCACCTGCTTGTTGCCTCTTTTTTCAATGTGAGGATCCTGTTCTGTCTAAATCGCGTTGTACGGAGATTATGGTGATGCCTAAATCACGGATGCGATTGAACAAGCCGTGCAGCGCAGATTGGTCGAATTCTCCACGAATACTCGTTTGGCCTTCATCATTGGTTTTAACCTCCAGCCCTTCGAACCAGCGCAGCCAGCGTTCATTGAGTTTTCCCTCAATACAGATTTGATATTGTATGGTTCGATCTGTAGATTTCATAGTGCACTTTATCCTTTATTTTTCTGTTTTGGTTAAATCGCCTGCTTGACGCTCGTGCCAACTGCTTCGGATTTGGGATTGCCTTTCTTTTCCAAGTTCATCACAGCGGGGATGAATAAACCGGTCACTGCCATCAAGAGGCATAAAATACCACCGAGCATGAACCAGGCTTGGATCCCGACACGATCGGCGACGGGACCAGCGATCATCAATCCAAGCGGAGCTATGCCTGTGCCGACGCTGCTCAAGAGTGAGAAAACACGGGCTTGCATATCGGGTTCAACAGTGGATTGGATGAGGGCTAACAACGGTCCATTTGTGATTGGGAGCATAAAACCGACTAGCAGCGCTCCGCCAACCGCCAGGAAAATCGCTGAAGAAGGGGCCAGTGCCAGGATCAAAGTGCCGGCGCCCAAGCCCATCAGCCCGATCATAGAAGTGAGTATCTTGCGTGAGAAGCCACCCCAAATTCCCAGCAGCACACCACCGAAGATTATGCCAGCCCCCATCGCAGATTCCACCCAACTCAGGTGGATGGCGCTCCCGCCAAAATAATCCTTGACCATCAGCGGATGCAGTGAAAAGGCGGGGATGATGGTGAAATTAATGCCCACTGTCATCAGCCCAATGATCAACAAACCCGGCCAACTGAGCATATAACTTAAACCTGCTCTGAAGTCTGTCCAGACAGTAGTTTGTTCTGCGTTGACTGCAGTTCGCTCTGGTTGTGGAACTTGGATAAAGGCCAGCGGCAGGATGGCAAACAAAGCTGTAATCACGTCAATAGCCAGAATGCCCTGCATGGGCAGTATCTCCAACAATAAGGCACCTAAGGGCGCAGCTACCACGTTCAGACCACCATTAAGTAGTTGGTTGAGTCCCTGAATGCGGGTCAATTGCTCTACCGGAACCATCAGAGAGGTAGAAGCGCTCATTGCATTCCCATGGAAGGTGCTGGCCAGGGAGCGGATGAAGAGCACGGCGTAAATATGCCAGACTTCGACCACATCCAGTGCAAATAGAGCCACCAGGAGGAGCGTTGCCAAAGCGACGGCACTGTCAGCAATCAGCATAATCCGGCGTCGATTCCAGCGATCGACCAGCGTCCCGATGAATGGACCGAGAATTACGTTGGGCAGCATCCCGACCAGGGTGGCGGTCGCCAGAACGGTGGCTGAGCCTGTCTGGACTGTCAGGTGCCAGATTAGCGCAAATTGCACCAATTGGCTTCCCAGAATTGAAAGAGCCTGTCCACTCCAGATGGTGAAGAAAGTTCCTTTCCAGGGTTTGTTGTCTTGTGTGGAAAATTGTGTTGCCATAAGAGTACTCCTAACTTTTATCTGGTGCCATCCTTGGGGCAAGGAGCGTATTTCTTTGCCCTCAAGGATGGCTCCGGGAACCCTTTTATCTTGATCTAGAATTATCCTACTGTTGCGGACAGTGAGTTTTCCGTAGTTTCACCCGCTTCAGTGGCTCTTTCACTGTCGTACTCTGGCATGAGAACCTCGGTAACGCCTGTTCCTTTTCTGAACATCGTATGACGATTTAGAATAACGATGATCACCGCCACGATTGCGAAAAGAAGGTTGTCCCACGGTTGAGCATCAGGCCAAATGGGATTCATCATCTGGAAGTGATAGAGGTAAGCAATCAATAGGCTGCCACGAGAGATATTGAATAAGGGAGTCATGATGACGGAGAGAGCGATGACACCGCCAAAGAATGGCACAGCAGACCAAGCGCTATATTGAAGCCCGCCTCCTAATAAAAATGCAGGGATATGCCAGGCCGCCCAAATGATGCCAATGACTAAACCAGCCCAAAAGGGAGCCATCTTGCGCTGTAGCAAAGGCAGCGCGATTCCCCGCCAACCAAACTCCTCGAGTGTGCCTAGAAAGAAGGCTGACAGCAACGCTGGAAATACCTGAGTCCAGGGCGAAAAGTGAAAGGGATCGCCGATAGTACCATTCAGTGCAGCGCTAAGGTAAGCGATGATTGGAATACCCACAACCAGATAGATCCACCAAACTCGGGGCATTCTCCATAAGGTCAATCGCCGAAAGAAGCTCCTCATCCCTTTCAGTCCGTAAGTTCGCCAAACCAGGAATACGCCAGCAATGCCAGGCGCATATACCGCTAAGATATATAAGGGATTGCTTGCAGTGAGTTCACCAAAGATTGCGGCAACTTGATCGCTGAACAAGATCAGTAATGCGGCGATCCCCCAGGTTAATCCAAATGTAATGGCCAGAAACGGAATAAGTTTTTTTGTTTTCATTATTTTCTCCTTTTTAGTTAATATCGATAACAGTTACAGTTTATAGTTTTCTGCGGCTTTTGTCCCCTATCGAAAGATAGGTTGGTGAGGTAGGTTAAATAACAAGAGCCGCATATAGCGGCTCTCAGGGATTAGAAAAGGTGTTTTAGAAGCCCAATATCACTCGACCATTACAGATATTGATCAGCGTGGCAAAAAGGAGTATAAGGGCAAAGCGGATTTTGCGAAGTCTCATGTGCTTTATCCGTTCTTTAATTGGCGAATACGACCAACGACTGCCAAAGCCAGAAGCGCCACAGATGCCAGGATGACAGGAAGGGGTTGGCTCTCTGCGGTTACACCAATATAATCCAATGCAGGCATACGATTTAAGGGACCGAGATACCAGATTAGAATGTAGAGCACTTCAAAGAGTTTGTTGCCGCCGCTCCAGACCCCGGAAGCCAATGCAAGTGAGGGAATGAAGGCTGCCCCCGAAAGGGCCATGACCAAACCTGCTAAATCTCCATCCAACCCCAGGCGTAAAATGACCCCAGATGCAACCCCCAACGCGACCAAAAAACCAGCCAGCCACATTGTGGGGAGTTGTCTCCAGACGGGGGATGGGGAGGAAAAAATGATTTGCTGCACATTGTATTGAGTTTCGCGGCAACCAATGGAAGACCAGAGCAAGATTGGCCAGACCCAGATTATGGGCAGGATGACTGTGCGTGCGGTTGTGGACGGATTGCTAAATCCTGCGATGATGAGACCTCCGGCAACGAGATACCACCACCAACGCTGGCCTTTAAGCAGGAGTTTGACCTCGGCGAGTAAACCATTCGAGAAGTTGAACCGGTTCACAGACGCCTTAAGCGGGGTCAGACGGGATGTAGATACAGCCTGTGGGGCCGCTACAACTTTCTGTGCAAGAGGGGGCTCTTTGGTTTTCACCCGCTTGGTTTTTTTGCGCGAGGGATCAAATCGGTCGAAGAATAGAGCAGCAACAAAAACGATGCTCAAGGCCACTCCGAAAAGGGAAAACCGCATAAGAAGCATACGCGGAGTCCACTGAACACCGTTCCAGAGAAAAGTATCAGTTACCTCCTGGTCTCTTCCACTTCCGAGGGTGAACTCCCCTTCATAATTGGGATCGATTTTGAGAAGGTCAGCAGTCATGTATTCATGCATAACTGCAACCCCGGTGGGTTCCATGACAGGGTCTATGCTTACCTGGGTTACCAATGCGATGAAAAGGACAAACAAAAAGAAATAGACAATGTTACCAAACCCACCTGACAATAGGGGGATGGCTTCAAAGAGAACGGCGATAGCCGCGACGAGGGCGATCAGCGGCAGAACGATAATGATGAACGGTTGGAGAAATACAATGATGTCCATCTGCATATTCTCGCCCTGCAGGAACTGAATGGCGATTCCCGCGAGCGCAAGGATGGCGACCATGGCTGCCAGCACGATGAAGTTGCTGACCCATTTGCCAATGACATAAAGCAAGCGTGTCATGGGCGTGGTTGCCATGATCTGCCCGACACCAGTCTTCCGGTCTCGTGCGACGGAGCTATTGATGACATAAAAACCGAACCAGCCGAGGAATACAGACGCAATCAATGACATCATGCCGCCAACCCACGCGGAATTGAACTCGCCGCGATATTGGCCAAGCTTTAATCCCATGTTGCCGATTCCGACCTGATAGCCAAGAAAGACGACCAGCCCGAGGACAACCAGGAAACTGTACCGACGTGTGCGTTCGAGAAAATCAGCGCGGGTGAGATGATAAATAATTCGCAGCGTGCTCATGTTTTGCCTCCGATCAGGAACAGGTAAGCATCTTCAAGGTTAGGTGATACGTTCACAGCCTGGACATTCGGGCTGCTCTCGTTCACAACGCGAATCTCCACCCCGTCGCTTCGCCGGATAGTTCCACTGATAACGTATTCCTGTTTCAAAGCAGGCAGTTCAGCGCTGGATACGGTCCACTTCCAAACTTTTCCTTCCAATTCTTTAAGTAGGTCTTCAGGCGGCACATCCCGCAGGAGATGGCCTTTGTTGACCATCGCAATACGCATAGCGGTCGCTTCCACATCCGAAACTATATGCGTTGAAAGGATGACAATACGCTCGCCTGAAAGATCTGCAAGCAAGTTGCGGAAGCGGACGCGTTCTTCAGGGTCTAGGCCGACGGTCGGCTCATCCACGATCAGAAGTTGGGGATCGTTCAACAAGGCTTGGGCAATGCCCACACGTTGTTTCATTCCGCCAGAGTATCCTCCCAAAGGACGTTTTGCGGCATCGACAAGATTCACAACCTGTAACAACTCCTCAATGCGCTTCTTTG
>Ga0102946_1000700_pt1 | contig 11673 bp, 11 predicted proteins | sample SalPon2A_A_D1_MG_FD_78209 | JGI IMG/M metagenome (GOLD analysis project Ga0102946, IMG submission 78209) | Soil microbial communities from South San Francisco under conditions of wetland restoration - Salt Pond MetaG R2A_A_D1_MG | ecosystem: Environmental > Terrestrial > Soil > Wetlands | place... | reverse complement strand
CCGACGGCGATCGCGCCGACGCCGGGAACCGCGAGCATCCCGCCCAGCATCGTGAACATCAGGATTCCGCTGTAGGAGCTCTTGAGCACCGTCATGCTCTGCGTCAGCGTCGACGCGTCGTCGAACTCGACCGACGCACCGGCACCCACCCGTTGGAGCACCGACCCCGCGTCGCCGACGTCGCGACGCTCGACAGCCCGATCGCCGATCGCGCCTTCAGCGACCAGGCGCCGGTTGTCGCCCGGCTGATCGCGGCCACGATGCGCGGATGCCGGGCGGGTGGCATCGCCTGCGCGCCGAGCCACTTCCCGGGTCTCGGCGGCGCCTCTCAGGACACCGACTCGGGGCCGGCCACGGTCAGCGTTGACGCGTCGACGCTGCTGACGCGCGACCTCGCTCCGTTCATCGCCGCCTTCGACCGTGGAGCGCCGGCCATCGTCGTCTCGCACGCCTTCTATGCCGCCCACGACCCGGTGACCCCCGGATCGCAGTCGCGAATGGTGCTCGACGAGTTGCTGCGCGGCGAACTCGGCTTCGAGGGGGCCGCCATCACCGACGACCTGCAGGCTGGCGCGATCAGGCTCGGCCAGCGCGTTCCCGAGGCCGCGGTCGCGGCGATCACCGCGGGCGCCGACCTCGTCCAGATCGGGGACCCGGACGCGGTCGAGCCGGCCCTGCGCGCCCTCGACTCGGCGGCCGACGCCGGGACGATTCCCCCGGAGCGACTCGACGCCGCCGCCGGCAGGGCGCTCGAGCTCAAGCTGCGGGCCGGCGTGATCGACGCTCAGGGCAAGCGATTCCGCGTGCGCTGAGCGCGCCGCCGCGCCCTCCGCCCGCCGCGGGCGGTAGGGTGCGCGCCATGTACGTATCTATTGGCGGACCCATATTCCTGATCGCGGTTGGCGCGATCCTCAACTACGCGACCGACTTCGACATCGCGAGCGTCGACATGAACACGGTCGGCGTGATTCTGATGGTCGCCGGCGCCGCAGCCCTGGTGCTCTCCCTCGCCTTGGCGCTGTTCAATCGTCCGAGCGCTCCGGACGACCCGCGCAACGACCCGCGCCGGTCCGACCGACCGCCTCCGCCCCCCCGGTAGAGCGCACCGCGCGCAGCGGGAGTCGGGACCGGCCCCCTACAGCGTGCGGCGCCCCGCGAGGGCGCGCCCGAGCGTGACCTCGTCGGCATGCTCGAGATCGGCGCCGACCGGTAGGCCGCTGGCGAGCCGCGTGAGCGTCGCCTGACCGCGCAGTCGCTCGGCGAGGTGGTGGGCGGTCGCCTCACCGGTCGTCGTCGGGTTCGTCGCAATCAGGACCTCCTCGACGTCCGTGCTCTCCACGCGGCGGACCAGCTCCTCGATCTTGAGGTCCTCCGGATCGACCCCGTCGATCGGTGAGAGCGCGCCGCCGAGCACGTGGTAGCGCCCCCGGTACTCCCCGGTGCGCTCGATCGGGATCACGTCCTGCGGCTCCTCGACCACGCAGATGATGCTCTCGCTGCGGCGGGTGTCGGCACAGACCTCACAGAGGCTGTCGATCTCGGCGAGGTTGAAACAGCGCTCGCACAGGCCGATCCGCTCCTTGACCTCGCGAATCGCGTCGGCGAGCGCGAACGCATCGGCATCGCTCTGCCGGAGCAGGTGGAAGGCGAGCCGCTGGGCGGTCCGGTTGCCGATGCCCGGCAGCTTGCCGAGCTCGGAGATCAGCCTCTCAACGGGAGCGGGATGCAAGCGCGCGCCGCGGCCTACATCCCGGGCAGGCCGAGCCCGCCGAGCCCGCCGCTCGCGTCGCCGAGCTTGCTGTTCGCCCGCTCCTGGGCGGCACGGACCGCCTCGTTGACCGCCGCCAGCACCATGTCCTGGAGCATGTCGACGTCCTCCGGGTCAACGCCCTCGGGGTCGATCTCGACCGAGCGCAACTCGAGGTCGCCGCTCATGGTCACCTTGATCATCCCGCCCCCGGCGGAGGCCTCGACGATCTCGTCCTTGAGCTCCTCCTGCGCCTTCATCATGTCGGCCTGCATCTGCTGGACCTGCTTCATCATCGCGCCCATGTCCATGCCACCGGCGCCGCCCGGCATTCCACCGGGCATTCCACGTCCTCTGGCCATCAGCTCTCACCCTCCTCGGGGTCGCTCGCTTGCTCTGAACTCTCGCTGCCGGCACCGCCGGAGCCGTTGGCTCCAGGCGGCTGGGGCTCGGCCTCGTGATCGACGAACTCCTCAGCGTCGAACTCGGCCTTGAACCGCTCGATCAGCTCGCCCTCGTCCACGGGCGCCTCCGGCTGCTGCTTCTCCTCGGCCTCGGGCTCTGAGTCGAGCAGCACGTACTCGGCGCTCAGCCTGCGCCCGACGATCGTGCGCAGGGCGTCCGTGAACCGCTCGCGGTTCTCCTTGGCCTCCGCCTTGCGCTTGTTGAACGCGGCATCCGCCGGAAAGCCGATCTCGACGGTCGAGCGCTTGTCGTCGACGGCAACCGGGCGGGCGGCCTGAAAGGCGGCCGAGAGAAACTCCGAGCCGGACTGGCGAACCTGGTCCACCACGGCCGGCCAGAGCCCGCTGAGCCGATCGAGGTCGAGCGCCTCACCTGCCGCTTGGGCCGCGACCTCGACCTCGCCGCGTACCTCATCGGCCCGCGCCTCGACCTCGTCGCGGACCCCCTCGACGCGAGTCCGGACCTGCTCGGCGGTGGCGACCGCCCCCTGCGCGATCGCCTCGACCGGGCCCTCAGGCGTTGGTGCTCGCCCCGCGGCCTCGGCCGCCTGCGCGGCGGGACCGGGCTCGGCGGCCCCGGGCGCGGCCGCTTCCTCGGCGGTGGGCCCGGCCTCCGCGTCGGTCCGCTCGGCCTGCGCCGGCTGCCCTGCCGGTCCATCGCTCGCGGCTGCGCCGGGCGCGGCTGCCGAGGCCGGGACCTCCCCGCCGGCCAGGGCGCGTTCGACGCGCTCGAGCCGCTGGGCGAGCGCCGCCTTCGAGGGATCGATCTCCGGGCGGGCGCAGCGGAGCATCGCGAGCTCGACCGTCATCCGGGCGTCGTCCCCCTCGCGGACTGCCGCGAGCGCAGCGCTCAGCTCGTCGATCGCGCGCAGCAGCGCGACCTCGCCGAGCCGGCCCGCCTGCGCGGTGAGTCGCCCGGCGTGCTCGTCGGTGACGAAGAAGTGGTCGGGGACGTCGCCGAGGGTGCCGACAATCAGAAGCTGCCGGAGGTGGGCGACGAGGTCGGCCGCGAACCGGGCGGGGTCGCGACCGCTCCCCGCGAGCCCCGCGAGCAGCTCCAGCACCGCCCTGCCGTCCGCGGAAGCGAGCGCGTCGGCGGCGTCGAAGAGCAGGTCGGCATCAGCGAGACCGAGGACGGCGAGCACGTCCTCGGTCGCGATCTCGGGACCGCTGTAGGCGACGAGCTGATCGAGCGTGCCCAGGCCGTCCCGGAAGCTGCCGTTCGCGGCGCGGGCGATCGCCCCGATCGCCGCGTCGTCGACGGTGATCTGCTCCGTGTTTGCCACCCGGGAGATCACCTCGGCGATGTGCTCGGGGGCGGGCCGGCTGAAATCGAAGCGCTGGCAACGATCGACGATCGTCGGCATCACCTTGTGGGCCTCGGTCGTGGCGAGAACGAAGGCCGTGTTCGGGGGCGGCTCCTCGAGCGTCTTCAGGAAGGCGTTCCAGGCCTCGCGCGTGAGCATGTGCGCCTCATCGAGGATGTAGACCTTCCAGCGGCCGGCCGCCGGTGCGTAGCCGACCCGCTCGCGCAACTCGCGGATGTCGTCGACCGAGCGGTTCGAGGCGGCGTCCATCTCAATCACATCGAGCGAGGTCCCGGCGGCGATCGCACGGCAGGAGTCGCACTCGCCGCAGGGCGTGACGGTCGGCCCGTTGACGCAGTTCAGCGAGCGCGCGAGGATCTTGGCCATCGACGTCTTGCCCGTTCCGCGCGAGCCGACGAACAGGTACGCGTGGTGGATCCGGTCGCGCTCGATCGCGTTGCTGAGGGTGCGGACGACATGCTCCTGGCCCACGACCTGGTCGAAGGACTGCGGGCGATGTCGTCTGTACAGGGAGGTCTCCGCCACGGGCGCTGAGTGTAGATGGAGGATCGCCGGTGACCGTCTGCATCTAGGATCGCCCGATCGGAGGTCCCCGGAAAGAGCGCACATACGACGGCTTCGCGGTCGATCTCGACGGGGTCGTCTGGCTCGCCCGGGAGCCGATCGAGGGCGCCGCGGAGGCGATCGGGCGGCTGCGCGGCATGGGGTGCCCCCTGGTCTTCGTGACCAACGACCCGCGCAGCTCGCGTGCGGAGCTGGCCGCGCGACTGGGGGAGATCGGGGTGCCGACGGAGCCTGAGGCGATCCTGACGTCCGCGCGGATAGCGGCCGATGCCGCGGCGCGGGAAAGGGCGGGCGGGCGGGTCCTGGTGGCGGGCTCGGCGGCGCTGGCCGACGAGCACCGGGAGGCGGGGCTGGAGATCGCCGAGTTCACGCCGAGCGCCGAGGCGAGCGTGGTGATCGTCGGCGGGGGCTGGGATCTGAGCAGTGAGCAACTGGCGATCGCGGCCGGGGCCGTGCGGGCCGGGGCCGAGCTTTGGGCGACGAACACCGACCCCACCTACCCGACACCCGCGGGGCCGGCTCCGGGCACCGGCGCGCTGGTCGCCGCGCTCGAGGTCGCCTCAGGGACGCGGGCACGGGTCCTGGGAAAGCCGGAGCCGGCGATCTTCGAGGCCGCGCTCGAGCTCCTCGGCTGCGAGCGCCCGCTGATGGCCGGCGACAGCCTCCGCTCCGACATCGCCGGTGCTGCGGCCGCCGGCCTCTCGACCGCCCTGATTTTGACCGGCCACGACACCCGCGAGGGCGCCGAGGCCGCAGCAGTCCAGCCGGACCTGATCTACGAGACCCTGGCCGCGCTGGCGGAGGACCTGGCGTAGGCATCTTCCTGCCTGGCCCCCCTGTGGTGGGGCTGAGGCCGGAAGATGGTACGGGCAAGCCCCGATGACGCTGAAATGCGCAGCGCCACAGCGCGTCTGGACAGGACCGTGCAGCCCTCCTTTGAAAGAGAGCCACTGGGCGTGCCCGCCGTGGCGTGCTCGGGCCAGGCTGTTCCGCGGCACTCGCCGGCGATCGCTTAAGGCTGCTTCCTTCCGGACCTGACCTGATTCGCGGGCCTGCGTTGCGCGGGACCTGGCCTTCAACGCTGCCCGCGGCGTACTGGCCCCAACGGCCGGATCCTCGGGAGGGCGTTCAGCCCCGCTGGAGCGGATTGCGGGTGCAGGGCACCGCTAATTCCCCACTCAGCACGGTCCGCGAGCCATCCTAGAGCACTGGAGCGGCGCAAGACCGCTCCCAGGCCCCCGGCAACCGTTCAAGCCACGGGCGGAGAGGGTCGAATCTAGGTATAGGCCGGGACCAATGACACAAACCAGGAAACTCCTTCTCTCCCTTCTGGGCACCGCGCTCGTCGCGGCGATGATCGCCACCCTCGCCTCGGGCGCGATGCGCAGCCAGCGGATCGATTCCGGTGTCTGCAAGACGACCGGTGGTGGCCGCTTCGTCGCGATCCCCGGCTTCCCCGGCGAGAAGATCGACCGGCGCCTGCTGCGTGACGTCAAGCGGATCGTCCGCAAGTACAAGGTCTTCATCACCGACGGCTACTCGACCGACCCGGTCCACTCCGCGAAGGGCGAGCACCCGATCGGACTCGCGCTCGACATCGTCCCCAACCGTGCCGCCGGGGGGCGCTGGCGTGACGTCGGCAGGCTCGCCCGCTGGGCCGAGCCGCGCCAGAACCGACCCCGTGCCCCCTTCCGCTGGGTCGGCTACAACGGCGACGCCCATCACGGCCGCGGCCACCACCTCCACCTCTCCTGGGCCCACTCGCCGGCCAAGTTCGGCAAGCCCGCCCGCACCGTCTACAGCAGTCGCTGCCCGAGGCCCGGCTCCCCCCAGGGCAAGCCACCGGCGTCCGGCAAGCCCCCGAAGCAGGATCCGGCCAAGCAACAGCCCTCCGGCAAGGGCGGCATCTCCCCCGGCCGCTCGAAGAAGGGCGGCGGCGACCGCAGCGCCGGCGGCGTGAGCCTCCAGCGAGCAAAGCGCCAGATTCGCAGCCAGCAGCGCAGCGACACGAGCCGCGAGCGCGGCGGCGTCGGCCTCCGCTAGTCCGATGCCGACAGGATTGCGGCCGGGCGCCGCGAAGCACGGAGCATGGTCCTGAGCGTCCTGATCCGCTGGGCGTCCCTGACTCGGTCGATGGTCCGAAGCGCAGCCCGCGATGAGGAGTTCCGGGCGCTTCTTGCCTCGATCGGGGTGCTTCTCGTCGTCGGGACGGCCTTCTACGCCCTGCACGAAGGCTGGAGCGTGGTCGATTCCTTCTACTTCAGCGTGATGACGCTGACCACGATCGGCTACGGCGACCTGACGCCGACCACCGACCTTTCGAAGCTCTTCACCGTCGCCTTCGCCCTCTCGGGAATCGGCCTGCTCGTCGCCTTCGCGAGCGAGCTGGCCCGCCAGTCGATCGCTCGCCGCACCGCCCGCCGGCACCGAGGCGACGCGCCGGGCTAGCGACCACGCGCCCGCCCCGTCTCCCCCGCTCCTATCATCCGGCCCCCGGCAATCCGGGCGCGTAGCTCAGTGGGAGAGCGTCCGCCTCACACGCGGAAGGTCGCTGGTTCGAAACCAGCCGCGCCCATCGAGGTTGGTAAGTTTCGCAATGTGAAAGGTCAGGGAGCCGGGGTACGCGTTGCGGGTGCGGTGGCAGCCTGGCTCATCTGCCTGCTCGCGGCCGGTCAGGCGCATGCAGCGATCGGGACCCCGCAGCGGGTCGCGGACATTCGCTCGGGGCCCGGCAACTCGGATCCGGGCAGCTTCGAGCAGCTGGGACGCTTCATCTATTTCGAGGCCTTCACCGATGACGCTGGGAACGAGGTCTGGCGCAGCGACGGCTCCGCGAACGGGACCCAGCGAATCTCCCAGATCCGCCCGGGCAGCCAGAGCGGCCTCCCCGGCAGCCTGACCCGCGCCGGCGGGCTGGTCTTCTTCAGCGCAAGCGACGGAGCCGGTGATGAGCTCTGGCGTACCAACGGCACCGCGGCCGGCACCTTCCGGGTACGAGACATCAGGCCGGGTGCGACCGGCTCGAACCCCCGGGGGTTAGCGCGCCTCGGATCGCAGGTCATCTTCCGCGCCGACAACGGAACCCATGGCAAGGAGCTCTTTCGCAGCAACGGAACCAACGCCGGCACCCAGCTGATCCGGGATCTCAACCCCGGCGCCGGGAACGGGGCAGGGAACTTCGCCTTCCCGACGACAATCGGCAACCACGTGTACTTCCGGGGGACCGAGCCGACGGTAGGGTCAGAGCTGTTCCGCACTGATGGCACCGACGCCGGCACGGAGCTGGTCGGGAACGTCGCCCTCGCCGGTAGCTCCGAACCGAGCCAGGTGACCGCCGTCGGCAATCAGATCTTCTTCACCGCGGACGGCAACGACGGCACCGGGCGAGAGCTCTGGGTCACAAGCGGGGAGCCGGGCTCGGCGAGCTTCGTTCGGGACATCGACGGCGCTGCGACCGACTCGGGAGTCACCGGGCTGACCGCGTTCAAGGGCTCCCTCTTCTTCTCGGCCGAGCATCCGACATACGGAAACGAGCTGTTGCGCTCCGGAGGGACTCTGGGGAGCACGGTCATTGCCGGCAACATCGCCCCGGGCGGAGCCGATGGCGACCCTGCCCATCTGACCCCGCTCGGAGACTGGCTCTACTTCGAGGCGCGCGGTGCCGGCGGTGACAGGGAGCTCTGGCGCAGCGACGGATTCACCGGCTTCGCGGTCTTCCAGCAGGTCGCCGACATCAACCCGGGCGGTAGCTCGCTATGCCTGTCTCCCGAGCTGACTCCCTTCGACGGCGAGATCTACTTCTGCGCCTCCGACGGCTCGACCGGGAACGAGCTCTACCGAACCACCGGCGGCGGCACCGGCGCGGAGCGGGTCGCGGACATCAATCCCAGCGGATCCTCGAATCCCAGTGAGTTCACGGTCGTCGGCGACACCCTCTACTTCCGGGCCGACGACGACAGCTCCGGGACCGAGCTCTGGGCGATCGACTCGGGCGCCCCGGACACCAACGTCCTCAGCGCCCCCGACCCCGGCGAGCACATCAAGGACCGGACCCCCGCGATCAAGCTCGGCTCCGGAGCGCTCGACCTCTCGCGATTCCAGTGCTCGACCGGCGCCGGGTTCAGCAACTGCGCGGGCCGCGACGGGAGCGGCTCAGCGCCGAAGATGAAGGACGGCCCTCAGACGCTGCGCATGCGGGCCGTCGACGTCCGCAACAACCCCGATCCCACCCCTGAGCAGGTGTCGTTCGTGGTCGACAAGACCGCGCCGAAGCTACGGATCAAGGGACGGCGCCTGCGGGTGAACCGCCGCGGCGTCGCGCGGGCAAGACTCAAGTGCCCCGCCTCCGAGCTGACCGGTCCCTGCAAGGGCAAGCTGGTGCTGAAGACGCGCAAGCGGGTTGAGCTTGCGAAGAAGAAAAAGAAGCTGAAGCTGGCCCGCAAGAAGTTCTCGCTCGAGCCGGGGACGAAGACCCGGGTGAAGCTCAAGATCGGCAAGCGCAAGTTGCGCGCCCTGCGCGGATCGAAGAAGGCGCGCAAGGTGAAGGCGAAGGCCAAGGTGCGCGACGGCCTTCGCAACAAGCGCACGGTCAAGAAGAAGCAGAAGCTGAAGCTCCGCCGCTGAGCCGTCCGAGCCGGCGACGACGCGAAGCGCAATGATCCTGACCGCAGTGACCCCGCCGCTCGTCATGACGGTCGCAAGCATCGGCTCCGCTTACGAGGAGGCGATCATCGACAGCGGCAACCAGCCGCTGTTTCTGATGCTGGTCGCCTTCGGGGTGACGTTCGGGCTCACGCGGTTCATCACCCACTCGATCCGGACCGAGCGGTTCAGCTGGCTCGGGAACGTCGAGGCCGGGGACACCCACATCCATCACCTGGTCTGGGGGATCGTGCTGTTGCTCCTCTCGGGAGTGCTCGCGGTGGTCGTGCAGCCGCCGCTCGAGGTCACCGGGATCGTGTTCGGGATCGGGGCCGCGCTGACGCTGGACGAGTTCGCGCTCTGGCTCCACCTCGAGGACGTCTACTGGTCCGAGCAGGGACGGCAGTCGATCGACGCGGTGATCGTCTTCGCGGTGATCACCGGCTTCATGCTGCTGGGCGCCTACCCCGTGACGGTCGAATCGGCGGACGGGATCGAGGGCATCATCGGCGTGTTGATCGCCCAGGCGCTGCTGTGGACCTTCGTAGCGATCTGTTTCCTGAAGGGCAAGCTGATGTGGGGCGTGTTCGGGATCTACATCGGCCCGGTCGGCATCATCGGCGCCACGCGGCTCGCCAAGCCGGACTCGTGGTGGGCTCGCAACCGCTACGACGCGGAGAAGCTCGCCCGCTCGCGAGAGCGCTACGGGGCTGAGGAGAAGGTTCACAAACCGGCCGCGGCAGGGTGAATTGCACCGGGCGCTACGCGCCGAGCCCGACCGGTCCTCTGCATCTCGGCAACCTGCGCACCGCGCTGCTGGCCTGGCTGCTCGCGCGCTCCCAGGACGCTCCGTTCCTGATGCGAATCGAGGATCTCGACCGGCAGCGCTCCCGCGCCGCCCACGAGAGCGGACAGCTCGAGGACCTGCGCGCCCTGGGCCTGGACTGGGACGACGAAGGCTCGGAGATGCGACAGAGCGAGCGCGACGAGGCCTATGCCGGGGCGGTCGCCGGGCTCCGGGACGACGGGCTGATCTACGAGTGCTTCTGCACGCGCACCGAGATCAGACAGGCCGCCTCCGCGCCACACGGCGAGCTGCCGGAGGGCGCCTACCCGGGCACCTGCCGCGAGCTCTCCGCCGCCGAGCGCTCCGAGCGCGAGCGCTCGGGGAGGCCGGCTGCGCTACGGGTTCGCGCGGGCGCGCCGCGGGTCGGCTTCGAGGACCGGCTCTACGGTGACCACGCGGCGGTGGTCGACGACTTCGTCGTCCGGCGCAACGACGGCACCTACGGCTACAACCTCGCGGTCGTCGTCGACGACGCGGCGCAGGGAATCGGTGAGGTCGCCCGCGGCCGCGACCTGCTCGACTCCACCCCGCGCCAGATCTGGCTCGCCGAGCGGCTCGGGCTGCCGCCCATGGCATCCTGGGCGCATCTGCCGCTGGTGCTCGGGTCCGACGGGGAGCGGCTCGCCAAACGCCACGGCTCGGTCACCCTCGCCGACCAGCGGCGAGCCGGGCGGGAGCCGGCGGCGGTGCGCGCCGCACTCGCCGCCTCCGTCGGCCTCTGCGAGCCCGATGAGCGACCCGGCGCCGAGGCGCTCATCAGCCGGTTCGACCCCTCGGCGGTGCCGCTGCAGGACGGCCCCCTCCCCGGCATCGAAACGACGCCGCCGGCCGGGTAGGCTGGGACTCCGATGGAAGCCAACGGTCACCGCAACGGCAGCGGGCGCCCAGTGCGGGTGGCGGTCGTCGGCGCCGGCTTCGGCGGGATCGGGATGGGGATACGCCTCAAGCAGGAGGGCTTCTACGACTTCACGATCTTCGAGCGCGGCGAGAGCGTCGGCGGCGTGTGGCGGGCGAACACCTATCCGGGCGCCGAGTGCGACGTTCCCTCGCACCTGTATTCGTTCTCGTTCGCTCACGGCCATCGCTGGAGCAAGCGCTATGCCGTGCAGGAGGAGATCCTCTCCTACCTCGAGGAGATCACCGACAACTTCGGGCTCCGCCGGCACCTGCGCCTGCAGACCGAGGTCGAGCGTGCCGACTTCGACCCCGAGGACGGCAGCTGGGAGGTCGAGACCTCAACCGGGGAGATCGAGCGCTTCGACGCGCTGATCACCGCATGCGGCCAGCTCACGAACCCCGCGATCCCCGAAATCGAAGGAATGGAGGACTTCAGCGGGCGCAGCTTCCACTCCGCGGAGTGGGACCACGACTGCGACCTCAACGGCCTTCGCGTCGCCGTGATCGGCACCGGCGCCAGCGCGATCCAGTTCGTCCCCGAGGTCGCCAAGCGGGCCGGCAGCCTCGACGTCTATCAGCGCTCAGCGCCATGGATCCTGCCCAAGACCGACCGCGCCTATCCGGCCTGGGAGCGGGCGCTGATGCGCCGAGTCCCCGCCCGCGTCGCCGCCTCGCGACTCGGGCTGTTCAGCTTCTTCGAGGTCGCGACGCACGCGTTCACCGGGACCGACTGGCTGATGACCCCGTTCGCGAAGGCCGCGGACCGCTACCGCCGTAAGGAGCTCGGGGACGATCCGGACCTGCTCTCGAAGGCGACGCCCGACTACGAGGCCGGCTGCAAGCGGGTCCTGTTCACCAGCGACTGGTACCCGGCGCTCATGCGCGACAACGTCGACCTCCACCACGGCGGCGTCGAACGCATCACCGCGGAGGGCGTCGTCGGTCCCGACGGGGTCGAGCGGCCCGCGGACGTGATCATCTGGGGCACCGGCTTCCAGTCCCACGATTTCGTCGCCCCAATGAAGATTCACGGCCTCCACGGCCGCGAGCTCAACGAGGTCTGGCGGGACCGGCCCGAGGCCTACCTGGGAACCGCGATCGCCGGCTTCCCCGATCTCTACGTCATGTATGGGCCGAACACCAACCACGGCTCCGGCTCGGTGCCGTTCACGCTCGAGTGCCAGT
>Ga0102946_1000699_pt1 | contig 11685 bp, 9 predicted proteins | sample SalPon2A_A_D1_MG_FD_78209 | JGI IMG/M metagenome (GOLD analysis project Ga0102946, IMG submission 78209) | Soil microbial communities from South San Francisco under conditions of wetland restoration - Salt Pond MetaG R2A_A_D1_MG | ecosystem: Environmental > Terrestrial > Soil > Wetlands | place... | reverse complement strand
TAGGCACGCAGGAAGACCGGGGTGCGCGGTGTCGGGAACCCGATCACCTCGATCTCGAAGGTCTGGCCGTCCAGTCCCCGATCGCGCAGGGGGGTGAAGCGTCCGAGTTCGCTCGCGTAGTCGGGCCAGTGCTCGACTGCCAGGATCGCCGCCGCCGTGGCGGCCGCATCCGGGACCTCGACCGGTGGATAGGTGTGCCAGACCTGTTCGTTCTCGGGGACCGAGGGCGGTGTCAGCGGCCCGAGCTTGGCACTGGCCAGTCGGACCTCCGGGTCGTGGGCCTGCTTGGCCTCGACCGTCGGGAAGGCGATGCCCCACCCCATGCGATCCCAGTCCGCGGACGCCTCGGGAAACCAGGGGCCGATGAGATCGGCCGCCCCGTCGAGCAGCGCAGCCCGATCCAGCGTCCCGATGCGGCCGCCGGAACCCTGCAGCCGCGCGGTGCCGAAGGCGCGGTGGAAGGCGGGAATGTCACCGAGGCCGACCCGCCCGGAATCGGTCTGGTTGGCATGGGTGGTCAGGATCATGAATGCGAGCCGCAAGTCGGCAACGTCGCGGTCGGAACGAGGCTTGGCGAAGTACGCGGCGCTCAGGAAGTCCGTGACCCATGGTGCGGCCGTCGGCGAGGCGACCGTGGAACCTCCACGCCGGGCCAGTTCACCGACACCGGCACCGCGCAGGCGGTCATAGGCCAGGGCGGCGCCGGCACCACCGAGTGCGGACAGGACGTGGGACAGTGCCATGACGGTTCCGTTGCGTCGACGACCGGGGACCACAACCCTACGAGTCCGGGCCGCCGCGGGCCAACCGACGTTCGTCCGGGCGCGTCGCGCCGTCGTGCAGCTGTGCGTGCCGCCTCGCGGAGCCCCGGGGCCGATGCACGGCGCCATGGCAGGCACGCATCATGGACGTGGGATCAGTTGCCGAGGAAGGTCGTGACCGCGGCGTTGTAGGCAGCCTCGTCGATGTTCCAGCCACGCACGTGGCCACCGTCGTACTCGACGAACGTGACCTGGTCGGGATCCAGGGAGGCCAGCGCCCGGGTCGGACTGATCGGCACCGTCATGTCGGTCGTGCCGTGGAAGGCAAGGATCGGCATGTCCATCTCGGCCAGGGCATCCACGTGGTCGACGGCGTCGACGTCAAGTCCGGCGCGGAACTGGGTGAACAGGCCCGTCACGTCCAGGAGGGGACCCCGCAGGAACGTCGGGATGCCTCGGTCGGCTGCCTGCAGGTCCAACGTCTCGGGCAGACTCAGCAACGGGGAATCCAGGATCGCACCGGTGACCAGGCCAGTGCCCTCGCACAGCTCGAGGCAGAAGGCCGTGAGCGAGCCGCCCTGGCTCAGCCCGAACAGGGTCACCTCGGTCGGCACTCGGGTGCGCTCCAGCCACGACAACCACGCCTGCAGGTCCTCCCATTCGGTCGCGCCGAAGTGGCCGTACCCATCCGGCGACGGCGGCACGCCGGGATCATTGCGATAGCTGATCACCAACGCCGACAGGCCGAGGTCGCCCACCACGTGCTGGACGGCGCGCAGGGCTTCGCCTCGGGTCGCGCCACGGCCGTGGGTGAACACGACCCAGTGATCCGGGTTCGTGGTCCCGGGAAACTCCCACCCGGGCAACGTGCCGAGGTCCGTGTCGATGGTCACGTCGTCGAAGGGCAGGCCAAGCACGTTGGGGTCATCCGGAAAGGCTCGCGTCTGCACCTCTCCCAGGTCGCCGACCGCGGGCGGATTGCCCTGGACGACCGTGTAGGTGCGTGTCGCAGCAGCGGCCTGCGCGTTCTGCGGTGGCCCCTGCAGGCGCAGGTAGCCGCGGTCGGTGTCGAACCCGGCCACCAGGTCGCCGGTGAGGTCGTCGACCTCCCAATCGGCCGCATCCCCGTCACCGGCGATCGAGACGGTGTCGCCGTCGATGCCGGTCACCTCCATGTTCCGGGCAGCAGGCCCCGCCGTGGCAGGATCCAGCACCTGGTTGCTGTAGTACAGGCCGCCGCCACCGAACACCACCAGTCCGACCACGACGATCACGATCAACAGCGAGCGCACCAACGTCATCATGCACAAGTCCTCGGTGGAATGGTTGCCCCGGGCCGCAGTCTGCCCGATCCACCGATCGGATGCCCCCACTTTGTAGTCTTGTCCCCGTGCCTGCATGCGTGCCGCGCCCGCACGACGGGTGCCACGGCCGCCCGCGGCACGGGTGCCACGCACGCCCGTCGTCCACACCAGCCAAGGACCACCTCCATGGACCACCACGATGTCGACGTGGTCGTGATCGGTGCCGGCATGGCGGGACTCGCATGCGCCCGCACGCTGGTCGCGGCGGGAAAGTCGGTGGTCGTCATCGAGGCCGGCGACGGGGTCGGCGGCCGTGTGCGCACCGACGTGGTGGACGGCGTCCGCTTCGACCGCGGCTTCCAGGTCATGCTCACCGGGTACCCCGAATTCGCCCACAACGTCGACCTCGAGGCCCTCGACCTGCAGCGCTTCTCGTCGGGGGTCACCGTGCGCCACGACGGCAAGTTCACGCGGATTGCCGACCCGACGCGGGCGCCACTGGCAGCACCGTGGAGCCTGCGGATCGCCTCGCCATCCGACAGCGTCAGGCTGCTGCGCTGGCGCCACCGTCTCGTGACCACACCGGGACCCGAACTCGCCACCGGTCCCCAGACCACGACAGCCACCCTGCTGCACGAACTGGGCTTCTCCGACGGTCTCGTCGAGAAATTCTTCCGGCCCTTCCTGTCGGGCACCTTCTTCGATCCGGAACTGCGCACGTCCAGTCGCTTCACCGAACTCGTCTTCCGATCCTTCTTCCGGGGCGACGTCGCCGTCCCCGCCGGCGGCATGCAGGCCCTGCCCGACCAGCTCGCCGCCAGCCTTCCGGCCGGGACCATCCTGCTCGACACGCAGGTGAACCGTGTCGACGGCACCCGGATCGCAGCCACCGCCACGGGTCCCGCGTCGCCCGCGGCGAGCGTCAAGGCAGACGCCGTCGTCGTCGCGACGGACGCACCCAATGCCCGCCACCTGGTTGGCGACCGGATCCCGATCCAGACCACCGACCGTGCCGGCACCACCTTCCAGTACCTCGCCGACCAGGCCCCCATCAGCCAGCCCGACCTGGTCCTGGCTGCCGACGACATCGGACCGGCCACGACCGTGGCGGTCATGACCAATGTCGCACCCACGTACGCACCCGACGGCACGCACCTCATCAGCGTGTCGATGCCGGGAATCCCGGCCGGTGAGGACGCCGACATCGACCGGCTGGTGCGGACACAACTGGCCGGCTGGTGGGGCGCCCAGGTCGGCCGCTGGGAACTGGCACGCGTCGACCGCATCCACCACGCCCAACCTCGCATGGACCCCGAGGACCTGCCCAGCCTGCGTCGGCCGGTGCGCGTCGACGAGCGCACGTGGGTCTGTGGCGACCACCGCGACACCGCGTCGCTGCAGGGCGCGATGGTGTCGGGACGCCGCACGGCCGAGGACATCATCCGCAACGCCTGAACGGGCGCGGTGGAGCCCGACGTGTCACGCCACGAGTTGGCCCATCAGTGCGACTGGCTCGAGGTCGTCGTGCAGCAGGTTCTGGAGCATGACCCGTTCGATCCCGGCCGTGGCCAGCTCGTCGAGCTGTGCTGCCACCTGTGCCACGGTGCCCACGATCCAGGCGTCACCGCGGTCGGCGATCCAGGCATCAACGTCGCCGTCCTCACCGAGCAACGCCTGCAGGCGAGTCGCACGGTCCCGGAGGTTGGCCTCGTCACTGCCGATGAGACAGGCGGTCATGAGCGAGTGGGTCAGCGGGTCGCGACCGGCGGCGTCACACGCCGCCATGATCCTCGCGTGCTGGTCCCGAATCGTGGCGACGTCCGCGTACACGCTGTTGTACTCGTCGGCCCACGCCACGGCGTTGCGCACCGATCGCGGACCCGCACCACCGCCGACGATGATCGGCAGGTGCGGCTGGACCGGTTGGGGCAGGGCCCGGCACTCCCGCAGGACGTAGTGGGCACCGTCGAAGTCGAACACCTCCCCGGCGAACTGGCGGGCGATGATCTCGAGTTGTTCCTCGAAGACGTCGAAGCGGGTGCCGAGGTCGTGGAACGCGAAGCCGTACGAGTCGTGCTCGACCTGGCTCCACCCTGCGCCGATGCCGAGCTCGACCCTGCCATCGGAGGTGTGGTCGGCAGTCACCACGGACTTGGCCAGCACGGAGGGATGGCGAAAGGACGTCGGCGAGACAAGGGTCCCCAACCGGATCCGTTCCGTCACCGGTCCGAGCGCGGCCATGGTCGCCCACGCATCGAGGCTCGAACGATCCGACCGACCCTGCACGGACTGGTAGTGGTCGGAGCGAAACAGCCCCTCGAGCCCGGCTGCCTCACAGGCTCCCGCCACGGCGACCCACTGGTCCCACGTGACGCTCTCCTGGCCCTCGATCATGAGATTGATGCGCATCGGTGAGATCCTCCGGGTGGACGAACGGTGCGTGGCCGGGACGCACTCCCGGGCCAGCAAACCAGAACTGGACCCGCGAGGGCGGCTCGGACCCATGTCCAAGGCCGGCACGCGACGATTAGGCTCGTTGGACAGGACCTGCCCCGGAGACCATCCGCATGACCGCCATGCCCCCGCCACCGTCGCAGCCCCCCTCCCAGCCGGTGCCGGCTCCCCAGCAGCCTGCCGGTCGCTACGCCACGTGGGGCTCACGAGCCATCGCGTGGCTGATCGACGGTGCCATCGTCGGCGCGATCGCCGGAGTCGGCATCATGATGGTGGCCGTCGCCGCGGCGGGGACCGCAGCCGTCTCCGAGGGCGCCGGCAACGCGGAGCCAGGCGCAGCCGGTGGCGTGTTCCTGGTGCTGGGACTGGGGCTGTATGCCGTGGCCATCGGCTTCAACCTGTGGAACCAGGGCTGGCGGCAGGGCGAGACCGGCCAGAGCATCGGCAAGTCGGTCATGAAGATCTCGGTCATCCGCGACACCGGCGAGTTCATGGGCGGCGGCCTGGGCATCGGGCGGCTGCTCGTGAACTGGATCGTCGGCGGGGCGTGTGCCCTCAACTACCTCTGGCCGCTGTGGGACGACCGGGTCCAGACCTGGGCCGACAAGATCGTGTCCACGATCGTGGTGGAGACCGCCCCATGACCACGATGGCACGAAGCGACAGCGGCTGGGCCGCGTTGCGCCAGCCTGCGCTCATCGCCGCGGGGGGCGCGGCACTGGCCGTCGCCCTGCACCTGCGCGACCCCAACGTGGCCGGCAGCTGGGGACCCGCCGGCATCGGCCTGTGTCCGTTCCACGCCGTCACCGGCCTGTGGTGTCCGGGGTGTGGTGGCCTGCGTGCCGTTCACCACCTCACGCACATGGAGTGGGGCGCGGCCCTGACCAGCAACGTCCTGACCGTGGTGCTCGTCGCGCTCCTGGTGGTCGCATGGGGCAGGTGGGTCCACCTGCGTTGGCAGGGCCTGCCGGCCCGGCGCATGCTGGTGCTCACGCCGACGGCATCCATGGCGGTGCTGTCGACCATGGCCGTGTTCACGGTCGTGCGCAACCTGCCCGTCGGTGCCTTCCTGGCGCCGTGACCACCGTCGCCGACGCCCTGCGGGACCGGATCAGCCTCCGCCGACGACCTCTGCCAGCGTGACGTCGTGGGCAGCGGCAACCAGTTCGGCCGCCTTCTCGCCGATCATGATGGCGGCAGCGTTCGTGTTGCCACTCACCACGTCGGGCATCACGCTGGCGTCAGCGACCCGCAGGCCGGCGACTCCCAGGACGCGCAGCGACGGATCGACCACATCGCCGATGCGGCAGGTCGAGGTCTGGTGGTACACCGACAGGGCGTAGTGCCGGGCGAGGTCCTCGAGCAGGGCATCGCTGGGCTCGTCGCCGGGCTCGTGCCCGTGCGTGCTGGCCAGCGCCGGTGGCAGCACCAGGTCGCCGATGCCGTCCTGGGGCCAGGCCGCCATGATCGCCAGCGCCCGACGCATGACCGCGATCATCACCTCGACGTCGTGGGGGTCGTCGAAGTAGTTGAGCGAGATCGAGGGCGCATCGGCAGGGTCGGCGCTGGCAAGGGTGATCGAACCCTCCGACCTCGGCTGGACCGGGTTGGGCAACGCCACCACGGCCGTGCCGTTCGGGTCGAGTTGGGCGGCGGGATCCGAGAAGAAGTCACCCGGCGGCAGCCGGAACACGTGCTCCCACAGGTCGGGCGTGTAGGAGCATGCCAGGAACCCGATCTGGGCGTCGTGGGTGTGGTCGTCACCCAGTCCGGTGTTGAAGAAGGCGACCGCGTCGTACAGCGATGACGACGCCAGTCCCTGGCCCGTCACGAACCACTCGCCCAGCCGCCGTTCTGCCTCGGCCTTCACCGCTGCCAGTTCGTCGGGCAGGTCGTCGTCGGCGGCGGGATCCGCCGGCAGCGGACCGGCCGGTGCACGCAGGGCGTCCGGTCCCATGGACAACGCGATCTGGGTCATCGGTTCGCCGATGCCGTCGGTCGGGAAGAACAACGGCGTGTGGAGGTGGTCCTTGAGATGGCGACCCACGTCGGGCAGGTCGACCACCGACGTGACCCCGGCCTCGGCCAACTCGTCGGCAGGTCCGATGCCCGACAACAACAGCAGGTGTGGGGACCCGATCGCCCCCGCGGACAGGATCACCTCGCGATTGGCGTGAACCTCGACCGCCTCGCCGTCGACACGGCAGGCCACGCCGGTCGCACGGACGCCGTCGTCGGTGTCGAGCAGGACCCGTTCCACCAGCGCATGAGCCATGACGGTCAGGTTGTCCCGGTCCATGGCGGGTTGCAGGAACGCCTCGAACGTTCCCGATCGCTGACCGTTCCTGGTGGTGGTCTGGAACAGGGACGCCACGCCGTCGGGACCGAGACGGTGGCTGCCGTTGTAGTCGCCCTTGACCATGCCCGTTTCGGCAGCGGCATCGACGAACTGCTGGGCCGCGGTGATCACGGGGCTGCGCACCGACACGCCCAGTTGTCCGCTGGTCGAGTGGGCGTCGGGGTCGACCACGATGTCGCCACTGGGCTCGATTCCCTCGGACTTCTTGAAGTAGGGCAGCACTTCGTCGTGCGACCACCCGTCGGCGCCGCCGGCTGCCCAGGCATCGAAGTCGCCCGGGTGGCCGCGGACGTAGGCCATGTAGTTGAGTTGCGAAGTGCCGCCCAGCATCTTGCCGCGCGGCACCATCATGGTGCCGCCGACCAGGCCCTTGCCGACCCCTCCCGGGTCACCGTTGAACATCCAGTCGGTCTCGGGATCGTTCTGGAGGCTCGCGACGGCGGCGGGCAGTGCCGCCCGTGGCGGGGGCGGACCCCCGGCCTCGACCAGGCACACGGAGATGTCCGGATCCTCGGACAGGCGCGCCGCGATCACGGCACCCGCCGATCCACCGCCCACCACCACGAAGTCGTATGACTGGCTGCCCTGCTCGTCCATGCGCATGTCCTTTGCCGGTGCCCCATCGCCCATCTGGCGGGGCCCACCGCCATCCAACTCGACCGCTCCCACTCCGACAGGGAGTTGGAGAAACTCGTCCGGGAAGAGCACCACGCCCGGCTGGTGCCGTCGGGGAATCGCACCGGGACCGAGACGCCCATCCCGTCACCTGCACAGAGCGGGCGAGGCCGCGTGGCAGTAGTACAGAGAATCTTTGCAAACATTCTTTGCACTGGCTACCGTGGCCGCCCACGGTCCCGACGAACAGAGCGCACGATGGCGCAGTCCGATCCTCGCGAATGGCTGGACGACCTCGAGGTCGTCGAACTGGACAGTGCCCAGCTGCGGGCGCTGGCCCATCCCACCCGCAGCCGCATCGTGTCGTCCCTGCGACTGGAGGGCCCCGCCACCTCGGCCGGCCTGGCCACCCGGCTGGGCACGAACTCGGGCCAGACCAGCTACCACCTGCGCGCCCTGGCAGACGTGGACCTGGTGGTGGAGGACCCCGATCGAGGAACCGCGCGCGAGCGCTGGTGGCGTGCCGCCCAGCGGGGCCACTCGTGGGCCGAGACCGCGTTCGACGACAACCCCGAGGATCGTCACGCCGCCGACTGGCTGCTGCGCCACTACCACCGGCTGTACACCCAGTGGATCTCGGAGTGGTTCGAACAGCGCCATCAGTGGCCGACGCGGTGGCGCGAGGCGGCATCACACGGCGACGCGTTCATGCTCGCCGACCCCGAATTGCTCGACGAGTTCAACCGAGACCTCGAGGACCTCGTCGAGCGCTACCACGAACGCGGCAACGCACTGGATCCGGACCGGCCCGACGTCCACCGCGTCACCTTCATCCACCACGGTTTCCCATCCGAGCACCTGCGTCCATGACCCCTGCCTCCGCTCCCACCACCGTGTCCGCCATCACCCGGCGCTACCTCGTGCTCGACGGGCTGCGCTGGCTGCCCACCGGCCTGTTCATCCCCATTCTCGTGCTGCTGTTCACCGGTCGGGGCTTCAGCCTCACCGAGTTCGGCATCGTCGGCACCATCATGGCCGCGACCACGTTCCTCCTCGAGTTGCCCACGGGGGGCCTGGCCGATGCGCTGGGCCGCCGGCGCGTCCTGTTGGTGGCCTGCGGGTTCCTGCTGGTCGCCAAGGCGATCCTGTTCACGGTGGCGGCCTCGACCGGACGGCCGTCCTGGGCAGTCGTCGCGATCGCCTCGATCGCCATGGGCGTCTATCGGGCGCTCGAGAGTGGCCCATTGGGAGCCTGGTACGTCGACGCGGTCCACGCCGTGGACGTGGACGCCGACGTCGAGGCCGGCCTCGGCCAGGCTGGCACGGTGACCGGCCTGTCGATCGCGACCGGCAGCCTCGCGGCTGGCGGCATCATGGCATGGGACCCCATCGCGACCCTGGACCCGATGGCCGTCGTGATGGGCGTCTCCATCTTCTTCGTCCTGCTGCAGGCGCTGTCGCTCATGCTGCTCATGACCGAGCTGCGCCCGCCGCTGGGCATCGACGCATTGATGGCTTCGGCGCGTGACGTCCCGTCGGTGATCAGAGAGACGCTGTCGCTGGTGCGCACCGGTCGCGTGCTCGTCCTGCTCCTGGTCGTGGAGGCAACCTGGTCCGTCGGCATGGTGGCCTTCGAGAACCTGTTCCCGGTGCGCCTGGCCGACCTGGTCGGTTCGACGGATGGTGGGGCCGCACTGCTCGGGCCGGTGAGCGCTGCCGGCTGGGCGGCATCCGGTGCGGGAGCGTTCTTCGTCGTCCGACTGTCGCGTCGGCTGGGCCCCTACCGCACCGGGGCCCTCCTGCGGCTGGTCCAGGCCGGCTTCATCGTGGCGATGGGCCTGGTGGCCGGTGTGGCCGGCATCGTCGCGGCCTTCATCGCCACGTACCTGGTCCACGGTGCCTCCGGGCCGGTGCACCTCAACCTGGTCCATCGCCAGGTCGACGCCGACCACCGGGCCACGGCCCTGTCGCTCAACTCGATGGTCGCGTTCGCGAGCTTCTCCGTGGCCGGCATCGGGATCGGGGCGATCGCCGACCAGGTGTCGGTGCCCGTGGCCATGGTGACCTGTGCGGTGGTCGCTGCCCTGGGCGCGGTCGCCTACCTGGCGGCTCGACGAGCCGACCCCACCCACGGCCGCGGGCAGGACCCGGCCGGGATGCCGGCGACGACGGGCGACGAGGACTCAGTGCACGTCGGCGCGTGAGCATCGGTTCGCTCGTAGGACCCCTACCATGCCCGTCCGACCGTTTCGGGAGCCGCGTTGCTGACACTGACCGACCTGCGCAAGCGCTATGGCGACGTCACGGCGCTGGACGGGTTGTCGTTGGCTGCCCCCCGCGGTCGGATCCTTGGCTTCCTCGGGCCCAACGGCGCCGGCAAGACCACGTCGATGCGCTCGGTGTTCGGACTCGTGGACCTCGACGACGGCGACGTCGCATGGGAGGGCTCCCGGGTCACTGCCCAGGGACGCCTGCGCTTCGGCTACATGCCCGAGCAACGAGGGCTCTACCGCCGCATGCCGGCTGGCAGCCAGTTGACCTTCATGGGCCGGCTGCATGGCATGACGGCCACGGCGGCCACGGCCGCGGCGTCCGAATGGCTCGAGCGCCTCGGGCTGGGTGATCGCGCCGATGACGTCGTCAGCGACCTGTCCCACGGCAACCAACAACGTGTCCAGTTGGCTGCGGCGCTGGTGCATGAACCCGACCTGTTGGTGCTCGACGAACCGTTCTCGGGCCTCGACCCCCTGGGCGTCGAGGCCATGAGTGACGTCCTGGTGCAACGCGCCGCCGCTGGTTCGGCGGTGGTGTTCTCGAGCCACCAGTTGGACCTGGTCGAAGACCTCGTGGACGACGTCGTCATCATCGCGGAGGGTCGCGACCGCCTGTCGGGATCACTCGACGAGGTCAGGTCGTCCACGGGAGTCTCCTCGGTCACCTTCAGGCTGGCCGCCGCGGAGGCCCCGTCACACCTGACCCTGGCCGGACCGCAGGGTCCCACCGCACACGCCGTCCGTACCACCCGCGACGGCCTCGCTCGCCTGGGCGTGCCGGCAGCAACCGATCCGGCCGAGGTGGTCGCCGCGTTGGCCGAGCGTGGCACCGTCGAGCGGTTCTCGTTCGAACCGGCATCGCTTTCGGAGGTGTTTCGCGAGGTGGTCGGCATCTCGTTGGCCGAGGCCGAGGCACGCGCTGCGGAGGAGGCCGAACAATCCGGCCCCCAATCGGTGACGCCATGACGTCACGTGCCCTCGTCCAACTCGTCGCCCAACGCGAACTGCGCGATCGTCTCGGCAACCGCGCCTTCCTCCTCACCACCGCGATCAGTCTCCTGGTGATCGTGGGCATCATCGTCGCGCCCACCCTGCTGGGCGGCGACGACGACACGGTCGACGTGGTCCTGGGCGTGGAGGCGGGTGCCGACCTGCCCGACGGCTTCGACCAGGCCGTCTCGAACACCGCCCGGGCAATGGAGATCGACAGCGTCGAGGTGCTCGACATCGCCACTGCTGCCGCCGCCGACGAGGCGGTCAACGACGGCGACGTCGACGGAGTGGTCATCGACGAGCAGACCCTGCTCGTCGCCGAACCGAATGCACGGCTCGAACAGCTGGTGGCGCAGTCCATGCAGACGGCCAACCTCGCGGCATTCCTGACCGACGCCGAGGTCGACCCGGCGCAACTGCAGCAGGCATCCGCCCTGCCCGAGATCCAGATCACGACGCCTGACGGCAAGGACTCCAGCCAACTCGAGCAGCAGTTCGGCGTCGGTTTCATCGTGACGGTGCTGCTGTTCCTGACGCTCCAGATCAACGGGGCCAGCATCCTGACCACGACCGTGGAGGAGAAGTCCAGTCGCGTCGTGGAGGTGTTGCTGGGCACGTTGCGACCGTGGCAGTTGCTCAGCGGCAAGCTCATCGCGATGACGCTGCTCTCGGTTGCCCAACTGGTGCTGTATGCCGGCGCGGCGCTGGCAGCGAGCATGCTCGTGGGCAGCGTGGACCTGCCTCCGACCACCCTGGCCGTCATGGCCGTGAGCATCCCGATGTTCCTGGTCGGGTTCGGCCTGTACGCATCGATCTATGCCGTGGCCGGCGCCCTTGCCGGCAGCGCCGAGGAGGCCCAGTCGGCGGCCGCACCGATCGGGTTCATCTCGGCAGCCGTCTACATGGCGGTCCTGATCGGCGTGGTC
>Ga0102946_1000698_pt1 | contig 11697 bp, 5 predicted proteins | sample SalPon2A_A_D1_MG_FD_78209 | JGI IMG/M metagenome (GOLD analysis project Ga0102946, IMG submission 78209) | Soil microbial communities from South San Francisco under conditions of wetland restoration - Salt Pond MetaG R2A_A_D1_MG | ecosystem: Environmental > Terrestrial > Soil > Wetlands | place... | reverse complement strand
GCACGCACGATGAAATTGCAATCGACGCATTGAATGCAGGTAAGCATGTGTTTTGCGAAAAGACAATGACTCGCGGGTTGGACCGGATCCAAGCGGTGATCGATAAAGCCACAGGGGCTGACCTGATCTTTCAGACAGGGCATCAATGGCACAGCAGTCCATTGTATAAGCGGGCAAGAGAGATTATTCAAAGCGGGTACCTCGGTGAGATTACTTCCTTTGAATGCCAATGGAATCGCAATGGCGACTGGAGAAGGCCGGTGCCCGACCCAAAGTGGGAGCGCATGATCAATTGGAGGATGTATCGCGAGTACTCCGGTGGCCTTGTTGCCGAGCTAATGTCCCATCAGATCGATTGGGTCAACTGGGTTACTGGCAGTCACCCCGAAAAAATCGTTGGCTTTGGTGGGATCGATCATTGGAAAGATGGGCGTGAGACATTTGACAATGCTCACGTGATGATGGAGTACCCAGATGGTGTCGATGCAACGTTTACCTGCACTACTACAAATGGTTTCGGTGATTTTGGCGTAAGAGTATTGGGCAAGAACGCCACAATGATGCTCGATTATACCCATGGAGAAATTTTTGCCGAAAGCAAGGCAATTAAAGAAACCGGCCTCGTTGATGGAGTTTCAGGTGCTACGATGAAAGCCTGGGAAGAAGGTCGGAGTACACGCATCGACGCACCGGGGAATGACCCTACGATTGATGCCCTTCGTGAATTTTATAACTCAATCGCAAACGGCGCACCTGTAACTTCTGACGTCCGCACAGGGGCATTGGCAAGTAAGTGTGTGCATATTGCGCTGGATTCGCTGCACAATGGTGGCGTCAAATCCTGGAGTGATTATCCTGAACTGAAGAAAATCTAATGATGAAAAACCTAACGCGTCGAAAGTTTGTCCGAAATACAGTAATTGGTGCTGCCGGGGCAGGCTTGCTCTCATCTCCGTTCAGGCTCTCCGCACTGTCACCTAATGAGAGTGTGAATATTGCAATTATTGGCCTTGGCGGGAGGGCATATGCTCTCGCACAATCGATCTCGCTGTGCGATAATCTAAATTTATCGCATGTATCAGAGGTCGATGGCAACCGTGCAACCCGATTCCTCGAGCACTGCGACCGGGAATTTGGTTTTAAGCCTAATCTTAATCCGGACTTCCGCACAATCCTGGATGATCAGGATGTCGATGCAATTGCGATCGCTACTCCTGAGCACTGGCACGCGCCGATGGCGATAATGGGTTTGCAGGCCGGGAAGCATGTTTATGTCGAAAAGCCTTGCAGTCACAATCCGCATGAAACAGAATTGCTTGTTCAGGCAGCAGCACAGGCAGGTACGCTATGCCAGATGGGAAACCAGCAGCGGTCATCGATCACTTCGAATGAGGCTATCGATTTGATCAGGGGTGGTGAAATCGGTGATGTCTACTATGGAAAGGCATGGTATTCGAATAAACGCGGGCCAATTGGATTCGGTAAAAAAGTCGAAGTCCCGGAGTATCTCAATTGGGACCTTTGGCAAGGACCTGCTCCGCGTGAAGGCTACAGGGACAACGTCCATCCGTACAACTGGCATTGGTTCCGCACATGGGGTACAGGTGAAATTCACAATAACGGGACACATGAGATTGACATCTGCCGTTGGGCCATGAATGTGCAGTACCCGGAAAGGGTGGTTTCAACCGGTGGGCGCCTGCATTACGAAGATGACTGGCAATGGTTTGATACCCAGGTGGCGAATTTTGAGTTTGAAGGCGGCAGAACAATTATTTGGGAGGGTACGAGCTGCAACAACATACCACAATTCGGCCGTGGACGTGGCTCGCTCGTATATGGCACCGAGGGAAGCGCAATTTTAGACCGGCAGGGCTATGTGTTTATGAATCTTGACGGAAAAGAAACGAAGAAGGCCATTGAACCCGATCCGGGCACATCGGCTTCAACTAGCGATACCAGTGGATTTGATGGATTGACAATCAGGCACTTAAGAAATTTTACAAATGCGATCAGATTAGGAGATAAGTTGAATGCCCCAATTGCTGATGGCGCAGTTTCTACCCAGTTATGCCACCTCGGCAACATTGCCCAGGATCTTTCAGCTAATCTGAACGTTGATTCGGGAACGGGAAAAGTCATCAACAATCCCGATGCGACAGCCAGGTGGAAAAGGTCTTATGAGCCGGGCTGGGAGCCCAAATTGTAAAATAAAATTCCCACCCAGCCAACGAATACGGACTAAAGAGCGTCTATTACATAGACGGGCTAGAACTTATAAGGTTAGAAAACGCAGAAATGTGCAGGTGTTTAGGTATTCTACTTGCATCTTCCTAACTTAATGAGCCTTGTATTGGACCGGGACCTGGATACATGACAACTCTAACCGGACTTACAAACACTTTTCATGCGGAAGGCTTACTCTATTACTCTATTGTTGGTACTCTCGTTGGCTGCATTTGGCATGGCCAATGAATATATTGGATACGCAGGACATCCATCGTCCTACTATGATCTATTTGACATAGATCAAACTGAGAGGGCGTCTCATCCGCCCAGTGTATACCTTCTACCACCACCCGTCAATGACATGCCGTGCGGTGCTCCTATTTTTTCAGGAACAGGAGGATGTCTAAGCGGCTCAACATTTGATGCCACCGCTGATTTTCCACCGTCCGGATTTCCGCCGGAATGTGCTCCCAATCTCGAGAACACAGTCTGGTTTTCCGTAGAGATTACAGACCCTAATGCTGTTGGCTTCGAGGTTATCATCAACGAAATCACAGGACAGGACTTTGCAATAGTGATAGGGACTTTCCTAGATTGTAATGGCACTTTTTTTAGCCAGGCTCTTGAATGTGGCCAGAACTTCCCATATGAGTTCGGACCAATTACACCAGGCCAGATATACTACATCATGGTAGGTTCGTCTGATGCCAATGCTGGCGATTTCGAGATTTGTGTAAACTCTGCAGATGCGTGTTTTATAAATGACGACTGCAATACTTCGGAATCCATTCCGGGGCTAGTGGAAGATGGAGGATTCGTTTGCGTTGAAGGATGTAACCTTTTTGCAACCCCTTATTCAGGCTCCTCGCTGTGTGGCCTTGACGGGAATCCCGTGGTGTGGTACGCTTTTCAGGCGGGGGCTACTGCCTCTGCTTTGAATTTAAGTCTCGAAAGTGATGATATTTCGGCGCCGGTCGTGGCCCTCCTGCAAGGCGATTGCGCAGGAGGTCTCCAATTGGTTGCTACAAATAATGGAGATCCCTGTGCCCAGGGTAGCGGTGGGTCTACTTCAGCGAGCTTTGATATTGATCCTAATGCTACATATTACATCGCGGTCAGCGGTCAAAATACTGCAGGAGGAGATTTTGAGTTGTGTGCGAGTCTTCTGGGCGAGCAAACACCCTGCGTACTGAATCATTTTCAAAGGGTCACCTTCCGGTCGAATGGCGGTGACCTTGACGGCCCCTTCCTGCCGGAAGAAATAGTAACTATTTGCTATACAATTGACCAATTCATGCCTCCACCGGGAGAATGCCAGTGGATTCAGGGTGTAGTACCTGTATTCGGAAACGGATGGACTGTAGTTCCATTTAACATTACGGGCGCTACACTTAACGGCAATAATTTCCCAACATCCGGAATCTATAATGGTGAATGGAATACCTATTCGGATGTACTCTATAATCACACAGTGCCTTATCTGAAAGTCGGAGATTTTGACGGAAATGGGTCAGTTGATATGTGCAACAGCAATTATGATCCCAATTGTCCCGGCCCCGGAGTTACTGGTGGTTTGACAAACGGACAATGCTGGCAAGGTGGAACTACGCTTCCAATAGGCTGGTTCTGTGCCAACAGGACAGATCCATGTCCAGATGCCGGACATCCGGACGATGACTGGGGCGACGGGGACGGCTGTTTTGGTATTCAGGGACCATGGGAGTTTTGCCTCGATGTGCGAGTCCGCCCATTTCCAGAGTGCGAGACATTTAATGACCTGACTGTGAAGTTCTTTCCATTGACCCACGGGGAAGTTGGAATTGCACAAAACGCAAGCAGTAGTGTTTGTGCAAATGATCAACCCTCAACTGTAGTTTACCAAGTCTGTTGCGTGGAGGATGCCGAATTCACGGAGAATTATCCGCCGTTTTGTTCTCCGGGAACCTTCGCATACACGCCTGAAGAAAACGGTGTTGATTTCTGGGAATGGTCTGTCAATCTACCGGACGGCGTCGAGGGACCTCAATCTGGCAGTGGCTCTGCAGGCACAACAGTTATAAATACAATCAATAATACCGGGACGGCTACGGAAATTGTCGAGTATATCTTTCAGGGATTTTCAGGAGGGAATTGCCCTTCAGTTATTAAGCGTGTATTTGTTACGGTGTCTCCCGAGTTGGTGGTGAATTTGGAGCAGTTTAATGCATGTGCTACACCAAGCACGCCATATGAACTCATACCGGACGTGACAGGTGGGTCGAGTGCGATATATGATTTTAGCTGGTTCGATGGTTCTGGAGGTTCATCATTACTCATAGATGATCCTGATCCAAATCAATCGTATTCTGTCACCGTGACCGATCAGTCGGGGTGCACTCAGGAAGCAGCTGTAATGCTTGACGTTTATGACGCTTTCCTGGTGGACATTGATGCGCCGACTCAGTTACAGTGTATGTCCGACGGGCCTGTTGACCTGAACGCCATCGCTTCCGATGGCACACCGGATTATGTATACGAATGGACTAGCCCAACCGGTGGGACTACACCAGGTGCTTCTATAAGCGTAATGGAGAGCGGTGAGTGGTCTGTTGTCGTAACAGACAGTAAAGGATGCACCGGTCAGGCTTCAGTGGATGTCGAATTCTTGGAGTCTCCGACGGTGACTTTAACTCCGGATATCGCAGAAATATGCCCTAACAACCCTGAACCTGAACAAATAACTGCTACTGCTGAAGGTGGAACCCCACCATATTTTTTCACATGGCAAACCCCTATAGGACCTACTGATGGGGAATTTGTTTTCGCCGAAGCACTTGGAACATACATCGTTGAAGTCGTGGATGACAATGGCTGTATCACTGAGACATCGGTGGATGTCAGTGAGGCGCCATACCCGAACTTCGATTTGGGCGATGATGTCACAATTTGCGTTGAAGAGCTCGAACTTGGATATGACCTTGAAGTGCCGAATGATCCGTCATATCTGGATTACGAATGGTCAAATGGCGCTACTTCGCCAACCATTAATGTAACGGAGGAAGGACTCTATACAGTCACAGTGACGAACCTGGATGGCTGTATAGGTACCGAAGAAATAAATCTGGAAACCTTTGCCCCGGTTGGGGATGTATTTGATTTTGATACGGCCACATTCTGCGCAGGCGGATTTGCAGAACTCGAGGGGCCTGCAGATTACATTTATGAGTGGTCTACCGGGAGCTTTGAGAATCCGTTGATCGTCGTGAGTACTCAAACGATCATGGTTACCGTCACAGATGATAATAATTGTACTGCGGAGGACGTGGTTGAAGTCATCGAATCTGCATCATTACTGCCGAATATTTCGGGTGGGACAGTGATCTGCAATGGCAATGCAGTCGACTTGATGACAACAAACTTTGCTGTTGTTGAATGGTATGACAACCCTGCCCTGGCAACCCCAATATCGACAGGAAACACCGTATCCGTGAGCGACCCGGGATGGTACTATGTAGAGGTATCTGACGGAAATGGATGCTTTGGGCTTGATTCTGTTGAGGTGACTGAAGGAGACTTGCAAGTCAGTATTTCCGGCGATGATGCCGTATGTGATGGACAAACTGCTACAATTGATGCCGGAAACTGGGCCGGGTTTGATTGGTCGACGGGTGAGTCAACCCAGACGATCGATACCGATACAGCAGGCTTGTTTATGGTAACAGTGACTGATGCTTCAGGCTGCAGCGGAACGGCCTCATTTCAGGTGGATGTTTCCAATTCACCGGATCCAAATATTACAGGGCCACAGACATTTTGCTCCGGCGGCTCGACAACGCTTGATGCCGGTGGACCTTACGACACATATGAATGGTCGATCGGCGGTTCAGATCAGCAGGTGACCGTATCATCGGCTGCTGCCGTTTATCTGACTGTAACTAATAGCGAAGGTTGCGAGGGATTCGATACCGTGATCGTAACTGAATCCTCTCAACTCATGCCGGTGATCACCGGTGACTCAACAGTGTGTAATGGTGTGGCTGTGACAATCGATGCCGGATCCGGTTTCGCAACATATGCATGGACCGGAGGTTCAGGCGGGCAGACCCTTTCCGTGACCAATCCCGGTATTTATGAAGTTACGGTAACCGATGCCTCTGGTTGTACGGGAACCGATGCAATTGAAGTAATAGAGAGTACCACGCAAGTGGGAATCACAGGAGATAATGCCTTGTGCCAGGGTGAGACAACTACCTTGATGGCTACGGCAGGCTTTGATTCTTATGAGTGGTCAACAACGGATAACACGCCTGACATTTCAGTGAGTACGACTGGTTCATTCAGTGTTACCGTAACCGACGCGCAGGGATGTACGGGCGTAGCGACTTACGACGTCACTGTCAATTCGTTACCCGTGGCAAATATCACAGGTTCCACTACCTTCTGTACAGGAGGGACTACAACACTCGATGCAGGTTCAGGTTTCTCTCAGTATCAATGGTCGGGTGGTGAATCAAGTCAGACCGTCGATATTAGCCTTCCGGGTACTGTAGGAGTCACCGTAACCGATGCCAACGGTTGCACTGCCACCGACGAGATCGTAATAAGCGAATCAAGCGAACTTTCGCCCATGATCACGGGAGACTCCCTTATTTGCGATAATGCTTCTGCAACTCTTAATGCAGGTACGGGTTATGCAACTTATGCCTGGTCGACAGGAGGAATGACACAAATGGTCACGGTCTCGACGGCCGGGAATTATTCAGTGACAGTAACTGATAACTCAGGATGCTCAGGCACTGATGTCTTTACGGTCAACTCCGGTTCTGCGTCCGTCAATATTACAGGAGACGATATATTCTGTGAAGGGGAAATGAGTACCCTCACTGCGACAACCGGCTTTGCTGACTACGAATGGTCGACCACAGAACTAACGGAGACAATTGATGTCACGGCATCTGGAACATATACTGTCACAGTTACCGATCAGGTGGGCTGTACCGGAACAGCAGCGATAGTGGTTACTGCAAATCAAAATCCGAATGCTCAGATAAATGGCTCTACATCATTCTGCGTGGGCGGAAACACTGTGCTTGACGCAGGAGCCGGTTTTGCAAGTTACTCCTGGTCAACAGGTAGTAACAACCAGACTGAGTCAGTCAATACACCCGGGACAGTTGTTGTTACCGTCACGGATGCCAATGGCTGTACAGCTACCGATCAGGTAGACATCATAGAATCGACAGAGCTGATACTCAACGTAAATGATACTTCATTATGTGCCGGCCAATCACTAACACTCACAGTAGGTAGTTTTGACACCTACGAATGGTCGACAAGTGCCATGACTCCTACAATCGACGTAACAACAGGCGGAGCCTATTCAGTTACCGTCACGGATGTCACCGGCTGCAGCGGATCGGCAACTATTAATGTTGCGGAGGTTCAGCCTCCGTCTGCCACAGTGATCGACTCAGTGATCTGTAACGCGGCAAGCGGTGGTTCACAATTGAATTTACGCAACCTCGTGACTGCCGGCGATATGTCTGGTATATGGACAGATCTGGATAATTCAGGTGCTACGGGTACCATACCGGCGCTTGATTTTGACGGAGTTACACCCGGCGTCTACAGGTTTGAGTACCGCACAGCAAGTGCTCAACAACCGTGTACGGATCAGGCATATGTCATTAGTGTTCAGGTTCTGGATTGCGCGTGCCCAAGTCCGGCACTCAGTGATCCTGCGGATATGTGTGATGACAACGCGCGCCTCGACCTAGTAGATCTGTTTATAGGCGGAGTTACGGCGCCCGGAGGGACCTGGGCTATTGTGAACGATCCCGGAGGGGCCAATCCCGCGACATTAACAGGTTCATTATTTGATGCTACGGATGCAGATCCCGGTCAATATCAACTTCAATATACTTTGCCAAATGTACCGGCGGGATGCCCGGATTCTGATGTTGTGGATATTCTGGTGGTCGAGTCACCTGACGCTGGTGTTGCGAATGGCACTGCTCGCATATGTGTGGGAGAAGACAGTACACTAGTATTGAGTGCTTTGATCGATAATGAAGGTGCAGGAGGAATATGGAATGAGTCCTCTGTAGTTCCGAGTTTGTCTGGATTCGATCCGGTTGCCGGAACGTTCACGACTGAACTCGAAGTTCCCGGGACCTATTTATTTGACTATATACTTGTGGGCCAGGCACCTTGTCCTGATGCAATGACCACGGTCGAAATTGTGATCGAGGATGTGCCTGTTGCTGAAGCAGGGCCTGATCAGTCCATTACGTGTGATTTTCCTTCCGTTACAATAGGCGCTGCGGGCAGCAGCCAGGGCGCTGCTTTTAGTTATTTGTGGACAACCACTAACGGAGTCGTTCAGACTCCAGCTGAGTTGTTTGCGACGATCAGGGACAGCGGGACTTATGTGCTGGCGGTGACCAATACAGCAACAGGTTGTGTCAGCTACGACGAAGTATCGGTGGATGTGATCGGGGCCGTTCCGACAGGAGTCGATTATGAACTTACGATTCCGGATTGTGAAGGCGATCCTGCGGCAGCTCTGGAGGTCCTCGGTGTTATTGGTGGGACAGCTCCCTACACATATTCACTCAATGGATCTGCTCCGACAACAAATGTCAATTTTGCGAACCTTGATCCGGGAGAGTATCTGCTGAGTATTGAAGACAATGAAGGCTGCAAGTACGAGACTGTATTTGAAGTGCCGGATGCCAGCTACCTCGACGCTGCGATTGCAGGTGACCTGAATATTCAAAGAGGTCAGACGGCAGTGATTTCATATGCGCTCTCATCCGGTAATGTCCAGACCGCCGAGTGGACCAACTCGTCGGGTGAGGTCATTTGTGCAAATTGCGATTCAATCGAGTTAGAGCCAATCGAAAATTACGAAGTGGTACTGACGCTTACAGACTCAAATGGATGTCGGATCGTACTTAGCACTACCCTTGTCGTGCGTATCAATCGCGACCTGTTTGTTCCGAACGTATTTTCTCCGAATGGTGACGGTGTCAATGACTTCGTTACTGTCTATGGAGAGCCTGGACTTCAGATCGAGGAGTTGGCCGTTTTCTCGAGATGGGGAGAACTGCTCTTTGAGACCTCAGATGTTCCGGCGGGAGCACCCGAGCAAGGTTGGAACGGTAAAGTAGCCGGAGAAGAGCTCATGCCGGGGGTTTATGTATTCAGGGCATCAGTACGCTACCTGGATGGTGTTGAAGAAATAGTTATCGGCGATGTCACCCTTGTGAAGTAGGGTGCGTGACATATGATAAAACAAAGGCCCCGCGGGTTGTTCGCGGGGCCTTTGAGTATATAGCGCTCTACACTCTGTAGTAGCTTTTGTATTTAACCAATACAGCAGATGAGTCCATTTCGGCAGCAGCACTTGGTAAATTCATCAAGGGCATTGTCGATTGTGGCATTCATTGCTGCATCCGCTTCGTTTTCACATTTTCCGAAAAACGGAAAGGCATTATCAGCGCACCAGTCCATGTCTTGTTCAAACTGTTCCTGTGCACCAGTCACGGAAATATGGAATGGAGTGAAACAATCCTCGGTCATTGAAGCGAAAAAAATAAATGCGAGAATCAGCATTGTCGCAATGATCAGTTTTTTAGCAGTCATGGTTTATGTGGTTTTAATGGGTTGAGATTAGTCAGGAACTGATTGATTTGTGTCCTTGGGTCTGCGGTTATTGATGATTTCCAGAAGTTCGGCTTTTGTTACACCTGTCCCTGGCTGCATCAGTTCGATACGTTGCTCGGACGTCAGCTCCCCCATGTTGGGATATTTCTCTTTGATCTGCACGAGGAGATTATATTTCTTGCACTTCACGTCCATGTACTCGCGAGCACCCCTGATGTGACTTACATCATCGTGGATGTCGCAATATGAATCAACTCCTGCCTCATCGTATACTTTATGTGTCGATTCCAGGTCTACATAGTTGAACTGGATCATATTTCTGATCTGCAGGCCGTATTCCTTGTATTCATGTGTGATAGGGTCTGCCGCCATTTCATTGTAAAGTGAATCGAGGTCGATTGTGCTTTGAGCCTGACAGGCGATTAGAAAGACAAAGAGCGAAGCAACAAACGCTGTGGTTAGTATTACTGGTTTTTTCATTTTCGTGGGTTTTAGATTAACATGGTCGATTGTATGTATTGTAGATGCATGCACAATAATTGTTGTGTGCGCGGAGCAATCCGCTGGCATATGCCAGTACTCCCAGGACTTGTGCCATTCGGTTGGGCGAGGCGGTGGTTAAAGCCAATTTCTCTGTTAGCGCCTGAACATCATTTTGATAGGTTGAGAAGCATGGAAGCCCTCGTTGGGGTGGGCTGATTGCTTCGCCAATGGCCTCCAGGAATGCCTCCTCAAATTGCTCATCGGTCCATGTGGGGTATTGACCCCGGAGTGAGTCAAGCAAGAATTGATTGCGACCTTCCACGTAGTTCTTGACGTAAAGCATCTCGCGGAAGGCATCTGCACATGCCACGAGATCCTGCTCCGTTTCTATACAGAGGACAAGTTCATCGATCAGGCTTAACAGGTAGTTTGTATCTAAGGCATTTAAGAGCTGCTCAGTCGGTTCGATAATGCCGGTTTGCAGATAGTTCAACCAGTCATCGAATAGCGGATTGCCAAGTATATCCTGACCGTCTTCAGTACAGCATCTTGATTCGACTTGTTTGGCAGAGGTCGGAGCAGTATCGAGAACTGATTGTTTGGAACACGAGGCCAGAAGCATCAGCGCTCCCATAACTAGAATAGTTAGGTGTGGGTTTCGCATAAATATTGGTTTATTGGTTTGTGAATGCTTTCAATTTGCCAGTATTACCTTTTGATTTCAAGTACAGTTTGTTTGCGGAGGCAAGACGAAGATGTTGGCACTGACGCCTCTGGCTGAGCAATACAGATTGATTATCAGTGTGTTAGGTTTAGATATTTTGCGAAATTTTCACTTGGATGTTTGTGGCAGGAAGTGTTTGAGCAGCTATCAGCTACATTTTTGGGATGGCATTTTCTTCTCGAAAATGCTCAAAGAGGTGAATTTGAACTTGGCTTAAATCTCGAAATACCTTACATTTGAAATCTGACGCAGTTCGACCTCAAACGTGAAATGTCGCGCAAAAATGATCTGCTCTTGTAAACTAAATGAACTACATATACGTTTAAAGTTCATATATGAGCCTAGCTAATATGTAGTAAAGATACAGTCCCATTGGGACGCAAGTCGTTTTCTTATTTTGAGACCTTAGTCGAAACAGCCTGGATACGAAAGTGTATTCAGGCGTTTCGCTTTTAAGCAGGTTCCTTTATAAGATCAATCTGTCCTGAAATCGCGGAGTTGCTTGAGGAATGGGGACGCAAATACAAAGTCGTTCATGAGCTCATTCTCACTGGTCAACACCTCCTCCTTATTACCTTTCCACGCCACACGTCCCTGATAGAGTAAGGCAATCG
>Ga0102946_1000697_pt1 | contig 11707 bp, 9 predicted proteins | sample SalPon2A_A_D1_MG_FD_78209 | JGI IMG/M metagenome (GOLD analysis project Ga0102946, IMG submission 78209) | Soil microbial communities from South San Francisco under conditions of wetland restoration - Salt Pond MetaG R2A_A_D1_MG | ecosystem: Environmental > Terrestrial > Soil > Wetlands | place... | reverse complement strand
TTTATCATCCAGCACTAGACCAACTTTTTTGAGGCTGAGCCGTCGATCTCCAGGAATTACGATCAGGACAAATTCGCTTCGCCCTGGATCCGAACTTGCGGAGCGTTGAACCAGCATCGCTTTGACAACTTGCGCTACCGGAACGCCCAAATCTTCAGCCACACCTTCAGCTGTATACTCTTTTCCTGCTTGCTGGCGTATTTCGTATGGGATACCCTTTTCATCAAGTGCCCTCATGGGCATTGTTTTGGATATACTCTTTTTCTTTTTTGCCATCTTGTTTCCGCTTAGTGTAGCCTCAATATATTACGTATCAAAATTTGGGTTTTTGTCCAGAGCTACTTCATTTTCCTAAGTTCTTCACTCAATGCCGGAACAACTTCATGCAAATCACCGATGATGGCATAATCAGCCTTTGTGACCATTGCAGCTTCCGGGTCTGTGTTAATGGTCAGGATTTTCTTGGACCCCACACATCCTACCCAGTGCTGGGTAGCTCCACTGATTCCACAGGCGATATAAAGATCAGGTGAAATTCGGGAGCCTGTTTGCCCAACCTGAAAGGCATGTGAACGCCATCCGTTGTCGGTTGCAACGCGCGAGCAGCCAACAACACCGCCCAGTAGTTCTGCCAATTCATCCAAAACAGCAAAGCCTTCAACGCTGCCAACACCGCGCCCGCCACTAACAACCACCGGAGCATCTGCAATAGACATACCTCCTCCATCCGCTTGAACCAACTTAGTAACGCGGACGAGAAAATCTTTATCGTTCAAGGTTGGTGTGACTGGGTTTTGCGCAAGTTCACCTTCAACTGGCACTTCTTTGGGCGTAACCGAAAAAGGAGCTACTGTAAAGAATTTTATCTTCCCTTTGTAAGTAGCTTCTTCCAAAAGGCTGCCGCCCCAACGCGTACGTGTAATTTTGAAGGGTTCGCCAGGCTCAATCTCCATACAGTTGCTGACCATCGGCAAGTCCATGCGAGCGGCAACACGCGCTAAAATTTCGTTTCCGCGCTCGCTACCGGGGGCAAAAACAGCGGCTGGGCTTTCTGCTTCAACAAGCTGAACAATGCTTTCTGCCCAAGCATCCGGCGCATAATCTTTTAAGCCCTCGTGCTGAACAAGATGAACGCGAGAAACACCGTAGGCTAACAACTCATCCACCACATCCGAAACCTCTTCGCCAATCGAAACAGCCTCTAGTGGCGTATCCATATCTTTGGCAAGAATGCGTGCCAGAGTGAGCGTTTCTAATGTTCTGTCGCTTAAAGCCCCTTGGGTGTGTTCTATCAATCCTAGGATCATGATTAAATCACTCCTAATTCTTTAAGTACTTCAATAGCTCGCGGAACTGCTGCTATGCCTTCGCCGAGAATTTCAACGGTGCTACCTCGTTCTTCCGGTGTTTTGAGCCTGATTTTCTCAACACCGTCTTCGCTCCATTCTGGTTCAATGCGAGCAAGCGGTTTCTTTTTGGCTCTCATCTTGCCAATCATCGGGGGGTAACGCGGCACGTTAATGCCTTCTTTGATTGTGAAAACAGCCGGCAGGGGAACCTCATAAATCTCCGAACCATCAGAGACTTTTCGCTTAACTCTTGCCATGCCATCTTCGATCTCAATTTCCTTAACGCCGGTTACACAAGGGATGTCAAGCGCATCAGCAACACGGATGCCAACCTGATAGCCCCCTATATCTGCAGATTCGTTGCCAAAAAAGAGAAGGTCAAATTTTTCGCCTTCTTCTTCTTTTGCACGAACAGCGGATGTAATTGCCTTGGCGGTTGCCATTGCGTTCCACTCGCTTCTATCGGTTTCCAGAAGAATGCCCTGGTCTATACCTATTGCCATCGCTTCGTGCAGTTGTGCAATGGCGTCTTCTGTGCCAAGTGTCAATACGGTTGAGCTTCCACCATGTTTCTCTACAATTCGCACAGCTTCTTCCACTGCACATTCTTCATGTGGGCTGACGGCAAATCCCAGGTATTTCGTGTCGATCTCTTGCTCATCTTTGGTAAGGATTATTTTCTCACCCGGGAGCGGAACTCGTTTAATGCTTACAAGTATATTCATTTTGGTTTCCTCAAAAACTGGAGATTGAGATGATTCAGATCTCGGTGAGCCGAAATTCCTGATATGCTGCGCTGCGCACGCCTTTTGGACTTGAGTACTGAACCCGTATATCTGCCCAGCGAGGAGACTGCACAAAAGCCTGCGCCGAAAACATTGGTAGTTTGCTACCAAGCCGAATTCGGGTTCGTCCCGCAGCTTTTGATCATCTAATCATCTTTTATAAACCTGACAGATCATCAAGACCTGTCAGGTTTTTTTAATCACCCGGTCAGCACTTCATACGCTCGTCTTTTGGATCAAAGAGCGGCGTGCTTCCTGCAACTGCTACGGTTACGGGGTAGAGTTCGTTCATATATTCTACAGCCAGCTTTGTGCCTTCTTTTGCATATTCGGGCGGTAAGTAGCTGAGTAAGATATATTTGCCGACAGAAGGACCGTTTCCTGCGCTGGTAACAAAGGAGCGTCTGCCGTGGCTGTCTACGATGGCTTCGCCTTCGGGGGTGACAATCGGCTCGCGCCCTTGCATATAGCGGCGGATACCAGATTTAGATGTGTGGTCGTCTACGGTGAGGGTGCAGAGGATGGCGGCGGGATCTTCATCACGGGCTTTGAGATAGGCTTCTTTGCCGATAAAGTCGTGCTTTTTTACCAGGCGGCGTGCCAAGCCGGCTTCAACGGGATTGTATTCGGATTCCAGTTCGGCGCTCATCAGGCGATAGCCTTTTTCGAGACGTCCAGTTGTGCCGTATACGCCAATGCCGACGGGGGTGACGCCAAATTCCTGCCCGGCTTCCCAGAGGGTATCCCAAAGTTTGAGTCCATGTTCCATCGGGGCGGAAATTTCCCAGCCGAGTTCGCCGACATAGGAAATGCGCAATGCCCAGGCTTTAACTGCACCAATGGTGATGTTTTTGGCGGTGCTGTAGGGGAAACCTTCATCAGAGACATCGTCGCGGGTCACTTTTTCCAGGAGTTTGCGAGCGTTGGGCCCCCATACGCCTACAGTGCAGATGGCTGAAGTTTTGTCTTCAAATTGTACGGAGCCATCATCGGGGAGGTTGTCGGTGAACCATTTTTTATCTCGTGCGCCATCTCCTCCACCGGTAACCACGCGGAAGCTGTCTTTGCCAGTTCGCATGATGGTGAGATCAGCTTTGAAGCCACCGTTTACGCCCAAAAGCGGGGTATATACGGCTCGCCCAACGGCGACATCCATTTTATTGACTGCCATGTTTTCGATATAGTCCAATGCGCCGGGACCGGAAACATCGAAAATAGCAAAGGCGGTCAGGTCTACCATCGCAACACTCTCTCGAAGCGCCAGATGTTCGGCATTGGTAATGGGTGACCACCAGCGGGCATCCCATTCGTGAGGTCGGTCGGTGACTTTATCGCCAAATTGTTCTAATAATTTTTCGTTTGAGGCATACCACTGCGGACGCTCCCAGCCTGCGGTTTCGAAGAATACGGCCCCCAACTCCACTTCGCGGGGGTAGAAGGGGCTTACGCGGACGTTGCGGCTCGAGTTCCATTGCTCGCGTGGGTGGACGATGCCATAGGTTTTTATCCAGCCTTCTGATGTGCGGTCGATGACGTGTGTCTTGGTACGGGCATATTCATAGCAACGGGAGATGTCTGAAGCATGGATATCAATTTCCGGAGCGCCTTTTATCATCCATTCCGCAACAGCGCGACCAAAGCCAGGGGCTTCTTTAATCCAGATTGCGGCTACCGACCATAAGTTTTTTACGCCAGGAATTTCACCGATCATGGGGAAGCCGTCTGCGGTGAGAGAGAGCAAGCCGTTGATGGCATGGCGAACACCCACTTTTTCATCTGCCAAAATTTCGGGCATCAGCTCCATCGCGTCTTCCATTTGAGGGGAAAAGTCTTCTTCTGTAAAGGGTAGTTCTGTTGGGGAAAGCGCTGATTCTTCGATGGATGGAATATCATCAGGCTCAATCAGAATGGGGCGGTGAGCATAAGAGCCAACTTCCATGCCATCGCCGCTTTGACGTTCGTACATGAGGGGGTCCATATCTCGAATGATAGGATATTCGATTTCTCCCACCGTATCCTTCAGCATGGGGATAGGTCCAGCGGTAAGCATTTGATGAACAGCGGGCGTTAGTGGAATGTTTACGCCTGCCATTTCAGCAATGCGCGGGCTCCAAACGCCACAGGCAATTACAACATATTCAGTTTCGATAACACCTTTTTCGGTGGTTACGCTTTTAATGCGTCCATCTTCCACGCCAAGGTCGGTAATTTCGGTATTTGGGAAGGTGCTGAGTGCGCCGAGTTCGGTTGCTTTTTTTCGCATTAACGTTCCAGCATGAAGCGAATCTACGACGCCAACGCCTGGCGTATAAAAGCCACCCAAAAGAATGCTTTCATCAACATAAGGAACCAATTTCTTAATTTCTGCGGGCGTGATCAATCTTGATTCGATGCCCCAGGATTTTGCCGAAGCCATTCTTCTCCGAAACTCTTCCATGCGTGCTTCGGTGCGAGCAACTTCGATACCACCGCACTCGGTAAAAACGCCTAATTCCTTATACTGCTTCATACTATCCACAGTAAGGTGTGTCATCTCTTTGGTGTGGTCAACGGGGAAAATAAAGTTTGAGGCATGTCCTGTAGAACCGCCAGGATTGGGAAGCGGTCCTTTATCCACCAGAACAATATCTTTCCAGCCTAATTTTGCGAGATGGTATACAACGCTATTTCCTACGATGCCCGCACCAATTACAACAACTTTAGCTTTCTTTGGCAATCCAGTCATTCGTAAATCTCCTTTTATGAAAAATGGGGGGGGTCAACAAACAATGCTCCTGATATATCTGTGATATATCAGGTTATATCCTATCGTATTTTTCTGTAATAGTCAACAAACCAAAATATTAAATTTAAAAAATGTGACAATCAATGAGAGACTATGCAGATGAGACAGGTGACCAAAAAAATCCTCGCCTTTGAACTAATGGAATAAGGAGTACCCAAAAGTAACATAGCTGACAGCCTGTGTGTCTCGCGTTACATAATCATTCACTTCCGCTATCTATCCAAGAAGTTTTTTCAAATAATTGACAATCGCATCTAACGCAACCAATTCTTTCTCTTTCACAGTGCGTAATTTGACTTCGAGATTGCCTTCTTCCAAGCCGCGTTCTCCAAGAACAATCCTCAGGGGAAGACCGATCAGATCGGCGTCTTTAAATTTTACCCCTGCACGAGTGTCACGATCATCGTATAGCAAGGAAAATCCCGCTTTTTGCAGTTTCTCATATAGCTTATCCGCAGGGGAGGTGGTGTCTGTTTTTCTACCGGGAATGACCATCAGATAAATATCGTAGGGGGCAGCTGCTAGAGGGAGGGTTAGCCCGTTTTCGTCATGATGGCTTTCTGCCAATGCCTGAAGCAGGTTGGCGGGATAAAGCTCTATTTTTTTATCTTTCTTTTCTGCGATCAGATTGGTTTTGAAAAGTTCCAGTTTTCCATCGCAATTGGGGCAAATATCGCCTGCATCAGCTTCTGCTAGATCGGCGATAATCTCGGCCGTGTAATCACGTTCATAATTGAGGTTAAGCAGGTGATATCCTTCCTCATTTGCTCCTGTAACAAGATTTTGCGACCGAGGGATGAGGTCGTCCACTACGATGAGTGTGTTTTTTAGCCCAACTGGCGAAGCAAAGCCTGGAGACGCGCCTGCGGCAGCTATTTCTTCATAAGTCGCAGGCTGAAATTCGCCGATGTGTTTTTTTAGTTTAGCTTCACTAAGCTGCATGTCGCCGCGCACCATAACAAAGACGAGTCTGCCATCGGAGAGGCGCGTTAGCATAATGGCTTTGGCGGTTTTCTTTGTAGGGATGTTAAGAAATTCGGCCAATTTTTCAATGGTGTGGCAGTCTGGGGTAAGGACTTTTTCTATTGGCTCTTCGTCTTCTAACTGGGAGACTTCTTTTTTGAAATGTGCCAAGTCTTTACGAGCGGCATATTTGCATGATGGGCATTGCAGCGTATGCGCTTTCCCCGTAGGTATGGCGAAGTGGATTTCCCCGTTTTCTGTTTCGATGACCGGGAGTTTGATGTTATGGAAGAGAGATGCCGATTCTTCTTCTGTTTCATATTCTTTTTGCAGGCGAGATATTGTTTGCTGCCCCAGAGCGGTGATTTCATTCTCGCGTGTCAAGTAACCTGCGCGAACAAGCCAGGCAAATCCCTCTGTGCGTGCATTAGATGGGGCATCGCGCAGGGTTTCTAAATTTGTTTCACTAAAACGCATTTTTCTCCTAAATTATTCCAAAAGATGGGTAAATAGATGCTTTTATTGATTGGTTATAAGGAATTTAAAAATGAGTGAATTTGAGTTTTGCTTTGGTAGTGTTCCTCTGCGCAAAATCTGGACCAAATTACCCTATGATAGAAGCAATCTTATCATAATACATACCCCCGTTCATAGAACACAAGCGAGTCGGACTGGGGAGAAATTTGTTTGACAAGATAGAACCTGTCTGATATATTACCGATATATGACAAAGGTGTGGATTTTCCACATATCTGCATTGAGGAAGCAGGCATTGTGTTCAACAATACTTATTTGTTTCTGAATGAAAATTCTGGTACAGCCCTATGGGAATTGGCAAGCCACCCTGTTAACCGCCCAACTGAATTAGACCAAACCAATTGTTTTTGCAAAAAAATGTCTTTTTTTTAAACTACCCTTTCAAGGTTCAAGGAATGAGCAGCTCTGCTTTTTCCTTTTTTGTTAATAAGCACTTACACTGCTCATAATCTTGTATGAGTTTTTTGAATGTTACGGAAATTTTCGCCAAAGTTTCCCGAAAATTTCATAACTTTAGAAGAACTCTTCTTCTAACATACACAAGGAGGTGGTATCAAACATAAAAATAAACAGCACAGAATATCTCTCGATTTGCTTATAAACACTACCTAAAAGAAGGAGTAGAGAATGAAATTCAAACGATCCGGTCTGTCCTTGGTATTAGCAATTTTGCTATCGCTATCTTTGGTGCTCAGTGCATGTGGACCTGCTGCCGAAGCACCTGCTACCGAAGCGCCTGCTGCGGAAGAAATGGTCTTCAAGCTTGGGCTTTTGGGACCCTATAGTGGCCCTAGCGCGCAGACGGGCGCACAGTTCAAGGGCGGCGCGACCATGGCTTTGGAAGAGTACGACTACAAAATTGGTCCGTATACAATTGAACCTGTTTGGGTTGACTCGCAATCTGACCCTGCTAAGGCTTCGCAGGCGTATGAGCAGGCAGTTGTTCAGGATGGCATTCAAGCTGGTGCCCTTAACTGGCATAGCTCGGTTGCTGTGGCTGTAATGGAAGTTACTGCCAAGCATCAGATTCCCCATATTTTTGGATTTGGCGCTACTGAAACGGTTAATGAGACCTTTGCTTCAGATACTGCGAAATATGGATATTGGAGTATGAAAGGTTGGCCCACCCCCGCAAAGTTGGGTAACAAGTATGTTGATGGTCTCGAATATTATATTGAGCAAGGCGTATATACACCCGAAGAAAAAACTGTTGCCATTTATGGTGAAGACACTGACTGGGGTCGCAGTTTTGGCGCTGGCGCTATTGAACTTTTTGAAGCCGCCGGCTGGGAAGTTGTATTTGAAGAATACTTCCCGCTTGAGCAAACCGAGTTCTACCCGTTCCTCAACAAACTCAAAGAGCTGAATCCTGCGGTCATTGCTGGTACAAGCACCGCCCCTCCCTCCATTACCGCTTTGATCAAGCAGGCTGACGAGGTCGGTTTGGAAAGCCTGATCATTGCCGATGGTCTTGGTTGGGTTGATTTCTGCTCTCTGACTGGTGATTCTGCCACCAATGTTATTGATCAGATCGCTGGTTGGTCTGGTGAGTCCGGCTTTGCCTTCGCTGAAGAATTTGAAGACCGCTTTGAAATAGCTCCCAGCACATCTTCCGCAGGTCTTGCTCATGATGGCACCAAGATGTTCATGGAAATCGCTCAAGCCGTCTATGATGAGAATGGTGAACTGACAAGCGAACTGATTCAACAATTTGTTGAAGAAAAAGTTTGGACCGGTGAATGGACAATGACTGATGGCTTGGTTATGGTGGAATATAAATACACACCAGAAACTAATCCTGATCCTGTTGTTGGACCCGGTTATTACACTTTCCCTGTTTTGCAGTACTCGTTTGAAGATGGTAAATGCTTAGGCAAAGCTATCTATCCGGTTGAGGGTGCTGTTCAGGATCTTCAGGTTCCCTAGATTTTAACAAAACAAGGCCTGACAGGTCTCTTGTCCCTTATTAGTTAGGGGGCACTTCGTAAAGACCTGTCAGGCTTCAACTTGTAAAAGAATGTGTCATCAATGCATCTCGGGCCAAAATTTACGCGTGAGCGGGGATGTTGGGGGCAGAAAATATTGAAGATGACACAGTGATGGTTTAACGCGAAGAGGTTGATATATTTGCTTTTCCCCAAAAAATAACTATTTGTTTCAGTGAGGTAGGAATATGCTAATACTTGATACAAAGAAAGTTACCAAAAACTTTGGTGGCTTGACGGCTGTCAATCAGATTTCGATGCAAGTTGAGGAGGGTCAGATTTATGGTTTGATTGGTCCTAACGGCGCTGGAAAAAGCACTTTTATCAACTCTATTGTGGGGAGGTTTCCGCCTACAAAGGGAGTCGTTTATTTCAATGGGGAGGAAACGACCGGTTTGTCAGCGGAGAAAATGTGCCATAAGGGAATGGCTAGAACTTTTCAGATTCCCCGACCTTTTCCCCAATTGACTGTTTTGGAAAATGTTAAAGTGGGTATTATTTTTGGCTCGGTTGATCAAGACTCTACCCCGGCAGATGACCGCGCCAAAGAAATGCTTGAATTTGTTGGTTTTACTTTACCCATTGATACACCGGCAGACCGCTTAAATGCTGTGCAACTTAAACGCATAGATTTAGCCAGAGCACTTGCCTGCAAACCGAAATTGCTTCTTTTGGACGAGTTGGCATCCGGGCTAACACCAGGAGAATTGGATTCGATTATGTCTCTTATTTTAAAAATTAGAGATCAAGGCATCAGTATTGTTGCGGTTGAACATATTATGCGCGTGATTAAGGGTATTTGTGATGAGGTTATGGTCATTGAATACGGTACCACGATAGCGACGGGAACACCTGATGAAGTTTTGAACAACCCCGATGTGATTAAAGCCTACTTGGGTGAGGAGGATTTTGAGAATGCTTGAGCTTAATAATATTAACGCTGGTTACGACTTTCTCCAAGTGTTGTGGGACGTGTCTTTTCATATCGATGAAGGGGAAATGGTTGCGCTGATTGGGCCAAATGGCGCCGGAAAATCAACTTCGCTCCGTACGATTGCCGGGCTGATCACGCCTATAAGTGGCGAGGTGTTATTTCACAATAAGGTGATCAACAATGAGCTGGCTCACATGATTAGCCGAATGGGCATTAGTTATATCTCAGAGAAGCTTAATCTCTTTACGGGTATGTCTGTTCAGGAAAATTTACTTTTGGGTGCTTATGCCATTCGAGATAGGGATGTTCAGTTAGAGACATTGGCTTATATTTTTAGCCTTTTTCCTCGCTTGGAGGAAAGAAAAGATCAATTGGCAGGTACGATGAGCGGCGGTGAACGAAAAATGTTGGCCATTGCGCGTGGCATGATGTCTAAGCCACAGCTCATGCTAGTGGACGAGCCATCTTTGGGCTTGCAGCCTAACTTGACCAGCGATGTTTTTAGCGCTTTACGGCAATTGAGAGATCGGGGCGTAACTGTTTTGATTGTGGAGCAAAACGTCAATGCCACGTTGAGTTTCACCGATCGAGCTTACGTTCTTGAACAAGGCAAGATCGTCATGGAAGGTCCAAGCAAAGAGATTAAGGCGAACAAACACGTTAGAAATGCCTATTTAGGGATTTAGAGAAAATACAACAGCATACTATACAAATTCTCAATCTCGTGTTCAATTTATAAATCAAATAAGCGAGTTAGATAAGGAGAGTACTCCATGGCAAAAATATCAAGCAAAAGATCGCTCATCTCTCGTCTTAAAGACAAACTCCCCATTGTTGTCATCAGTTTTTTTTCAGTGATACTCTTTATCGCCATTTATTTTAAAGGTGGTGATTCTCAGGTTCTTAACACCATTATTACAGGCGGCATGTGGGCGTTATTAGCGGTTGGTTTGGCGCTTGTATTCGGCGTTATGAATATCCCTCACTTTGCACATGGCGAATCTTTTATGATCGGGGCTTATGTTGCCTATTTCACTTTTACGCCCATGCAAGAGTATTTATATACACACCCAAGTGAGTTTCTCAGCATGATGGCTCCCCTGGGGGCAATTTTTGCGGCAGGTATAGCAGGTGCAATTTTGGGTGTGCTCATTGAAAAACTTATTTTTTCTCCATTACGGCGCAGAACGAAAAAAGACTGGATCATGAATGCCTTTTTGCTAACGGTGGGTATCTCTTTTGTACTTTCAAATGGCACAAATCTCGTCTTAGGTCCTAATTTTCGCGGTATTTCCCGTTATTGGGATGTACAGGCTGTTCAAATTGGCGAAGCCTATATGTCTTTTGATCGCCTGGCTGCATTTGCTATCTCGATGATACTCATTGGGCTGCTCTGGTTCTTCCTCCGTTACACACGTGTCGGGAGAGCGATTCGCGCCGTCTCACAGGATGAAACGGGTGCGATGCTTGTGGGTATCAACCTTAATTTTATTCAGACGTTGACCTTCTCTTTGGCAACTGCCATGGCATCTATCTCAGGTGCATCCTTGCTTTTCCTTTTCCAAGCCTATCCAACGGTCGGCGGAACGCCCCTGTATTATGCTTGGTATGTGGTTATGATGGCTGGTCTTGGAAATGTAGCTGGCGCCATTATTGGTGGTTTCATTGTTGCCTTATTGCAAACAGCTACACAGCTATTTGTTGCGGTTTCATGGACAACCGTTCTCCCTACGGCAGTCATGATTTTGGTCTTACTCATTGCTCCCTCAGGCCTCTTTGGTAGTGAGGTCAAGGGCGTTCAGGAACAGTAAAAGTCAAACTCAAAGGCAGATAAAAACTTTCTTTGCCACCACAGAACTTCGTGTTTAAACATTTTTGATCACGGTTTATCCGAATTAGGAGAAATGTAGAGATGAATTCAAGTAAAGTAGCACAAGAACAACCAGGTAGCTGGAATAAATTTGTAGAATTTATCAACAAACTTGGCTTTAATCCTTTGGGATTAGCCTTGCTGATCATTATTGCTGTTTTACCCGCCACTGTCCCATATTTTAAGCAAGAGTATATCGTCCGCTGGATGATTATGGGCGCTTTTTTGGGAGCACAATCTATCGCATTTGACTTTACATCAGGCTATATCAACGTCGTCAACTTTGGCTTCGCTGCCCTGCTAGGTGTAGGCGCATACACTTCTGGTATTTTCTCAAATACAACCCCCTTTATTGCCGTTGCGCCCGGGCTAAACCCGTGGATCTCCATCTGGCTGGGTGCCATTGTAGCCGGACTGCTTGGATTCGCCTTAGGCATCCTGACTTTACGCCTGCGAGGGATCTTTGCCGCTGTGATGGCTTGGTTCCTGGGCATTGCGC
>Ga0102946_1000696_pt1 | contig 11714 bp, 12 predicted proteins | sample SalPon2A_A_D1_MG_FD_78209 | JGI IMG/M metagenome (GOLD analysis project Ga0102946, IMG submission 78209) | Soil microbial communities from South San Francisco under conditions of wetland restoration - Salt Pond MetaG R2A_A_D1_MG | ecosystem: Environmental > Terrestrial > Soil > Wetlands | place... | reverse complement strand
GCCATGTTCATCGATATACGGATAGATTACATCAATGTTGCTTGGGTTGAGCGGAACGCCCCAGGACTCGAGTTGCCTGAGGTTTTCGTCGGTGAGCGGCTCACGGCCGGCAAAGCCGAGGTTGATGAGTGCCGAGCCGCCTTTGCCGGTCCGCAGAAAGTAGAGGGCCACTTCCAGGGTATGCGGATCATATGGGCCATGACTGGCCGTGATCAGTGGAGATTTCCTGCGGAGGTCGTCCTGAAGGTGGCGCAGCAGCAATACGCCGCCAGCCGCATCCGGCAGGTAGCGCCCTTCGAACTCCGGCAGGGATTTCCCGCACGGGTGCCAACCGCAGTCTTCGGTAAGTATGGTGGGGAAAAACTTCTCGAGGACCGCCTCTCGCCATGCGGCAACGAAACGCAGACAACGGTCCGGCAGGCGGTAATAGATGGCATAGTGATCGGTGTCGAGGTAGATGCGGGCATGCAGCCGCTTGAGAAGTTCCCGGTTGTAATTGTTCTGCGTCGACTTCAACAGACGTTCGGTAATCTCGGTCATGGCCGAGAAACGTTCTTCCTCCGGCATGTTGTCGAGCCGCTCAACCCGCTTGAGATGGCTGTAGTCCTCTTTGCCGATCTCTACCTCAAGACGGTTAAGGTGGCGTTTGAAGGGGACGGCCTCATCGACTTCAAACTGGCTGAGAAAAAGCGGGGATATGCCGGGGCGATCGGTCTTCATGATATCTCCAGGGAAATTTTGCCGGTCTGGCCTTTCATCTTAACATGGGTTGCACGAATTTTCCTGAAGGTGCTGTAATGAGCCTGCTCCGCAGATATTATTTGCGAATCCGGCCGAGCGAGAAAAAAATACCGATGCTGCAAAGGGCCGAGAAAGTCAGCAGGGCGGTCCGCATACTGTCGAGGAATTGTCCCTGTGTCTGTAGCGTGACGGCCTGACCGCCCATGAAGATAGAGAAAATGATGGTGATGACGGTCATGCTGGCCATCATGCCCAGGGTGCGCATGGTGCTGTTGAGCCCGGAGGCGACACCGAGGTAGCGGGTCGGGATGCTGCCCATGATGACGCTGATGTTCGGTGACGAGAAGAGCGCGAAACCGAAACCGAGAGTCACCAGGATGCCCAGAACCAGGGTTATCGGTGATTCCGCGGTGATGGTCGCGGCAATGCCGAGACCGGTTGCGCAGAGGCCCATGCCGACGGTTGCAACCGCCGGCGCTGAAAAACGGTCGGCAAGTCGGCCGCACAAGGGTGAAAAGACAGCCTGGATGACCGGCTGGAGAATCAATATGGTTCCTGCCTCGCGCGGGTTAAGCCCCTTGACGTACTGCAGGTAAAGGCTGAGAAAAAAAGTGACACCGAAAGTCGCCGCATAGTTGAGCAGGGCGGCCAGGTTGGAGAAGGCGAAGACGCGGTTGCCGCGCAGGAGGTTGACGTTGAGGACCGGGTACTCGGTGCGTGCTTCCAGAACCAGGAAGTGAACCAGACCTGCCGTTCCTCCCGCCGCCAGGCCCCAGGCCCACCAACCCTGATCGAGATTGGACGCCCCGGTGATCAGCATCAGGATGGCTGCGGCATAGACCAGACTGCCACGCCAGTCAAAGGGCTCGCCGCGGGACTCTGCCTACTCGCCGCGCAGCTTGGCACAGCTGGTGGCAAAGGTGATCGCACCGAGCGGTACGGCCAGGTAGAAGATCGACCGCCAACCGAACGCAGTCACCAGGGTGCCGCCGATGAAGGGGCCGCAGGAAATGCCGGCATAGACGCTGGCGACAGCAATGCCGAGGGCCTTGCCGCGTTGTTCAGGCGGGAACACCGAGACAACAATGGCGAAAGTGGTCGCCATGACCATCGACCCACCCATCCCCTGAAGAAAGCGCATGACGATCATCGACTCGATCGACCAGGCCTGGGAAAGCAGGCCGCCGGCGACGGTGAAGGCGACGATACCGTACTGGAAGACCTTGCGCCGGCCATGTATGTCGCCCATGCGGCCCATCGCCAAAAGGAAGATCGAGGCGGAGAGGACGTAGCTGGTTTCCACCAGGCCGAGCTGCATGGCGCTGGCATTGAAGTCGCGGCCGATTGCCGGCAGCGCTACCCCGACGGCCGACATCATGAAGGGCATCAGGAAGTGGGCGGTACAGACGACCATGAGAGTCGCGGAGCGGGACACGTGCTGGGACATTAGACCCTCGATGCACGAGGTGCGAGATGCGAATCGCGAAAAAGTTTATTGAAAATTATCATAGACATTAGCCTTTGCCAGCCCCCGTCTCTAAAGATATGTTCTGCCGCCAACATAGGTTTTGGCAAAAAACTTATTCGAGAGTTTTTCAATGCGGACGTTCTTGCCGGTGCGCGGGGCGTGAATGAATTCACCGTTGCCGGAATACATGCCGACATGTGTCACCCGCTTGCCGCCCTTGGTAGCGAAAAACACCAGATCGCCCGGGCGCAGTTTCGATTTGGCTACCCACTTGCCGGCCTTGTACTGGCTGCGTGACACCCTTGGAAGATTGAGGCCGTTGAGGCGGTAGGAGACCATGGTCAGACCGCTGCAGTCGAAACCGTTTTCGGCCGTTGTGCCACCCCAGCGGTAGGGGATGCCGATGAAGCGCTTGGCGGTTTTGACCAGTTCGCTGCGCAAATCGCCTTTGCCGGTCTTCTTGATCTGCGCCGCAGAGTAGTCTTCCGGGAAGACAATAAAGAAGTTGTCGATCAACCCCTTTGCCTGCAGGCGTTCGGCCTCGCTTCGCGCCGGTTGGTAAGTCGCGTGATTGCCGAAGCGAACCTTGTAGAGGCCTGACTCATGACGGAAGTAGTAGGCATCAATACCGCGAGATTCCAGAAGCTGTTCCAGGCGTACGGCGTTGTCGAGGCTTGTGAAAGCCCCGACCTGAATCGAGTAACCCATCTTTTGCAGGGCGATGTCTGATTGTTGGTCGTCGGGGGCTTCGTCCAATAATGCCGCAATCGGGTCTTCCGCGACGGGTTGCGGTGTTTGCTGTTTCATCGATGGCGATGAACAGGCCGAAAGGAGGGCAAGTATAGAGAAAATGAGACAAAGGGTTTTCGTGATATGGACTGAACAGGGAGTTTTTGTCGCCATCTTTGGTGCGTCATCCTTGTTGGGATATTCTAAGGGGGCCAGATTAGCACAATCGATTGGGAAAAATAAGGTTCAAGGAAGAAAGTGGTTTTGTGCTCCCGAGTAAATATTCAGAGATAAAGTCAAAACCGTCGGGGTTGCCCGACAGCAACGTCATTTTCTTTGTGGCGACAAAGAAAACGAAGCAAAAGAAAGCTTGACGCTGCGCTGGGCATGTCTGGGTCGTCAAGGCGGCAACATCAATTCAGGTTGTTCTAAACGATCAAGTGACGAGATTTCCCCCGCAGGATCCGAGACTCTTGTGAGCCTCTCCTTTTGTGAAGGATTGAATCGATAGTTTTGTTTTTTTAACTTTTCCCTTGCTAGGTTACACAGAAAGGAAGGCCCCCTGTAACGGGCCGGCATATTGAAACACCGTCGTGATTTAATTTTTCAGAAAACGGGCAAAAGAGATGCCGTCCGCAAGGAGAAGGCACTTTTGCATCCTTTTGTTGCCGGACAAAAGGATGACGTCTGGCGGGACGCGACCCGCCGGTTTTGATTTTTAATTCTGTAGAAACTCTCCGATCACCATTATCTGAGTCAATTCACGGCAAACGATACAGATGCAGAGTGACCCCACATGACACATCGGCTTCCGGGAAATCCTCCCCCGGCGTGAACAACCCGAGCCGTTCGACACCAGGAATGTATCTGGCAAAAAGTTCATCGAGGAAGTCAGGCCCATGGCGAGGCGAGTTAAGGCATGCGAGCACCTCCCCACCGGGGGCTGTCAACGCCGGCAAGCTGCGCACCAGCTTCGGCCAATGCTGTTCGGCAGTGAAACTTTTCCCCTGTGAAGCCGGAGGATCACAAATTACCAGGTCGAAGGGGCCGAGCTTGCGAAGCCTGCCGAGGCTACGAAAGAGTTCCAGAGGCAGAAAACTGGCCCTGCGCAGCTCTATATCATTGAGCCGGTGGTTGAGCTTGCCGAGCTCCAGTGCGCCTCGATTCATATCTAGGTTGACGACCTGGCTTGCGCCGCCGGCGAGGGCGACCACGGAAAAACCACAACTGTATGCAAAGAGGTTGAGGACCGTTTTCCCCGTGCTGCGTTCCCTGATCAGCTTGCGGCCGACCTCCATGTCCGGGAAAAACCCGATGTTTCTGGCTTCACCGAGACGTAAGCGGTAGGCGAGGTTGGCCTCTACAGCGACCGGGTTGTCCGGCAGGCTTCCTCTGAGTAATCGCCCTGGGTTGTCATGCAGAAAGCGTTCCTGTAGGAAGATGGCCTTCGCTCTGTCCGGCAACGTCGTGTCGAGCATCTGAACCAGTTCGTCCAGCCAGGTCTGAGGACGCTTTTCGTAGAGGGTGACCATGACGACCGGCGGGAAAGAATCAACCACCAGGTCGTTGTAGCCGGCAAAGCAATGCCCACGGCCGTGGAAGAGGCGACGCGCCTCGCTGGAGTTTGATAAATGGCGGGTTATTTCGTCGCGGACAATCTGCATGGGATATGCAAGTGATGGCTCGTCGGCAAAAGGCTCAATAGCTGACTTTGAGGCGATCGAGGGTGCGGTGAATGTCCTCGAGGCTGAACCCCTGTTTTTCGCAACACATCTCTGACCAGGTTTCGTACTGCTCGACTCGCATCACCAGTTCAGCGACCAGGTCCTCGCGACCGGCGAACATGGACGGATTGTCAGCCACCTTGATCAACAGCGGTACGATGAAGTCCGGCAGATCGCCATCGCGGTTCTCGCGGTGTGTGATTTCAGCCAGTCTGGTGAAGATGTCCATCACAAGGTCCTTTCGGGGAGCAACGACGAAACTAACTTTGAGCATAACCTCAGGGGGGAAATGACGCAAGGGTGAGCAGAAAGATCAGGGCAGCAGCGCCCTGATTATCATGCGTACGGCGAGCAGGGTGATGAGCAGCTTGAAGGCCAGGAGAAAAAGCTGTTCCGGAACCTTGTGTCGAAGTCTGGTGCCGGCATAGGAACCGGAAATGACGGCAAGGACCATCAGGAGCATCAGCAGCAGGTAAGGCCCAAAAGCGAAACCGAGCAGGCCGAAGGTAATGATTTTGACCAGGTGCACGATGGTCATGAACGCCGCCCCGGTGACCACAATCTGGTCACGGTTGAGACCGGACCTGAGCAGAAACGGCATGTTGAGCGGTCCGGTCGCACCGACGAACAGGGTCAGGAAAGCCTGAACAAAGCCGAGGCTTAAAAACCTGCCCGGGAACCACAGTTTCCTTTTGATTTGCGGCATCCAGGTCATGACCAGGATGAATACTCCCAGCGGCAGAGGCAATAGCTCGGTGGGCATCTTGAGAAGCAACCGGGATCCGGCCAGTGCTCCGATCAGGCAGCCGGCAAGGAAAGGCCAGAGGATGTCCCGGCGGATATCTTTCGGCGAGAAGGCACCGCGGCTGGCGTTGCTGGCGAACTGTACCACGCCGTGCACGGGGACGATGGCCGCGGGGGGCAAAAAGACGCTCATGATTGAAATCAGCAGCATGCCACCGCCGAGCCCGAGGACTGCAGTCAGGGATGAGGAGAGAAAGGCTGCAACGACCAGGAAGAAGCTATCCATCAGTTCTTGATTGCCAGCTCCTTGCGGTAGTCGCGCAGAATCGACTTGATTTGTATCGCATTCTCCAGGCCGCAGCGAATCAGTATCTTGCGCCCCGCCGAAAGAGCCTCGAGGTCGGGGTCTGCAAAGAGGTAGAGTGCTTTTGGCTGCACCAGATAAATCGGATCAGAAGCCTGCGGGGCTTCAAGCAGGTGGTCAATGACTTCGATCAGCCTGTCGTTGAAGTAGGCGTCCGGGTAGCCGAGGTTCTCATAGGCCTCCTGAAAAAGCGGGTAGAGGCGCTTGTAAATGGCGACCACCTGCCTGGTGTCGAGGGACGCCAGCATCTTCACCAGCGGGACATAACGTCGGTAGTTGGCCGGGTCGATGGTCAGCTGGCCCCGTTCGCCCCGGGCGAGAAACGCCCCCGGGGTCTGCTTGATCGGCCGGTGCGTCTTCGGCAATTGCGGCCGTGGCAGGTTGTCGACCATGACAACAAAACGTTCGATGAAGTGCTCAAGGATGAAAAAGCGGTCAAGCTTCTGGTCGGCGAAGAGTCGGCCCAGAAGCTCGGCCATCGGCATATCACTCTCTTGCAGCTTCGGCAGGGGTTGCTCGAGATCGAGGACCGGGGCCGCGGCTTCAAGTTCTGAGGGTGCCGGGGCAACCGGATGCTGGATGACAGGTTCCGCCGGAGGAGCAACGACCGGAGGTTTAACCGTCATCTGGACCGGTTCCGGTTTTTCCGGCTGATAATAGAACCACCAGACAACTGCCAAGATGATGCCGACGACCACGAATCCGATCAGGGCTGGCCAGTTTTTCATGTCAATATCTCCTGTTTCAGGGTTTCACCTAAGAACAATAACCTCAAACAGACATCAGTCAACTGCGAAACTCAGCCGCCCCATCGCAGGGCCGACCACCAGGCCCCCGTGACAATCAGGGCCGAGGACAAGGCCAGCAGGGCGTTGCACATCCTCCCCGGACGGCCTTTTCTCTCTATCAGCAGCTCTGCGCCGAAACCGAGTGGCAGGCCGAACAGGAAGCCGAACAGGTGGGCGCCGAGATCGGTGTTCTCGCCACCGGCGCCAAGCATGGCCAGCAGGCCGAGCGCCGCGGCAACCGGCAGGGTCCAGCGTCGGCGTCGACGCAGATTGTGACGGTAACGCACCATGCTGATGGCGGCGAGGGTGCCGACCGCACCGAAGATTGCCGTGGAGGCGCCGACGGCACGGTGGGCAGGACTCTGCAGCCAGGCGTTGACCAGGTTGCCGAGGGTCCCGGCCGCGAGCAGCAGCAGCCATGCTGGGCCCGAACGCAGGTCGCGGCAGAGCCTGGAGATGAAGATGCCGCCAATCAGCAGGTTGCCGAGCAAATGCTGCCAGTCGGCATGCAGAGTCAGTGCAGTGATCAGTCTCCACCATTGGCCGTCCATTATTTTTCCGGCGTGGGCGTTGCCGAGAGTTTTCCAGTCGACCGGATGATGCCCGGCCAGGTCAACTTGGTGCAGGGTGAGGTTGTAGAACACGCCGATAACAATCAGGACCCAGATGGTCGTGGTGCGATTGTCGACCAGGGGAGTCCCCTGCGGAGGTGGGGGCGGCCAGTCACGGTTCTCGTTTTCGTATTGCCGCAGCTCGCGGAGGGCCGCATCCTGCATCCCGGTCGGAACCAGCAGCTGCCAGCCGAAACCTTGCCGCTCGGCCTGCCAGGGAATCCGGCGAGCTTCCAGGACCAGTGACCAGCTGCGCATGCGGCGTCGTGACAGGGCCCCCCTCTGTCCCCCTTCCAGATGCGCCGGCAGGGGACACCAGCCTTCCTCAGGGTGTCCCGGGATGATGTCGACAGGTATCTCTGGCATGTCTCCATCATCGCAAATTGTCGCCGCTACGTCACTCTGTGTTTTCTTGACTTGCCGCTTTTTTTGTGTTAGTTACTTTATGGTAACTAATGGTTTGTGAGTCTATGGAGCCCTTTGCATGTCGCAGCTGACCGCACGGCAACAGCAGGTTTACGATTTCCTGGCCGGGTATATTGTCGACAAAGGTTATCCGCCGACCCTGCAGGAAATTGCCCGACATCTTCAGGTTTCGGGCAACCTCGGTGTGTTGCGCCATCTCCAGGTACTGGAACGTAAAGGGCTGATCAACCGTAGCCCCGGCAGCTCCCGTTCGATCGTCCTGGCGGACCGGTCACGGAGCGAACCGGTTGCCCTGCCGCTGGTCGGCACGGTCCAGGCCGGTCTGCCGCAGTTGGCCGACGAACAGATTGAGATGTATCTCGCCGTCGACAGTTCGCTGGTCAAAGGCAAGGATTCATTCCTGCTTCGTGTCCGCGGCGAGTCGATGATCGATGCGCATATCATGCCCGGCGACCTGGTCGTGGTGCGGTCGCAGCCTTCTGCAGAGAACGGCGAGATCGTAGTGGCCCTGATCGACAATGAAGCAACGCTCAAACGATTCTATCGCGAGGGTGAGGAGATCCGCCTGAAGCCGGAAAACTCCAGCATGAAATCGTTGATCTACCGTGAACATGACGCGGAGGTGCAGATCATCGGCAAGGTCACCGGCCTCTGCCGTCCCCTGGGATAAAGATCATGAAAATCTGTGAACCGAATATCCGGGTCGGCGTCATCCACGGCCCGGGCAACCGGATCACGCCCGTCTGGTTCGATCTGAAACACCGCAAACACACCGTGCGAGAAATCACCAACACCTGGCGCGACCGGCAGGGTGAGACAGTCCGGATTCATTTCCACGTCACTGACGACGGTGCTCTCTACGAACTGGTTTACGACCTGGGGAGTACGACCTGGGCGTTGGAGAGGATTGAAACTCTTTAAAAAAGAGGGACGCGAACGTCAAAAGCATTTTAACGCCCGTTCGCTACGCTTACTCAAGGCGCAAAGGAACGCAAAGAATAAAACCTTAAAGGCCGTACTTTTATCTTTGCGATCTTGTTTCTTCTTTTGGCGTCTTTGCGTTGAAAGCTCTTTCGGTTTTTTGCGTTTCTCGTCCCGCGTCCCGCGTCCCACGTTCCGGGTTTTATTATGAAAACTATCATGCACGTCGATATGAATGCGTTCTTTGCCGCGGTTGAGCAACAATCGAACCCGGTGTTGCGCAGGCGACCGGTCGCGGTGACCGGCAGCGAGAAACGCTCAATTATCCTGACCGCTTCCTACGAGGCCCGGGCCTTTGGAGTGAAGACAGGGATGACCCATTTCGAAGCTTTCGAACGATGTCCACAGCTGATCCTGGTGCCGGCCAACAACCGGCTCTATACGCACGTGTCGACGCAGATTATGGCGCTGCTCCGTGACTACACGCCGCTGGTGGAGGTTTTCTCGGTCGACGAGGCTTTTCTTGACCTGAGCGGTTCCCTGAGGTTGTTCGGTGGTGCCGAGCGTATTGCCTATCTGATCAAGTCGCGCATCAAATCCCGTTTTGGCATCACTTGCTCGGTTGGGATTGCACCGAACAAACTGCTTGCCAAGCTGGCCTCGGAACAGCACAAACCGGACGGCCTGACCCTCTTCAGTCCGGAAGAGGTCCCTGTCATCCTGGAACGGATGCCGATCCAGGAGCTGTGCGGCATCGGCCGGCGACTCGGCGGGCAGCTGCAGTCCCTGGGCATCTTCACCTGCGGCCAGTTGAGCCGCTTCCCCTTGCATGTCCTGCGCAGGAAATATGGTGTGATCGGTGATCGGCTTCACGACATGGCGCGCGGCATCGATCCTGCTCCGGTCGTTCCTGAAGAGAACAGCGCTCCGATCAAGTCAGTGGGACACAGCCGCACCTTGCGCGATGACCTCGAAGATCGCGATGCCATCTGTGCTTTTCTGCTGCAGCTGGCCGAGATGGTTGGTCGGCGAGCCCGGCGCTACCGGGTCTCCGGAAGGGTGGTCACACTGACGCTACGTTACGCGGACTTCACGACCGTGAGCCGGCAGCAGGTCCAGCCGGATTACCTGGACAGCAGCGAGACGATTTACGGTGCCGGCGTGAAGATTCTCGACAGCATGGTCCTTGACCAGCCGGTCCGCCTGCTCGGTATCCGGTTGTCGAGCCTGCGTTTTCGAACCGGGCAGCTGCCGCTTTTCCCTGCTGATCGGCGGCGCTTTCTGCTGACCGAGGCCAGAGATTCCGCCAACGACCGCTACGGCGACTTTACCGTCATGTTCGGCAGCCTGCTTGAACAGAAGGGCAAAGGCAGTCATGTGATATCGCCGGCCTGGCGGCCAAAGGGAGTGCGAAATATTGAAGTACAATAGCGCTTTGCGTCGGGTTGTCTTTTGGGGCCCTAGAGGTTTAAGGTTTTAAAGCCGGTTGCTTTTCCGTTGCTTCGAGCAGGGCGTGCAGCATGGCCACGCGGGTCATCGGTGCGCCCGCTGCTGCGGCCCGCTCCAGGGGGGTGCGGTAGATCGCATCCAGTTCGAGGGGGGCCGCCTGTTGCCGGTCGATCATCATGCTCGGCCGGTAGGCTCCCATGCCCGCAGTCACCTGCAGCATGCGCTCGATGAAACCCGACCCTGCGATCGGTTGCGACAGCTCCTGCCGGTTGGCTGCATCGATCACTTCCTGCATCAGGGCGACGATCAACTGCCGGGTCTCAGGGCAATTCAGCAGTTGGTCGGTGGGTAGACCAGTCAGAGCGCAGAGGCCGTTGAAGGGGATGTTCCAGACCAGTTTTTCCCAGCGAATCCTGGTGAGATCCGCACCGGTCTCGCAGGGAATGCCGGCATGGCTGAAGGTTGCGGCGAGCTGTTCGACCCTGGGGCTGAGTCCGCCAAAAAATTCAGCGATGCGAATTGAGCCCTGGTCGAGGTGGTGAACCGTTCCCGGTTCGCCGCGATTGCAGCAGAGGAATGCGACGCCGCCGACAATCTGCTGCCTATCGAAGGCGGTTGCCAGAACCTCTTCGTTGCCGAGGCCGTTCTGCAGGGTCAGGATCGTTGTCCCGGGTGTGACCAAGGGCCGGGTCAGCTCTACCAGAAAATCGTTGGCGTAGGCCTTGAGACCGATCAGGGCCAGATCGACCGGGCCGATTTGTCGGCTGTTCTGGTAAGCCCTGACCTTGGCAAGGTGAAAATTTCCTTGCGGTGATGTGACCTCGAGACCCTTTTGGGAGACGGCCTGAAAATCCCGTCGCATCAGAAAGTGTACGTCGTGCCCGTCCCGCTGCAGCAGGGCGCCGTAGTAGAGGCCGAGTGCTCCGGCACCGATCACTCCGATCCGCATTCTCTCCTCCTGGTGTTACGGCTCGTGGTTGAAGAGCTGCTCTGGAAACAAGTCCGCGAAGAATCAGCACTTTTCTTGACCAAGAGGGCCTTTTGTGGTATTCTATTTATTTCCATGGGAGAAAATCGAATGTTTAAAATTGGTGATCGTGCTGTTTACCCCGCGCAGGGGGTTGGTGTTGTTGAGAAGATTGAGTCCCGCGAGTTTTGTGGTCAGACCCACGATTTCTATATCCTGCGTATCATTGACAACGATATGACGATTATGGTCCCGGTCGGCAATGCCACTCAGGTTGGCTTGCGCAACCTTATCAGCAAAGATAAGGTCGAGACAATATACAATGTCCTCGAGGAAAAGCAAGCCGAAGCCCTTTCGATTGCATCATGGAGCAGGCGGCAGCGCGAATACAACGACAAGATCAGGACCGGTAATCCACAGGACGTCGCCGAGGTTTTGCGAGAGCTGTACCTGATCAAGGAAGGGAAAGAGCTTTCCTATGGTGAAAAAAAAGTCCTCGAGCTGGCCCGCAGGCTGCTGATCAAGGAACTGGCCCTTGCTGAAGGGGTTGCTGAAGAGAAAGTCTCCCAACGCCTCGAGAAGATGGTCAACTGAACAGGTTTGACTAAACAAGTTTCTTGAGCCGGGTGCTGACAGGCACCCGGCTTTTTTGTGCCTTCGGGGACAGAATTCGTGATTAATGATTTTCAAGTGAAGGTAAATGCGATAAATATAATCATTCAAGTAACATGACCTGGCTTCACCGAAGACGACAGGATGTATGATGAATGTGCACGTTCTGG
>Ga0102946_1000695_pt1 | contig 11724 bp, 10 predicted proteins | sample SalPon2A_A_D1_MG_FD_78209 | JGI IMG/M metagenome (GOLD analysis project Ga0102946, IMG submission 78209) | Soil microbial communities from South San Francisco under conditions of wetland restoration - Salt Pond MetaG R2A_A_D1_MG | ecosystem: Environmental > Terrestrial > Soil > Wetlands | place... | reverse complement strand
CCCGACACCTTGATGCGGTTGAACGGGTCGAGGCCCCGCTCCTCCAAGCCGTCCAGCTCCTGGAGCAACACCTTCGGGTCGATGACGACGCCGTCGGCGATGACCGGGGTCACGTGGGGATACAGGATCCCCGACGGGATGAGGTGCAGCTTGAAGACGTCGTCACCGACGATGACCGTGTGACCGGCGTTGTTGCCTCCCTGGTAGCGCACCACCAGGTCGGTCGAGTCGGCCAGCAGGTCGGTTGCCTTGCCCTTGCCCTCGTCGCCCCACTGGGCGCCGACGATGATCGTGGCTGGCATGGTTTCGGGTCCTTCGTGCGCGGTCGTGCGAACGATGTCGAGACATCGAGAAGCCACCGAGGGACGGTCCGGGACCGTCGTTGGAGGTGGGAGGTTCGCGGCAACCGTGGCTGCGGACGCAAGTCCGGTGCTGGCGAAGCCCGCCAACACCGTGACTCGACAGTACCAGCGAGCCGGCCCACACGACGGGGGTGGTCAGGCCTGGTCGTGGGCGTCGGCAAGTGCCCCGCCAGGGGCCCCGTCGGGGGCGTCGTCGGACGCGTTCGCCGATGCGGTCAGGGTGCCGCGGCGGGCACGCAGGGCGAGGCTGGCGACCACGGCGACCACGACCACCACGCCGACCAGCGCCGCGATCGACATGGCCACGGCCGGGTCCAGCCACTCGGCGGTGATCAGGCCGGCCAGGCCTGCCGCCGCCATGGTGATGGCGAGCAGCCCGAGCAGCAGGGACAGGGGATCCATCGGATGCCGTTCCATCAGCGTTCCTCCAGCGTCGATGCGAGCAGGTCGTCGGGTGGGGCGCCGCGCGTGATCTTGATGGCGCCCGCCCCCATCCCCAGGTCGAGATCGAGTGTGGGGCCGTTCGACCACGGGCTCGGCAGGTCGAGCGACTCGATCGACAGGTCCACCCCCTGCGCGACGGAACGTGGATCCGACGACACGAAGCCGTGGCCGAGCAACTCCCCCGTCGCATCGTCGACGACGTCGAAGGACATGTCTGCCTGGCCTGGGTCGAAGGAGTACGAGATGCTGTTCCGGATTCTCGCGGTCTCGGCATCCCACTCCTCCGGCAGCATTCCGTTGTCCACGTCCTCCATCTCGAACTCGGTGTCGGCCAGGACGAAGTCGACGTCGCTGACCTCCCACACCTCCACCTGGCCCACCCCGACGGTCGCCGTCAGTTCGACGTCGGCGTCCCATGGCACGACCACGGTCAGCTGGCCCGCGCCCTGGTCGAAGGCGACGGTCGACGGCACCTCCCCCTCGGCGAGGTCGAGCGTGATGTCGCCGATCGATCCACTTGGCAACCGCTCGAAGGCATCACCCGCATAGATGCCCGTCCGCACGTTGGGCGAGATCTCGATCCCGAGGTTGACGGAGGTCGTGACGACCAACAGCCCGGCGGCCAGCACCAGTGCGGGCGCGGTCAGCCACTTGGCTCGCCCCCACCACGTGCCGATGACCATGCCGGTGCCAAGGATGAGCAGGCCAGTTGCGAAGAACTGCGTCGGCGTGACGTTGATGACGTCGAGCCCGTCCAGGGCTGCCTGGACGACTGCGACCAGGATGGCGATGCCCAACGTCAAGGGTCCCAACCACGAGGGTCGCGGTCGGACGGCGGGCGGCGTCCACCACACCGGTTCCGAGGCGGGCTCGGGTTGTGACGGCGTCGCTGCACTGCCCGGTGTGCTGCGCGAGGTGCTGGCCGCCATCGACTGGCCGGAAGCTGGTGGAGACTCAGGCGAGGATGCGACCGCTGCAGTCGCCGAGGGCGCGGCGACGGGACCGGTGGCACCGGAAGACGAGGTCGTGGAAGTGCCGACGGCAGCCCCCGGCGCGGGCGGTGGCGCCCCGGGCGTGGTGCTGGCTTCCCGGGACTGCCCCGGACGCTGCCACAGGGCAATGCCGACGGCCACGATCGCGATGGGGACCAGCAGCCCTCCGCGCGGCCACACGTTGACCGTGGCACCAGCCAGGAACAGGGCAACGGCGGCGCCGACCCAGAACACCGTCGACGACACCGGACTCGGTTCGTCCGCCGGTGGACTGGTTTCCACCTGGGGCATCGCGATGGCGAGCACGATGTACAGGACCAGTCCGACGCCGGCCATGAACGTGCCGATGACGAACAGCACACGGACCCACACCGGGTCGACGCCGAAGTGGTTGGCGATCCCGGCCGCGACACCTGACAGGACCCGATCGTCCTTGGGACGGGCGAGGCGCCGCTGTGGCCGGTGCGGTGGGGATTGGGACGCATCACCGCGGTCGGGCGGTGGCGGCATGTCCTCCACGTGGTCTTGCGGTGGCGGCGGGGGTGGCGCGGATGGGGCCATCACGACGAACTCCGGGCTGGATCGGTCACTGTGCCTCCCACGGTGCCACGTGGATTCCGGCAGGAGGGTCAGGGGATGCCCCCGGACCTCCCTGAATCCGGCCCCGGGGGCCGGCTCAGGGTCGTGTGATGCATCGTCAGGGCCGGGGAGGGGGCAACCCCCACCCGGACACGGCCCCGCTCTGCCATCATGGGGGCATGCCTCCCACCGGATCTCCCCAGCCGCCGCGCGCAGACACGGTCGTCGCGCGCGACGAACACGCCGCGTCCGTCGGAACCGCCGCGTCCGTCGACAACGCTGCGGCCACCGACGACGCCGAGTCCGTGGACGACGTGGACGACGCCGAGTCCGTGGACGACGCCGTCGCACCCGACGATGCCGTGCCCGTCGAGGGCGCGGTGCCCAGGAACGTCGCTCGTCCGGCGCCACCGCGGGACAACGGGCCGGGACTGCGCGAGCGGCTGCAGGCGTACGGCTTCGTTCGCGATCCCGACCACGAACTGATCGCAGGGGTGACGGCAGGAATCGGCCGTCGACTGGGCGTGGACCCGCTCGTCGTGCGGATCGCCCTGGTCATCCTCACCCTGGCGGGTGGGGCAGGTCTCATCCTCTATGCCATTGCCTGGGTCATGTCACGCGATCCCGAACCGGGCGAGGTCGTGCCCGCCCACGAGTTCGACCTTCGCCAGACCCTCGCAGTCGCCCTGATCACGTTGGGGCTGACCCTGTTGCTGCGCAGCCTCGGGATCTGGTTCTCGGACGCCCTGGTGTGGCCGGCGCTGGTGGCGGGCACCGTGTCGGCGACCATCTGGATGCGTGCCGGCCCCGACGACGCCGACGGGCCTCGACTGACCGTGTTCCGCCTCTCGGCCGGACGCATCATCATCGCCGCACTGATCCTGTTCGCCGGCGTGGTCACCTTCTGGGCCGTCGTCCCCAACCCTCGACGAGTGGTGATCCCGCTGGCCGGCATCGTCATCGGCGGCATGCTGTTGGCTGCCCCGCTGCTGGCGCGGTTGTGGCAACGCCTCGAACAGGAGCGGGCGACGACCGCTCGGCAACAGGCCCGCGACGAGGTCGCCGCCCACCTCCACGACTCGGTGCTCCAGACCCTGACCTTGATCCAGCGCAGCGACGACCCCCGCCGCGCGACCACGTTGGCGCGGACCCAGGAACGGGAGTTGCGCGCGTGGCTGTACGGCGCCCGGGACCTGGGCGCCACCAGTCGCGACCTGGAGGCAGCGGTGGATGACCTCCTGACCGAGGTCGAGACCAACCACGAGTTGGACGTGGACGCCGTCGTCGTGGGCCATGTCGACGACGTCGACCATGACGAGCACGTCATGGCCCTGCTCGCGGCAGTGCGCGAGGCCCTGGTCAACGTGGCCCGCCACGCCCAGGTGAACGCGGCCAGCCTCTACGTCGAGGTCGACGAGGAACGCATCACCGCCTTCGTGCGCGACCGTGGTGTCGGCTTCGACCCATCGACGGTGCCCGCCGACCGCCACGGGCTGCGGGACTCGATCCACGGCCGCCTGCGTCGCCACGCCGGTGGCGCCACCGTGTTCACCACCCCGGGTGAGGGCACGGAGGTCGAGGCCTGGATTCGCCACCGCGGCGGCCACCACGACGACACCTCCCCCAACGCCGACGCCGACCCGGCCGACCCGGCCGACTCCGATGCCGACCCGACCGACCCGACCGACTCCCATGCCGACCCGACCGGCCGCGCCACCACACCTTCCGGCCACGCCACCAGGTCGCCAGACACCCCGCCACCGCCACCCCACGAACCGGACACGCCATGACTGCCCACATCCAGGTCTTCCTCGTCGACGACCATGCACTGTTCCGGACCGGCGTGCGGACCGAGATCGGGACCCGCGTCCACGTCGTCGGCGAGGCCGGTGACATCGACGAGGCCATCGCCGGGCTGCGTCGCACCAAGCCCGACGTCGTCCTGCTGGACGTGCACATGCCGGGAGGCGGCGGCAGCGAGGTGATCGTGGGTGCCCGGGACGCCGGGCTGCACGACACGAAGTTCCTTGCGCTGAGCGTGTCGGACGCCGCCGAGGACGTGATCGGCGTGATCCGCGCCGGTGCACGTGGCTACGTCACCAAGACCATCGGCTCGGACGACCTCGTCGATGCCATCCGCCGTGTCCACGAGGGCGACGCGGTGTTCTCTCCCCGCCTGGCCGGCTTCGTCCTCGATGCCTTTGCGGGAGCCCTGCCCGACGGCATGGAGGTGGTCGACGAGGAGATGGACCAGTTGAGTCCCCGTGAGAAGGAGGTCATGCGCCACATCGCGCGTGGCTACACCTACCGCGAGACCGCGAACCGGCTCCACATCTCGATCAAGACGGTCGAGACCCACGTCTCCAACGTGCTGCGGAAGTTGCAGCTGTCCAACCGCCACGAACTGACCGCGTGGGCCGCCAACCGCCACCTGTTGTAGCCCGCCGTGGCGCCGCTCAGACGAGTCGGGTGAAGAACAGCAGTGCCATGCCCACGATCGTCGTGACCCCGGCCACGATCGCGACCGGCATGCCCCAGCGGTCGCCCTTGAGATGGCCGATCGAGCCGAACACCATCCCCAGCACGCCCGGGACGATGAACCAGATGGCTGCAACGGCGCCCACGAGGCCGGCGATCGACCATGCCCGGGCACCCCGGGTCGGCACCTGCACGCCGTCGCGCAGGACGGTGTCGCCGGGGGGTGTGGCCATGGGCGTACGCTGCCTGTCGGATGTGCGTGGATCGGGACCAGAGTCTACGTTGCCGCAAGGCATTCCTGCCCTCCGCACGGATTGGAACCCTCCGCGATGACGACCTCCGACGGCAGTTCCGCCACCGCCGCGCACCTGTCCGGTGCCCGGCGCCAGGACGCCCCGGCCGGTGCGTCCCCTGCAGGAACGGACGACGCCGGCACCAGGACACCAGCCGACCTCATCGAATCGATCCTGGTCGAGATGCGACGCATCCTGGTCGGCCAGACCAGGATGCAGGAGCGGCTGGTCGTGTGCCTGCTGTCCCGGGGACACTGCCTGCTCGAAAGCGTGCCCGGCCTGGCCAAGACGCTGGCTGCGGAGTCGCTGGCCACCATCACGGGCGGGAACTTCAAGCGGGTGCAGTTCACGCCGGACCTGTTGCCATCGGACATCGTGGGGACACGGATCTACCGGCCCAGCACGGAAGACTTCGACACCGAACTCGGCCCCGTGTTCACCAACGTGCTGCTGGCCGACGAGATCAACCGCGCACCGGCCAAGGTCCAGTCGGCGCTGTTGGAGGTGATGGGCGAACGCCATGTCACCATCGGGGGCACCACCCATCCGGTGCCCGACCCGTTCTTCGTGGTGGCGACCCAGAACCCGATCGAGTCCGAGGGCGTCTACGAGTTGCCCGACGCCCAACGTGACCGCTTCCTGATGAAGGTGGTCATGGGCCACCCCAGTCGCGAGGAGGAACTCGCGATCATCGACCGCGTCTCGGTCCGAATCCCGGCACCCCACACGGTGATCGGCCACGACCAGGTCAAGGCCCTCCAGAACGCGGCCGACCGGGTCTACGTCGACGCGACGGTCAAGGCCTACGCCGTCGACGTCGTGCTGGCCACGCGGACGCCGGGCCTGTACGGCATGCCCGACCTCGAGTCGGTGATCCGACTGGGAGGCAGTCCGCGCGCCTCGCTCGGCCTGGTCCGCGGTGCCCGCGCCCTGGCACTGATGCGCGGACGCACCCACGCAACGGCGCAGGACGTGTTCGACATCGCGCCCGAGATCCTGCGCCACCGGCTCATCCTCAGCTACGAGGCACTTGCCCGCGAACTGACCGCCGACCACGTCATCGCCCAGATCCTGTCCACCGTCCCGGCAGAGCCCCTGACGCCACGCAACAACGACGAGGCGCCGCGTGACGGGCCCACCTTCCCCGACCTGCCCGCAGATGCCTTCGCGTCTCCGCCGCCGCCCGGCGCCAGCCCGTGACCCCACCCACCGAGCACGTCCAGACATGGCCGTCCGGACCGACCCCCCAGGTCGTCGCCGAACGTGTCCGCACGCTGGAACTGCAGGTGACCCGCAAGTTGGACAGCATGCTGCACGGTGCGCACGAAGGATTGACGCCGGGCCACGGCAGCGACCTGGGCGAGTCACGCCAGTACGTGCCCGGTGACGAGGTCCGCCGCATCGACTGGAACGTCACGGCGCGAACCAACGAAGTCCACGTCCGGGACCTGATCGCCGATCGCGAACTGACCACCTGGATGCTGGTCGACCTCGACGCGAACATGGACTTCGGGACCCAGCGCGATCGCAAGTCCGAGATCGCCGCCGCCGCCATCGCCACCATCGGATTCCTCAACGTCCGTGACAGCAACCGCCTCGGTGCCATGCTGTTGGCAGGCCCCCACCGACGTCCCTTTCCGCCACGACCGGGCAAGGACCACGTCCGCGCCATCCTGACGGCCGCCCTGCTGCCCCCGAAGGTGGACGGGTTGGGCCACAGCGACCTGACCGACGGCCTGCATCGCATCCTGGCGAACCAGCACCACCGCGGCATGATCGTGATCGTGTCCGACCTGCGCGGCGACGGCCGCGTCGGTGGCGGACTGCCCGCCGACCTCGGCCAGGCGACGCTGCGCCACGACGTGCTGGTCATCCAGATCGTGGACCGACGCGACGTCGAGATCCCCGACGTCGGGCTCATCAACCTCGTTGATCCCGCCACCGGCCACGAACGCGAAGTCGTGATCACGCCCGCCATCCGCGACGCCTACCAGCGTCGGGCGGCACGGTTCCAGGAGGAACTTGCCGACGAGATCCGCGGCACCGGCGCCGACCACCTGGTGCTCGAGACCGGTGCCGACTGGCTGTCCGCGATCGCACGACACGTCCGCCAACGCCGCACCATGCGGCTCCCGAGACGCGCATGATTCCCGAGACCTTCCTGGCACCGCAACGGTTGTGGGTGCTGCTGGTGCTGGTTCCCCTGGTCGTGCTGGCAGTGTGGGCCCAGCGTCGACGTCGACGCGACCTGGTGCGGTTCACCGGACTGGACATGCTCGACGAGATCGCCCCGTCGAACCCGGGCTGGCGGCGCTGGCTCGTGGTCGGGCTCCTGATGTCCAGCCTGGCGCTGGGCACGGCGTCACTGGCGCAACCGGCAGTGCAGGAGCGCGTCAGCACCACCGTCGCGGGCAGGATCATCGTGGTGATCGACACGTCGCTGTCGATGGAGGCCACCGACGTCGACCCCAGTCGACTCGAAGCTGCCCAGGACGCTGCCATCGAGTTCGTGGGCCAGGTCGACCCCGACGTGCAGGTTGGCCTGATCTCGTTCAACGGACTCGTGACGCTCGACGTCGGGCTGACCGTCAACCACGGCCGGGTCATCGCGGCGATCGAGGAACTCGAACTCGGTCCGGCCACTGCCGTGGGATCCGCACTGCAGACGGCAGTCGATGCCCTGACCGCGTCGGACACCGGTCCCGGCTTCCCGGGCGCCATCGTCATGCTGTCCGACGGGGCCACCACCGAGGGCGAGTTGCCTGCCGACGCCGCCGACGCCGCCGCCGAGGAGGAGATCCCGGTGTTCACGATCGCGTTCGGCACGCCCAACGGGCAGATCGTCGACCCGTACACGAACCAGTTGATCGACGTGCCGGTGGCAGACTTCGAACTCGAGGCGATCTCCGAGGTGACCGGAGGGACCTTCTACGCGGCCGGCACCACCGAGGCACTCGGCGACGCCTACAGCCAGATCCAGGGGCAACTCGAAGAACTCATCGGCGAACCCGAACTCGTCGACGTGGAGATCACCTGGAAGTGGATCGCCGTCGCGATGGCGCTGCTGGCAGCCGGCTTCGTGTTCGGCCAACTCTGGCTTCGCGGCGTCGCCTGACCCCGGCCCCGCCCAACCGTCCCCGGCACACCTGGCCGGCCTGCTCGGCTGCTCGGCTCGCACGTTCGGACAGTGCGACGCAGGGTCGTCGAAAATATCGTGGTGGGAGTCCACCCGATCCCCAACCCCACGAGGTGTCTGTTCCATGGCCTCCATCGGCATCGTGTACTTCTCCATGTACGGCTCCACCCACGACCTCGTCAGCGAAGTCGCCACGGGCGTGACTGATGACGGCGGCCAGGCCCACCTGCGACGTCTGCCCCACGGACTGCCCGACGACGTGGCATCCGACGACGCCGTCCAGGCTGCACAGCAGGCGCAGGAGGACGTCGCCTTCGCGGAGGTCGATGAACTGGCCGAGTTCGACGGCATCGTGTTCGGCAGTGGCACCCGCTTCGGGTCGGCGTCCTCGCAGTTGCAGGGCTTCTTCGACCAGTGCGGCCCGTTGTGGGCAGAGGGAACGCTGGTCGACGTCCCGGCCGGGTTCGTCACCAGCGCCTCGACGATGCACGGCGGCCACGAGACCACGATCATGTCGATGTCGACGTTCGCATTCCACCTGGGCATGCCGATCGTGCCGATGGGCTACACGCACGATGCCACCGGCGAAACCAGGTCGGGTGGCGGGCCCTACGGACCATCGCTGCTGATGCCACAGGACGGTGACAAGGAGGAGCCCACGCAGCAGGAGGCTGCCATCGCGCGCGCGTACGGGGCTCGCATGCACCGCATCGCCCAGAAGTTGGCCGCCTGACCCGTGGCGCCCCGCAAGCCGCTCGCCGGGTTCGACCGGGCGCGTGGTCAGGTCACCTGGCCGTGAGCACGAGCGCGCCGTCAGCGTCGACGTCCACGACGACGGTGGCGCCGTCGTCGACCCGGCCGGACAGGATCAGCTTGGCCAGTCGGTCCTCGACCTGCGTGCGGATGACGCGCTTGAGGGGACGGGCGCCGTACACCGGGTCGTAGCCGAGGTCCGCGAGGTGGGCCTTCGCGGACGCGGTGACGTCCAGGTCGAGGTCACGATCGACCAGTCGCCGCACGAGCCGCCCCAGTTGGATGTCCACGATCGACGCCAGGTCCTCGCGACTCAGCCGATCGAAGATCACGATGTCGTCGATCCGGTTGAGGAACTCGGGCTTGAAGTGGCTGCGGACGTCGGCCATCACCCGCTCGCGCAGGTCCGACGGCTCGAGCGTCACGTCCAGGATGTGCTGGCTGCCCAGGTTCGACGTCATGATCACGACCGTGTTGCGGAAGTCCACGGTGCGACCCTGCCCATCGGTCAGGCGACCGTCGTCGAGCAACTGGAGCAGCACGTTGAACACGTCGGGGTGGGCCTTCTCCACCTCGTCGAGCAGCACGACCGAGTACGGGCGACGACGCACCAGTTCCGTCAACTGCCCACCCTGGTCGTAACCGACGTAGCCGGGAGGCGCGCCGATGAGCCGGGCGACGGTGTGCTTCTCCTGGTACTCACCCATGTCGATGCGCAGCAGTGCCCGCTCGTCGTCGAACAGGAACGCCGCCAGGGCCCGGGCCAGTTCGGTCTTGCCGACACCGGTCGGGCCCAGGAACAGGAACGACCCGGTCGGGCGGTCGGGGTCGGCGATCCCGGCGCGCGACCGACGCACTGCGTCCGCCACCGCCTCGACGGCTTCGTCCTGCCCGATGACCCGTTCGTGCAGGTGGTCCTCGAGCACGACCAACTTGTCGGCCTCATCGGTCAACAGCCTGGTGACGGGGATCCCCGTCCACTTGGCGACGACATCGGCGATCTCGTTGTCGGTGACCCGCTCCTCCAGCATCGTGCCACCCTCGGCACGCAGGGCATCGAGTTCGGCCTGGGCCGCGGCCACCTCCGTCTCCAACTCGCCCGTTCGTCCGTAGCGCAACTCGGCCGCGCGCTCGAGGTTGCCATCACGCTCGGCGATGGCAGTCTGTTCCCGGACCTGTTCCAACTCGCCCTTGGCGGTGTTGAGCCGATCGATCACGTCCTTCTCGCCCTGCCACCGCGCCGACAGCGCGTCCATCTGCTCGCGCAGTTCGGCGAGGTCGCGGTCGAGGTCCGCCAGGCGCGTCCGGGCCGATTCCGACTCGTCCTTGGCAAGGCTGACTCGCTCGATCTCCAACTGGCGGATGCGACGGTCGACCTCGTCGATCTCGGGTGGCATCGAGTCGATGGCGATGCGCAACCTGGCCGAAGCCTCGTCCAGCAGGTCGATGGCCTTGTCGGGCAGGAACCGATCGGTGAGGTAGCGGTCCGACAGCGTCGCGGCGGCCACGAGCGCATCGTCGGTCACCTGGACGCCGTGGTGGACTTCGTAGCGCTCCTTGAGACCACGCATGATCCCGATCGTGTCCACGACGGACGGTTCGTCGACGCGGACCGGCTGGAAGCGGCGTTCCAGCGCGGCGTCCTTCTCGATGTCGCGGTACTCGTCCAGGGTGGTGGCACCGATCATGCGCAACTGGCCCCGGGCCAACATGGGCTTGAGGATGTTGCCGGCGTCCATCGAACCCTCGGCCTTGCCGGCGCCCACGATCGTGTGCAGTTCGTCGATGAAGGTGATGATCTGGCCGTCGCTGGCCTCGATCTCCTTCATGACCGCCTTGAGGCGCTCCTCGAACTCGCCCCGGAACTTCGCGCCGGCAACCATGGCGGTGAGGTCGAGTTGCACCAGCATCTTGTCGGCGAGCAACGTGGGGATGTCACCCTCGACGATGCGACGGGCGAGGCCTTCGACGATGGCGGTCTTGCCCACGCCGGGATCACCGATCAGGACCGGGTTGTTCTTCGTGCGACGAACCAGCACCTGGATGATGCGGCGGATCTCGTCGTCGCGACCGATGACAGGATCGAGTTTGCCCTCGCGCGCCATGGCAGTGAGGTCTCGTCCGTACTTCTCGAGCGCCTGGAAGGTGGACTCGGGATCCTGGGAGGTGACACGCTGGGCTCCGCGGACCTCGCGCATGGCGGCCAGCACCGCGTCCTCGGTGACCCCGAGGTCGGCGAGCAACGTGGCCAGCCGTCCCCCGCCAGTCGTCATCGCCAGCAGCAGGTGCTCGGTCGACACGTAGTCGTCGCCCAACTGCTCGGCCCGGGACTCGGCGTCGTCGAGCAGCCGAATCGTGGTGGCGGCCATGCGCACGTCACCCGAGGAGCCATGGGCGGCCGGGATCGTGTCCAGCAGGCCGGCCACGGCGTTGCGCAGCGCGGTGGGTGTCACGCCGATGCGCGACACCACCGGGATGACGATGCCGTCGGTCTGTTCGAGCAAGGCGGTCAGGAGGTGCGCAGGCGCGATCTCGGGGTGGCGATGCTCTCGGGCGATGGCCCCTGCGCGCTGCAGGGCCTCCTGGCTCTTGCGGGTGAATCGTTCGATGTCCATGGCTCACTCTCCTGCGCCGCAGGCCTGGTGCTGCCGACTCTTGAAGTGGTGGCGCCCGGGCCGAGGGGACCT
>Ga0102946_1000694_pt1 | contig 11731 bp, 7 predicted proteins | sample SalPon2A_A_D1_MG_FD_78209 | JGI IMG/M metagenome (GOLD analysis project Ga0102946, IMG submission 78209) | Soil microbial communities from South San Francisco under conditions of wetland restoration - Salt Pond MetaG R2A_A_D1_MG | ecosystem: Environmental > Terrestrial > Soil > Wetlands | place... | reverse complement strand
TCGTCGTTGTGCGCCTCGACGGCGGCGCGGACATCCTCCAGCCGCTTGTGAGGATCGTGCTGCTGGCGATAGCGCAGATCAGCCGCCAGCGGCAGCCGGATGACATGGACGTCACCGATGTAGCTGTCGAGGCGCACGGTCCCCCTGGTCATGCCGATCAGCGTCGTCTCCAGGCCTGTTCGCGCGACCGTGGCAGCGATCTTCTTCACGCGGGTGTCGGGCGTCACGTCGTTGGCGACGATCATCGCGATCCGCGGTCGGCGTGTGGCAGGCGGGGGCACGGGGATTCCTGTCCTTCGGGACGGTCGGAGGGCGAGGGGCGTCAGTCGTCGTTGGCGGCGGCGTTGCCCGTGGTCTGGGCACTGTCGGTGTAGGCGTCCACGATCTCGTCCGGATCGCCCATCGCGATGACGCGCCCCGCTTGCAGCCACATGGCCTGGTCGGCCATGGTGCGCAGGCTCGACAGGCCGTGACTGACCACGATGATGGTCCGACCCCTGCCCAGCAACTCCTCCATGCGTTCGTTCGCACGCTTCTTGAACGCAGCGTCGCCGGCTGACAACGCTTCGTCGATGAGCAGGATGTCGGGATCCATCGATGTGGACACCGAGAACGCCAATCGTCCCTTCATGCCCGACGAGTAGGTGCGCAGCGGCATGTCGATGAAGTCGCGCACGCCCGAGAAGTCGATGATGTCCTCCTCGCGGTCCTTGATCTCGTCACGGGTCAGTCCCGCGGTCAGGCCGCCCAGGGTGATGTTCTCGCGGCCCGTCAGTTTCATGTTGAAGCCCAGGCCCAGGGCCAGCAGGGTGGCGACGTGGCCGTCGGTCTCGACGCGACCGGCTTCAGGTGGCAGGATGCCGGCGATCCCGCGCAGCAGTGTGGACTTGCCGGCCCCGTTGGGACCGACGATGCCCAGGACCGAGCCGTGGGCCACGTCGAAGGAGACGCCGCGCACGGCATCCACGACGCGAACGTCATCGTTGCGGTCGTGCCTGGTCGCCCACGACGAGATGAGGCCACGGAGCGTCTTCTTCTTGTCCAGGACCGTGCGGTAGCGAATCCACAGGTCGCGGACCCGGATCGCGACATCCTCGTCCGGGATGGAGGTCGGATTCGCGCACTCGACGTGCACGCCGGGGGCAGGCGTCACGTCGGAGACAGGGGTGGAGATGGTGGATTCAGACACGGACGGCGAACTCTCGCTCACGGGACAGGAAGAAGTAGCCGCCGATCAGCGGCATCACCAGCGCCCACACGATCATCCCGAGCACGTCGAGCTGCGATGGGTTGACCCCCTCCAATGACTTGTGCCAGGTGTTGAGGAACGGCACCAGTGGGTTGAGGTAGGCGATGTAGGGGGCCCATGCGGCGGGCGCGCCCATGCGGTCGATCTGCGCGACGAGGTCGTCGTAGGTGAACAGCACGGGTGAGACGTACATCCAGATGCGCAGTGCGTAGGGGAGGAAGGACGATGTGTCGCGGAAGTAGACCGTCGAGACGCCAGACAGCATCGCAAGCCCGAACGACATCACCGTCAGGAGGACCACCATCGGTGGCAGCCACAGGAGCTGGAAGTGCAGGCTGCCACCCTCGATCAGGAAGATGACGAAGAAGACCACCAGCGTGTTGACGTAGTTGTAGCCGGCGGACAGCGTCGCCGACAGCGGCAGGATCGCTCGGGGGAACGCCGCGTTGAGCAACAGGCCGCCGCCACCGACGACCGATCCTGCACCGGCACCCATCGCGCTGCGCGGGTAGTAGTAGAGAAACAGTCCGCCGACCAGGTAACTCAGGAAGCCCGGCGGCTGGTTGCCCCCGGACAGGACCGAGACGATGAAGTAGTACACCATGGCGAGCAGCAGCGGGTTGAGGACCTGCCACAACTGGCCGAAGAAGGTGTCGTAGTTGGCGGCCTTGAGTTGCGTCTCGGCCATCGACAACACGAAGCGTCGCCGCCGCCAGACCTCGGCGATGTATGGGCCCACGGGAGGCAGCGTGCCATCGTGTGCGGTGTGCACGGTGACACGACGATCGCCACGACCGATCGTCGCGGTGGATGGCATGGCCGAACTCCTGGTTGTGTGGGCGCGGCGTTCGATGGCACGCACCGCACGAAGAAGGGTGGATCGCGCCTCGAGGGCGCGGCCGGCGGATTGGGGCAAGACTACCCGCGCACCCCACGCCAGTCGTGCATCGGCCCCTACTCCAGGCCCCTGTACAGCCGCTGAAGACGGGTCGTCTGGCGTTCCCACGACAACTCCGCGAGCAGGTCGTCGCTGGCCCGGCCGTGGTCCATCGACGCGGCCACGCCCACCTGCTGCGCGACCGTGGCGGGGTCAGCGGGGTCGAACACGGTTCCCAGGTCGTTGCCCAGGACCATCGCGGCCATCTCGGGCAGGTCGGACACGGCCACCGGGAGGCCAGCGAACACGTAGTCGAACAACTTGTTGGGCAGCGCCAGTTCGTGGTTCATGCAGGTGGGCTCCATCGGGTGGACGCCGACGTCGGCCGAGGCGATCCACGAAGGCAGCAGCGGCGCGGGAACTGGCGGCACGACGTGCAGCCGGTCGCGGATCCCCATCGAGTTGGCCTCCCGGACGACCTGCGCCACGTGGTCTGACGTGCCGGCGCCCACCAGTGCGAGGTGCCAGGGTTCGTGCTGCATGGCGGGGAGCAACCGATCCACGCCTCGACCCGGCTTGACGGTGCCGACGTACACGGCCAGTGGGACGTCACCGACATCCAGTTCGGCGCGCAGGTCGGGAGCCATCCCGGCCGGCAGGGCCGCCGGCGACGAGACGGTCTCGCGCGGCGGCGTGTTCAGGACCAGTGTGGGCGTCTCGGCCAGGCGGTAGCGACGTTGGAGTTCGGCGGCGATGCCGGGGGAGACGGTGATGACGGCGTCGGCGCGGGGGATCCAGTGTCGCTCGTGCACGGCCCACATGCGCCGCTCGCGGGGCAGCCACTTCGTCTGTTGCTCGACGTAGAGTTCGTGGCTGTCGTAGACGACGCGGGGCCGCCGCGGTGAGGGTGTGCGGGCGGCGATCCGAGCGGCGGCTGCCAGCGTCCCCAGGTCGTGGGCGTGGACGATGTCGGGTCGCGGGACGATGTCGAGGACGCGGCTCGCGATCGAGTGCCAGTAGTCCAGTTCCAACTGTCGGGTCCGGGCGATCCGCAGGCCCATGCCGCCGGCGGCTCGAACAGCATGGCCGGCAGCCATGGAGCCGGCATGCCCCCAGTTGGTCAGTCGTGCGCGCATCCCGGCGTTCCCGACTGCCTCCAGGGACCTCGTGGCCTGGTCGCGACGCGCCCGCGCTCGGTTGAGGGGTGCCACCACGGCCTGCTTGGCGATTCGCCGGTAGGGGAGCCGCACGATCGTGAATCCGTCACGGGGCTCGCGTTGGGGCACGCCGTCTGCCGCGACGGCGATCACGGTCACGTCGTGGCCGTCCGAGGCGAGTGAGGCGGCCTCCTTGTCGACCCGGGTGTCGTTGGTCATCGGGTTGATGACCAACATCGCGACCGTGCTCACGGTGCGATCCGTCGCAGCCCTCGCCGCGTGCGTCGTGCCAGTTCGTGCACTCGCGGGTGGCGACGCAGCACGTCGCCAAGCGAGGCGGAGGCGGTTGGGAACCTGCCCGGCCCGTCCACTCGATGGGGCGAGTCCAGGAGCGGATGGTCGGGGTCCGCCTGGGCGAGTGCCTCCTCGAGCGCCCCGAGTCGAGCCGCGAACCGTTCTACGGCCCACTCCGGCAGTTGCCGGCGGCGGGTGCCGAGACCGGCGACCAGTCCGTGCGGGGCTGCCAGGGCTTCCTCCAATTCCTGTTCGAGTGCCTCGACCTGGGCCGTCGTGGTCGAGCGTGGCCAGTCTGGGTGGACCCCGCTCGGCGGGCGTGGCGGCCCCTGGTAGACGTCGAGCAACTGGGCTCCGACGACCGACGGGGAGTGCCGCGTGCGGACCCACTCGATGCCCTCGGCCCGGAGGGCGTCGCGCCTTGATCGGTCGGCCGCGAGGTCCCTCAGCACCTGCTCGAGGGTCTCAACGGTTGCTTCGACGACCGGGACCCCCGGGTTGCGCTCCCGGTTCGCCTCGCGCACGTGGCCCACTGCGACGGCGCCTGCGGCCATGGCCTCCACGCTGACCAGGCCGTGGTCGCCGATCGTGAGGCTGTCGACCACCACGTCGGCCTCCTGCAGCGCCCGACGCATCTCGTCGCGGTCGAGGTCCTGGAGCACCGAGGGCGTGGCGAGGCCGGCCTCGCCGAGTCGCTGCAGCACCGGCACGATGACGTCGCTGGCCTTGGTCGCACGACTCGACGGGATGTGGGCGATGACGGGGATGGGCCGCTGCGCCCGGTCCGGTGGCTGCCATGTGGCCGTGTCGACGACGTGCGGCAACCAGGTGGCGTCCGGGACGTAGTCGAGCAGGCCGGGCGTGGAGACCAACATGCGGTCGCAGTAGCGACGGCAGATGGTGACGCGATTGCGCAGTCGGTCCTCGTCGACGCCGGTCGATGTCGACGAGAAGTAGGAGTGCGGTTCCAGTTCTCGGTGCACGGATGGCAGGCGCACGTCGGAGCCTCGGAAATGCATGACGACACGCTTGCCCAGCGACGCCAGCAGCGGCAGGTCGAGCAGTTCCGGGGTCGCTGGGTGCATGGCCGGCAGGAGCGACCGCGCGTACTGCAGGTGGAAGACGTCGAACCGATCGATCGCCTCGCGCAGGACCCCCCATCGCAGGGCCGGGTCGCTGAGCAGTCGGTCGGGGTCGATCACCCGGTCCGCGGGGAATCCGAATGCCGTCGGGCCGAACGACCACACCTCCGCCTCAATCCCCAGCGGTGCGACGGCGCGCGCATATTCGGTCGCCTGACCCGAGATGTTGCGTGGTGCCAGCAGCACGCGTGTGGGCACGAGATTCTCCTGCGATCGTGGCGACGACAGGTGCCGGGCATTCGTTCGTGCGACCGGCCGCCGGGTCCGGAGGGCGGGCACGGTGGTGCCCCGTCGGTCGGAACTGTAGCGCTGCCCGGGTGCGGCCCGGCAGGGTCTCGGAAGCCGCAACGCGCGATGCCCGGGGCTGGCGCAGTGCTGGCCGAACGACCCCGGCCGAACGGCCGGGGTCGTTCGGCGGTGGCCGGTCCTACCATCCCACTCGCGCCGCAGGGGGGCGGTGCGAAGTTGCCGCGACGACCCTGGCGGCGCCCAGTGCACGGCCGACACCCGTCAGGGTGGCGGCCGGTCGAATGCCCCCGACTCGTGCAAGGACCCTCCCGATGCGACACCTGGTTCATGGTGTGCTGGCACTCGTGACGGCGGTGGCGGCCACCGTCGTGGCAACGCCGGCGCTGGCCGACCCCGCCATCTTCTTCCCGGTCGAGAAGGACCCCAGCCTGTCGTACACCGACACCTTCGGTGCGTGTCGGGCCGGCTGCACCCGCTCGCACCTGGGTGTCGACATGATGGCCGACCAGATGACGCGGGTCTTCGCGACCGTCGACGGAACCATCAGTTCGGCCCACACCGATCCTGACTCGTACGGGCTGCGCCTGGACGGTGACGACGGACGCACCTACTTCTACCTCCACCTCAACGATGACACCCCGGGCCGCCCAGCCGGCTGTGACCATGCGGGCGGACTCGACAACGCGTTCTCGCCACGTCTGGCCGCTGCCGCGGCCGCCGGCGACCTCGTCGGCCTGCGCGTCGAACGCGCAGAGCTGCTCGGCTACATCGGGTCGTCGGGCAACGCCGGGTGCGGCGTCGATCACCTGCACCTGGAGGTGTGGCCGGGCCACGGGTGGGGGGCACAGGACAATGCGCTGAACCCCTATCCGATCGTGGCCGAGGCCGACGTCGAGGGCAACCGCGTCGAGGACGGCGAGGACGGTCCCGGCGGACCGCTGCCGCCCCCGCCCCCTCCCACGCCGTCGCACGAGTGGCTGACCGGGGACTGGGACGGGGATGGCGTGGACACCCTGGCGCGGTTCACCGACGGCATGTGGGAGTTCTGGGACACATGGAGGTCGGGCGGGCCGGACTGGACGCTGGCGTACGGACAGGCCGGCGACAAGCCGGTGACGGGTGACTGGGACGGTGACGGGGTGGACACGGTCGGCGTGGTGCGTGGGAACCTGTGGATCCTGCGGTCGGAGTATCGGCGTGGCGCCGACGACGTCGTGATGGCCTACGGGCAGGCCAGCGACAAGCCGGTGACGGGTGACTGGGACGGTGACGGGGTGGACACCCTGGGTGTCGTGCGTGGGAACCTGTGGATCCTGCGGTCGGAGTATCGGCGTGGTGCCGACGACGTCGTGATGGCCTATGGCGAGGCGAGCGACAAGCCGGTGACGGGTGACTGGGATCGTGACGGCGTGGACACCCTGGGTGTGGTGCGTGGGAACCTGTGGATCCTGCGGTCGGAGTATCGCCGTGGTGCCGACGACGTCGTGATGGCCTATGGCGAGACCACCGACCTGCCGATCACCGGGGACTGGAACGGCGACGACCGCGACACCCTGGGCGTTCGTCGTGCACCGCTGGTCATCTTCCGCAGCGCCTACCAACGCGGGTCAGACTTCGTGTACGAGATCGAATGAGCCCCGCTGCTGACTGTTCTGCAGGGAAACGCGATCGTCGCAGACGCCGAGCCCAGCCGTCGTGCCGGGTGGAATTGCATTCCGACGTGCGGACCCTAGGATGTCGGCCTGTTGCCAATGGGGACACTGTGGCGTGAGTACCGAACTGTGGGTTCGGTTTTCACCTGCTGCCTCGTCGGCGCGAAGTCGAGCACGAAACCGGACCACGCATCGTCCCACCACGAATGAGCCTGGGAGATCCATGAAGTCTCGAGCAGGGTTGCTCGCCGCCGTGGTTGCCGGCCTGGCCGCGTGTGCTGCACCGCCCGGCATGGGCGCGACGGCCAGCGATCACGCGTTCGCCGCCGGCTCCCAGACCGCCGCGACGGCGGGCCCGGCTGCATCGGACGGCGTGCCGGCCCCCTCGCCTTCGATCGCCACGCCCTCAGCCGCATCGCCTTCTGCCGCGACGACGCCGGCCACCGCGCCGACCGTGTCGAATGGCTCGCCAGTCCCGTCGGGGGGCGCCACAGCCCCTGTGGAGGGCCAGGAGGCAGGTTCAGCCGCGGTCGGTGAGCGGCCGCCGCTGCCGACGCTTCCCGAGACGGCCGTGGGCAGTGGGGTCACGGACTCGGGCGCGGCGACGGAACTGGCACGGGCACTTGCCGGCGAGACGGCGTCGGACTGGCGCGTGCTGGCGGGCTTCGTCGGGTCGCAGTGGGACGACGAACTCACCGGAACCATCGACGTGCTCGTCGACACGATCACGGTTCAAGACGGCGTCGCGATGGGCTTGGTGCGCAATGGCAGCACGACCAACGCAGGTCCGATCCTGGTCACCGCCGGCGACGTCCAGGCCGAGGCCATGGTGCCGGTCGTGCGCCCCGGCGAGCCGGTGCCGTTCCGACTGCCGCTCGGCGGGATCGATCCAGCGGCGTTGTCGTGGAGCGCCGTCGCGCCCCAGGCCGGTGAGGTGGCTCGTGGCCTCCAGTTGACATCGTGGTGGCAGCGTGGCGTGACCGACCCCGGACCTGCCGACACGTACCTGTGGACGGAACCCGAACAGGGGCCACAGCCGATCGTGGTGTTCGGAACCGCCACCGCGGTGGACGGCGCCGTGGCCGATGTCGGCGTTGCCAGCGCCTGGCTCGATGCCGACGGCCATGTCATCGGCGTGGCGGACGGCATCGTCGGCCAGGCCACCCTGCGGACCGGAGCCGCCGCAGACTTCGTCGTCGCGACGACGGGGCCCGACGCCCTCGACGACGCCCAACTCATGCTGTGGGGGTGGGGTGCATGAGTCGGTCCACGATGTCCACGCCGCGCACGTCGTCCGGCCACAGTTCTGTGACGCGCGTGCGTGCCAGCCTGGTCGGCATGGTCGTGCTGGCCATCGCCTTGGCGGCACAGGTCGTGGTGGCGGGGCCGGCGAAGGCCGACCAGACCTTTGGTGACAACCCCCTGCAGCGAGTTCTGGAGGCGGCTGACCGCCACGGCGACGACTGCGCCGACACGTCTCGTCGACTGTCACGGGACCAGTTGGCGGCGTTGGTCATCGCGCCGACGTTCCCCGAGACCGGCACCTCCACCACCCAGGCGCCGTCCCCGATGACCCTGGGGCGCTATGACACGCAAGCGCAGCTGCACTCCTATGGCGACTCCGCGACCTACCCCTCCGCATTCTGGACTGCCGGGATCGGGTCGTGGCAGTGGGACGACGCCTCCCTGTTCGGGTTCTCGGCCAGCGAACGCATCGACCAGGCGTTCATCGTCGACCGCACCACGGACTTCATCGCACAGCGCTGGTGCGACGGTCGCGGGTTCGATTCGGTGTGGTCACCCTGGTACGGCTGCCGACTGGACCGCTGCAAGGCGATCCACGACGCCATCTACCAGGACGGCACGCTCGTCAACGTCGCGCTGGACCCCACGGTCGGGCGACTTGGCGGCATGGAGGAACGAACCTGCACGACCGGGGGCGCATCCTTCACGTGCTGGTTCGTCGACCCGAGTCGCGCGCAGGGATTCGCCGGGTTCGCGGTTCCCGCGTTCGGGCCCGCACCGCTGCCGTCGCCGTTCTACTCCTTCGAGGTGGCGGGTCACGAGCAACGTCATTTCCTCCGCGCCCACACCGGGTACGACCGGGACATCCGTGCCTCCCTGCGGCTCGGCCTGAACTCGCGATCACCGGGCGCGCTCGCGTGGTCCACCGGCTCGGCCCTGTGCGACCTGACCGCCGGCATCGGCGACTGCGGCGGCGACCCGCCACCCCCGCCACCCCCACCACCTCCGCCGGGCCCGACGCCCGTGCCCGACGACGTGCCTGCCGACGCGATCGCGGTGACCGCCGACTGGAACGGCGACGGCGTCGACACGCCGGGCTGGTTCCACGACGGCAAGTGGTGGATGACCGATCTCGAGGGTTCCTACTCGACGTTGGCCTACGGACAGGCGGGCGACAAGCCGGTGACCGGCGACTGGGACGGTGACGGGGTCGACACCGTCGGTGTCGTCCGGGGGAACCTGTTCATCCTGCGGTCGGACTATCGGCGCGGTGCGCAGGACGTGGTGATGGCGTACGGGCAGGCGTCGGACACTCCGGTGACGGGGGACTGGGACGGTGACGGGGTGGACACGTTGGGGGTGGTGCGCGGGAATCTGTTCATCCTGCGCAGCGTGTACAAGCGGGGCGCGGACGACGTGGTGATGGCCTACGGGCAGGCGTCGGACACTCCGGTGACGGGGGACTGGGACGGTGACGGGGTGGACACGTTGGGGGTGGTGCGCGGGAACCTGTTCATCCTGCGCAGCGAGTACAAGCGGGGCGCGGACGACGTGGTGATGGCCTACGGGCAGGCGTCGGACACCCCGGTGGTCGGCAACTGGAACGGCGACCATCGCGACACCCTCGGTGTGGTCCGTGATCGCCTGTGGATTCTGCGGAGCACGTACGTGTCCGGCGCCTCGGACCTCGTCTTAATGTTCTGAGTCTCGCTCCTGAGGCCCCCCGATCCAGGAAGACCCGTGCACAACTCCAGGCTTGTCCCCGTCCTGGCGGCACTATCCGCCCTGTTCGTCTCGACCCCGGCCGTGGCGGTCGTGGGACCTCCGCCAGCGGACAGTGGTGCGGTGCGGGCCGTCGAGGACGCCTCGGCACCACCCGCGGTGGAGGATGAGCCAGAGCCTGGTTGGGACACTGATTCGTCGCCCGGCGTGACCCCTGTGGCTTCACCCAGCGCCGAACCCACGCCCGCTCCCGACTCGGTGGTTGGTGGAGGCGAAGCACAGGCCCCGACCGTCGCCGCATCCAGTGGGGCGTCGGACCACGAAACGCCGGACGGCGAAGTGACCCACGGCGACGACCACGCCCATCCCTCCGAGGCGGACGAACCGCACGGCGATCCGGGGGCGCCGACCCCCGACGAAGATTGGCTGGTGGCTGCCCCACAGCCGGCCAACGACGTCGTGATGGTGGGCGCCGACTGGGGTGGGAGCGAGGGCGTCCAGGTACAGGTCCGCTCGTCACACGAGGGCACATGGTCAGCATGGCATGCGCTCGAGCACAACCCCACCGAGGGGCCCGATGGAAACGGGGACGGCGTCCTCGGCACGGCCACCGCGCCGGTCTGGCTGGGTCGGTCCGACCTGCTGCAGGTCCGGACCATGGGCGCTGACCCCGAGGACGTCGAGATCATCGCCGTCGGAATGTCGGGCTCGCTCGATTCCACCCGACCCGAGCCAACGGTCGCTGCAGGCACGGCCAAGGCACTGCCGGCCATCCATGATTCCCCGGCCGGGGCGCCGGCGCCGGCACCAGCCCCGGGAGCTGGTCCGAGTCCCTCGGCAGCGTCGGCGACTACGGTGACATCGGCCATACCCGACCAACCCACGATCGTCAGCCGCTCCGGGTGGGGCGCCGACGAGTCGTTGCGGCACCCCGAGACACCCGTGTTGATGGATGAGGTCCGCTTCGCCGTCGTGCACCACACCGCCGGTGGAAACGACTACACGCCGGCCCAGTCCGACGACATCGTGCGGTCGATCTACGCCTACCACACGCAGGGTCGTGGCTGGTGGGACATCGGCTACAACTTCCTGATCGACAAGTACGGCCAGGTGTTCGAGGGCCGCTTCGGTGGCGTCGAGAGCGCGATCCAGGGGTCCCACGCGGGCGGCTTCAACCAGGGAGCCGTCGGTGTGGCCCTGATGGGAGACCACGACAAGGTGCCGCAGAGTTCCGTGGCCACCGCGGCGCTCATCGACGTGTTGGCATGGAAGTTCGCACTCCACGGCGTCAACCCCCACTCGACGACCACCGAGGTGGCCGATTCCAGCGCCAACTTCTGGCCCGTGGGAAGCGAGGTCGAACTCGACACGATCATCGGGCACGGCGACACCAAGGCGACCGGGTGCCCCGGTGCCCACCTGCACGCGATCGTGTCCTCGGGCGTGCTCGCCGATGCCGTCGCCGAGGCCATGCCGTCCGGCACCGCCCGCGTGCGTCCACCTGCCGGGGCGGTGGCCGTGACCGGCGACTGGGACGGTGACGGTGTGGACACGCCGGGCTGGTTCATGGATGGACAGTGGGGCCTGCACGCCGGCTACGAGCCGGACTCCACGACGCGAACACTGGCGTATGGTCAACGAGGTGACCGGCCGGTCGTGGGTGACTGGGACGGTGACGGTCTCGACACTGTTGGCGTCGTGCGTGGCAATCTCTGGATCCTGCGCAACACGTACGTGCGTGGTGCCAACGACGTGGTGATGGCGTACGGGCAGGCGTCGGACATGCCGGTCACGGGGGACTGGGACGGTGACGGTGTCGACACTTTGGGGGTCGTGCGTGGCAACCTGTGGATCCTGCGCTCGGAGTATCGCCGGGGCGCCGATGACGTGGTGATGGCGTACGGGCAGGCGTCGGACACGCCGGTGACGGGGGATTGGGACGGTGACGGTGTCGACACGTTGGGTGTCGTGCGTGGCAACCTGTGGATCCTGCGGTCGGTGTATCGTCGGGGCGCCGAGGACGTGGTGATGGCGTACGGTCAGGCGTCGGACACGCCGGTGACGGGTGACTGGGACGGTGACGGTGTCGACACTTTGGGGGTCGTGCGTGGCAACCTGTGGATCCTGCGCTCGGAGTATCGCCG
>Ga0102946_1000693_pt1 | contig 11731 bp, 5 predicted proteins | sample SalPon2A_A_D1_MG_FD_78209 | JGI IMG/M metagenome (GOLD analysis project Ga0102946, IMG submission 78209) | Soil microbial communities from South San Francisco under conditions of wetland restoration - Salt Pond MetaG R2A_A_D1_MG | ecosystem: Environmental > Terrestrial > Soil > Wetlands | place... | reverse complement strand
GCGGCGGCGGGCAGGTTGCCGCGCTGCACCAGCGAGATCGCTCGCTGGTAGGCGATCCCCAGATCGTCCTGTGGGAAATCGTCCGGGCTGGCCTCCAGCCGTGAGAGAGCCTGTGCCAGCGGCAGCAGCTTCTCGGCATTGGCGAAATGCTTACTGGCCGGGAAGTCCATCAGCGAGACCAGCGCGCCTTCGGCGTCGCCCTTGGCCAGTTGGGCGCGTGCCAGCCCCAGCAGAGCCGCGCCGTTGTCGGGGGTGGTTTTGAGCGCCTTGCGGAAGGCGGTCGCGGCCAGCTCCCAATTCTGCATCTGCAAATACCCCTGGCCGCGTTCCAGTTCCAGCCCGCCGGGGGCGGGGGACAGCTTGCGCAGAAAGTCGCGCACATACAGTTCGGTTTGCAGCCCGACAAATTCCGCCGCCAGCTGGCCTTTGTGGAAGGCTTTGACGGTCGGCAGGCTGCCGATGCTTAGTTGAATGTTCAGGTTGGGGGTTTCGTCGGCGTTCACCTTTGCCAGCCGGAACGCGCCGTTGGCTTCCCTGGCGAGCTTTTCCAGGATCGGGGTCAACATGTGGCACGGCTGGCACCACTCCGCCCAGAAGTCCACCACCACCGGGATGGTGTTGGAATAGACCACGACATCATTTTGGAAATTCGCTTCATTGACTTCGATAATGTGTTCAGAAGACATCATGTCTCTCTCCAAAAACGTCTGGTTGCGCCGCGGCGGCACAGGGATTGCACCAAATAGAGTGCCGCGGAGTTGGATAGGTTCGCCAAAACCGGGTTAATTTAATACTACCAGAGGATTGTTAAAATTGGTATAGTATTTTCCGGGACTTTGGTTTGTGGTCACTTTCGAGCGTGTCAGGTAATGAGCGGCTATTTCCATACCATAGTCGTTGGAACTTCACTACATTCTCAAAATATGTCATGCCCGCGAAAGCGGGCATCCAGTACGGCAGCCAATCTTTCTAACAAGCATTGCGTTATTAACATCTTCTCTTGGTAAGCAGCAGATCATACCATTTGACTGCTTTCTTTTTCTTGCAAGGGGTGGCACGGCTGCTAAGTTCGAAGGACAGCCGCTCTCCCCCTCTTGTCGGATGGACAATTATCTTTCTCAGCGTATAATTGAGGTACAACCAGGAACCATTTACATAGACAGATCGTCTTGTTAATTTAAAATATTTAGGTCAGGTGAAACGAATGGATTTTAATAGAACACGATCCCCGCGCAAGCGGGAAAGCCGCATAAACCGTTGGATGCCGCTGCTGGCATTTGCACTGATTATTGGTTCGATGTTTGCTTTTTCCGGCTGCCAACTGCCGGCCCTGAATGAAGAACCGCCCCCCCTTCCTGCGCTGGAGATCCAACCGCCGGTATCGGTTGGGCCGCTGCCGCCTGCCTTGGTGGAGACCGTGCCCCTGGCCGGCAGCGAACTGCCTCTCAGGAAGGCGATCACGTTCTATTTCAACCAGCCGATGGACCGCGAAACAGTGGAAGCCGCCCTTTCCGGCACCCCGGCCCTGAACGGCGTGTTCACCTGGGTGGACGATACCACCCTGACCTATTCGCCCGCCCAACCGTATGAGCCCAACAGCACCTTCTCCGTCATGATTGGCACCGCCGCGCAGTCTCAGGATGGCCTGGGCTTTGAAGAGCCGGTCACCCTTCAGTTCAAGACGGCTGATTATTTACGCCTCAACCAGATGCTGCCAAACCAGGGCACGCAGGAAGTCGCCCCGGAATCGGCCATCGTGGTCACGTTCAATGAGCCGGTCGTGGCGCTGGGCGCAGACGCCGATCTCCCTGACGCTTTCACGCTTGAGCCGGAAGCACAAGGCCGCGGCGAGTGGCTGAATACCAGCACCTATATCTTTTACCCCGAACCGGCTTTGTTTGGCGGCACGATTTACACCGTCCGGTTAGAGCCGACCCTGCAAAGCACCAGCGGCACCGGGCTGGAATCCAGCAGTATGTGGAATTTCTACACCCTGGAACCCGGCTACACTTCGTATTCCCCGCAGAAAGATGCCCTGCACGTTGGGTTGGATGAACCTGTGGAGGTCGTCTTCAACCAGGCCATGGATACCGACAGCGTGGAGGCGGGCTTCAGCCTGGTGGATGAAAACCAGCAGCCTGTCCCCGGCGTTTTCTCCTGGTCAGACGATTCTAAGACTATGACCTACACCCCGGACGAACTGTACCGGCGCGGCGTACGCTATACCTTTTCCATTCCTTCCGGCGTGCTCTCGAGCGGCGGTGCCGTGCTGCCTGCCGCGCTCAGCCGCGATTTCTACGCGGCGATGGAATTCTTTGTGCTCAGTACAACCCCGGTCTCCGGCGGGCAGCTCAACCAGTATGCCCCGGTTGAAATCGAATTTAATGCGCCGATAGGGGTGGATAACCTGACGGATTATATTTCGGTAGAGCCGGAGGTAAAACTCTCGGCCAATAACGACAGCGGCAGCAGCCTGTTCTTGTACGGTAATTTTGAAGCTGAAGAAACCTATACCCTCACCGTTTCCGGCGGGTTGGCCGACATTTGGGGGGACGACCTGGAATTTGACTTCTCATTCACGTTTACCGGCGCGCCGCTGGAAGCCAGTTTTCTTCCTTCCACCTACCAGGGCTTTGGCCTGGTGTATGCCAATCCCAATCAACCGGTCGTTTCCGCCCAGGTGGTGAATGTGGATGCGGCCATTGTGGACAACGCGCTGATCTCCTTCAGCGATTACCTGAATTTACAGCATACGGTTGCTTATGAAGAACGGCAGGGCTATACACCCGACAATATCAGCCAATTTACCTCTGCCTTCGACATCCAGCGCAACCGCAGCCAGGTGGTGCCGATCTATTTGAACGGCGGCCAACCGTTGTCCCCCGGTTTATACTGGGTGCGCCTTTCGCCGCAGCCTGCGCCGCAGTATTCAACTCCGACAGCGACCTTTGTGGTTGCCAGCCATGTGCAGATGGTCTACAAGGCGGGCGCATCGGACGCGCTGGTGTGGGCGATTGACCGCCGCACCCAATCGCCAGTCAGCGGGCAGCAGGTGGTGATCTACGATACCGCCGGGGCTGTGCTTGGTTCAGGCATGACCGATGAGACCGGCCTGTTCAAAGGAGAGATTGCCCCGACCACCACGCCCTCAACCTCCACCTACGCTGTACTGGCAAACCCCGGCGAACAATTCTTCTCCGTGGCCTACAGCGATTGGAATCAGGGGATTTCTCCCTGGGATTACAGCCTGGTCTCCGATTTTTCTAAACCGCAGACAGAATACTACTTGTACACCGACCGGCCGATCTACCAACCGGGCGATGCTGTTGATTTCCGGGTGGTAGCCCGTGAAGCTCAGAACGGCCGCTACAGTCTCCCCGAGGACGAACTTGCCACAATCAGCATTTTCGACTATACCGGGGCAGAGATTGACACCATTACGATGCCGTACGGCGAATTTGGCACCGTAGAGGGCAGTTTCAGCCTTCCCAATTTTGCCGAACCGGGCTATTACGAGCTGGTCGCCCAGGATGAAGATTACGACCGCTCCATCGGTTTCCAGGTGGCCGAGTACCGCAAGCCGGAGATTGACCTTGAGCTTGCGTTTGGCAAACAAGATTACCTGGCCGGGGATCAGTTGGGGGTGTCGGTTTCCAGCCGCTATTTCTTTGACGCTCCGGCGTCCGATGTCGACCTGACCTGGAATGTGTACGCAGCCGAAACAACCTTCAGCCTGCCCGGCTACCATGTCGGCCCGGCACAAGATTTTAGGTATTCCCGGTATTTGCCCGGCGGCAGCTTGTTGGGGAATTGGCAGAGCGGCGGTGAGGGGGTCAGTGGGGATGACGGCAGTTTTTCGGTGACCACGCCTTCCGCCATCAGCGACCAGACCCAACGCTACACCCTGGAAGTGGTCATGCAGGACGACAGCGGGCTGCCGGTCGCTAACCGCACCAGTGTGCTGGTGCACCCGGCTTTCTACTATATCGGCATCAAACCAGATCGCTGGATCGGGCAGATTGACAGCGAGATGAATTTTGAACTGCTGCTCGTCGATTGGGACAAGAACCCGGCTGGTGAGCAGGCGATTGATGTCTCCTTTGGCAAGGTGACCTGGGAGAGCAGTGGGAAAGACCAGTTTGGCTTCCCCTCCTATGAGCGCAAGGTAGATGTATTGGGTGAAGCGAGCTTCATGACCAGCACCAACGGCGAAGCCTTGCTGCCGTTCACGCCCGGTGAGCCCGGCGTGTATCAGCTTGAAGTACGCGCCGGTACGGCGGTTTCACAGCTGATGTTTTGGGTCGGCGGCCCCGGCACGGCCCAGTGGCCGAACCGGGATGAAAGCCAGATCACGATTTTGAGTTCCGCCGAAAACTTTGCCCCCGGCGAGGTCGGCAGTGTCTTTATCCCCAATCCTTTCGAAAATTCGGCTCTGGCGCTGATCACCACCGAACGCGGCGAGATCATGTCCAGCCAGATCACCCAGATCAGCGAATCGGGCATGAATTTCCCGGTGCAGTTCACCGAGGGAGATGCGCCAAATGTATACCTGACGGCTACCCTGATCGGCCAGGAGGCCGACGGGCGGGTTGGCTTCCACTATGGGGTAGTCGATCTGCCGGTGGATGCGGGTGCCTACGAACTGAACGTGGAGGTGCTGGGACAGCCTGCCCGTACCGGGCCGGGCGAGCCGGTTTCGTTCACCATCCAGGTGACCGATCATAACAGCGCCCCCGTGCAGGCTGAGTTCTCACTTTCGGTGGTCGATCAAGCGCTGTTGGCGCTGGCTGACCCTGTTGAGCAGGATATTTTCTCTGCCTTTTACAGCGATCAACCGCTGGGCGTGCGCACCGGTATTTCACTGGCGGCGGATGCCGAAGCCTACCTTGAACTGCCGCCCGGAATTGGCGGCGGTGGCGGCGGAGATCAAGGCTTGCAGGCGGTACGCAGTGATTTTCAAGATACCGCTTATTGGAACGGCACCGTCGTAACGGGGGTGGACGGCACCGCTGTCGTGGAAGCCTCCTTGCCCGATAACTTGACCACCTGGCAGGTGTTGGCGCGCGGCGTCACCACAGATACACGGGTTGGTGAGGCGTTTTCTGAGGTGGTGACTACCAAGCCATTGATCCTGCGTCCGGTCATGCCGCGCTTTGCCGTTGCCGGGGACCATCTGGAAGCAGTGGTGGTGGTGCAGAATAACACCGATCAGGCTGTTGAAGTGGACCTGATGCTGACCGCTTCCGGCTTTGTGCTGGATGATGCCAGCGCGAGTACGCGCAATGTGGAGGTTCCGGCTCAGAGCCGAGTACGGACTGGATGGTGGGGGACGGTTGAGCAGGCCGAATCTATCGAAGTGGTCTTTTCTGGTCAGGGCGGCGGGTACGCGGACAGCACCCTGCCGGCCCAGGGCAGTATCCCTGTGGTGGGATATGCGGCGCCTCAGGCGTTTGTCACGGCTGGCGTGATGGATGACGGCGGGGAGCAGTTGGAACTGGTCAGCCTGCCGCGGAGTTTTGAGCCGGGAGCCGGCAAACTGCGTTTGGAGATGTCGCCTTCCCTGGCCGGGGTGGCGTTGGATGTCCAGACCCTGTTGGATGAGGATGATTTTGAGAGCAGCGAATATCTGGTGACCAGCTACCTGCCGCAGCTCCAGATGTATTTAGCTTTACAGGAGTTTGGGCTGGCAACCGAAGAATTTGAAAACAGTCTGAACGCGAAACTGCGCGCCAATGTGCATAAATTGGAAGCCAGCCAGAACTTTGACGGCGGCTGGTCGTGGTATGCCACTGTGGGGGCAGAGAGCAGCCCGCAAATTTCGGCGTATGTCCTGTTGGGGCTGCTCAGAGCCGAGCAGGCTGGGTATCCGATCCGTACGTATGTGAAGGATTATGCCGTGCAGTATTTGACTGAATATGTGGCGGCGAACCAGCCGACCGCGCAGCAGCCCTGGGATTACGATCAGGCGGCTTTCATTCACTACGTGCTGTCCCAGGCGGGCAGCCCCCTGGTTGACCTGATCTACACACTGGCCGACGAACGAGAGCAGCTCAATCCCTGGGGGCAGGCGTTGTTGGGGCTGGCTTTGCTCCAGGTGGGTGAATCTGAACAGTCGAATACCCTGTTCAATGATTTGCAAACCAGCGCGGTGCGTTCGTCGACGGGCGTGCATTGGGAAGAAACCGGACGCTACTGGCAAAATCTGTCTTCCGACAGTATCAATCAGGCGATTGTGCTGTATGCCCTGGCCCAGCTTGACCCGGCCTCGCCGCTGGTTGCGGATGGGGTGCGCTATTTGATGTCCGAGCGGGATGCCGACGGCGGCTGGCATTCGACCTATGCCACCAGTTGGGCCTTGATGGCGGTCACTGAGGTGATGCGCGGTACTGGTGAGCTGGGCGGCGATTTCGCTTTCTCGGCAACACTAAATGACTCGCCGTTTGCCGAAGGACAGGCCGGTGGGGCGCAGCAGTTCAACCAGGTGGTGGCCGAAACCGGCCTGGCCAGCTTGCTGCCCGATCTGCCAAATGCCCTGAATGTGCAGCGGGACCCCGGCAGCGGTCGGCTGTATTATCGGGCGGTGCTGGATGTTGTCCAGCCCGTGGAGACGATCAGCGCGCGGAACCGCGGGGTCGGCGTGTCCAGGCTGTATTATGATCATGCAGTCGACTGCCGTACGGAAGACTGCCAGCCGGTGCAGTCTGCCCAGGTGGGCGATCTGCTGACCGTTCGGCTGACGCTCAATCTGGCGAGCGATACCAGCTACCTGGCTGTGAAGGATTATATCCCTGCAGGGACGGAGATTTTGAACCTGAACCTGCAAACCAGCCAGCTTGGTGAGGCCGAGCAGACCCAGAACTATCTTCCCGAAGACCCGTTCAGCAATGGGTGGGGATGGTGGTACTTTGGCAGCCCGCAGGTGTATGACGACCATATTGCCTGGATGGGAGAATACCTGCCGGCCGGTACTTATGAACTGACCTATACCCTGGTGGTGCTCCAGCCGGGCAGCTTCCGGGTGATTCCGGCGCAGGCGCAGCAAATTTACTTCCCCGAGGTGCAGGGCATCAGTGAAGGGACGGTGTTTGAAATTTCAGAGTAGGTAGTGGTCAGTTATCAGCAGACAGTGATCGTCCAGCGCTTCCAGCGGCCGGTTGCTGTCTGTTGATTTTTAATGACTGAGAACAGACCACGCATCCCCCTTCGCTGGTCCTAAATACTATAACAAACCTCTAATGAATTTTCTGTTGACGCAAACCTGCCTGCATGCTATCATCATAGTAGAATTTATGAAGTATTTATAAACTGTTTTTATTTGTCTCACACTGGAAGACCTTTTAGTTATTATTGACATTATCTTATTATTTGAGAATCAAATAAGCCAACCGGAATAGTAAGTAACCATTAGGTCTTTTGGCGTGCACATTGCAGTGCGCGCTTTTGTGCCTCTTCCAGGGCATATCCTCAGAGAATTCCAGTGTGGGGCGTTGGAAGGAGTACTCCGCATGAGTGTTGAATTTTATTTTCGGATCGCAGGTATGATTGTCTTAGGGATTGCTGGGGTCTGGTTTGGAATTTCATTCAGCCAACTTGCAGGGGAAGACCCAATGGTTCGGGCTGTGGCATTTGGCATGGTAGGGTGGGTTGCCGGATTGGTGCTGACGCCCTATTTTACAACTCGTCCCACGAAAGCCATTCGCAAAACGCTGACACAAATCTCAGCCCGTGCCTTGTTTGCCGGGATCTTGGGCCTGGTCATCAGCCTGGTGGTATCGGCTTTGCTGGCATTTCCGCTGTCCCTGCTGCCCAAGCCCTTCGGACAGGTTTTGCCTGTGGTGTTGGCCATCTTTATGTGTTATCTGGGGATATCAATTTTTGTTTCCCGGCAGACGGACATTTTCCAGGTCTGGGCCAGCCTCTCAAGCAAGAGTGGTGGAGACGGGAAAGTCGGCGAAGCATTGACTGCCCGCACGATCTTGATGGATACCAGCGTGATCATCGACGGCCGAGTGGCCGATATTGCCCGGACGGGCTTCCTGCCTGGCGAGCTGTTGATCCCGCGCTTTGTGCTGAACGAACTGCAGTATATTGCCGATTCAGGCGACAACCTGCGGCGGCAGCGCGGCCGGCGCGGTCTGGAGGTGCTCTCGCAGCTCCAGAAGGATACGGCTATATCCGTCCGGATTAGTGATATTGATGTCGAAGGCACAAACGCAGTGGATGATAAGCTGGTCATCCTGGCTCGCCAGATGAAAGCCCCGGTACTGACCAATGATTACAACCTGAACCGTGTAGCCGAGCTGCAAGGTGTGATGATCTTGAACATCAACGAACTCGCCAACGCGGTCAAGGCTGTGTACCTGCCGGGGGAAAACCTGGACGTGCGGGTGATTCAGGAAGGCCGCGAACCAGGACAGGGGATTGGTTACCTGGATGACGGCACGATGGTTGTGGTTCAGGACGGCAATCACCTGATTGGCAAAGAGGTCAACACCATTGTGACAAAGGTACTGCAAACGGCTGCCGGCCGAATGATATTCTCAAAACCTGATGAGCAAGATTAAATGGAGTAGGGTATGGCTTTACGCGTATACAACACACTGACACGCCAGAAAGAAGATTTTGAAACCATCGAACCGAATGTCGTCCGCATGTATGTCTGCGGACCGACCGTGTATGACCGTGCCCATGTAGGGCATGCCATGTCCAGTCTGGTGTTTGATATTATCCGCCGTTATTTGGAACATTCTGGTTTTGAAGTGCAGCATGTGATGAATTATACCGATGTGGACGATAAAATCATCATGCGCGCACAATATGAAGAGATCGAAGCGATAAAACTGGCAGAGCGCTATATTCAGCAGTATGATGAACATCTGAAAGACTTGAGCATCCTGCCTGCTACAGTGTACCCGCGTGTATCCACCGAGATGAATAATATCATCCGGGTGATAGAGGGGTTGGTCGAAAAAGGCTACGCCTACGAGATGGAAGGGGATGTGTACTTCCGGGTGGCGAAGGACGAAAATTACGGCATAATCTCACACCGCAAAACCGAGGATATGGAATCCGGTACCCGCATCGATGTGGACAACCGAAAGGAAGATCCGAACGACTTCGCCCTGTGGAAATCGGCCAAACCTGGCGAACCTTCCTGGGAAAGTCCGTGGGGGCTGGGGCGGCCGGGCTGGCACATTGAGTGCTCGGTGATGTCTTTGGAGCATCTGGGGGAGCAGATTGACATTCACGGCGGCGGTAATGATTTGATCTTCCCGCACCATGAGAATGAGATCGCTCAGAGCGAATGCTACACCGGCAAGCCGTTTTCCCGCTACTGGCTGCACAACGGGATGATGCAGCTTGCTGGCGAGAAAATGTCTAAGTCGCTCGGTAACCTGGTTACAATTGAAGAATTCCTGGAAGAGCACGAAGCCGATGTGCTGCGCATGATGGTGCTCAACTCCAGCTACCGCAGCCCGCTGACCTTCAGCGATGATGTCATTGTCCAGACCGAAAAAGCGCTCGGGCGCCTGCGTGGCGCGCTGCGCCCGGCTTTCCCACAAGCGGGGGGAGCGGCGGCGGAGGTCATCCAGAGCCTGGCCGATCAGTTGGCGAAAACACAGGATGGCTATAAAAAAGCCATGGACGATGATTTCAATACCGCTGGGGCATTGGGCCATTTATTTGACCTGGTCCGGTTCATCAATCAGGCGCGGGATGCTGACGCGACCGATGAACAGCTCCAACCGGCCCAGCAGGCGCTGGTAGATATGGCCGGGATCCTTGGCCTGACATTGGAAGCCGAGGAAGGCGACCAGGCCGGCGCTGCGCCGTTCATCGACTTGCTGCTGGAAGTCCGAACCGAGCTTCGCAGTGAAAAACTGTGGGCGCTGTCCGATCTGGTGCGCGACAAGCTGACCGAGCTGGGCGTTGCGATTGAGGATACCAAAGCCGGGACCACCTGGCGTTGGAAATAGCCCGCGGCGCGGCTGGAATTTTGCGATGAAAGAATGGCTGTATGGGCGCAACCCGGTCTATGAGGTGCTTCAGGCCGGACGGCGCCAGATGTATACCCTGCGAATTGCGAAAGGGGTGCAGGAGAAAGGCCGGGTAGCTGATATTCTGCTGCTGTGCCGTACCAAGCATATCGCAGTAGAGTATGTTCCCCGCCAGACGTTAGATTCCATAGACCGTCATCACCAGGGTGTTGCCCTGCAAGTTTCTGATTATCCCTATGCTGACTTAACCGAAATCTTGGACCAGACCGTCGAGCGCGGCGAGCCGCCTTTTTTGCTGTTATTGGATACGCTGAAAGACCCGCAGAACCTCGGCACCCTGCTGCGCACCGCCGAAGCGGTGGGCGTACACGGCGTGGTGATTCCGCTGGCGCGTACGGCCACCATTACCCCGGCAGTGGTCAGTTCCTCCTCCGGGGCGTGTGAGCATCTACTGGTCACCCAGGCTAACCTGGCCCAGGTGATTGATGTGGTCAAAGAGCACGATGCCTGGGTGATTGGGTTGGACGGCGGTGCCGATTCGCAGCCAGCCAACCGGGTCAACCTGAAAGGCGGGCTGGCGCTGGTGGTTGGCAGCGAAGGAGAGGGGATGCGGCGGTTGGTGCGCGAGAAATGCGATCTGCTGATGCGGTTACCGATGCGCGGTAAGGTCGACTCGCTGAATGCGGCGGTAGCCGGTTCAGTAGCGCTGTATCTGGCGCTGGCGGCGCGGAATCCCAAGTAGCGGATTTCTCCTTAGCCTAAGTTAATGCTTCGCCGGCATTTCTATGATGGGGCAGTTGGCGCTTTTATTGATTGATGATTTTCTGCCGTTCTCTTTTTTGCTGGATCTTTTGATTTACTTTTTACTGCTGACCGGCATCTGGAATCGGGTTCAAAAAATGCGGCTTGAATACCAGAGGAAAGAAAATAACCAGATCAGGAGGAGAATCAGAAAGAATAAGGAAATTTTGAAAAATCTCTCTCTTTTACCATTGACGCGCGGCGAGATTCAAAGTAAACTTTTGCGTTGGCTAGACAGGCGGAAAGCTTGTCTGGAGAGTTTCATTCTGGTATAATCGTTTGGCTTGAAGCAGTACTTTAAAATATTTTCGTCAACACGTGATTTGATTTTCTCCAAAAGTAGGAGAACGATCTCACGCCACCATAGCTCAGTCGGTAGAGCAATCGCCTTGTAAGCGATGGGTCATCGGTTCGAATCCGATTGGTGGCTTGTTGTAAGCTGGCGAGTGCGGCTGATAGGCTTTGATAGTTGGTCAGCTTCGCTCCCTAGCCCACAACGGCTAGCATTGATGAAAATGGGCAGGTACCCAAGTGGCCAAAGGGGACTGACTGTAAATCAGTTGTCAGACGACTTCGGGGGTTCGAATCCCTCCCTGCCCACAACGACGAGTTGCGAATAGCAACTCGTTTGGTTGAAATAAGCACCTTATAAAATCGAAGATAGTGTTGCGAGTTGAGAAATTTTCAATTCGCCGAACAAGTTTTCACTGAAAACTTGTCCGCCTCCATAGCTCAGGCGGTAGAGCGCATTCTTGGTAAGAATGAGGTCATGGGTTCGAGTCCCATTGGAGGCTCTCGAAATTATTTGATAAACTTTTTTAAGGAGAAGTTTAATGGCAAAACAAGTATTTGACCGCAGTAAACCTCACTTGAATGTGGGGACGATGGGACACATCGACCATGGGAAAACCACGCTGACAGCCGCGATCACG
>Ga0102946_1000692_pt1 | contig 11743 bp, 4 predicted proteins | sample SalPon2A_A_D1_MG_FD_78209 | JGI IMG/M metagenome (GOLD analysis project Ga0102946, IMG submission 78209) | Soil microbial communities from South San Francisco under conditions of wetland restoration - Salt Pond MetaG R2A_A_D1_MG | ecosystem: Environmental > Terrestrial > Soil > Wetlands | place... | reverse complement strand
CTCCACCATCGTCAACATTCATTGCGTGAAGGAAATGCGTTCGCACATCAATGGCGAGTATTTCCTGACCCTTGAAAGTGGACATACCATCAAGCTGTCGCGTACCTACAAGGACAAGCTGCAGTACTTCAGCTAGTTTTGCCCGTTCGTTTGCAGGAGCGGCCTTCAGCCGCAACTTCGGTTAGTTGTGCCAGAGTTCTTGTAGGAGCGGCCTTCAGCCGCGACCGTCGCGGCTAAAATCCGCTCCTACCGAAATGACGACATCCTGGAAACGTCAAGGTAAAGCCTCAGCCGTCGCGGCTGGAGACGCTGCTACCGTAATTAAGACATCCTGGAAGAGCGACGGTCGCGGCTGAAGGCCGCTCCTACAACACATTTGCTGAGCAACAATCAAAGATTGCTCATTTGTGCCCAAAATCGCCCACCGTTTAACGACAGCTGGCTTCGCCCCATCAGCCACCATTTTCGGCTTGACGAGACTGACTTTCAGGCTGCCGCAATCCATGACTTTCGTCACGAACTCCCCACGTAAACGCTTTCTAATATGACAGCACGACGGGGTACCGGGGAGATTTCTTAGTAACGAATTTCAAACCCGGTGCGTCCAAATCAATATGTAGGGAATCAGCTCAACCTGGTTCCTGCGAGGGAAGCACGATGGGATTCACACAACAGGCAGTCAAAAATCCAGCAGCAGTTGGCGTCATTGTCGCCATTATTTTCATGTTTGGCCTGTTCAGCCTGAGCAGCCTCCCCGTTCAGCTTTTCCCCGAAATCGAACTGCCCCAGTTAAGCGTCCAGGCAAGCTGGAGGGCAGCGTCTCCCAAGGAAATCGAATCTGAAGTTCTTGAGCCCATCGAGGATGTGCTCCAGGGATTGCCTGGCATGCAAACCATTGAGGCCAATGCATTCAATGGTGGCGCCTTCGTTAACATGCTCTTTGGCCTCGAAACCGATATGCAGGCCACTCTCATGGAGGTCATTGGCCGCCTCAATCGCCTGCCTCCATTGCCGGCAGATGCTGATCCGCCAGTGGTTAACCTGGGTGGATTCGGTGGCGGGTCTAACCAGTCACTGACCTGGTTCTTCGTACAAAAACTGCCCGGCACGCCAGGTGAGCTTCGCGATTACACACAGCGCGTCGAAGACATTATCAAGCCACGAATAGAGGCCATTGACGGTGTGGCGGGCGTCCAGATCATGTCCGGTGGCGCAGACGAGTTACAGATCATCATCGACCCTTACCGTGCTGCGGAAATGGGTCTGCCCCTGACCGACCTTGCACGTTCGGCCAGCCGTAGCGCTGACGTTTCCGGCGGGTTCGTCGACGTTGGCCGTCGGCAATACACCCTTCGTTTTGAAGGACGTTACGACCCGGAGCAACTTCGTAACCAGGTCATGGAGTGGCGTGATGGCCAGCCAGTGCGACTTGGCGATGTCGCCGAAATCAGGGTTGGCGCCGGACAGCGTAACGACATCGTTTACCAGAATGGCAACCCGGCGATGGGCGTGCGAATCGACCGGGCCAATGGTGCCAACGTCCTGGCTGCTTTGACTGAGGTCAAAGAAGTCATGGAGGAGCTCAAGGAAGGTCCGATTGCTGACCTGGGACTCGATGTGGCCCAGTCATTTGATGCCTCGGTATTCATTAAACGGGCTGTCAGGCTGGTCACAAACAATTTGCTGTTGGGCATCATGCTGGCAATCGGTGTCCTGTGGTGGTTCCTGAGGGATGTACGCGGAACGTTGCTGATCGCAACTGCGATACCAGTATCGCTGCTGACAACCTTTGTTGTGCTGCAACTTACCGGCCGCAGCCTCAACGTGATTTCACTGGCAGGCCTGGCTTTTGCCGTTGGCATGGTGCTTGATGCCGCAATTGTGGTCTCTGAAAACATTGTGCGCCTGAGAGAGAAAGGCGAACTGCCAGAAAAGGCTGCCCTCAAAGGCACCGGGCAGGTGCAAGGCGCATTGCTGGCATCAACAGCAACCACCGTGGCCATTTTCCTGCCCGTACTGTTTCTCAAGGATGTGGAAGGACAGCTGTTTGCTGACCTCGCGCTCACCATTGCCATTGCAGTGTGTGCTTCGCTGCTGGTCGCACTCACCATTTTGCCTTCGGTTTCACGAAATTGGTTAAAAGCCAGGAAGCTGGGCGACAGCACTGCACCACGATGGTCAAAACTGACTGGTTTCCTGATGCGCGCCAGCGGAACCCCGATGCGCAGAGGTGCCGTGATTGGTTCCCTGATTGCGGGACCATTGCTGATTGCCTGGGCCCTGTTCCCACAACTCGACTACCTTCCACCGGTTAAACGCGACGCCGTTGATGCTTTCCTGCAGATGCCTCCCGGAACCAACTGGGATACTGCTGAAAATGAAATTGTCAGCGTCCTGGTCGACCGGCTTGACCCTTACATGAAAGGCGAGAAGGAACCCGCACTCAAGAATTACTACATCTGGATCTTCGGCGGTGGCGGCGGAACCATCGGCGCACGCGTCATGGATCAGTCGAAAGTCGGTGACCTCGAGACCGTGATGCGTGAAGAAATACTGGCTGACATACCTGATTTTCGTGGCTTTGCATCCCAGGGCAACCTGTTTGGTGGCTTTGGTGGCGGCCGCAGCATCGCGGTCCATATGCAGTCCAGCGAGGAAGAGGGCCTGATGGCCGCTGCTTCGACTGGACAGGAAAAGCTCATGACCCAGTTCCCGGGCGCCAACGTCCAGGTATTTCCGCCGCCACAACTGGCACAGCCGGAAATCCGAATCAGGCCGGATGATGCCCGCATCGCAGAAGTGGGTTGGAATCGAAACGATGTTGCTTCGGTTGTCAGGACCCTCGGTAATGGCCTGTGGCTGGGTGAATATTTCAATGGTGAAGACCGGATGGACATCATCATGAAAGCTGCCGGCTGGCAAACGCCGGAACAATTGGCCGACACGCCGGTGATGACTCCCGCCGGCGAGGTCGTGCCACTTGGCGAACTGGTTGCAGTGGAACGCACCACCGGTCCGGGCCAGATTCGCCGCGTCAATGGTCGCCGAACAGTTTCATTAACGGTGGATCCACCAGAAGGCATGTCCCTGGAAACAGCCGTTAACCAGATTGAAAACGAGCTTGAGCCCCAACTCAGGGCAGCACTTCCCTCCGATGGCAGCATCATTTACGGCGGCAGCGCAGACAGCCTTAAGGATGCCATCGAGATCATGAGCCGCAATTTCCTGATGGCGTTGTTCATCCTGTTCCTGCTAATGGCCGGATTATTCAGGTCACCCAGGGACGCCGCCATGGTGGTATTGACCATTCCCCTGGCAGGGGTTGGCGGAATTGTCGCCCTCCAGGTTCTGAACCTGATCAGCTTCCAGCCAATGGATCTGCTGACCATGATCGGCTTCATCATATTGCTTGGACTGGTGGTCAATAACGCCATCCTCCTGGTTGACCAGACCCGACGTGCCGAACGCGAGGGGATGGACCGCGACTCAGCAGTTGAATATGCACTTACGGTTCGATTGCGACCGATCTTTATGAGCACGCTCACCAGCATCATCGGCATGTTGCCATTGGTGTTGCTACCGGGCGAAGGCAGCGTCATCTACCGCGGACTGGCCACGGCCATCGTTGGCGGAATGACATTCAGCCTGTTCTTCACCCTTTTGATGCTGCCCAGCCTGTTGCGAGTCGGAACGCCCAGCCGTGCAAAAGCACCGCTGCCCGAATCAGCCGACGAGACGAAATTACAATCTGTGGCCTGAAGGGCTGCAGAGACCAAGAGGTATTAACCATGAATTCGCGAAAATTCAATTCCAGCAAGATAGCCATGGCATTGATCCTCATAGCAGCACCCATGCTGAGTTTCGCCCAGCCTGGCGCTCAGGCGGCACCGGTTTCTGTTGAAGTAGCCAGGCTGGATACTTTTTCAGCATCCCTGTGGGTGTCAGGAACGGTGATCTCCCGCAACGACTCACGGATTAGCGCGGAGACCGATGGACGTTTGACCTGGGTCGCGGACGTTGGCACACGTATCGCTTTCGGAGAACCGATTGCGACCATTGATGATGCCGACCTGAGGCTCGATTTGCGCGACAGCGAGGCTCAACTGGAAAGCCTGAAGGCTCAACGTCGTTACCAGACCGCAAACCTCGACCGTCTGCGCCGACTGGTCAGTAACAACAACGCTTCAGTCAACGAGATCGACGAAGCGCAATCGACACTGGACATGACCGACCAGCAAATTCGCCGGGCCGAAGTGGCCATTGACCAGATCGAGCGTCGCATCCAGCAAACACGCGTGGTTGCGCCTTTCGCAGGGGTAGTGGTTGCGCGGCTGGTACAGGTAGGGGAATTTGTCAGCCGGGGCAGCCAGGTCGCCAGGTTGGTCGATACAGAGAATCGTGAGATTCGTGCCAGCGCGCCATTGAGCATCGCTCCATTTTTACGCGAGGGGCTCGAAGTCTCTATAGAACATCGCAATGCCCAGTCATTGAGCCCGGTCAGTCGCATCATTCCTGTGGGAGATGAGCGCTCGCGCATGTTCGAAGTGCGTGTTGCAGCCAAAGACCCTTCACTGGTTGTAGGCAGCCCGGTGCGGGTGGCATTACCCAATGGAGATCCGCGAGAGTTGCTGGCCATCCCCAGGGATGCGCTGGTCTTGCGAGGGTCTGAAGCATTTGTTCTGCGTGTTAACCAGGAAAACACAGTGGAAAGAATCAAGGTCAGTACAGGCATAGGCCTGGGACCGTTGATCGAAGTAACAGGAGACCTGTCCGAGGGCGATCGTGTCGTGACACGTGGCGCAGAGCGTTTGCAGCCCGGACAGGCCGTACAAATTCAAGGTGGTTAGGATCCACGGGTGTTGGAATCAACTGCAATTTAGTGTGCTAGCTAAACCTGCGTTTGTGACCGACACCGTGGTAGAAGAGCTGGAATTGGCATTTTCTCCCTGATCGTTCTCTGACCGACAATTCCAGCTCCTTGCCGCCCGGGTTCCCTCAAGCCCGGGCGGTTTTTTTTGCCGCACGTATTGCGCCATCTTTCTGCGCGCTTCAACATGATCGACTGGCACCAGAACCTGAGAAAAATATTTTGCGATTTCCTGTTTCCGGCACGGGTCTGTTCAGAAAGTGCAACGCTTCTAACTAAGAGTGGTCGTAAAACCCATGAAAACCCTGGTCCTGATATCAACGATGCTGTTCTGCGCAGCGATCGCAGCTGAAGAGCTGGGATTCGAGATCAGGGGCCTGGACAGTGCATTGCTCAACAATGCACTGGCCAACATCGCGAACCTGGACATTTCCGAAGGAGAAACGATAAGCCAGCGCCGAATCGACAGATTCAGGCTGGAATCTCAGCAGCGAGTCCTGGACTCACTCAAACCATACGGTTACTACAATGCCCAGGTTACAACGCAAGTTATTAAAGACAACGATACCCGGTCAACCATTGTGCTGGAGGTCAAAAAAGGCCCCCCTGTGATTGTCAGGAAAGCTGATATCAGGGTCGATGGACCGGGTGTCGATTTCCCCGAGATTCAGGATTGGCTGAAGGAATGGCCGCTTCCCGAGGGTGCGGTTTTGAACCAGAGCCTTTGGGAGAACGCCAAACAGCTGGCACTGGACCGGCTCGATTACAATGGATACCTCAGCGCTCAATACACAGAGCATCGGATCGAAGTAGACCTCGACAGTAACGAGGCTGTGTTGGCGCTGGCCCTTGATACCGGTCCCCGTGCAACCCTGGGTGAAGTCAGATTCGAGCAGGACGTGGTACGTCCACTGTACCTGCAACAATTGGTGCGATTCGATCCAGGCCAGCCTTATGATGGCTGGTTGATCGAAAGACTTCGTTTTGATCTTTGGAAAACAGGCTTTTTTTCCACCATCGACGTGCTTGAAGAGCGAGACCTCGAAGCGGACCCGCCGGTTGTCAATTTGAATGCCAGACTGGAAGCCCGCAACCGGGATACCTGGCAAAGCTCACTGGGTGTCGGCAGCGATACCGAAATCAGGGGCCAGCTGAACTGGGACAGGCACTGGTTATCCGATCGGGGTGACAGTCTTGGAATGGGGCTGGGCTGGCAGCAACGCGATGATCGTTTTCTGTTTCGCACCAACTACCGGCTACCCAGGGGCTCAAGTCGCCGATCCTACTGGATTGCGGAAACACTCTACCGGGATGAAAATCAGGACTTCCAGGTAAGCCCTGAAGACCAGCCGGGCCAGATCATCGACCTGACAACCGGTGACCTGGAAACCTACTTGTTCAAGGGTGGCATTCTGAACATCAGGGATATTCGGGACGGCTACCAGCAAATCAACGAAACCTGGTTTGTGCAGTATCTTCGCGAGAATGTTCGATATGACGTCCCCGATCTGCCAGTCGATGTGACAGGCCAACCGTTATCAACCGACAGTAATCGTATTTTCAGTGATGACAACAGCTCTGTTGCATTTGGCGTTGAATGGGACTGGCCGGTCATCAACGGACAGGGTTTTGAAACAACCGGCCACCATGAAAGGCTGCAAATGTTTACCGCCAATGACATCTGGGGGTCATTTAGGGACTTCAACCAGATCTATTTTTCAACACGCTGGAATTTCATGGCCGCCGAACGAATCAAAATCCTGCTGAGAGCTGAATTGGGTTATTCGGACGCCGAGGTCGATGAGTTTGACCTGACCATTGATGATCAGGTCATCAATATATCGCTGACTGAACTTCCCAATTTCTATCGCTTTCGGGCCGGTGGCAGCCAAAGCGTACGCGGCTACTCATTTGAAAGCCTTAGCAATAATGGCATCGGCTCCAACAATCTGATCACTTTCAGTGCGGAAGCTGAATGGCTGTTCCGGGAAAATTGGTCCCTGGCCACTTTTTACGATGTCGGTAACGCATTCAATGACTGGGACGAAACCAGTCTTAAAAGTGGTGCTGGTTTTGGCATACGATGGTATTCAATCGCTGGCGCTGTAAGACTCGACTTCGCGAGCGGCCTCGATCTTCCCGATGATCCCTGGCGAATCCACTTCACCCTGGGAGTTCCGTTGCTATGAAACGCTGGCTGATCCGCTCCCTGTTGTTCATTCCTGCTTTCCTGATTGCCGCTTGCGCGATGATCTGGGTGTGGGTGTGGCACACCCAATCGGGGGCAGAGTGGGTCTGGCAACAGGCACAACAGCAAATTTTACGAGTTTCCCCCGAAGCCACGCTCGACGGAAAGCTTAAAGGAACGCTCGGGGGCGAACTGCGAATGACATCGGTCGCATACCGTGACGAATATGTCGATGCCAGGGCAGAGGAAGCCACGTTAAAGGTCAGCCTGAGCTTTTTTCCCCCTGGCATTGAAAGTGCCAGCCTGGGCCTGAACGATGTCGACCTTGAAATTTTTGAGTATCAAGATGACCAGAAGGACCGGGCTTCAGAAAACCCCCTTGATCTGAAACTGCCCTGGCCAGTGACTGTGGATGACCTTGCGATCCGGAACCTGAATTTCAGTCGCGGAGATTTTTCCCAAAATGTGCATGACATTCAGGCCAGTCTCACGTGGCATCAATCGCTTGCTTTGAATGTAACGACTTTGGAAACCAAAGAAATTTCCGGTGTGCTGAACATCCAGGCCGGGCTTGTTGAGCCGTTTGCATTCGAATCCGGCCTGAAGGTGAATCGCCTCACCACGCCAGATTCTTTTCGTGAACAAGCACCCTGGATTCCTGAAAACATTGATGTCCAGGCGAGCGTGACCGGCACAGTCAACAACATAGACATTGCAGGTGCGCTGCTGTGGCCCGACTGGCTACCGGTTGGTGAGTTCAGTGGCAATGTAAATTTCGATGACTCCCTGACCTGGAGTCTCGAGCTGATGGCTGCTGGTGCAGAACTGCCAGGACGCTGGGTCAAGCGCACCATCGGCACCGGGATTCAGGATCTATCGGAAAATCTAAACTTCAGATCGATCAGCCTCATCGCCAGCGGCAATGAAGCAGGCTTCGAACTGAATGGCGAAACAGCGCTTCAAGCTCCCTGGATTAAGTCGGAAAAAATAGCGCTCGTCGCTTCTGGCACTTACTCCGGCCTGGAAAGCTGGTCGCTCAGGGGCGATGCTGAAATCAGCGCTGCTGAATGGCCATCCGGGCGGATTGATTTCGCGGCGCTCGGCAGCGATAAGGACCTGAGTCTGAATCTGACAGCGCCTCATCTGTTCGGCGGTTCCCTCGAACTTGATGCACAGACGCTTATCCCGGATGGCAATCGCTGGACGGCCAGCATCAGGTCACAAAGTGTCGCTGTTCCGCCTTTGCTGCAAGCACTCAGGCCGCATCTTGATGAGGATCTTATCAACCAGCTGGACCTGGCCGTTGAGTTGCTGGGGGCCGAATCCCTGGATGCTGAAATAGATGCAAACGGCAGCCAGGATCCATTGGCGGTTACGCTGGACATTCATCATCTCACCACTGACGGCGGCAGCCGATCTGTGACAGCCAATGGAAAGCTTGACTTTGACCAGTCAGGCAGCAGGACGAGCGGCCTGACGATTGCTTCACGCGGATCTTCTGTTCAGATTGCGGGACAACTGAACTCTGAACCGTCAGCAGAGATTGAATTCGCGATTGTCGACCTGGGGGATATCTTTCCGGAAACAAAAGGATCACTCCAGGGGAGAGCTTTCTACCGACACGACCCAGGACAGGGTTTTAACAATGATCGGGTACGTGGAAACATTGAGGGTCAAGCGCTTGAGGCATTTGGCTGGAAGGTCGGTCAGCTGCGTATCTCCGAAATGGATTACGAAGGCATAGCCGCTTCATACTCTGTATTTGATTCCGTCGAACATGATCCGCCGTTGGAATTGAGCATTGACCTTGAGAATATTGAAGGCCCGGCAGGCACTTTTCCCTCAGCGTTTGCCCTGCTGGCCGGAAGGCTGGATGACCTGGCATTGGTCGCACAGGCCGAGACGCAGGAATCCATGATGCTGGCAGAACTTACCGGCGGCAATGTCGGTCAGTCTTTCGAGATTTGGCAGGGTACCCTCCATGGGCTTGAGGTTCATCCAGCCCTGGGACCATCCTGGACGCTGCAGGAACCGGCACAAATTGCATACCGTGATGGTTACACGGCTGAGGCAGTTTGTCTTGAGACCAGCGGCGAGGCAAGCCTGTGTATTGATGCAGAGCGTAATGCAATGGGCGGGGAAAAGGGGCGGGTGATCATCAGTTTGCTACCCCCGAATCTGATCGGACCCCCGGCGGAATGGCCAATGACCTTTTCACAGCGGATCAGTGGCGAGATGACCTGGCAACGTTCTGATGACCTGCCGCTGTCAGCGCAGGTGGACCTTTCCATCAGTGAAGGCGAAGTGATCAACGAGGCTGACAATTTCGTGCTTGTCAAAACCGGAGAGAGCACTCTGAGCTTCAACCTGGAAGAAGGAAGCCTGACATCGGGCACCCTTGATATTCCTCTCAATTCCGGCGTCATCGACATCGACTTCGCGCTGGAGGATATCCTGCAGGGCACTGACAGCCCCATTGATGGAAGGATTCGGGTAGACCTCAACAATCTCGAAGCATTGTCGGTCCTTGTGCCGCGCCTGGCCCAGGTGTCCGGTTCATTGTCACTGGATCTGAAACTGAGCGGCTCGGGGCAGGACCCATACCTCAGCGGCACAACCACTCTGACCAACGGACGCATGTACCTGGTCGCAACCGGTCTGCGACTGAGTGACGTTGAACTCACCGGCGAGCTCGACACAGAAAACCAGTTGCGCCTTGATGGTTCATTCCTGGCTGGAAAAGGCAACGGCAGCCTTCAGGCCACGGTAGACGTCAGCGAGCCGTTACACCCGACTTTTGACGCGCGCCTGGTTGGTGAAGGGATGCGGCTGGTGAACACCCCGGAGATTCAACTCATTGCCGACAGTGATGTCAGCTTCAGTTGGTCGGCAGATGAGTCTTTGAACATCCTTGGAACGGTGCATGTTCCTTCGGCCAGGTTTGCGCCGCAATACCTGCCAAGCGATACCGCCTCTGAAAGCCCGGATGTCATCCTGATCTCCAATGGAGAGCCGATTGAAAGTGCCCAGGTCGAACCATCGAAAATGAAAATATTTGGTGACCTTGCTGTTTCGCTTGGTGACGATGTGGTCATCGACCTTGACCTGGCGCGTGCCAAAGCAACTGGTTCGACAATGTTCAGCTGGCGCGGGGAGAACCTGCCAATCGCTAATGGTGAATACAACCTCAGGGGCGACATCCAGGCCTATGGTCAGACACTGGAAATCACGCGTGCCTCGGTGCGATATCCCAATGTCCCGGCCAGCAATCCATTGATCGACGTTCGTGCGGAAAGGACCATTTTCGGAAACTCCCTGATACAGAAGGCAGGTGTTTTGGTCAGTGGCACCCTTCAAAGACCACAAACAGAGCCATATACGGTGCCGGCAACCGACGCTGACCGCGCACGAGCACTGTTGATTACCGGTAGCGATTTTGACTATGAGCAGGGAGTAGGAGCCGTCAATGTAGGTGCTTACATCGCGCCCAAACTCTATCTTAGCTATGGCGTTGGCCTGTTCGAAGAAGGCAATGTGTTTACTGCGCGATATGAACTCAGACGTAACTTTGGCGTCAAGGCGACATCAGGTCAGGATGAGACGGGTATTGATTTCAACTACACCATCGAAAGATAACCCAAAATAGAAGAAATAAAAGACGAAATAATAACCACCCGCACTCGGTCATTATCCAGGTCATGAAAATCACCCGTGTTGCCATCACTGCGGCCATCTGCGCTGCGGCTGTTTATTTTTCTGCGCCTGCATTCGGCGCAGACAAACTACATTCGCCGAATTGGGACGCCACGCTTGCCACTCAGGCAGCCAGTCTGCCGGCCGGGCAGGCGCAACTGCAGGACCTTTTCAGCCTGGTTCGCGCTTCAGATAAAACGGCCCTTGGCAGTCGCCTGGATCAGGTCATCAGGGGCGGATCCCTGTCCCAGCCAGTCCGGGACGCGGTTTTATTCAACTTCACAATCGGGCTGGCAGATTTCGATGAAATCGATACTGAGATCATTGATCAGCTGCGGACAGTTGAACCCATGGTCTGGGTGTCTCATGAAGAGCGTGCAGGTGTTGGTGTCCCATTGTTCAATATCGCTGGCGCAGCCGAGGGCATTTACCAGCTGCAGGCGCGGCGCTCTGCAGTGGATATGTCGAAGGCCAGGCTCGGCGAATCTCCCATGGGATGGGTAGAGGCATTCCTGGATGCGGACAGCGCCCAACGCAAAGGCTTTGTCGATTCCCTGGCAGAAGCATCCAGTACCGAACTGGAAGGCGTGATGAACCAAAGCCTGCAGCAACTGGCTGCAGCCAGTGAGCTCACCCCGGTGGCGGGCAAATCTGCTTTACTCCTTGGTGATGTCGAGGCACTGCAGCAGGTCATTCAGAATGGAAGCGGCGCTGATCTTGCCCGAATCATTGAAACTGCTGGTGCAACACTTTCCCGTCAGGATGCATTCGCCCTGCTGGAGCATGCGGTTGCGCATGCCTCTGCGGTTAATGCTTCACTGGCCATTAGCCAGTTGTTTGAGTCAGTTGAAACAATGCCCGAGGCGAACGAATTGCTTTTCAGCAAACTCGCCGATGCTGCACTTGGATCAACTGCTGCCCTGACACTGGCCAGAAGTAACTCTGCGGATACCCGGGAACGGCTTCAGGAACTGTCGCGGGAAAATGAAGGCCTG
>Ga0102946_1000691_pt1 | contig 11757 bp, 11 predicted proteins | sample SalPon2A_A_D1_MG_FD_78209 | JGI IMG/M metagenome (GOLD analysis project Ga0102946, IMG submission 78209) | Soil microbial communities from South San Francisco under conditions of wetland restoration - Salt Pond MetaG R2A_A_D1_MG | ecosystem: Environmental > Terrestrial > Soil > Wetlands | place... | reverse complement strand
GACCTCGCACACCGACTCGCCGCGCATCATGTCACCTGGTGAAATAGAGCCCGACATGTGACGGCCCGCAATCTGGCTGCGCATGTACGGGTCAAGTGAGAGGAAACGGGTTCGGCACAGAACGTGGCCGTCTGCCAGCGCGGGAACATCAGCTTCAACGATTTCAAATTCATCCGGCACCGGGATGCCATCAGGATAGCGCTGCAAGCGGACTTGCCGGTTGGTTATCTGGGTCACGTCGTTTGTCTCCGGTTGTTGAATTTACTTCATGCTGCTGATTGCTTTGAATGGCCCGATATTCAGACCGGTTGCCGCTTTTTCGGTCTGCCGGTGTTGCTAAACGGTCAGGCAGTAAAACTATTAATGATATAACTATATTATATTTAGGCATTACCCAAAGGAAAGACGAAATCCACACCCATGACCGGCCTGCTGGAAACAGAAAACCACCCCACGATCGCTGAAACATACGGTCTCGGCGGCTTTGCTGAAGCGGGGATCTGCACCGCTGATATTGACCGCTGGGCCGACCTGCTTACCCAGGCCGGAGGTTATCGTGAGGTGTGGCGAGGCGAGTCAGGTGATGATCTGAAGAATTTTTATGGGCTGCCCGCCACCGCACGGGCCCGTGAGTGCCTCCTGGCCAACTCCCGGAGTGCAGCGCCCGCCAGGATCGCGGATGACGAGCCAACCGACACGGGGTTCATCCGCCTGTTTGAGTTCTCAGGCATCGAGCAGCAGCTGATCCGACCAGCCAGCCGAACCTGGGATCCGGGCGGCATTTTCGACCTGGATATCCGGGTGCCGGCGGTTTTACCCTTCGTCGATGTGCTCGAGTCCCGTGGCTGGCAGGGCATCAGTCAGCCGGTGGACTGGCAGTTCGGCGATCTGCAGATTCGCGAATGGCTGGTGCGCGGTCCCGATGACGTAATCCTGGCGTTGATTGAACGGCGCGCGCCGCCCCTGCAAGGATTTGACGACCTGGCCGGCTTCAGCCATGTTTTCAATTCATCGCAGATCGTAACCAGCATGGACCGATCTGTGTCGTTCTACCAGGCGCTGGGCTTTCGACTGCTGGTCGATCACGATGGACCATTGGCGGGCCGCGGTGGCGAAGTGCTGGGTCTACCTGCCAGCGAAGCACCGGACGTGCCGATCCGGCTGGTGATCATGCATCCCCTCGGCACCATGAACGGCTCCATTGAGCTGGTCTCCTTCGAGAACGCCGGGCAGTACGCCACCGGAGACCAACTCGCTGATCGAGCCGCGCCGACCAACCATGGGCTCAACCTGCTGCGCTTTCCTGTGACTGATATCGAGGCCTATCATGAGCACATTCGGCAGCAACCCGGGGCTGAACCCACCGCCATTGCCATCACCGCTATTGAACCGATAGGCGATGTAAGAATGTTCGCTGTGACCACACCGGACGGCGCCTGGCTGGAGTTTTATCAACCCTTTTTTTAACGTCCCATTAAGAGGCATTCCAGGTGACCCATACGTATTTCTTTTATTGCATCGACAAGCCGGACTCTGCGGCGCTGAGGGAGCAGTTCCTGACCGAACATCTCAGCTATATCGAGAAAATACTCGACCACCTGGAAGTGGCCGGGCCCTTGCGTGATGAGGGTAGCGAGGAAATCATCGGCAGTTGCTTCGTGTTCAACGTGGACACACGCCGGAAGGCTGAACAGTTACTGCATGATGATCCTTATTACCAGGCCGGTATCTGGCGCCAGGTCACCTGTCATCGGTTCAACCCGGCCGCAGGTTCGTGGGTCGGTGGAACCGCGTGGAACCGATAGGCATAGCCGTATAATTCAACAACCCGGTCTGCCAGATGGCACGCCAAGAAAGCACGAGAACCGCTATGGAAACAATTGACGTTATCAACCCCAGAACGGGCCAGGTCGATTACCGGATACCGGATCACGACGCTGCCCACGTGGCTGAACAGGCAGCGGCATTGCGCAGCGCCCAGGCTGACTGGCGTGAATCCGGTATCGAGTCCCGCTGCGAAGTCATGACCCGTTGGCGCGATGCGCTCGGCCGCCACGCCGACGAAATTATCAGCGCGCTGAGTATCGATACCGGACGATTTCTGATGGCCGGCATCGAAACGCGCGGAACCATCGACAAAATTGATTACTGGGTCAACCGCGCGCCCGGAATATTGCAGGGTGCGGATGCCGGCACTTCTGCAATGGTGCCAACGGTTAAGTACCGCTACGAGCACGTGCCCTACCCGGTGGCCGGCATCATCAGCCCGTGGAATGTACCACTGACGCTGGCGTTGATCGATGCCATTCCGGCGCTGCTAGCCGGTTGCACGGTATTACTCAAACCCAGTGAAGTCACACCCCGTTTTGCCGCACCGTTGCAGGCCAGTATTGACGAGGTGCCGGAACTCGCGGCAGTGCTGAAGATCGTCACCGGCGGCGCACGCACTGGCCAGGCTCTGATCGACAATGTTGACGTGGTCTGTTTCACCGGCAGCGTGGCGACGGGACGCAAGGTGGCGCGACACGCGGCTGAAAAGTTTATCCCGGCATTCCTCGAGCTTGGCGGCAAGGACCCAGCCATCGTCATGTCATCGGCCGACCTGGACAACGCGGCCACCGCGATCCTGCGAAGCGCTGTTGGCCTCACCGGCCAGGCCTGCCAGTCACTGGAGCGGATTTACGTCCACGAATCGGTTATGGATGAATTCCTCGACCTGCTGGTCAACAAGGCCAAAGCGGTCGAACCCAACTGGCCGGACATCCACCGGGGACAACTCGGGCCGTTCATTTTTCAGCAACAGGCCAGCCTGGTGCAGGCGCAACTGGATGATGCAGTTTCCAGGGGCGCCAGGGTGCACTGCGGCGGCACCGTCGAGAACCACGATGGCGGCTACTGGTGCCTGCCCACCGTGCTGACCGGCGTCGATCATGACATGCCGTTGATGCAGGAGGAAACCTTCGGACCGATTCTGCCGGTGATGCCCTTCAGCGACACCGACCAGGCCATTGCACTGGCCAATGACGCCATCTGCGGACTCTCGGCTGCGATGTTTGCCGGCAACCGTGAAGAAGGCGAAACCGTTGCGAGGCGCATCCGAGCCGGTGCTGTCTCCATTAACGACGCCAGCCTGACCGCCGCTGTTCACGACGTGGAGAAAAACGCGTTCTGCCTGTCCGGCATGGGTGGATCGCGGATGGGAGACGCCGGGCTTCTTCGCTTCTTCCGCAAGCAGGCCCTGATGTTCCAGACCGCCCCGGCAATGCCGATCGATATTCTCGACGAAGCGGGTGCTGTTTAAACGGCAGAGAGCGGATCGCGACGGCGACTGTCTGAACAACGGTATGGAACCAATTTCAGACCGGCAGCAGTTGAGCCACGCGCGGAAAAGATATAATCTTATAACATTAGCTCAATTAACCCGCCGTACTGCTGAATCGGGTACGTCGGCCGCGGTCGGTAATCAGCAGAGACTGGCGGCCTCGACAATGCAATCACATCGCGGCCCAGTCGGCATGGAAACGTGCCCGGACCCGCAAGAACCAGCTCCAGGAAGCCCTGAACCATGTATGACCTGTTACTGAAAAATCTCGAAGTCGTTCGCCCTGGACGTGACACAGTTGAATCACTCGACGTGGCAATTACGGACGGCAGATTCGCAGCACTGGAGCCGGATATTGCACCCGACCAGGCGCGTGAGACACGGGACTGCTCTGGCCTGACGGCGTTTCCGGGCCTGGTCGATACGCACATGCACGTGGGTATCTATTCACCGCTGGCCCAGGATGCTGTGACGGAAAGCAAGGCCGCTGCAATGGGCGGGGTCACCACCGCGTTGACGTATTTCCGCACCGGGCAGTATTACCTCAACGAAGGCGGTTCATACCGCGATTTCTATCCCAAGGTGCTCGACATTTCGGCCGACAATTACTGGGTCGATTATGCCTACCATCTGGCGCCCATTGCCAGCTCCCACATTGATGAGATGGAATACCTGCTGACCGAACAGGGTGTCTCGTCATTCAAAATATTCATGTTTTACGGTGGCTATGGCCTGCACGGCAAATCCGACAAGGGCGCACAACGTGAATTCCTGATGATCGGAGAGGACGACAGCTACGACATCGCCCACTTCGAATTCATCATGCGCAGCGCCAGCCGGCTGATGAAAAAATTTCCGGACATCGCCGACCAGATCAGCGTCAGCCTGCACTGCGAATTAGCCGACATTCTCAACGCCTATACCAAGATCGTGCAGCGTGAAGGCAAGCTGACCGGGCTGCGCGCCTACAGCGCCGCGCGCCCACCCCACTCGGAAGGCCTGGCCATCTGGATCGCCTCCTACCTGGCGTACGAGACCGAATGCCTGAATATCAACTTGCTTCATCTCACGTCGCGCAAAGCAGTGGAAGCCGCGATGATGATGGAAAAGACGTTTCCGCATATCAACTTTGGCAAAGAGGTCACCATCGGGCACCTGCTGCTCGACTATGACGCGCCAACGCAGTGCCATGCCAAGGTCAACCCGCCGATCCGCTCGCGCGAGGACGTGGAGTTCCTGTGGGAGGCGGTGATTAACGGCACGCTGAACTGGGTGGTCAGTGATCATGCGTGCTGTTCCGAAGAACTGAAGGTGTCCGGCCAGGATCACACTGACGGCGACAATATCTGGGTTTCGAAATCCGGATTTGGCGGCACCGAGTACCTGCTGTCCGGCCTGTTCAGTGAAGGCCGCAAACGCGGCCTGTCACTGCCGCACATGGCGCGCCTGGTTTGCCTGGCGCCGGCACAACGTTACGGGCTGAACAACAAGGGGGATATCGAAGTGGGCCTGGATGCTGATCTGGCCATCCTCGACCCCGGCAAAACCTTCACAGTGCGTGCCGCCGAATCGGAATCCGCACAGGGTTATACCCCGTTCGAGGGCATGGAATTAAGCGGTCAGGTCGTGTCCACCTACCTGCGCGGAAGCCTGGTGTACGATGATGGCAAGGTCACCGGTCCGGCTCGCGGCGAATACCAGGCCAGACCATCTGCCAGGCGACAGGGTTGAATTGATGAGTGCAATGCGCGAATTCCGCTACGGCTGGCCGGTCGTACTCTCCTCCGGTCTCGGCATCGCGCTCGGCATGTCGCCGCTGCCGTTCTACACCATTGGTGTATTCGCCGGTCCGTTCATGCAGGAGTTTGGCTGGAGCATCGCCCAGGTCATGTCGGCGCTGGCCATGTTCACCATGGTGGCCATGGTGGCCGCCCCGCTGGTGGGCTACATCACTGACAAGGTGGGCGTACGCAAGGTAGTGCTCACCTCGATCGTGCTGTTTTCACTGGCCATGATGTCTTTCGCGCTGAACAACGGCTCGATGGTACGTTACCTGTTTATCTGGGGTGTTCTCGCCTTTGCCGGCGCCGGTACTCTGCCGATTACCTTTACCCGCGCCATTTCCCGCTGGTTCAATGAGAAACGCGGGCTTGCCCTGGGCATCGCCCTGATCGGAACCGGGATTGCCGGCTCATTGGCCAAGCTCTATGCCGGATTTCTGATCGCCGAGGTCGGCTGGCGGCTGGCTTATGTTGGCGTGGGTTTGCTGCCACTACTGATCGCGTTTCCGGTGGCCTTCATCTGGTTTCGCGATGTTGATGACCCCAAGGCGGCCAAGCGCGCCTCGCAACTGGCCGAACACAACAAGATAACCGGTGGCGGCAAGGTATTTGGCATGACCTTGGGCCAGGCGCTGAAAGACTGGCGATTCTGGCTGCTGGGCATCACGTTCGTGCCATTGTCGTTCGCCATTGGCGGGCCCATCCCAAACCTGGAAACGCTGCTCGGCTCGAAGGGATTCAATACGGCTGATGCCATTCTGCTGGCCAGCCTGATTGGCTACGCGGTGCTGGTCGGCCGGCTGGCCGGAGGGTACCTGCTGGACAAACTATGGGCGCCAGCCGTGGCCTGCGCGCTGCTGATCCTGCCGGCGTACTCGATGTACCTTTTCCAGATTCCCGAACCCACGTTTATGCAGACCGCGATCGCCGTTGTCGTTCTCGGCTTTTCGGCCGGCATCGAATATGACCTGCTCGCTTACATGGTTTCCCGCTATTTCGGAATCCGCAACTACGCCGCCATTTACGGCACGTTGTATGCATTTTTTGCTGCCGGCGCCGGGTTTGGTCCAGCGGTCTATGGACGGGTTTACGACACCACCGGCAGCTATGACCTGATACTCGATATCTCGATGTGGGCTTTCATCACCTGCTCCATCGCTCTGCTGTTCCTGGGCCGCTATCGTGACGAAAAATTGCAGGCCATGGTGGAAACAAAACTGGCAGCGGAAACCGGTACCTGACTACTTCACATTCGTCAAAAACTTTCGAGGAAATACCTGCATGCCTGCTTACATGATAGTCACAGCCAAGATAAAAGACAGGGAGCGATTCATCAATGATTACGGCAAGGCCGCCAGTGCGCTGGTGAGCCAGTTTGGTGGCCGCTACCTGCTGCTGGGACCCGGCGCCGAATTGCTCGAAGGTGACTTTGGCGATGGGGCGTCGATGGTAATCTCTGAATGGCCTGACAAGGCAGCGGTGCATCGGTTCTGGAACTCACCGGAGTACGCCGAAGCCAAGAAGTTACGTGAAGGCATCGCTGACTGCCAGGTGCTGGTCATCGAAGCGCCCTCAATCACCCAGCCAGCCGGGGATGATTGAAAGCGGCATCCACACCGGCAGCCTTTTTTGCTTTTCTGCTGGCATGGCCAGCGGTTACCGTCTGGTCCGATGCCGATCCCGGGCCCAGCGTCGAAAATCGGAGTTCAAGACCCATGACGGCATGGACCCATGTCACTGTCAGCGTCGCCGACCTGGATGAAGCACTGGACCTGTGGTCCGGCCATTTCGGGTTAGAGATAGTCGCCCGTCGTGATGGTGATGACGCCGATCTGGCCCGCTATTGGTCCCTGGCCCCGCAGGAAATTCATCGCCAGGCATTGCTGGCCACACCGCAAGCCAGCACCGGCATGATCCACCTGGTTGAATTTGACCAGCCGGATTCAGCCGTGCGCGACGGCGCCGAGGTTTTCGACTTGTGCCCGAAAAATCTCGATATCTATGTGCGCGACATGCCGGTCCGTATCGACGAGCTGAAACAGGCGGGCATGACATTTCGCAATGAGACTTTCAGCGAGGTCACCGCACCGGATGGTACCCGTTTTCGGGAAATCCACCTGCCGGCTCACGACGCCATCAACATCGTGTTGCTCGAAGTTCTCGGCAAGGAGATGGCTTTTACACCGCAGGGGTATGCCGGCGTCGGGCCGGTCATCACGATTGTAGACGACGCATTGTCTGAACGCGCGTTCTACGCCAACGTGATGGGACTCGATGTGCTGAATGACAATATCCTCGATGGGCCGGAGATCGAGGCTATGATCGGTTTGCCGAAAGGAGCTGCGCTGGACGTCAGTATCTGGGGCGGTGAGGGCGAATCCCTCGGCCAGGTGGAAGTGATCGATTACCGCGGCATAGAAGGCAAGGACCTGTTTCCCCTGGCCACTCCGAAACACCGCGGTATTCTACAGATCACCTATAAAACCAGAGACTTACAGGGGTTCACTGAATCGCTGGATGCGGCGGGTCACCACTGGACCGAAGTTGGCAGGTTTGACCTGATGCCGGGTGCCGGACGCTATATTCGCCTGCAATCGCCCGCCGGTCTGGTCATCGACGTTTTCCAGCCAGGATCAGATTGACCTGACTGTCTACCCGGCCTGCCGGGAAAGCTTTGCTGCGGCTATACTTGCAGCATGCCATCCGCAACCGCCTCAGCCGTTTTGGCCATTGACCAGGGAACGACCGGTTCAACCGCGCTGGTGATCGCGCAATCCGGAGACATCATTGGTCGCGCTTACTGCGAGCTGAAGCAACACTATCCACAACCCGGTTGGGTGGAACATGATCCGCAGGAGATCTGGCAAATCTCCCGGCAGGTGATGGTCGAGGCCGTCGCAGACTCCGGCCTGGAGGCGGGGGACATCGCCGCCATCGGCATTACCAACCAGCGTGAAACCGCCTTGCTGTGGGATAGGAACAGCGGTGACCCGGTTTATCCGGCCGTCGTCTGGCAGAGCCGCCAGAGCGCGGACATTTGCCGGCAATTAAAGAAAGACGGCCAGGAATCCTTTTTTCGCGAACGGACCGGCCTGGTGCTGGACCCGTATTTTTCGGGTACAAAAATCCGCTGGATCCTGGACCAGGATTCCTCGCTGAAAACGCGCGCCGAATCGGGCGAACTGGCATTTGGCACCATCGATAGCTGGCTGCTGTGGAACCTGACCGGCGGCAGCGCTGCCAACGGCGCCTGGCATCGCACAGATCCGACCAATGCATCCCGAACACTGCTGTATAACATTCACCAGCAGCAATGGGATCCGGAACTTTGCAAGCGACTGAATATTCCCCGGTCGCTGTTACCGGAAGTTCTGCCCAGTGCCGGAATCTTCGGCCATACACAGCAGGTGGACGGGTTACCCGATGCGATACCCATCGCCGGCATAGCCGGAGACCAGCAGTCCGCGCTGTATGGCCAGTGCTGCTGGGAACCTGTCCAGGCCAAAAACACGTACGGCACCGGTTGCTTTCTGCTGATGAACATGGGAACCGGGCACCACATCAGTGAAAACGGTCTGCTCACAACGATCTGCTGTAACGCACAAGGCGGGCCAGCGTATGCGCTGGAAGGGTCTATCTTCATCGCCGGCGCCGCGGTGCAGTGGCTGCGTGATGAATTGCAGATTATTGGCGATGCAGCAGAAACCGAAGCCCTGGCGCAACAGGTTGAAACCAACGAAGGGGTTTACCTGGTGCCCGCTTTCGCCGGGCTGGGCGCGCCCTACTGGGACGCCGATTCTCGCGGCGCGCTGGTGGGGCTGACACGCGGGTCAGGCCGCGCTCATTTGGCGCGGGCAGCACTGGAATCGATTGCTTACCAGACGCGCGACATTGTCGATGCGATGGATCTCGATTCGGGCATTGAACTACGCGAACTGCGAGTAGACGGGGGTGCGTCAAAGAACGATTTCCTGATGCAGTTCCAGGCCGACATCCTCGACGTGCCGGTTGAACGACCAGCCCAGGTGGAAACTACCGCCATGGGATGTGCTTACCTGGCGGGGCTGGCCGTGGGCGTCTGGAACAGCCCGCAGGATCTCATCCAGATCCAGACCATTGAACGAAGATTCAAACCCGCCATGAAAGCTGACCAACGCGATCAACTGTTCGCCGGATGGACGGAGGCGATTGGCCGAGTCCGCACCCGGCAAACCCACTGACACCGGAAACGCTGCATGGAACACGGCCAGGCTGACAAAGGTAACCCGCTTACGGCTCGTGATACCGAGAGCCTCGAATCGGCTTCTGCCGTCGATATTAGCCACCGGAGAGGAATACTGCAGACCGGCGATGGAGTCAGACTGGCCTGGCAGACCTGGACACCCACAAATCCCCGCGCGGTCATCGTACTGGTTCATGGAATGGCGGAATACAGCAGCCGTTACCGGGAAACCGCGTGTTATCTGGCCGCGGAAGGCATTGCCATCATCACCGGAGATTTGCGCGGGCACGGCCTGAGCGAGGATGGTTCGCACCCGGGCCGGGTCCATGTTGACCAGTTCACCGACTATTTCCACGATGTCGAGGCGTTACTCCGGCACGCAGAAGAGCGGCATAAGGGCCTGCCGCTGTTCATTCTGGGCCATTCGATGGGCGGGCTGATTTCGCTCAGTTATTCCCTGGAAAGACCACAGAAACTGAACGGCGCAATCATTTCATCCCCGGCGCTGGGTTCGCATCCAGATATCCGGCCGCCGTTGCTACTGCAATGGCTGGTAAATGCATTCTCACGCCTGACGCCGCGACTGAAATTCAACAGCAACCTGGATAACAACGCTCTCTGCCGAGACCCGCTGGTGGTCAAGGCCTGCAACGAGGACCCGCTGATCTCGCACACAGTATCAGCACGCTGGTTCGTTGAGCTATTGGCCGCGATGAAGCGGGCACATACGGGCGCATCCGGTCTGCGTATCCCGATGCTGCTGATGCAGTCGGGAGCGGACCGAGTGGTCGACCCCACGGCCACGATAAAATGGGCTGATGCAGCGCCCCCATCAGAGGTTGAGCTGGTTGTCTGGGACGGCCTGTATCACGAAATGTTCAATGAACCGGAAAAAGAACAGGTGCGCGAAAAGGTACTGCTGTGGCTGGATCGGCAACTGACAAAGCCAAATACTGCTCAGGCCCCAAATCCCGGGCAGGAAAGAGAATAAGAGCCAGGTTTTCCCGGCTCTCCCGATAAATTACAGCCAGTCCGGCTCAGACCGACAAGGCCGGCCTGACGGCCGCGTCAATCATCGTTTCAATGATCGTGCGAATGGCCGTGATCGTGCCCGTCGCCGTGATCATGATCGTGCTCATGTCCATCGTCGTGATCGTGCACGTGATTGTGCGAATGCCAGTGGCTGTGCTCCTTGCCATCTGATACCGCAGGCTGGTCGGACCGCGCCACGGTGGCCTCGAAGTCTTCTGGTCCGTGCGGATGATTGTGCGAGTTACTGACCATCCAGCGATACAGCAACGGATCGCGCTGATAGACCCTGGCGGCAGCCCGCTCCTGGTTCTGGATCGGCGTGGACCACGGGTTGTAATGGAAGTAGTTGAACAGCTTGGAGTCGACCCGACCCAGCGCGATACAGCCGAGTTCGGATGCGAAAGCACCGTGATTGATATAAGCCGGCCGCCAGAAATAGCCACCGGTCGGCACCTCACCAAACTGCATCATCCAGGAGGTGCCCCACAGGTGATACGACTCCTCGGCACAATCATGATAGGAAATATTGTCCTGGTAAAAGGCCGGGGTCATGCAATACAGAAAGGTCATCGCATGCGAGATGGGGTTGTAGTTGAGCAACTTGATCAGGCAACCCATGGCCACCGACGGCTTGGTTACGTTACCGACCACCCATGGGATATCCAGGTAAGAATCCACGTCGTGATACAGGTTGGTCTGCGCCAACGCGTGGTGCTCGTCTGAAGCAACGTGGCTGGGCTCTCCGGTGTTGAACATCATCAACACCAACGCGCCATCCGGCGCGCTGATGGCCGGCATCGAATAGCCCGCAGGAACATAAAAATAGTGGCCCTTGCGAACGACCCGATCACCGATGTTCAGGTGTCCCTCGATGACGATCATTTCCCATTCCGACCAGGAAAAGCCGGGTGGCTGCGAGTAGCCGCCATCCAGTTGTACGGTCATCGAGCAGGCGCGGGAGTCGCCGTCCAGGCTGAGCATCTTGTAGCGCATGCCGCTGCCGAAACCGGACAGGCTCATGTTTTTGAAGTGAACGTCGCGGTCGCAGAACGGTTCAATATGTGGTCGTGCCATAGTCTCTCTCCTTTACTCGCCGTTTACGCCGTATTTCCACACGACCCGATCTTCCAGGCCATCCGGCTTGACCGGTAGCTGGTCCCGCGCAATCACCACCTTGTCATCGCCATCGACGTTGAAACCAATGGTGGTGATGCGATCAAAAAATTCCTTGTAGTACGTTTCACGCAGCGGTTTGAGGTCTTCCATGTTTTGCTCGATGACGGCAAAACGCTCCTCTTGCTCAGTGATTTCCTCTTCGATCCAGGCAGCCTCTTCCTCGCTGCGCTCGTGTTCGATAAACAGATTTTTGAATGTCATAACGTGCTCCTTTCGGGAAAGCG
>Ga0102946_1000690_pt1 | contig 11761 bp, 7 predicted proteins | sample SalPon2A_A_D1_MG_FD_78209 | JGI IMG/M metagenome (GOLD analysis project Ga0102946, IMG submission 78209) | Soil microbial communities from South San Francisco under conditions of wetland restoration - Salt Pond MetaG R2A_A_D1_MG | ecosystem: Environmental > Terrestrial > Soil > Wetlands | place... | reverse complement strand
GTCCCGACAACAGCCTCCCCGCCGACTTCACGAACCTCGGCGGGACGCTCTTCTTCAGCGCCAGAGGCGGCACCAACGGCGAGGAGCTCTGGCGCTCGGACGGCACCGAGGGCGGCACCGTCCAAGTCAAGGACATCAACAGCGGCGGCGCGGGGAGCGACCCGAAGGGTCTCGCCAACGTCGGCGGCACCCTCTACTTCGGTGCCGACGGCGGCACCACCGGCATCGAGCTCTGGAAGTCCGACGGCACCGGGCCCGGCACCGTGTTCGTCAAGGACATCGCCGCGAATCCCAGCGGGAGCTCCCCGAGCGACTTCATCGAGGTCGGTGGCACGATCTTCTTCCGCGCGACCGAGGCGCCCAACGAGGTCGAGCTCTGGAAGACCGACGGCACCGAGGGCGGCACGGTCCAGGTCAAGGAGATCAACCCGACCGGCTCCGCGTATCCGGGCGACTTCACCGATATGGGCGGCCTCCTCTATTTCGCGGCGAGAGACGGCACCAACGGCACCGAGCTCTGGAAGTCGGATGGGACCACGGCGGGCACCGTTCTGGCCAAGGACATCAACGAGGGCCCGAGCTCCGGCGATCCCAGCTACCTCGTCAATCTCGGTGGAACGCTCCTGTTCAGCGCCGACGACGGCATCAACGGCGCGGAGCTATGGCGCGCCGCCGACACGGTAGCTCCGCAGACGACGATCACCTCGGGCCCAGCCGAGGGTGAGACGGTCCTCGGCGACTCCGCGACCTTCGCCTTCCAGGGCACCGCCGGTGACACCGCGAAGCTCCAGTGCAGCCTCGATGGCGCCCCGTTCAGCGACTGCGCGACGCCAACTACCTTCGACGGGCTCGCCCCCGGGGACCACAACGCCCGCTTCCGCGCGGTCGATTTCGCCGGCAACATCGACCCCACGCCGGCGACCCGCAACTTCACCGTCGAGCCCGACAACAACTTCCGCCTGCCCAAGAACGGCAAGAACAACAAGCGGAAGGGCACGATCAAGCTGACGATCAAGGGCCTGCCCGGTCCAGGGAAGCTGGTCGCCAGGTCCAAGGGCAAGAAGCTGGTCAAGACGACGAAGAAGAACGTCAAGAAGGCCGGCAAGAAGAAGCTCAAGATCAAGACCAACCGCAGGGGCAAGAGGAAGCTCAACCGCAAGCTCCGCAAGGGCAAGAAGGTGGCCAAGCTCAATGTGAAGGTCAAGGTCACCTACACCCCCACGGGTGGCTCGAAGAACTCGAAGACCCGGAAGTACAAGCTGAAGCAGAAGTGAGCGAGGGGCCCGAAGCCGGCTCCGAGCAGCAGCGATCGGGCGGACGCGACGTCCGCGAGGTGCGCTTCCGGCACAGCCCTTCCTTCCCGCAGGTGATCGAGGGGATCGGCTGCTCGCTGCTCGTCACGACCTATCAGGCCGGGCAGCTCGTGTCGGTCGGCGTCGGGCCGGACGGGCTCGTCTTCAGCTTCCATCACCTCGATCAGGCGATGGGCGTGGCCGTGGGAGAGGACCGGCTGGCGGTCGGCTCCAAGGGTCAGATCTGGTTCATGCAGGAGAGCTCGCAGCTCGCCCCGGGCATCCCGCCGGCGGGCACTCACGACCGGTGCTTCCTCGCCCGCGGCTCGACCGTCACGGGCGGGATCCACTGCCATGAGCTGGCCTGGGGAACCGACTCGGACGGCGATCCGGAGCTCTGGATCGTCAACACGCTCTTCTCCTGCCTCGCCACCCTCGACCCCGAGCACAGCTTCGTTCCCCGCTGGCGCCCGCCGTTCGTCTCGGAGCTGGCCGCGCAGGACCGTTGTCACCTCAACGGGCTGGCGATGCGGGACGGCGCTCCCGCATTCGCCACGGTGATGGCGCAGACCGACGAGCCCGGCGGCTGGCGCAAGCTCCGGAACGACAGCGGCGCGGTGCTCGACATCGCCACGGGAGAGCCGGTCACGACGGGACTCGCGATGCCGCACTCGCCGCGCTGGTACGGGGGAGGGCTGCTCGTCCTCAACTCGGGCCTGGGGACCCTGGAGGCCGTGGATATCTCCGACGGCTCGCGGCAGGCGATCGCGTCAGTGCCCGGGTACGCGCGCGGCCTCGGCCTCTACGGGAACCTCGCCTTCGTCGGGCTCTCGCGGATCCGGGAGACCGCGATCTTCGGGGGCGCGCCGATCGCGGAGCACCATGACGAGCTCAAGTGCGGAGTGGGGGTCATCGACCTCGACAGTGGGGACACCGTGGCGACGCTCGAGTTCGAGACCGGGGTGGAGGAGATCTTCGACGTGCAGGTGGTTGCCGGCGCCCGCTGCCTCGCGCTCGGCGGCGCCCCCGGGGACGGCGACGAGATCTGGGTGGTCCCCGCGCCGGGCGAGGTGCCGGGCTCGGCGGCGATCCCCGGGGGCGGCGGGCCGACCGACGCCGAGGTCGAGCGCTGGGTCGCCGAGGCGCTCGCGGCGCAGGACTCCTGGCAGGGCCCCCGGGCGCTCGAGCTGTTCCAGCGGGCGGCGGCTGCCCGCCCGCGGAACGCCAAGATCCTCAACCATCTCGGGAACGCGCTCCAGGACGCGGGCGAGCAGGGGCGCGCCCTCGAGTGCTACGAGCGGGCGTCCGCGGCTGACCCCACCTTCGCGGCCGCGCTCCAGAACGCCGGTCACCTGCTCGTGCACCGGGGCCGGATCGACGAGGGCCTCGACCGCCTCCGCCGCGCGGACGGGCTCTCCCCGGCACCTGTCAACAAGGCGCTGATCGCCACGGCCCTCCCGGTCGTCTACACGGACGAGGACGAGCTGCGCTCGCATCGCAGTCGGATCGAGCACGAGCTGGAGGCGCTGGCCCGCGACGGCCTCGAGATCGACACGACCGATGCGCTCGTCCCGACCAACTTCTTCGCGGCCTACCACGGCTTCAGCGACCGCGGACTCCACGAGAGCCTCGGCCGGATCTACCGGGGGCCCGATCTGCTCGAGGGCGACCGATCGCTTCCGGCCCGGTCGCGGGGCGGCAGGCCGCGGATCGGCTTCCTGTCCGCGCACTTCCGGGATCACACGATCGGCCGGCTCAACATCGGCCGGGTCGAGCGCCTGTCCCGGGACCGATTCGAGGTCACGGTGATCGCCGCCCGCGCGCAGCAGGATGAGCTCTCCGACCGGTTCCGGGGGGCCGCGGACAACTACGTGGAGCTGCCAAGGGGCGTCGCGGCCGCCCGGGAGGCGATCGCGGCGCAGGAGCTCGACCTCCTCTTCTTCGCGGACGCTGGGATGGACACGCTGGTCACGACCCTCGCGTACTCCCGGATGGCGCCGATCCAGGTCGTCACCTGGGGGCATCCGGTCACCACCGGCAGCCCCCACATGGACTACTTCCTCTCCAGCGAGCTGCTCGAGGCCCAGGGGGCCGATCGGCACTACAGCGAGAAGCTCCTGCGGCCGCCCAGCCTCTGCACCTACTACGAGCGGCCGGAGGCGCCGGGGCCGGTCTCGCGGGACGAGCTCGGCCTACCCGAGGACGCGCACCTCTACGTCTGCCCGCAGACGCTCTTCAAGCTCCAGCCTGATCTCGATCTGATCATGGCGGAGATCCTGCGCCGTGACCCGGCCGGCAGGGTCGTGCTGATCGAAGGCCGGGTTCCAGCTTGGACGGAGCTGCTCCGCGAGCGCTTTCAGCGCACGATGCCGGACGTGGCCGACCGCGTCCTCTGGCTCGCGTCGATGCCACGGGGGCGCTTCCTGGAGCTGCTCGCGACCGCGGATGTGCTGCTCGACCCGACCCGCTTCGGCGGCGGGAACACCACCTACGAGGCGCTGGCGATCGGCACCCCGGTCGTGACTCTGCCCGGCGAGCTGCTCCGCAACCGGATCACCCTTGCGCTCCTCGAGATGGCGGGGATGGAGGAGCTGGTCGTGGACTCGCCCGAGGCCTACGTGGACCTCGCGGTCGCGCTCGCCACCGACCGGGGCCGGCGCGAGGAGACCAGCGCGCGCCTAGCCGCCTCCGCCGACTCCCTGTTCGAGGACGAGGCCGAGGTCCGGGACCTCGAGGCCTGCCTGGGCGAGCTGATCGCCCAGGCCTAGGCCACCGCGGCCGCCGGCACCGGCTCGAGAGCCAGCTCCAGGACCTCCTCGATCGTCATCACGGGGTGGAAGCTCATCGCCTCGCGGACGTCCTCCGGCACCTCCTCGAGGTCGGCGCGGTTGCGTTCAGGGAGCACCACGTCGGTGAGCCCGGCCGCGTGCGCGGCCAGCACCTTCTGCTTCAGTCCCCCGATCGGCAGCACCCGCCCCTGGAGGGTGATCTCGCCGGTCATTCCCACCGTGTGCTTGACGGGCCGGTCGCTCAGCAGCGAGGCGAGCGCCGTGGTCATCGTGATCCCGGCGCTGGGCCCGTCCTTGGGAATCGCTCCGGCCGGGACGTGCAGGTGGAAGTCCCTGCCCGCGAAGGCCTCGGACTCGATCCCGAACTGCTCGGCTCGCGCCCGCAGGAACGAGAGCGAGATCCGCGCCGACTCCTTCATGACGTCGCCGAGCTGGCCGGTGAGCTGCAGGCCGCCGCCGTCTCCGGGGGCGTCCATGGCGGTCGCCTCGATGAACAGGACGTCGCCGCCGGCTCCCGTGACCGAGAGGCCGGTGGCGACACCTGGGGTCGCCGTGCGCTCCGCCGCCTCCTGCCAGAAGCGGCGCTTGCCGAGCGCCTCGCGCGCCGCGTCGGCGTCGATCGCGACCGGTGCCTCGGCGCCGCCGGAGGCGATCCGCGTCGCCGTCTTGCGCAGCAGCTTGCCCAGCTCCCGTTCCAGCCCGCGCACACCGGCCTCCCGGGTGTACTCGGTGATGATCGTGCCGAGGGCGTCGTGCTCGATCGCGACCTCGTCGGGGAGCAGGCCGTTGCGCTCCCGCTGTCGCGGCCACAGGTAGCCCTCGGCGATCGCGAGCTTCTCGTCGGTCGTGTAGCCGTCGAAGCGCACGACCTCCATCCGGTCGAGCAGAGGTCCCGGGATGGTCTCCGCGACGTTGGCCGTCGCGATGAACATCACCTGGCTCAGGTCGAGCTCCACGTCGAGGTAGTGATCGCGGAAGCTGTGGTTCTGCGCGGGGTCGAGGACCTCGAGGAGGGCTGAGCTCGGGTCGCCGCGCCAGTCGGCGCCGACCTTGTCGACCTCGTCGAGCATGATCACCGGGTTCATCGTCCCGGCGTCACGCAGCGCGCGGACCAGGCGTCCCGGCAGGGCGCCGATGTAGGTGCGGCGGTGGCCCCGGATCTCGGCCTCGTCGCGGATCCCGCCCAGCGACATGCGGACGAACTCGCGCCCCGTCGCGCGCGCGATCGACTCCCCGATCGAGGTCTTGCCGGTCCCCGGCGGGCCGATCAGGGTGAGGATCGCGCCCGCGTCCCGCTCGGAGTCCACGCCGCGATCGGCCCGGAGCTTCCGGACGGCGATGTGCTCGGTGATCCGCTCCTTGACGTCGTCGAGCCCGGCGTGGTCGGCGTCGAGGACCTCGCGCGCCACCTCGGGGTCGAGCCGTTCCTCGGAGCGCTCCGCCCACGGGACGGAGATCAGCCAGTCGAGGTAGGTGCGGATCATCGATGCCTCGCCGCCCGCCTCACCGGAGCGCTCGAGCCGCCCGAGCTCCCGCTCGGCCTGCTCGCGCACCTCGTCCGGCATCTCGGCGTCCTCGATCTTGGCCCGGTACTCGTCGGCCACCGAGCCCTCGTCCTCGCCGAGCTCCTTGCGGATCGAGTCCATCTGCTTGCGCAGGAAGTACTCGCGCTGCTGCGCCTCGGCGCCCTCGTGCACGTCCTCACGGATGCGCTTGCGGACCTGCAGCTCGGCCAGCCGCTCGCGCTGCATCTCGAGCGCGCGCTCGAGGCGCTCGTCGACGGAAAGGGCCTCGAGGAGCTCGCGCTTCTGCTCGAAGCTGAGGTCCGGGGCATAGCCCGAGGCGTCAGCCAGGCCGCCGGGGGTGTCGATCGAGCGCACGAAGGCCTGGACCCGCTGGTCGGCACCGCGCAGCTCGAGGATCTCCTCCACCACCGCGCGGTACTCGCGCTCGAGGCCGCGAACGCGCTCGGGATCGCCGACCGCGTCGTCGTGGCTGTCGGCGCTGACCCGCAGGGTGCCGTCCGATCCGGTTCGCGCGGCCCCGGGGATCGCGCGCTCGACGCCGTGCACGGTCGCCGCGTGGCCGCCTCCGGGCAGGCGACCGCTCTCGATCACCTCGGCGACCGTGCCGACCGTGCCGTACCCGTCCTCGCCGTCTCCGTCGCCGCGGCGGGGGACGACCAGGACGCGGTCCTCCTCACCGACCTTCGCGGGGATCGTCACGGTCATGCCCGGGAAGAGGACGACGTCGTCGAGGGGAATCAGGAGGAGGTCGGTGTGCTGGCTCATCGCATGCCTTTCGTCGAAGTAGATACAAATTATAACCATTGGTATTGATAGCCTTCCCCCATGGTCGTCAAGGTCACAGTGAGTCGGGCCGCACCCCGGTCCCCAGGCCGCGGCGGCGAGGGTTGCGGGCTCCTGCTCAGCCGTCTCGCCCGGGCCGCGAACCGCGAGCTGGCCGCGGAGCTGGACGCCCTGGGCCTCCGGTCGCAGCAGTTCGGCGTCCTCCACCTGCTGTCGGAGGCGGGGTCGCTGTCCAGCACGGAGCTCGCCGACGCGCTGCGCGTGCACGCCTCGAATCTCGTTCGCCTCCTGGATGAGCTCGAGGACGCGGGGCTGATCAGGCGTGAGCCCGACCCCGAGGACCGGCGCCGCCACCGCGTGGTGCTGAGCCGCCGCGGGTCGGGGATGTTGGCCCGGGCCGAGGGCGTGGCGGCCGAGATCGAGACCGAGCTGCTGGCGCCGCTGAGCGCCGCCGAGCAGCGTCAGCTGCGTGAGTTGCTCGGCCGGGTGGCCGCCCACGCGTGTAGCCGCGGCGGGCCGGGCGCCTGCCGGAGCGGCTCCGCCGGATAGTCTCCGGCCCTCGATGTCTGAGTCTGAGGAGCGCTCCCGGATCTTTGCGCCGGACCTGCTGCGTGGCCAGGTCTGTCTCGTCTCGGGCGCGGGGAGCGGCATCGGCCGTGAGACCGCGCTGGAGCTTGCGCGGCTCGGCGCGACCGTCGCCGGGTGCGGCCGGCGGATCGAGCCCGTCGAGGAGACGGCCGAGATGGTCGAGGCGATCGGCGGCACGGGCGCCGCCTACGCGTGCGACATTCGCGACGAGGAGGCGGTGGGGGAGATGATCGACTCGCTGCTGGAGGCGCACGGACGGCTCGACACCCTGGTCAACAACGCCGGCGGACAGTTCCTCGCCCCGGCCGAGGCAATCAACGCCAAGGGCTTCCGCACCGTGACCGAGCTCAACGTCCAGGGGACCTGGAACATGACCTCGGCGGCGGCGACCAAGGCGTTCATTCCGCAGGAGGGCGGCAGGGTCATCAGCGTCACCCTCTCGCCCCACAACGGCATGCCCGGGATGGTTCATTCAGGCGCAGCCCGCGCCGCCGTCGAGAACATGATGCGGACGCTTTCGGTCGAGTGGTCGCGGTACGGGATCCGCTGCGTCGCGGTCGCGCCGGGCCAGATCGAGACCGAGACGTTCAAGACCAAGTACCCGAAGGAGATGGTCGACTCGATGGCGCAGACGATCCCCCTCGGCCGGCTCGGCCGCCCGGAGGAGGTCGCCTGGCTGATCACCTACCTCGCCTCGCCCGCCGGGGACTTCCTGAGCGGGACCACGGTGACGATCGACGGTGCCCGGGACAACTGGTTCGGCACCTGGCCCCCGGGTTTCACCCAGCGCGACGGCGAGCCGCTCGCGGAAAAGCGCAAGCCGCGCGACTGACCCCAGCGCAGGGCGGGCGCGGCGGCCGGGATCCTCGAGCGCGTCGTGGAAGCCGAGCAGGGTGACTTCCTCCTCGCGCGCGATCCGTCTGATGTCGCGATTCAGGGTCTGGATCTCGGGCTCGGCTGCGGGGAAGCCGTTGTTCCAGGGCAGGAGGTCGGCGATCGCGACCTCGAGGCCGAGGCGCTCGCCGCTGTGCACCATGTCGCGCAGATTCTCCGCGGCGGCCTCGAGCCCGGGTGTGGCCTCCGACGCCCAGTACTCGTACTGGCTCCGCTCGTCCAGGCCGGCGCCGATCGGCTCGCGCAGCTCGGGGTCCGGGTCCCAGAGCGGGGAACCGGCGGTGATTGAGTCGCCGAGCGCGGCGACGAGGGTGGTATCGGGGTTCTCCGCGGCCGCAGGTTGGTCGGCCTCGGGCTGCGCCGTCGTCTCCGACCCGCACGCGGCGAGGAGGAACGCGGCAATGAGGGTGGCGGGGAGGAGGCGGCGCTTCATGCGTTCATATGCGCGCCCGGCCGAGCGGCGGTTCATCCGGCTCAAGCGGAGTGAAAACCGGATAGCCCCCGCTCAGTGGTGGCTATCCGGATCTCACCGCGCTGACTGCCGCGGCGGCGGCCTACGAGTACATGCCCGTGAACTGGCCGCCGGTGACGTTGACCACCTGGCCGTGGACGAAGTTGCCGAGCTCGGAGCAGAGGAAGAGGACGGGGCCGGCGGCCTCCTCGGGCTGAGCGGGGCGGCCGAGCGGGATCATCATCTTGCCCATCTCGCGGTTCTGCTCGGGGATCCCAACGGGCGTCTTCTCGCCGGTCTTCGTCTCGATCTCCTCGCCCTTCTCCCGGGGCTGGGTCATCCGGGTCTCGACGAAGCCGAAGGCAACGGCGTTGACGTTGATCTTGAACTGGCCCCACTCCTTGGCCATCGTCTTGGTCAGGCCGGTGACGCCCGCCTTGCCGGCCGAGTAGTTGGCCTGCCCGGCGTTGCCCATCGTCCCCGAGACGGACGAGACGTTGACGATCTTCCGGAACACCTCGCGGCCCTCGGCGAGCTCGGCCTTCGCGGCCTCGCGCCAGTGCGGGGCGAGCGCGCGGATCACGCGGAAGGGCACGACCGTGTGGATATCGAGCATCGCCTGGAACTGCTCGTCGCTCATCTTGTGGACGACCCCGTCCCAGGTGTAGCCGGCGTTGTTGACCACGCAGTCGACCGAGCCGAACGCATCCATCGCGGCCGCGACCAGGTCGTCGCAGGCGCCCTCGGCGGTCAGGTCCCCGCCGAAGACGGCGGTCTCGCCCTCGATCTCGCTCGCCGTCTGCTCGGCCACGTCCGCGTCGATGTCGTTGATCAGGACCTTGGCGCCGTTCGCGGCGAACAGCTCCGCCGTCGCCCGCCCGATGCCCCGGGCCGAGCCCGTGATGATCGCCGCCTTGCCCTCGAGAAGTCCCATCTGTGATCAGCTCCTAGCTCGCTTGCGTGGTGCGCGGACTCTATTCGCCGCCGGCCTCGCGGACCATCACGTAGACGTCCGGCCCGCCGCCGGGCAGCTTCGCATCCGCGGTCACCCGAAATCCGCGACGCTCGTAGAACGCGACGTTCTCGGGCGTATGGGTGTCGAGGGCGCAGCTCTGCCCGCGCGAATCGCGAATCGCGAGGTCGTGATCGAGCAGCCGGGCGCCGAGCCCGCGGCGGCGGAAGCGCGGGTCCGTTGCGATCGTGTCCAGATACCAGTGGTCGCCCTCGGGCCGCAGCCCGTCGACCAGCTCGTCGCCGGCGCGCAGCGCGGCCCCCCGCTCCCCGTAGACCGCGTACTCCTCGTCGCCGCGGCGCGCGGCGAACACGTCACCCCCGGGCGCCGACGGCGGTGGGATCCACACCGTCGTGCAGGCGCCACCGATCGTCCAGCACTCGCCGTGGCTGAGGAAGCGGTCGCGAAGGTCATCGGCCACCAGCTTCACGAGCTTCTGCTCACGGTCCGCGGGGTCCGGGAGCACCCACTCGCCCCACGGCTCGTGCCACGCGAACGCCCTCGCGATGGAGCTCGCCGCCCGCTCCACGTCCTCGCCGGTCAGCGGGCGCGGCTCGCCGAGGGACGCCAGCGCGGCGGCGCTCGTACGACGCTCCTCGCTCATCCGGCGAGCTCCTCGCCGAGCAGGGTGACGAGCCGTGCGGCGCCGGCCGGGTCCCGGTCGATGAAGAGCGAAGGCTCGATCAGCTCGAGCTCCAGCACCCGAGGCTTGCCGTCGTCGCCGTCGAGCAGGTCCAGGCGCGCGTAGAGGGGGGCCGCGACCTCGGCGGCGACCGTTGCCACGATCGCCTCGGCGAGCTCGATCTGGGCCGGGCGGGCCCGCCTGTTCTCCATCTCCTCCTCGCGGAACAGCCCCTGCTCGAGCTCCTGTCCCGCCCGCAGCAGCGGCGCCTTGCGCATCGCGTGGGAGCAGCGCCCGCCGAGCACGATCACGGCGGTCTCGGCCTCGGTCTCGACCGAGCGCAGGTAGGGCTGGACGATCACCTCGCGCCCCTCCTCCTGCAGGGAGCGCGCGTGGCCGGCGGCCCGCTCGATCTCATCCGGCCGGTAGCGGGCGGTGTCCCGGGAGCCGGCCGAGATCGCCGGCTTGACCACGAACTCGCCCAGCTCGCCGGTCCCCGGCCGCTCGCCCGGTGCGAGGAAGCGGGTCGGCACCGTCGGGAAGCCCCACCCCTGGAGCACGCCGAGGTAGCGCTTCGAGAGGTTCCACTGGACCAGCGCCGGAGCGTTGATCAGCGCCGACCCGCGCTCGCGGACCCAGTCGGAGAACGCCTCGTGCTTTTGCGGGTAGTCCCACGTCGACCGCAGCAGCACCCGATCGAAGCTCGCCCACTCCAAGCCCGGGTCATCCCAGATCGCCGGCTCCGCGCCGATGCCCGCGTTACGCAGCTCCGCCGCGAGCAGCCTGCCCTCGGGGTCCAGCTCCGGCAGCTCGGCGCAGGTCGCGATCGCGAGCCGGGGCGCCGGGCCGTCAGAGCCCGAGGCCACGACCGACGATCTCCTTCATCACCTCGTCGGTCCCGCCCCCGATCGGGCCCAGGCGGGCGTCGCGGAGGGCGCGCTCGACGTGGTACTCGCGCATATAGCCGTAGCCCCCGTGGATCTGAACGGCCTCGTCGGCGACGTCGACGGCGGCTCGCTGGGTGTAGAGCTTGGCCAGCGTCACCTCGCGCAGGGCGTCCTGCCCGCTGTAGAACAGCCGCAGCGCGTTGTAGGTCATCGCCCGCCCGACCTCGTGCTTGATCGCCATCTCCGCGAGCTTGTGCCGGATCGACTGGAAGCCGGAGATCGGCCGCCCGAACGCCTCGCGCTCCTTCGCGTAGGAGATCGAGGTCTCCAGGCACCACCGGATCGCCCCGACGGAGCCCAGCGCCATCATCAGCCGCTCCCACTGGAAGTTGGCCATGATCAGATAGAAGCCCTTGTTCTCCTCGCCGAGCAGGTTCTCGTCGGGCACGAAGACGTCGGAAAACGACAGCTCACCGGTATCGGAAGCGTGCCAGCCCATCTTCTCGAGCTTCGCGGCGACCTCGTAGCCCTCCATCTCGCGCTCGAGCACCAGGAACGACATCCCCTGGTGGCCGCCATCCTCGGTGGTCTTGACCGCGCACACGAGGAAGTCGGCACGGACTCCGTTCGTGATGAAGGTCTTCGAGCCGTTCACCAGGTAGCCCCCGTCGACCTTGCTCGCGCGCGTGCGGATCCCGGCCACGTCGGAGCCCGCGCCGGGTTCCGTGATTCCAAGAGCGGCGATCTTGTCCCCGGCGATCGCAGGCCGCAGCCAGCGCTCCTGCTGCTCGGCGGTTCCGAATTTCCAGATCGGCGGCGTCGCGATCGCGGTGTGGGCGCCGAGCCCGGCCGCGACTCCCCCGCTTGCGCCGGCGGCGGCCAGCTCCTCGGCGAATACGGCGTCGTGGAGGAAGTCG
>Ga0102946_1000689_pt1 | contig 11762 bp, 9 predicted proteins | sample SalPon2A_A_D1_MG_FD_78209 | JGI IMG/M metagenome (GOLD analysis project Ga0102946, IMG submission 78209) | Soil microbial communities from South San Francisco under conditions of wetland restoration - Salt Pond MetaG R2A_A_D1_MG | ecosystem: Environmental > Terrestrial > Soil > Wetlands | place... | reverse complement strand
TACTCGCGCTTCCGGGATGACGTTATTCGCAGGGCGGTTCGGACAGCGCTACTCGCGCTTCCGGGATGACGTTATTCGCAGGGCGGTTCGGACAGCGCTACTCGCGCTTCCGGGATGACGGGAACTTGGATTTTCAGGGTGGCAGGAACGTCACTTTTCGGGATCACGCTTCAATACGTCATCCCGGCCCCCGAGCCGGGATCCACCAGGTGAAACACTTTGGCCGCGACGCGGGTCCCGGACAGCGCTACTCGCGCTTCCGGGATGACGTTAATCGCAGGACGATTCGGACAAGCCTACGCACGGGCTGCGGCACTTAGCCAGCGCTTCTTTTGCTTGGCAAAAATCGCACTGTCTGCGCTACCTGCCCTGCGGTTCCACGGGCAGCGGCTTCATTCGGCCACTTCTTTGGCTTCGCCAAAATCGTAACCTCACTTTCGCCTGCCCTCGGCCACTTCTTGGCCTTTGGCCAATCCGTAACCTCGATTCCACCGGCGCTCGGCTTTCCGGGATGACGGGAACTTGGATTTTCAGGGTGGCAGGTACGTCACTTTTCGGGATCACGCTTCAATACGTCATCCCGGCCCCCGAGCCGGGATCCACCAGGTGAAACACTTTGGCCGCGACGCGCTTTCGGTCTCAGCTGTGGTCCCGGCCAAAACTAATCATTTCAGGAGATGACGAAGGTCCGGCAGATACTTTTCCAGAGAGCCTGTATTAAACGAAACCACCTGGTCGCCCGGTTTAATCACGCCATCCTCGACCAGCCTGGGCAAAGCGGCCAGGCACGCAGCACCTTCCGGACAGATCCACCAGTGCTTCTCTTTCCAGATGCGGGAAAGCGTGGTTTCAATGTCTTCTTCCTCGATTGCCAGCGCAACACCATCGCTCTGGGCAATGATTTCGAGCAGACGAAAATGGCCTACCCCGCCAGGGACGTTGAGGCCAAATGCCAGTGTCTTTCCGGCTTCGCACGACTCGGTATCTGGCCTCGAATGATCATAAGCATCGACCAGGGGTGTGGTGGCGGCTGACTGGACACAGACGATACGGGGGCGCCTGGAGTCGATCACGCCAAGGGCTTCGAGCTCATCAAATGCCTTCCACATTCCCAGCACACCGGTGCCGCCGCCGGTGGGATAGATGATGACATCAGGTAGTGACCACGCTCCGCCTGGTTCATCAGGTTCGGCCAGCTCCAGTCCGAGGGTTTTCTTGCCTTCAATACGCCAGCCAGGCTCGCGGAAAGTTGCAACGCTGAACCAGCCTTTTGGAATCCAGTCGCGTTCCAGTAACTCGTTGGCCTCCCGGATTGTGCCTTCAACGGTTTCGATGTGAATCCCGGGGTTTTCGATTGCGAGGGCTGCAACGCCGCCCTTGATGGGCAGAGGGGTGTCCTCGGGCATGGCGATCACTGCATCCAGCCCCGCTGCCTGTGCATACACCGCGAGTGAATCACCTGCATTTCCCTGGGTCGGAACGGCAAGCTTTTTCAGGCCCAGGGTTTTTGCCATGTTGACTGTCATGACCATGCCCCGGTCTTTGAAACTCTGGGTGGGGTTGGCTCCAAAGCCTGGCTGAGCCTTGCCTTCTTCCTTGATTCGCAGACTGAATCCCGCCTGCTTTGCGAGCGGGTGGTCATCGTAATCAAGTAGCGGCGTATGCCCTTCTCCAAGGGAAACAATTTCGTTGTCTGCAGGAGTCAGGGGAAGGAGTGCACCAAAACGCCACATGCTGTTGATTGATGGTTTGTACCAGTCGCCATCCGGGTGGCTGGAATGAACCTGGTTGGTGTCCAGCACCATCTGCACCGGCCGTCCATCTGCCGGGCACAGGTTCATAGGCTGATCCACGGGATAATCAGTTCCGCACGCAAGGCAACGCGCAAATTGAAAGGCAGGGTTAATCATTGTGAATGGTTAACCACTGACTGGAACCGAGGGCCACAACCAGCCAAAAAAGCCCGCCGTGACGGCTGCATAGATAATGCCATCGACAATGTCCTTGAGGGTGCGGGTCCAGCTGTGTCCAAACCAGATGGCGCCCATCGCATGCGCACCCGAATAGGTCAGGGTGCCGGTGATCAGGAAATGGTGAAACACGATCATGTAACTCGAACCCAGGTGAACAAGTTTGGAAGCAACGAACGCCAGCAGGGTGGTGATGACAAGGATATAGATGAACCACTGGACCAGCTGCTTGCCCATTTTGGTAGGGTCACCTTCCCAGACCGTGACCATCATGGCCGGACCTTCCCTTACTTTTTCGAGCCATTCCGGGTCCTGCTTGGCTTTGCCGTCCCGGGCATAAGGGACCGAATACTGTCCGTGGGGCGTTCCCCTGAGAACTTCCCGGGCCTTTTCCTCGTCAGGCAGTTTTTTCCAGTCGGAGTTGTGCCAGCCAATCACTGTCCAGATCAGGCTGCTGACGATAAAAACGGCGACGGTTGAGAGCAGAATGGGCAACCACAGTGATACGAGTGTCGCGTGCATGGAAGGCCTCCTCTTTGACTTCTTATGCGAGTGACGAGATTCCTATCATTCTAGCCCACTAAAAACGTTCGACGTTGAGTTTGGGGAGTATCAGCCTTCCGCGCAATTTGACAGGGGATACAACCCCTCATCACCTTGGCAGCGCCGAGCGAGGCAGGCGCGACTGGACAATTCGGCAGGGAAGCCGAATTAGCATATTCAGGACATGGACGTCCTGTATGTGCTTGTCCACCAAGCGACAACTCGTAAGGGAAGCCCCCGTTTCAATGGGGGCCGCGGACTCAGGTGATGAGGGGTTGTATCCCCTGTCAAATGCGAACGAACTCAGTACAAAGCCAAACCCAGGCCAGATGTGTGGAGTGAGGGAGGGAGAAGCTGGCCTGGGCTGGCTTTTGGAAAACTTACGGAGAAGGGATACGGCGAATCTGGATATAGGCAACCGGATTGCGCCAGTCGTAGGTGTCTGCTTCAAGGTCGCCAACACCTTGCATGCCCTGTGAGATATAGACATAGCCTTCACCATCGTCGAGGCCAAAACCTTCGCCACCGCAGACCGGTCCGGGAATGTTGGCACACAGCTCGTCATTTTCCTCGGTTCCGGAATCATAGGCCGGAGCCAAAGCTGAATTGTTGCGTCCGGGCAGGACCATCGCATTGAGGCCGACAAAGCTGTCATTGGTCGGAATCAGCATGGCCGCCAGGCTGAGTCGGTTGCGCAGGATATCGCCGCCAATTTGCACTGTTGCAGTATCTCCGGGCATCAGCAAACCTTCAGTGGTCACAACATCCAGCACCTGGTCGGGTAAAGTGGCGAGCAAGTCAGCCATGGGGCCAACAGCGCCGCCTTCGGCCAGTTCTTCAAGTTCAACGCTGGCTGGCTGTCCCGGGGTGAACATCCTGACCGATGGGACATGAGTGGCAAGGATCAAGGGTGTAAACGCCTGCGCTTCTGTCATGTTTGTGATCGTTACTTCATAGTTTTTCGCTGCAATCTGTGCCTGTGCTGAAAATGCTGCCAGCACAAACATCAGTGCGGCCAAAGCCATTACCGGTCGTTTAAGATCAAAATTCATAGTCAACTCCTCATTTGGTGGTTACGAGCAATCCGGACTGGCCGGTACTGAGTCATATTCTGCTGTCCTGATTTCACGTCCTTATCACGAGTTTGATTTCTTTTGAGAAAACTTAACCCTTTGTTTCTTATTGCGAAAAACAGCAAGTCCGGGTAGTTTTGTGATAATTACGTGAGATTTCTGGTCTACATTCGCAGTCCTGACAGGCCAATCCTGGCCTGAGGCTGACCCTGAAAGTGGAAGCGACCGGGAGATGAAGACAATCGGAACCGCAAGTATCAATGAACAAGCTCGTCGTATCCTGGTGGTCGAGGACGATAAAGACATTGCAGAGTTGATAGCACTGCACCTGCGTGATCACGACTTTGAAGTCACCATTGCTGAAGACGGGCATGAAGGAATGCGACTGGCATTTGCTCGTGAGTGGGATCTCGCAATCCTGGACATCAAGCTTCCGGGTCCTGACGGCCTCACCATTTGTCGCAGCCTGCGGCGCGAAAAAAGCTACCTGCCCATCCTGATGCTGACCTCAAAATCATCGGAACTTGACAGGGTGCTGGGACTGGAGCTCGGTGCAGACGATTACGTCACCAAGCCGTTCAGCGTCAGTGAATTGATGGCTCGTGTTAAAGCATTGTTCCGTCGTATTGAATCGCTCGAAAAATCCATTCCGGGATTGGCCGGTCCGATTCAAATTGGCGATCTGGAAATCGACCCTGGAAGTCGAAGTGTTTCATTGAGCGGTGAACCCGTGACCCTGACCGCCCGGGAATTCGACCTGATGCTCCAGTTTGCGCGCAACCCCAATCACGTATTCAGCAGGGCACAACTGCTGGATCATGTCTGGGGTTATGGCCACGAAGGGTATGAACACACAGTGAACTCCCACATCAACCGACTACGCGCCAAGATCGAACCCAATCCGGCAGATCCGGAGATCATCGTGACGGTCTGGGGTGTGGGCTACAAGATGCAAGCCGCATGAACTCTCTTCTGGCGAGGTTAAGTACAGCACTGCTGGTGATCATTGCCCTGATCGGCAGCGGGTTTTATATTCTGGAAAAATTCAGTTCGCGTCTTTATTACGAAGAACTTACCCAGCGGCTGAACGGTTCCATCGCCATGTACGTGACTGGCGAACATACACTGATCGAAGGTGGTGTGGTCAACCAGGAAGCCATCGCCCGCCTGGCCCGGCAAGCAATGGTGGTCAATCCCACGGTTGAAATTTATCTTCTTGATCGTGAAGGTCAGATCGTGGCCCATGGTGTACCCCAGGAGAGCGTCAAACTCAGCCATGTGGATCTTAACCCGGTCAGGCAATGGGTTGACGGAAATGTCGAGATGCCATTCAAAGGGCCTGATCCGCGCCACCCTGACCAACTGAAGATTTTTTCTGCCTCGCCTGTCATGGATGGCGATGAGTTGCAGGGATACCTGTACGCTGTTCTGGGTGGTCAGATTTATGACGACCTGGCGACCAGCATCCAGGGGAGTTACGTACGCAAAGTCAGTCTTGGCGCCACCCTGGCGATTGTGCTGGCGGCATCGCTGGTTGGACTGCTGGTCTTTGCCATGCTGACACAGCGACTCAGGCGCTTAAGCCGTGATGTGCAGGAATTTACCCAATCCGGTTTCGAACAAACGACCATCATTCATCCTGACCCGGGAAGCGATGAGATCGGCCAGCTAAGTCGTTCGTTTGTGTCGATGGCGGGCAAGCTGAAAGAGCAATTTGAAACCCTGAAGGAAACGGACCGGGTCAGGCGCGAGCTGATCAGCAATGTCTCTCATGACCTGAGGACACCTCTTTCTTCAATGCATGGATATGTCGACACGCTACTGATCAAGAACGATACGCTCGACCCTGAAGAACGCAGGCGTTACCTGGAGATTACCCGCAGGCATACGCAGCGACTCGCGACACTGGTGGGTGACCTTTTTGAGTTATCCAAGCTGGAATCTGCGCAGGTCAAACCTGAACTTGAGCGGTTCTCGCTGGCCGAGCTCTTACACGATGTCGCCCAGGAATTTGAGCTGCAGGCTTCCGACAAGGGTGTGACGATCAAAGTTGAAACACCCGGCGAACCTGCCACGGTCCAGGCCGATATCGGCCTGATGCAGCGGGTTCTGGAGAATTTGCTGCGCAATGCATTGAAGTACACGCCGCGCGATGGCGACATCACCATCAGGCTGGATCCCCGCGCCGACAGCGTTGCGGTTTCTGTCGCTGACACCGGCTGTGGCATCCACCCCCAGGACATCGACCATATTTTCGATCGTTTCTATCGCGCAGAAGCCAGCGCTTCAGGCGGTTCGAGCGGCCTGGGTCTTGCCATCGTCAAGCGCATACTGGATCTGCACGGCAGTCGCATTACCGTGGAGAGTGCGCTCGACAAGGGCACCGTGTTTGCGTTTGACCTGCCAACCCGGCAGGCCGCCTGAATTCAGAAACCCTCCGGAAGCGTTTTATTCCTCTGAGCCGGCTACAAATTTATAGATCACCGCGCCAATGATTGCGCCGACAATGGGCGCTACCCAGAACATCCAGAGCTGGGAAACAGCCCAGTCGCCCACGTAAATGGCAACGCCCGTGCTGCGAGCAGGGTTAACCGATGTGTTGGTGACCGGAATACTGATCAGGTGGATCAGCGTCAGGCACAGACCAATCGCGACGGGCGCCAGGGCTGCCGGTGCTCTCTTGTCAGTTGCACCCATGATCACGAAAATGAACATCATGGTCATCACGACCTCGGTGATCAGTGCTGCCTGCATGCTGTAACCGCCGGGTGAGTGCTCACCATAACCGTTCGATGCAAATCCGGCTGACACATCAAAGCCAGCCTGGCCGCTTGCAATCAGGTAAAGGACGCCGCCGGCAGCCAGGCCACCGAGCACCTGGGCAATGATGTACGGCACCAGGTCCTTTGCCGGAAATCGCCCGCCGGCCCAAAGGCCGAAAGACACAGCCGGGTTGAGGTGGCAGCCGGAAATATGACCGATGGCGTATGCCATGGTCAGAACAGTCAGACCAAATGCCAGTGAAACCCCCAGCAGGCCAATTCCGACATCAGGGAATGCTGCAGCCAGAACTGCGCTGCCGCAACCACCCAGCACCAACCAGAATGTTCCAATAAATTCGGCACCATATTTTCTCATTTTTCTACTCCTCTCAAAACCCAGAGTGACGCAGGTCCGTTTGCCCTCAAAAGGACGATGAATACCGCGCCCGCAATGGCAAACCCGGGGATCTAGTGTTCCTCGGCAGCCTTAGCGATTTCAGCCCTGAGTGCGCGTCTGGCAGCCACGACGATCAGTGCCACCACGACCACCACTGCCGTTGCAGCTGCAATCACCAGTGTCAGCTGCATTCCCTCAAGTTCCACACGTCCATTGACGATATCAGCCACGTTTGATGCCAGCGTTCCCAGGTAAACAAACAGGAATATCGGTGGCACCATGCCAATCATAGTACCCAGCAGATAATCGCGCAGCCGCACGTCCGTCAGGCCATGTGTGTAGTTGAGCAGGGGAAACGGTAAAAACAGCACCAGGCGTGTCAGCAGGACCACGTAAAACCCTTTGCGACGAATGGCTTCGTCGATCACCTCGTATTCGGGTTTTCGTGCCAGTCGGCGCTTGATCAGGGGCCGCGCCAGTTTCCTGCCAATCAGGAAAGCAGCTGTCGAAGCGAACAGCGTGGCGACCCACACAGCCATAAAGCCCTTGGTGATGCCGAACAGGAATCCCGCAATCATCATCATGACAGCAGCCGGCAGCAGCAACAGGATTCCTGCCACCAGGCATCCGGTTACGACCGGAAACGACCAATCCGGATTCGCGTCTACCCAGGCCTGCAAATCGGCCACCATTTCCTCCAGCGGCAGGAACACAGCAGTGGCCACCAATGCGGCAAGAATCAGCAGCGCCAATGCCAGGCGAGGTTTCCTGATCAGCTTTGTCACAGGTGGGGTTTCTGAAAAGTCATGGTCAGCTATGGTATATTTTTTTACGATGACTGGTCGCACGGATCGCGACCGTAATGACAGGGAGGTCAGCCATCGTGCAATTCCTCCGGATAATCGTGTTTGCTGGTTTGCTGACCAGCACGGTTTTCTGTATCCCGCTAAAAGCCGGCAGCCAGCCCGTCGATTACGATATTGTTTACGTTCGACAACCACGTTTTGGCGACAACCAGAACACCACATGGCCTGAAATATTTCACCCGGGACGAATTGATCCTGGTGCGGACCTTGTGCTGCTACATCCCGATGGCAGTGAAGAAATTCTTATCGATTGCACCGACTGCTCGGTGACAGACCCCTTCGTGTCGTTTGATGCCCAGTGGGTTTACTACGCATTGTTTCACGACCAGACGGATTTGAATTCCCAGCGTGGTGACCTGCCTCGTCAGGGCGCTGATATTTTTCGAATCAATCTTCAGTCTCGTCAAATCGAGCAACTCACCCATGGTGAATTCACGCCCAACACGGGTGCCGGCAACTGGGATGAATCCAATCCCCTGAATCCACCCTCGGGCTTCAATCGCCTGGGATACGGGATTCTGAATCTCGGCCCGATGCCGCTGCCTGGCGGACGGATCGCATTTACCAGTAACCGCGATGGCTATACGCCGCCAAAGACATTCACAAACCCGACCATGCAGCTTTACGTGATGGATGAGGACGGTGCCAATATCGAGCCCATCGCGCCCATGAGCATCAACAGCGCTCTTCATCCAACCGTTCTGCAGGATGGCCGGATCATGTTTTCCAGCTATGAAAGCCAGGGTTTGCGGGATCGGCGCCTCTGGGGCATCTGGGCCATCTACCCGGATGGACGAAATTGGGTGCCACTGGTCAGCGCCTTTCGGCAGCCTCAGGGCTTTCACTTCATGACACAGTTATCCAATGGCGACCTGGTGGTGGTTGATTACTACAACCTCAACAACAACGGCTTTGGTGCCCTTTATCGGTTCCCGGTGACGGTTCCTGCCGGAGAGCCGGCATTCGGAAGCCCATTTCCAAGTCTGAATCCCCCGATTGACCAGACGGTCAGTGGCGGCTTTTCGTACCCGTTTCAAATGCCGTTTACACCCTATGGCATGTACAGCATTACACCGTTTACCCATGGAAACGATAACGCGGCACCAGAAGGCAATGATGGCGTTCGGGTAGGCAAGTTCACACATCCATCGGCAGCACCAAACAACGACCTGCTGGTGGTTTGGACGCCTGGGCCTGCCAATGACCTGAACCGGCCAACACCCATGCCTTATTACGATGCGGGCCTTTACGTGATGCCCAACGCAGACATTGCCAACAGCCCGGATGACCTTGTCCTGATCAGGAATGACCCGGCTTATAACGAGGCGTGGCCAAGGGCTGTTGTGACTTACGCCGCCATTCACGGCGTGCACAATCCCGATGAAATTCCATGGCTTCCGAATGACGGGTCTCAACACGCAGAATTACCTGAGGGAACCCCTTTCGGCCTGGTGGGAACCAGCAGCTTCTACAAGCGCGACAGTTTTCCGGGTGATGGCGAGGCTGATTTTGATGGCCTGGATCCCTTCAACACCTCAGAGAACGGTGCCTCCAGTAACTGGGGCGCCCAGGGCGCGGATGCCGGGCTTTATGACGATTCCGAAATCTGGGCGGTGAGAATTGTGGGGCTGGAGCCCAACACCCACCGCAGCTACGGGCCGAATGAGGGCTACAAGTTCAGGAATTTCGCCAATGAACGCCATCGCATCCTGGGTGAAATTCCGCTTCGCAAGTTTGATTCCGGGGGCGCCCCGGTGCTTGATCCCGAGGGCAACCCCGACACCAGTTTCCTGGCGAAAATCCCGGCAGACACACCGTTCACTTTCCAGACCATTGACCGAAACGGAATGGTATTGAACATGGCCCAGACCTGGCACCAGGTGCGTCCGGGCGAAGTGCGAAATGATTGCGGCGGTTGTCACGCCCACAGCCAGATGCCGCTTGATTTCGATTCGACTGCTGCCGCGTTGCCGGATTATGAAATCTATGATTTGGCGAGCGTCACGCCGATGGTGACGCAGGATGGTTCGGGTGAGCCGGATCTTCATCTGTTCAACCAGCCTTTGTCAGATGTAGAGTTTCATCGTGACATCAGGCCCATCCTGCAACGCAGCTGCGTATCCTGTCACACGCAGGATGATCCGGACCCACCAGGGAACCTGGTGCTGGATGACCTGGAAAACCATGGCGGCGTGCCGGGCGACTACAAGCGACTTGCAGATGACCAGGATGCCGACTGGGGCTATCCGCCTGTCATCACGTTTGGTCCGGTCTGGCGACAGACCAACGCCAGTCGCTATATTCGTAAATTCCAGAGCCGCCGCAGCTTGTTGATATGGAAATTATTTGGCGAGCGCCTGGATGGCTGGACCAATGCTGATCATCCTACTGAATCTGTACCTGGCGACCCGGCCACGCTGCCCGCCGGCGCGCACCCCAACGAGGCGGATCTGGATTACACCGGCACCATCATGCCACCACCGGGCTCTGGCGTAACGCCACTGACCATTGACGAGAAGATGATGTTCGCACGATGGATTGACCTGGGTTGTCCCATCGATACAGCAGAAGGAACGCCTGGCGATGAGTTCGGCTGGTTCCTTGATGACCTGAAGCCAACATTGACGCTCAGCAGCCCGCGTGCCGGACTGGATCTTTCCGGGTTCACCAGTCTCAGGTTTGGAATGGCAGATGCGAACTCGGGAATCGATCTGTCGACCCTGTCTGTAACAACCACGTTTTCGGTGGCCGGAAGGCCGCCACTGGCAGAACTTGCAGACCTGGCAGTCATGACGAATGACGGCGTCTATGAAATTTCACTCGGCGGTGTGCCGGATTCCATGGAGTCGGCTCGCGTCTATATCGAGGTAAAGGACATCCAGGGCAACGTGAGGCGTATTGATCGAAAATTCAGCACGGTCCAGGGGCTGATATTTGTTGATGACTTCGAGTAGCGTGTTATAAAGGGGTACTCAATAAGAAGAACAATGATTGAATACCTCGGCTGAATCCCCTTCACTTCCGAAACCAGAACTGAAACGCGTTCTATCGGGTGTCTTTGGCATCGCAGCCGTATTGGGCACCATGATCGGGCTTGGCATCCTGCGCACGCCGGGCGAAATCGCCACAATCGTCAACGATCCGTGGCTGTTTACCGCCCTGTGGCTGCTGGGTGGAATTTTTGTGTTGATGAGCGTGGGTGTTGCCGCAGAACTTGTGGGCATGACACCACGATCCGGCGGTGTTTATGTGCTGGTCAGGCGTGCTTTCGGGCGCTATCCGGGTTTTGTTATCGGCTGGGTCGACTGGCTCAGTTTTACCGCCACCATCGCACTAAAGGCTGCGGTGGTGGTTGAGTACATCAGCCTGTTGGTGCCTTTTGAAGACGTGTATCGACCAGCAGTGGCCATTCTTGTGACTTCTGTTTTTGCCCTTGTGCAATTGCGTGGTGTCTTGCTTTCGGCGCGAGTGCAGGAAGTCGCGGCGGCCTGCATGGCGATGATTGTCATCGGGTTTACGCTGGCCCTTCTGCTTGGTAATGGCGCGCCCGAAATGGCGCTTCAGGAGCCCCTGGATTCAAGTCTTGCAGGTTGGGGCCTGGTCGCTGCGGCCATTATTTTCACTTACGACGGTTGGTTGTACGCCTGCTATTTCGGCGGCGAGATCAAGGGCGGTGGTGGAGAAGTGGCACGGTCGTGCGTGCGTGGTGTTGTTGCTGTATTCATCCTTTACATCGGCCTGATGGCGGCCCTGGCGTTCAGTGTTCCATTGAGTAACCTTGTCGGAGAGGACCTGGCGCTGGCGACAGCCCTCGAACTGGCTGTGTCTCCAGCAGCCGCGACCACGGTTGTGGTGGCGGCCATACTCATCCTGTTGGCCCACCAGAATGTCAGCTACCTGGCCGGTTCCCGGGTGTTATATGCACTTTCTGCCGACCACCTCGGTATTGACAGCGCTGCCAGGGTCGGAAAACGCGGAAACCCGGTGATCGCGGTGCTGATCACATGGTTTGTTTCTGTCGGCCTGATCCTGGTGGGTGGATTCGAGTTTCTGCTGACACTGAATGTGTTCCTCTTTATTGTGCTTTACGTTGTGCTGATTGCCGGGGTTGCCTTGCTGCGCCGTAAGAGACCGGACGCAGACAGGCCGTT
>Ga0102946_1000688_pt1 | contig 11777 bp, 10 predicted proteins | sample SalPon2A_A_D1_MG_FD_78209 | JGI IMG/M metagenome (GOLD analysis project Ga0102946, IMG submission 78209) | Soil microbial communities from South San Francisco under conditions of wetland restoration - Salt Pond MetaG R2A_A_D1_MG | ecosystem: Environmental > Terrestrial > Soil > Wetlands | place... | reverse complement strand
GGCCGGCGCAGATCGGCCTCGATCATGATCACCCGCTTGCCCGTGGCGGCGAATGAGGCGGCAAGGTTGAGCGCGGTCGTGGTCTTGCCCTCGGACGGGGAGGAACCCGTGACCAGCAGAACGCGGCTGTCACCGCCCGGATGCGAGGCCGAGGTCGTCCCCCGGAGCGTCCGGTAGGCCTCGGAGACGATCGGTGTGATCGAAGCGGGGCCAAGCGGCGAGTCGGTGGAGCGGCCGGTCTCCTTCGGGATTCGGGCCAGGATCGGGAGCCTGTAGAGCCGCCGGAGCTGTTCCTCTCGGCGCAGGCGAGGATCGAGGACCTGGAAGGCGAAGGCGGCAAGCACGCCGAGAACGACGCCGCCGAAGATCCCGGCAGCGACGCTGAGCACGGGGCGGGGAGCGACCGGGGTGGTATCGGGCTGGGCGGCGGTGACGACATCGAGGGTGGGATCGCCGCCGCGGAGCAGCAGCTTCAGGGTCGCCACCTGATCCTGCAGAAGGGGAGAGTCCTGCGCCTCCTCTTCGAGGTCGGGGAGGATGGCCTCGATCGCCACTCCCAGGCGGGTGGAGCTCGTCTCGACGGCCTGCTCGGCGAAGGCGTTGGCCAACTGCGCCGCACCCTCAGGGCTGGTGTCCGTGGCGGTGACCGCGACGATGTTGCTCTGCGCAACGGGCTCTGCGGTCACAGAGCCAAGTAGGCTCTCGGCGCTCTCGTCGGTGCCGAGTTCGCGTTTGACCTGCGTCGCGACCTCGTTCGTCGTCACCAGCTGGGCGGCGGTCGAGACGTCGCGGGTGGGGTCGGAGGTGCAGCGGATAACGGGTAGCCCCTCCAGAGCGGGGTCGTCGCTGCGCGCGCAGTTGACGAAGAGGCCAGCCTCGCCCTCATAGGTCTTGGTCGCGAGCGCCACGTAGACGATCGCGAAGGCGGTGGTCACGATCACGACGCCGACGATCAACCAGAGTCGCTCGCGGAGCGTCTCGACGTAGCGGCGCAGTCCCTGCTGCTCGTCTTGGGGGATCAGCCACGTGCTCTCGGGTCGGCTGCTGCCGCGGTCGAAGGACTCCACGCGCGACATTCTTACAGTCGGCGTGATCGTTGACCGCAACCGCCGTTGCCGTGCGAGCGCCCTCTCAGCGCGGCGACACGGAGGTTCTAAGCTTCGGCCCCAATCCGTTGAGGAGCGTATGCGCAGGCCCTGGCTCGATCGAAGAAGCAGGTCGGACGCCGACCGGGAAGGAAGTCCCGAGATCAGCGATCTGACCGGCGCCCTGCGCGCTCGCCTCGATGCGCTCCGGCAGGCCGCCCAAGTCGCCGCGGAGGGCATCGAGGGCGACCATGAGCGCTACAGGCAGCTGGTCGGCGCGACCGTCGATGACTCCGGCGCCGACGCGCTCGTCGCGGCGCTGAAGGAGCGCATGCGAAAGATCGAGGGTGAGGCGGAGGCAGTCGGCACCCTGCTGCAGCGGTACGCCGAGATCGCCGAGGCGGCGGCCGGGGAGGCCGAGGATGTCGGAAAGGCCAAGGCTGCCGGGGGAGACTCTGCGGCGGCTGCGTTGCGCTGGGAGTCGGAGGGAGCCGCTGGTACTCCGGTCGACGCCGGGGCACCCGATCGGCCCGTCGCCGCGAGCTCTGACATCGAGGTCCCCGAGGGCATCAGGCTGCTCGCGACCCAGATGTCGACGTCCGGAGCCAGTCGCGGTGAGATCGAGCGCCGGCTGAGCGAGGATTTCGGCGTTACCAACGCGCCCCAGGTCGTCGCGAAGCTGTTCGGCGGCTGAGCGGCGAGGAGCATGGGTGGCGCTTGGCAGCGGATCAACGGGCACTTGCCAACCCTGGACCCTCGCTGTATGATCCACGACCACTCAGGCGTTCTGCCTGGGATCCTGCCGTGGCGCAGGGGAAAGGTAACAATGCGATTCAACCGTTCAAATCGTGGAGACCGGCCTGCCATGGCCGCAATGATGCTGGCCACCGTGCTGATCCTCGCGCTGCCCACCGCAGCCGCGGCTCAGACCCTCGATCCGACAGATGAGGAGTACGGCAGCGGCACGCTCGGGCTCACCGCCGATGGCGGTCCGACCTCGGACAGTGGCGCCGACCCGGTTTCCGGTACCACCGATGTCAGCAGCATCGGCGAGCTGCCCTTCACGGGCCTCGATCTCGTCGCGATCGCTGCAATCGGCATCGGTCTGCTCGGCGCGGGCTTCGTCATTCGGCGCACCGCCAGCAAACCGGACGAGCTCGCCTAGGCGAGCATCCGCAGACCCTCCGGCCGCCAGCCGCTCGGCTGGGCCGGTAGCGAAGCCTAGGCCGCGGGCCCCTCGGGGCCCCGGCCTTCTTGGCGTGCAGGCGGAGAGCCTCCCCGGTTGGCTCAGCCCCGTTCGCGGCGGAGCTTTCGGCGGAGCCGCTCCGCGACCTGCTGGGCCACCTCGGACCTCGGGTTGAGCTCAAGGGCGGCGTTCGCATCCTGTAGGGCCGCCTCAACGTCGGCCGCGGCGAAGATCCTGGCGCCGAGCAGGTAGTTCCGCCACTCGTCGGGCTCCCTGCGGCGCGCCTCTTCCAGCGCCTCCACCGCCGTGGGGAGGTCCTCTTGCTGTCGAGCGATTTCCGCCTTGACCAGCAGCGGTGTATCCGCGAGGGGATTGAGGTCGGCGGCGAGATCGAGCGCGGCGTATGCACCCTGCGGATCGTTCGGCCAGTCGGCCGCTGCTCGTGTTGCGTTCCGCTCCGAGATGTAGAGCGGAATCGCGAGCAGCGTAAGCGCGCCGAGGATCAGACCGAGGGCGACACGCTGGCGGCGACCCGCGGAGTTGCGGAGCGCCAGCGCCCCGGGCGCCCCGGCGGCTGCCGCGAGCGCAAGCGCCGGCGCCGTGAGCGCCGGAAACGACCATGACCAGTCGACTGCGCCCTGGATGAGATAGGCCGTGAGCCCAGCGGCGGCCGCAGCGCTGAGCGCTGCGGCCGCGGGCCCCAGGCGGCGCGATCGGTACCCGGCCACGACGAGTAACAGGATCGAGCCACCGAACAGCAGCAGCCCGGGCGCGCCGAGCTCGCCGCCGAGCTCGAAAGGTATGCCGTGCGCGTCGCGCGGCAGCTCGTCGGCCGTGCGGTCGCGCAGGTAGTCGGAGCGGAAGCTGCCGGCGCCCTCGCCGAGGATCGGCTGACGTTCGAACTGATCCACGGCGACCCGCCAGAAGTCCGAGCGGTTCAGCCCCCCGGTGTAGGTCAAGCGCGAGCCGTCGACCTCCGTGTACCCGGCCTCGCCCTCGGCGGCGCTCTCGAGCCGATCGCTGGCTGCCACCGCCCCGAGGGCGAGGAGCCCGGCGGTCACGACACCGGCCGCGATCAGGGCCCAGCGCGGCGGAGACGGGAGGTTGACGCGCGGCGAGAAGGACGGCCCGAACCGGATCAGCAGCGCCGCGAGCACGGCTGCGGCAGCAGCGGACAGCAGTGCGGCGATCACCGCCGCGTCGAGCGCATCTCCGAGGAGCGCCGCGTCCTCCGCGACATCGAAGGGCTCGAGCAGCGTCCCACCGGCGACGATCACCGGCACGACCGCGGCGGTAAGCATCACGAGCGTCCGCAGTCGTTCGGCGCTCACCACCAGCAGCACGACGATGGCCGCAATCGCGGCGAGGGTCGCGCCGCGGCTCTGACTGATCAGCGCGAGTGCGAAGCAGAGGCTGACCAGGCCGGTCGATGCCGAACGCGCCCACAGCGGCCACCGCCCGTGGCTCGCAACCGCCAGCGCGACGACCCCGGCCATCACGAAGAAGCCGGCGTTCGCGTTGCGGTAGCCGAACGGGTAGTCGAGGGTGCCCTCGCTGTCGGCGACCGCACCGGGGTCGGATCCGAGGACCACGATTGCGGTGACGACCGCCGTGATCGCTCCGGCGGCCAGCAGGGGCACGGCGGCCAGCAGCATGCGGTGCCGTAGGAGGCTCGCGAGCCACAGGCCGCTGAGCATCGCGGCGACGTAGGCGAAGGTCCGGAAGGCGTCATCGAGGGCCTGGTCGCGCGCTGGCGTCCAGGCGATCGAGACCACCGTCCACAGCGCGAGCGACGCCATCGCGAGCAGCGCTCCCTCGTGCGGCCCGCCGGCGCGAACGTAGAACGGCAGGGCGACCAGCGCGAGAATGAGCGTCGCGTAGAGGAAGACCGAGCCCGGATACATCACCGTTCCGAAGAAAGCGCCCTGAGCCAGCGCCCACCAGGTCCAGAGCGCGGTCAGCGCGGCACCCAGAAACAAGGCCCCGATCCCGTCCGACCGCCCAGCGTTCTCCGGGTCCAGCGGAGGGTTGGTTTGGGGGGCGGCCGCAGATTCCACGGCGCAATCATTGCCGATCATCCGGCGCAGCCGCGCACGACGGATATGCTCGCGCCGTGGCGCCGGCGACGAGCTCGGAAACGGAAGCGGGATGAGGGCCCTGGTCACCGGGGGTGCCGGATTTGTCGGTTCCCACCTCGTCGACCACCTGCTCACGGCCGGGTCGGAGGTGCTCGTCATCGACGATTTCTCGACCGGCAGGCGCGAAAACACCGCGGCGTGGGGGGAGGCCGTGAGGGTGGTCGACGGCGACATCCGCGATGCCGGGCTGCTCGACGGCGAGATCGGCACCTTCAGACCCGACCGCGCGTTTCATCTGGCCGCGCAGGCCGACGTTCGCAAGGCGATCGCCGACCCCGCCTTCGACGCGAGCGTCAACGTGCTCGGCACGATCAATCTGCTCGAGGCGATCCGTGGGCTGCCCGACGGCTGTCCGGTCGTGTTCGCATCCACGGGAGGCGCGATCTACGGGGAGGGCGCCGGCAAGCGGCTCCCCCTCGACGAGTCCGCGGACCTCGCCCCCGAGACCGCGTACGGCGCGAGCAAGCTCACGGGCGAGATCTACCTCAGCTACTACCGGCGCCTTTACGGGATGTCGGCCGCGGCGCTGCGGTTCGGGAACGTCTACGGGCCCCGGCAGGACCCGCACGGCGAGGCGGGCGTCGTGGCGATCTTCTGCGGAAGGCTCCTCGAGGGACGGGCCCCGACTGTGTTCGGCGACGGCAGGCAGACCCGCGATTATGTGTACGTGAGCGACGTGGTCGACGCGATCGTGGCAGCCGGGGAGCGGCTCACGGCGGAGGGTCGGGATCTGGAGGGCCCCTTCAACGTCGGTACCGGCATCGAGGGCTCGGTGCTCGACCTGATCGAGGGCCTTGCGGCGGTGAGCGGCCGGGGGGTCGAGCCCGAGTTCGCGCCGGCGCGGACCGGTGAGGTGGAGCGGATCTCGATCGATCCGGCCGCCGCCGCAGACGGGCTTGGGTGGAGCCCGCGGATCGGCCTCGAGGAAGGCCTCCGGCAGACCTGGGCCGCGTTTGCGGAGGCCTCGGAGGCCGTGGAAAGCTAGGGCGAGCGTCAGGCCTGGTTGCCGCCCGGGAGCAGCGTCACGTCCACTAGATCCGCGAAGACCGCGTAGCGCTGCGCAGCGCTGTAGAGCGGGTGGCAGGCGGTGAGCACGAGGCGCTCGCGGCCGACGCTGCGGACGATCTCGACGTCGGTCGGCTCGACGATCCGCGACTTCTCAACCTCGTATGTGAAGGTCGCGTAGGGCATCTCGACCGTGATCTCGTCGCCGTCGGCGATCTTGTCGATGTTTCGGAACGGCGCGCCGTACGTGGTCCGGTGGCCGGCGATCCCGATCGTGTTGCCCTGGCCGGGCAGGAACGTCTCCGGGTAGCGGCCCGGCCCCTTCTTCAGCGTCTCGGTGTCCGTGCCCTCGACGATCACGTACTCGATGTTGGCTGAGGGGATCTCAATCCGGCCGATCCCCTCGCCGATCTTCAGCTTGCGGCTGAACCTGGTCGCGAGCCGGTTGGCGCGCCGTACCGGATCACCGATCGCGTTGATCTCGTCGATCTGCTCATCGTCGAAGAACCGGGCCTCGAGGTCGCGAAGCTGGTCGCGAGCCTGGTCCTGCTGGAGTTGCCCGTAGACCGCGGAGACGGGCTCCTTCCAGGCGAGGGTCAGGGCGGCATCCGCGAGCACGACGAGGCCGGCCGTGACCAGCGCGACCGAGAAGATCCGGAGCAGGCGGCGCATCGGCCCATTGTTGCGGACCGCGCCTGTGGCCCGGTGCATGGCATGCGTGGACCGTTCGATGGGGCCGGCATCTCCGGCGAGGAGATTGATGGCACACTTCCCGCCGATGGAAGCCCAGAGTTCCTACATCCCGACCGCCTCCTACGAGGCCGACCCCGCCGAGGTCGGCCGGGTGCTGTTGCTCTACTCCGGCGGGCTCGATACCAGCGTGATGCTCCGCTGGATCCAGGAGCGCTACGACGCGGAGATCGTGACCCTGACCGTGAACCTCGGCCAGCCCGACGAGGACTACGAGGTGGTCGTCGGCAAGGCCCGGGACCTCGGCGCGATCGAGTCGGTTGTGATCGATGCGCGGGAGGAGTTCGCCGAGGGCTACATCCTGCCTGCAATCAAGGCGAACGCGCTCTACGGGGGCGGCTATCCCCTGTTCACGGCGCTCGGCCGGCCGCTGATCGCCAAGCTCGCCGTGGAGCAGGCCCGTGAGCATGGGTGCGACACCGTCGCCCACGGGTGCACGGGCAAGGGCAACGACCAGGTCCGGATCGAGGCGACGGTCGCGACGCTGGCCCCCGAGCTGAAGCTGCTGGCACCCGTCCGGGAGTGGCAGATGGGCCGTGAGGAGGAGATCGCCTACGCCCGCGAGCACGGGATCCCGGTCTCCGGTGGGACCGAGGCGCCGCCGTACTCGATCGACGACAACCTCTGGGGGCGCTCCTCCGAAGGCAAGTCGATCGAGGATCTGGGCGAGCCACCGCCCGATGACGTCTTCCAGCTCGTCACCCGGCCGGAGGAGGCTCCGGACGAGCCCGAGCTGGTCAAGCTCGGATTCGAAGCCGGCAGGCCGACCTCGATCGATGGTGAGAAGCTGCCTCTGACCGAGCTGCTCGAGCGGCTCGGTGAGCTCGGGCGTCGCCATGGCGTTGGGATCGTCGACCACATCGAGGATCGCATCGTCGGCCTCAAGGTGCGGGATCTCTACGAGGTGCCGGCGGCGTCGATCGCGCTCGCAGCCCACAAGGACCTGGAAAAGCTCGTCTCCACGATCCACCAGAACAACTTCAAGACCTCGCTCGAGACGCAGTGGGCGTACCTCTGCTACGCCGGGCTCTGGCACGAACCTCTGCGCACCGATCTCGACGCGTACATGGAGTCGGCGAACGAGTTCGTGACCGGCGAGGTCACCGTCAAGCTCTATAAGGGATCGGCAGCGCCCGTCGCCCGTAGCTCGCCCTACGCGCTCTACGACCAGGCGCTCGCGAGCTTCGGTGAGTCCGGCGGGGAGTTCAGCCAGCAGGCGAGCCCGGGCTTTATCGAGCTCTTCTCCCTGCAGAGCCGGCTCGCCCACCGGATTCGCAGCTCGCGAGACTGATCCGGGCGCGCCCGCCGACCGGCTCAGTGGGACCCGTCCGTTTCGCGTCGCTCTCGACCGGGTAGATTTCCCGCCATGAACGCTGTCTACGAAACGATTGGCAGGATCGTCGTCGGATTCGTCCGGCTCCGCTACCGCAAGCAGCTCCGCGTCGCCGGAGTCCTGGCCGTGGCCGCGGCGATCGCGGCGGGCTACCTGCTTTCCTCGCGTGAGGTCGAGGAGGGCTGAGAGCGCCTCCGGGCGGCGTGCCTCCGGGCGGCCAGGGGGGCTCGCATGGGCCCGTAGTCCTTGACACCGAGCCGACGTTGTGGGAACCTGAAACGCGCTCGGAACCGTTCTCCGGGCGCTCCCAATCCGCCGGGCCAGGGGATCTCACATGAGCAACGTGGGGGGCAAACCGTCTGTAGTCAGGGCCTCGCCCTGTCGAATAGTTGGCCCAAGGACGCCGGATGTCTGAGAAAACCGTTCCCGCGGAGCCCGCCGGCCCCGCTGCCGCACCTCCTATCGGCGACCCCGAGCGCGCGGGCCTGTCTCAGGTACCAGCGGGACTCAAGCGACGACGCTCCGTCCAAAACGCTGCACTGCTGGCGCCTCCGGCCGTCGCTGCGGCCGCCTCGTTCGCATTCGGCGGGCTCGACGTCGAGGCGGGGATCCGCGCCGTCGTTCTCGGCCTCGCGATCTTCGCGACCGGGCTGCTGCTGAAGAGCTTCAAGTTCCCACACCGGCTGATGTCCGTCTCGCGCGTCATCGTCGCCGCGGCGCCGGCGCTGGCGGGCGCGTTCATCGCCGGGCTGCTGGCAACCGCCGACGCCTACGACCTCGCCGCGACCGGCCTGGTCCCGGCCACGCTGCTCGCCCTGCTCACTGCGATCACCGTCGAGGTCGGCGGCGGCCGGCTCCTCGCAGCGCGGCCGCTGCGGGTGGCTGTTCTCGGGAGCCCGGTGTTTGCGGCTGGCCTGAAGCGTGAGCTCGAAGCCGACAGTGCCGAGGCGGTCGAGGTCATCGGCTGGCTCAACCTGGGTGAGGCGGCCGGGGGATCCGGCGGCGATATGCAGATCGGCACCCTCGACTCGATCCGGTCGGCCGTCACCGAGCACGGCATCGATCTTCTCGTCCGTGGCCACGGGCTCTGGGAGAGCAACGTCTCCAGGCACGCCTATCAGACGATTGCCGAGGGGTGCGTCGATCTGCCGGTGCGGATGATCGACGGCAACCAGTTCTACGAGCAGCTCTTCGGCCATGTCCCGATCGGGACGATCGGCTCCGACTGGTACCTATATCTGATGCATCCGAGTTTCGAGGGCACGTCGCCGCTCACCAAGCGCTGCTTCGACGTCCTCGGCGCCTCGCTTGCGGCGCTGGTCGCCGCGCCGTTGATCGCGGTCGCGGCCGTTGGCATCAAGCTGTTCGACCGGGGTCCGGTCCTCTACCGCCAGACCCGCGTCGGCGAGGGCGGCCGCGAGTACAAGATCATCAAGCTTCGCACGATGACGGTCGACGCCGAGGCCTCCGGCGCCCAGTTCTCGAGCGCCCGTGACAACCGCGTGACCGGGATCGGCCGTGTGCTCCGGCGCACCCATGTCGACGAGCTCCCGCAGATCATCAACGTGTTGCGCGGCGAGATGACGCTCGTGGGCCCGCGACCGGAGCGCCCGGAGATGATCGCTGAGCTCGAGCGCCTCTTCCCGCACTACAAGCGGCGGCTGCTGGTCAAGCCCGGTGTCACCGGCTGGGCCCAGGTTCGCTGTGGCTACGGCGGCTCAGAGGTCGGCACCGCTTGGAAGCTCTGCCACGACCTCTTCTACCTCAAGCACCGCAGCGTCCTCGCCGACGTTCTGATCATGATCGAGACGGTCGCGATGGCGGCTCGCGACGCCCATCGCCCGATGCGCGCCCCCCGCCCTGAGTTCCTCTTCGACCTCGACACGGTCGAGGGGCTGACCTCGTTCCGCGCTGCGAGCGCGACACACCCGGACGATCCGGCTGCAGGCCATGTGGGCGTGCCCGAGATTAGCCTCGGCTCCCCCTCCTCGGTGGGGCTCTAGGGCTGGGGCCTACGTCCGCGGGTGCGGGCCCGGGCTAGTCCAGGACTCGGGCGAGGACCGGCTCGGGGTCGATCCCGAACTCGTCCCTGATCGCGGCACCGATCGCGCCGCGGTCGTGACCCGCGACCGCCATCTGCGTCGCGCGCAGCAGCGCGGCGGCCGGTGGGGCGCCGCCGCCGGCGCCCGCCCGCTGTGGCTCGTCCGTGGCTGAGGGCTCCGCTGGCGCATCGGCATCGGGGGCCTCGTGGGTAGCGGGCGCGGGCTCCCAGCTTTCGATCGGAGGCGGCCCGGCCGCTGTTGTCAGCGTCGCTCCGGCGCTCTCGTCCTCGAGGCGCTCGGTGACGGTCCTGATCGCCTCCTCCAGCGAGGAGACCATCTTTTCGGACTGCTCCCGGACTACCGACGCATGCCCGATCAGGTCGTCGGTCAGGTTGGAGATCAGCCGGACCCGCTCGGCGGTGAGGCGGTCGGCCTTCTGCTGCGCTTCGGCCAGGTGGCGGTCGGCCTGCTCCTCGGCGTCGTAGCGAATCGCGTCTGCCGCGCGCTCGGCCGCTTCGATCACAGTCTGGATCCGCGAGCTCATCTCGTGGCTCGCGGTTCCCCGGGCGGGCTGTGAGGCGGCGGGCTCGACGCTGCCGGCCCACGAGCGGGCGGCGGCAAGGCGCTCCTCGGGGGTCTGGTGCTCGGGAGTCTCGTTCATCGGGCAAGCCGGATTGTAGGTGCGGGTGTTCAGGTCCTGCGGTCGCTACCCGGGGCGCGGATCGGAAGGCGCATGGTCACCTCACGGGTCTCGGACAGCTTGAGCTCGACCGCACGTGGGATTCCACCGGGCCACTCGGGCGGGCTGAAGTCCCCCTCGCGGGCGGCCGTCAGCAGCCGCATCGACGTGGCCGCCATCGTCTCCACCATCCGCACGTAAGCAAGCTCCAGCGCCCGGGACTGTTCGTCGATGGTCGTGCGCAGCGCCGCGATCTCTTCAATCCGGTGCTCGACTCGTTCGCGCAGGTCGGCATCGGCGGTGCCCTTCACCTCACCGGCCTCGGCGGCGGCCCGCGCGAGAACGTCGTCCGCCTGCCTTCGCGCCCGGGCAAGGCGGTCGCGGATCTGTTGAGCGGTCGAGGGTGGCACGGGCATCGATCCTACTTCGACGTATGGCTGGAATCTCCCAGATTACGCGCGCGGACTTGTGTGATCGCGAGACCTGTTGGACGATGTAGCCGTGAGCGGAGCGAGCGACAGCGACTACGCGCGCGAGCGCATGCTTCGCGCGCGTAAGGAGATCGACGAGTACATGGGTGAGCTCGAGGCGCGGGCCGGAGTCGAGCCGGGTCCGGAAGCTCCGCCGCGGCGGAGGATGGCGGCCGCCACCGAGCGCTCTCCGGAGCTTCGTGAGCGTCTCGAGGAACTCGACGAGGTGCTTGAGCTGCGGATCGCCGACGCGGCGGAGGGCATCGAGCAGCGTGTCGGCGAATGGGTCAACGACCGTGTCAAATCGGCCGAGCGGAGGCTCGAGCTCCAGTCCGAGGCGCTCGAGGCTGCCCTCGGCGAGGAGGCCGCGGAGGCCTCCAAGGCGGTCCAGGCGATCGATGCATCCCGCGCCAGGCTCGACCAGGCCCGGGACGCGGCGCTGGCGGCGATCTCGGCCACCGTGGACGAGGCCCGCACCCAAGCCTCGGCGGGCGTTGCGGAGGACCTGCGCGAGAGCCTCCAGGATGCCTGCAGGAAGATTGATGACCTTGGCACGGCCGTCGAGGGTGAGGCCGGAAAGAAGCTGGTCGACCGAGCGCGAAGCGAGACCGCAGCGGCGATTGCCGACGCGGAGAGCAGGATCGCGGCGGCGGGTGGCGATGCCGCGCGGCGCCTGGTCGAGCTGCTGGACAAGCGGCTCTCCGGTGCGGTCGGCTCGCTCACCGAGCACGGGGAGGAGCTCGAGCGCTCCCGGCGCGAACAGCTTTCCACCGCGCTCAACGCGGCGGTCGAACGGGTGGCCGGGGAGGGCGAGGCCGTTCGGGACGCGGCCATCGGGGCGGCGCGGGAAGCGGCGGCCGAGCGGGCCGGGGAGTACCTGAGCGAGGGCGAGAAACGGCTCGGCAAGCAGCTCGATGAGGGGATCGAAACACGACGGCGCGAGCTTGCCGACGAGGCCCGAAAGCGGTCCGCTGAGCTCGCGGCCGAGCTCCGCTCACAGCTCGAGGAGCGGATTGCAGGGAGCCTCGACAGGGCTGACGAGAGCCTCAAGGGCGAGCAGCGCGAGGCGATCGAGTGGGCGACGCAGAG
>Ga0102946_1000687_pt1 | contig 11781 bp, 9 predicted proteins | sample SalPon2A_A_D1_MG_FD_78209 | JGI IMG/M metagenome (GOLD analysis project Ga0102946, IMG submission 78209) | Soil microbial communities from South San Francisco under conditions of wetland restoration - Salt Pond MetaG R2A_A_D1_MG | ecosystem: Environmental > Terrestrial > Soil > Wetlands | place... | reverse complement strand
TATTATTTGTTAAAACAAAGGGTGAATGGAAATTGGTTCACGAACATCATTCTCCAGTTGCAGTTCCAGTTACAGTTGCAGTGAGTGAATAAGTGACAGACCCATATGTTGTGGGCTGCCCGGACTACAATGCCGTGGCCCCAATATAATGTGAGGTGGGGAATCGTTCAGAATGCTAATGCACTTTATGAATCCCCTAACAGATAGAGATAGTTAAACCTATACACGGCACAATAGGAATTAGGGAGGGGCGGGGAGATACCCATCAGATGTTTTGTCTGATGATTATCTCCCTCTCTAGTTATGCTAAATCACTTCCCCAATTACTCCCGGATCAAGTCTTTTGGATGACAGATTATTGCTTGTGATCTGAAAACCTGGATATCTTGGTGCCAGGATAGGGTAGAACGTGTAGTATCTGCCTTGGACGTAATGGATGAAAACAGGGTCTTTAAAGTGGCTGTTCGTCGCAAAACTTTTACCATGGCATCTGCCTGGCTGATGTTGATCGTTTACCTGCTTTTTAGTCTTTACGCCTGCACCCACCTCAAATATGCCTCTGTTCAGGCAGGTTACAACCGTATTCAGAACGCTGAACCCGGGCAACTCAATGTTAAGCACATGATCGACAGGGAAACCTATTTCGTGAACGGGTCCTGCATAGATGAGAATGATAGCTACCGGGGTGTTTCGAAAGCCATTGCGGCATTTTCCAGTAAGTACCAGGCCAATGAACGTGTAGATACAATGTATTTTGAGGCGTCTGGTTCACACTTTGGTTTGAACCTGCCTGAAGGACAGTTTGACTTGCTGGTGTTTGCAGATATCGATGCTGACAGCGTGTTTGATGCATCAGAAGTTGTCGGTAGGGAGTTGATAGAACTAAACAGGGTGACGGCCCCGGAAAAAGTTTTGGGGCAGATCTCGATTGCTCTGACAGAGCCGGCCACGAGCAGTTGGGACGTGTCAATCGATGTCCCGGATTTTCAAGGACGCTCCGAGTCATTGTTCTACCCCTCCGGCACCATTCGTAGCCTGGACGACCCGATTTTCGATAGCAGTTTCGCCACGCTGGGAATGTATGATCCCGCTTCGTTCCTCGAACAGGCGCCTACGATGTTTTATGCACTGGAGGAAGACCTCAGTTACAAAATTCCCGTCGTTTATGTCCATGGTATTGCCGGAAGTGCCCGCGAGTTTAAGCCACTGATCCATCAATTGGATCGCTCCCGCTACAAGCCCTGGTTTTTCTACTACCCTTCAGGTGGAGATCTTGATCAGTTGGCCGAACTTTTCTACCAGATATTCCTGTCCGGAAAAATCTACAACTCTGATGGCATGCCGGTGATTATTATTGCGCACAGTATGGGTGGACTCATTGTCCGCGAAGCAATCAACAGGTACAAAGGAAATCAACACGAAAATCAGGTCCATCTGTTTGTCACAATGGCTACCCCTTTTGGTGGACACGCAGCGGCTGCTACCGGTGAAAAGCATGGACTGATAGTCCTGCCTTCGTGGAGAGATTTGAACCCGAATAATCCATTCATTGGAAACCTGTATCGAAAACCACTACCAGGCTTTGTTCATCACGAACTGATTTACGCCTTCCAGAATCCGGGATCAATCAAGCTCGGAGAGAATAGTGATGGTGTTGTGGCGCTAACCAGCCAACTGTATCCGCAAGCACAGCGTCACGCCAGTGGGCAAATTGGCTTTGACAACACACATACAGATATTCTCGAAAGCGATGCGGTCGCCGACCACATTAATGAGCAGATGGCGATGGTGAGAAATGTATACCCTGCCGAACAGCTTGGATTATTGCAGCAGGGTGGATACGACGTGCAACTGGATGAGGCTTATTCTCCGGTTATCCAGTACTACATCCATAATTATGGAAAATACCTGATGGCATTGTCGGAAGGTACGGTGACCACCTTTCACCCTGAGGAGGAGCGGTTTATGGATGTCGTGAAAGGGATTAAACCTCCACGTGACAAGGATGAGCAGGCCTGGTTAAGATTTCTCAGGGAATACCCCGAACTCAGGGACGAATAATTTCTGACTGAAAAACTTGAGAGCCTTTTTCCAACCCGTGTCACTTATTCATTGCTGATATCACTTAAACCAGTTGGCGGTCATTACCTATGTAACCGGAAAAAAGTGTTAACTATGTGCCCAGTAAGGACCTAACCAGTTCGTGTGCGAAACTTGGATACGCATAAAAGCAGTTTACCATCATTCGATCACCACCAACACTTTGCTCACAAATCAGGTATAAGACGCGAAACAGTAACAATTGTGATTAGTTACAGTTAACTATATTAGTTGGTTGCTGTCATGACCTAGAATATAACAAGCGCCTCGAATTCCCGAACGCACCGGGACAGGGCGAATAACTGGAAATCTATTAGGAGATATAGCACATGATCCGTTTGGCAACGCTTGCAGCCACGCTGGCTGCGCTCACGGCCTGCGCCACCGTAAACGCCCAGACGCGTCTCACCATCGACCGGTCATCGCCGATCGGTACGATCGAGCCGGAAGTCTACGGCCAGTTCCTGGAGCATCTCGGTGCCCAGCCTTATGGCAGCATCTGGGTGGGCGAGGATAGCGACATCCCGAACACGGATGGTATCCGCGACGATGTCTTCGCTGCGCTCAATGCGCTCGACATTCCGGTGATCCGCTGGCCGGGCGGCTGCTATTCAGACCGCTACCAGTGGCGCGACGGCATCGGCGAGCGCGCCGTGCGCACCAATGCGGCCTGGGGTGGCACGGTCGAGCCGAACACGTTCGGCACGCATGAATTCTTCAATCTCGCCGAGCGCCTTGGCGCGAAGACCTATCTCAACATCAATATTGGCACAGGCACGCCGAAAGAGGCTGCCGACTGGCTGGAATACATCACGGCCACAAAGGGCGACCGCGTTGATGAGCGGCGCGCCAATGGCCGCGAGGATCCCTGGACGATCGATTATCTCGCCATCGGCAATGAGACCTGGGGCTGTGGCGGCCACATCACGACTGACTATTACGCTAACACCTACGCGCTCTATGCGAGCTTCGCGAAGACTGAAGGTGAACAACCGGCGCGCATCATATCCGGCTCACATGATGAGAATATCGAGTATTCTGATAGCATCCTCGATCATCCCTACATCGCCAGTCTGGCCGAGGGCATATCTGTGCACGTCTATTCCCTGCCGACCGGCGACTGGGGCGCGAAGGGGGCTGCCACCGGCTTTCCCGAGGCGGAGTGGATTTCAACCATCGACCGTGCACTTCGCATGGAAGACGTGATTACCGATCAGGTCGCCATGATCGAAAAGCATGAGGACCTGTCCGAGAACTTCGGTCTCTATGTCGATGAGTGGGGCACCTGGTATGACCCGGCGACTGAAGACACCCCGGCGCTCTACCAGCAGAACACGATGCGTGACGCGGTCATCGCCGCGCTCAACTTCAACATCTTCCACAGCCATGCCGAGCGCGTGAAGATGACGAACATCGCTCAGATGGTGAATGTGCTGCAGGCCATGATCCTGACCGATGGCGCCGAAATGGTGCTGACGCCGACCTATCATGCTTTTGAAATGTACAAGCCCTTCCAGGGCGCGACCGCGCTTCCGGCGAGCTATGACGCCGGCACGTACAGCCATGGCGACCGGTCCATCCCTGCCATCAGCATTTCGGCCGCAGAAACACCGGACGGCAACCTCATCGTCGGGCTCGTGAATGCCGATGCAAGCGCGTCCCACAGTGTCGATCTGGGCGCGTTCGGAGCGTCCGGTTTTGAAGGCCGCATCCTCACGGCGGATGAAATGGACGCGCACAACACGTTCAGCGCGCCGGATACGGTCACGCCGGAGCCCTTCTCAGTGCGGTCAGGCAATAACGGGCTCATCGCGACCCTGCCGCCGCGCTCGGTGGTGGTTCTGAAAGCAATCGAGTGAGGACGTCACGATGACCAGGTTATATGCATTCACCGCCTGTAGCTTACTTGCCCTTTCTGGCATCGAGGCGCGCACAGGGACGGGCGGCCCTGTTGATGAACCGGCTGCGCCCGGCTCCAACCCGCTTTTCTCGGAGATGTTCACCGCTGACCCGGCCCCAATGGTCCATGACGGGCGCGTCTATCTCTATACCGGCCATGACGAGGCCGGCCCCGACCAAATGTTCAACATCACCGAATGGCTGGTCTTTTCCTCAGACGACATGCGCAACTGGACGGCCCACGGTCCGGTCATGAAGCCGACTGATTTCGCGTGGGCCACTCGCGATGCCTGGGCCTCGGAAGTCGAGGAGAAGGACGGCAAGTTCTACTTCTACACCACGGTCGAACATGATGACACCGACCCCGGCAAGGCAATCGGCGTTGCCGTGTCCGACAGTCCGACCGGTCCTTTCGTCGATGCGCGCGGCTCCGCGCTCATCAGCAGCAGCATGACGAAGATGGCTGCGCATTCCTGGGACGATATCGATCCGACCGTGTTCCAGGACGATGACGGCACGGCCTGGCTCTGGTGGGGCAACCAGATCCTCTATTACGCCAAGCTCGCGCCGAACATGATTGAACTCGATGGCCCCATCCGGACGCTCGACATTGCGCCCTATGAAGAGGGTCCATGGATCCACAAGCATGACGGAACCTACTACCTCCTCTACGCGGCGATCGACCGCAGCGTCAGCGATGACGAGCAGATACACTACGCGACAGCGCCGGGCATCACTGGCCCATGGACGCTACAGGGCATGCTGACCGGTTCGGGTGAAAACAGTTTCACGATCCATCCGGGCACGGTGGAGTTCGAGGGGCAGTGGTACCTTTTCTACCACGACGCCTCGCAGACGATCGATGGTGTGCCCGGCGCGATCGGCCGGCGCTCGGTGCGTGTTGAGTATCTCTACCACAATGAAGACGGCACGCTTGAGCAGGTCGAACAGACGCCCCAAGGCATCAGTGTTCCGCCGCGCACAGCGCCAGCAAATCAGTCATCCGAGAAAGGGCAAACGCCATGATGATCAGACCCATGCTCGCCGCAGTCGCGCTGGCCGCATTCGCCACACCAGCGCTTGCGCAGGACGGGACCATGTATCCGATGGAAGCGCCTGCCGAGCCGGATGCCATCCCGCTTGGCACAGGCGGCGTAAAGGACCAGCCGGCGGAAGAATCCTGGTTCCGCCAGTGGGGTGACCCGATGGCGCGAAACATCTCGGAGGCAACACTGACGCCTTTCCTCGCCGATCCCGACACGGCGACCGGGGCCAGCGTCATTGTTGCGCCCGGCGGTGGGTTCATGTGGTTGTCTATGGGTAATGAGGGCTGGGAAGTCGCGGAAGCGTTGCAGGCAAGAGGGATCAACGCCTTCGTCCTGAAATATCGCCTGCAGCCAACTGCCGACACGCTGGACGGCTTCAAGGAAGAGATGGACCAACGCTTTGCCGAAGCGGGCAATCGGGACAACGATGATGACGCCCCCGCTGGCCCGCCGCGCTGGGACCTCAACAACCAGCTCAAGGACGCTGAAGCGGCCTATGCCATGATCCTGGACAATGCCAAGGAATGGGGTGTCGACACCGACCGGCTCGGCATGATCGGTTTTTCGGCGGGCGCGGGCCTAACCATGCATACGACGCTCAATTCCGACACGGTCGACCTCGCCTTCATCGGCCCGATCTATGGCGGTATGGGCCCAGTCGAAGTTCCCGAAGATGCTCCGCCCTTGTTTGCCGCCATCGCGACCGATGACTTCCTGTTCGGCGGTGAGTTTGGCCTGATCAAATCCTGGTATGAAGCGGGCATCGCGGTCGAGCTTCACCTCTACCAGAATGGCGGCCACGGCTTCGGCCTCGGCAATCCGGGCCGCACCAGCAACACCTGGTTCAACGCCTTCATCCACTGGCTGGACGTGAACGGTTTCCTGAAATAGGACGTGTGATTGCGATGGCGGCAGTACTGGACGCCGCCGCCCTGAAATATTAATTCGCTGGATTTACAGATGATGTCTGACAAATTCAGTGGCTAAATGCGTATAACCAATGAAGGTTGTTTGATGTTTATCTACACCTGTTCTCGTTTTTCGAACACAAATGGGGAACCATATGTGTAAGCAAAACAGAAAATAACAAGCCAAACTCGTCTCAATATGCCCAATTTGTGTGCAAATCGAGATCATTTCTCGATAAATGGATTATGTGCCAGTGTTATTGCAGGCCGCTACTACTGAGGTGTAAACAATATTATGGATATAGTTGAACTTGGCTCGATCGGCGAATTCCTTTCTTCGATAGCGATGTTGATTACCCTCGTTATCCTTCTTGTAGAAATAAAGCGCAGCAACATACTGCAGACCAGGCAAAACGTGAAGCAATGTACTCGCGATAACACGAACGCGCTTCAGGCAATCGGAGGTACGGCTTGACTGAATGCGTTGTACGTATGTGGCATGAGTCCTGGGATATGCGAGAACCCGATAGCAGCGTGATGCGCGTGGAAGATGGTAAGGTCGTTGAAAAAATGGTGGGCCGTGAAGGATTCGAACCTTCGACCATCGGATTAAAAGTCCGGTGCTCTACCAACTGAGCTAACGGCCCGCTATATGTCACGCGAGGAGCGCGGCATTTTATTGGAAAACGCCGCGTCACTCAAGACAAAACGGGAAATCAATTAAGATTTATATCGCGTTGGGTCACTTACATCTGCTTCGGCGAAGCCTGCTGCGCGAATCCGGCAGGAATCGCAGGCACCGCATGCCCTGCCCTCAGCGTCTGCCTGGTAACAGGAAACAGTCATCGCGTAGTCCACACCCAGCTCCGTACCCTGGCGGATAATGTCGGCTTTACTCAGGTCGATCAGCGGTGTGTGGATGACCAGGCGACGACCTGTCACACCGGCCTTGGTTGCCAGGTTGGCCATTTCTTCATACGCGTTGATAAATTCGGGGCGGCAATCAGGGTACCCGGAGTAATCTACGGCGTTAACACCTATGAAAATGTCACAGGCGCCTAAAACTTCGGCCCAGGCCAGGGCCAGTGACAGCATGATGGTGTTACGTGCAGGTACGTACGTAACCGGTATGCCCTCACCTTCCACTTCGGGCACTTCGATATCATCGGTTAATGCTGAACCGCCAAAGGTGCGTAAATCCAGCTTGACAGTTTTCAGATTTGCCGACATCGATCGTGCAACATTTTCCGCTGCCTGTAATTCTGAACAATGCCGTTGTCCGTAATCGACCGACAGGGCGTGACAGCGGTATCCGCAGTCGCTGGCGATAGCCAGGACGGTGGCTGAGTCCAGACCGCCGGATAGTAAAACAACTGCATGTTTATCGATTGACTGATTCATATCTGTAACACCTTTATTTACCCGGCACATCACCCCACAACAACTTGTGAAGCTGTAACTGCACCCTGACGTTCAACTGGTCCTGAAGCACCCACTCCGCCAGTTCCCTGGGTGTCAGCTGCCCCCAGGAGGGTGAAAACAGGATGTCCAGTTTCCGATCCATTGCACGCGAGCGAATTTCTCCCACCGCCCAGTCGTAATCTTCACGTGAACACAATACAAATTTGACCTGATCATGCGGGCTGAGTGCATCCAGGTTTTGCCACAGGTTGCGGGCCACCTCACCAGAATCGGGTGTCTTGATATCCAGTACCCGGCTGACGCGTTCATCGACCTGGCTGACATCGATTGCACCGCTGGTTTCCAACGAAACGCGGTACCCTTCTTCACATAATCGATTCAACAGATCATGACAGCGCTTTTGCGCCAGTGGCTCACCACCTGTCACACAAACATAAGGGGTTCCGTGTGATGCGACCTGTTGCATGATCTCATCAATTTTTTTCCATTCACCACCGTAAAAAGCGTACTCGCTATCACAGTAAACACAGCGCAAGGGGCAACCGGTCAGGCGGATAAACACCGTTGGCCTGCCGGCATCACGGGCCTCGCCCTGCAGGGAGTGAAATATCTCAGTGATTTTGAGCATGCCCTCCCGTGACCGGGGTACGCGACTTGTGCTTGGTGAGTTAATGGCAGACATAGGCGTATATTACAGCAGGTACTCCGCGAAAGATTGCACAGAAACTCTGCCGCAGGCTGAAAAAACAATCAGCCCAAGCGACAGAGTTGGATCGTGAATGCGCTTTGTAGATGCAGCAAGTTTGGAAGGGCCTAGAAGTGCCCTTCCAGTTTCATACTTCTCAAACGGCTACCGGCAAGTCTTGCCAGCGTGGTATCTGGGTATTGCTGCTGCACCTGCTCCAGTGCGGCGCGGGCCTGTTCCCACTGTTTTAACTCGTAATGGGTATAGCCAATTTTCAGCAGGCCATCGGGCACCTTGGGGCTATCGGGGTAATTACTTAGTAAATTCTGGAACGCCTCCAGTGCGATGTCGTAATTACGGGTGACGTAATAGGATTCACCCAACCAGTACTGGGCATTATCGGCGTAGTCGCTGTTTGGATACTGCCTGACAAAAGCCGAAAACTGTGATGCGGCATCGGCATACTTGAGATCTTTGAGCGATTGGAAACCCTGGTCATAGGCTGCTTTTTCAGCTTCCGGGGATGTCGTAAATTCACGTGCCTGGGTATCGGGTACCGCGATGGCTGTTACCGAGGATGGCGTATCCAGGGAAGGGCGCACATCGGGCACATCTTCTCTTACCACCGGTGCTGCGGTATCGGTATTGGTATCCACAGCTGGTGTCGTGATTGTGGTGCTGGGTAACATTGCACCGGGTGATGTACCACGCATGGCGTTAATACGCTGGTCGAGATCCAGATACTGGTCCCTTTGCCGATTGCCGAGGCTTTCCAGTTGAAACCCCTGATCCTCCACCATGCCACGTAACATCCGGACTTCATCCTGCAATTGTTGAATCTGGATGACCAGGTCAACCATGGCCTGTTTGTCATCCATCTGCGCAGCCGCAGGCGTCGAAATGCAGATGGCCAGCGCTAAGCTGGCCATCAGACTTTTTGTATATCTTTGAACTCGCATCATTATCTCGCTGTGTAAACGATCTCCACGCGACGATTCTGAGACCAGCAGCTGTCATCACTGACACGGCATACAGGGCGCTCTTCACCGTAGCTGACTGTATCCAGCTGGCTGCCCATGGCGCCAGCGGCGGAAAACAGACCGGAAACCGCATTGCCACGACGTTCGCCGAGACCGAGGTTATATTCACGAGTACCACGCTCATCGGCATGACCTTCGAGGGTCACACGCGCACTGCCGTGGGACGAAACATATGCCGCGTGGGCTGCAACGATCGCACGGTACTCCGAACGGACTTCTGATTTATCAAAATCGAAATAAATTACACGCTTGCTCAGCAGGCTTTCCGGATTGTCAAAGTTTTCGGCCGCTCGATTGCTGGTGTAATCGCGTGGGTCAGGGGCGGCTGAAGTGGTAACATCAGTTGCCGGTTTGGTATCTGTTGTTCCGGGGTCGGTCGTGTCAGTCACCGGTTCTGTTGTTTTGCAAGCAGAGATAGCAACAGTGATGACAAGTGCAAGCAAAAAGCGCCAAGTGGTATTCATTTTTTCCTCCAGGAATTATTTTAAAATCTAAATTACTAATTCTGTGCCAAGTTTACCTGATAACAGGAGACCATGCCGGTTCTCTCACGTCACCTTCGGTTAATATCAATCGTTGTCGAACATTTCCATCAACCGAGACCGCTGAAAGCACACCCCTGGGGCCTTCGCGTGTCGCATACAGAATCATACTTCCATTTGGCGCAAAACTGGGTGACTCATCCAGTACGCCTGGCGTTAAAATTCTCATACGTCCAGTATCTGTATCCAGAACAGCTATACGATACTCGTTTCCCCGCCCGTGCGCCATAGCAATTCGGGTTCCATCAGGAGAAATACTCGAGCGGGCATTGTAATCGCCCTCCAGCGTTACTCGCGTTGGCTTTCCGCCGCTGGTAGCAACGCGATAGATCTGCGGTTTTCCACCCCGGTCAGAGGTGAAATATATCCACTGACTATCGGGTGACCAGCTTGCCTCGGTATCGATGGCCCAGTGTTGGGTAAGTTGTCGTTTCTGACCGGTGGCCAACTCACGCACATAGATCTCCGGGTTACCCGATGATGACAGTGTCATGGCCATAAAACGCCCGTCCGGTGAAAACGCCGGCGCACCGTTGATTCCCTTACCTGAAGAGACCAACTCCCGCTGCCCGGTCGATACATTCTGAACATAAATGGCCGAGTTACCTTTTTCAAAAGACACATAGGCCAGCCGTTGTCCATCGGGTGACCAGGATGGTGATAACAAGGGCTCGGGTGAGCCGACGACGGCCTGTGGATTAAAACCATCGGCATCTGCAACAAACAACTGGTAGTTCAGCTCTTTGCCTTCACCCGTGGAAGAGATATAGGCAATACGTGTTGAAAATGCACCGGCCACACCGGTCAGTTTTTCATAGATGGCATCCGCTACCCGGTGCGCGCCAAAACGCAGATCACCCAGGCCAACCGTGGTAATTTGCGACAGCAATGCTTCCTGGGTGTGTACGTCTATTAACTGGTAGACAATTTCGTAGCCGGTATTTCCCGGCGCATCTTTCACGTGCCCGATAACCAGGTAATCCACTTTCAGCAAACGCCAGGTACCAAAGCGGACGGATTCCGCATCCACGGGCCGGTCGACCATGTCCTGCTCGTCAAGGGGATCAAACAGACCTGAGCGATACAAATCGGATGACACAACTTCTGCAACACCCGTTAATGGACGTGGGTCAGATGACCGCCATTGCATCGGGATTACCGCGATCGGCAGTGCACTGGCATTGCCCTGGATAATCTGGATTTCCAGCTTGGCCTGGGCCAAAGGTGAAACGAGAAGAACGATCAGGATAAAAAATATTTTTTTCATAGGTTTAGTCATCATCATAGGTGAATATGAAATCAATCTCGCGTTGGAATACATCCTCAAAACCACGGTAAGGCAAGGTTCCGGCTCGCTCAACCGCCGCCTCGAGAGAACGGCGAGTCGCCTCGTCCGCATTACATCTACCGACAATTGCAGCAGAGATAACCTCACCACCCGGTATTTGCACGATTCTCAGCGTGCATCTCAATCCCGGCCGGGCAGTCGGCGGGCGGAGCCAGTTACTGGTAACCTGCGACCGAATGGCCATCCGGTATTCATCACCCAGGGTGGCTAGCTGGCCTGCTCTGAACTCTGCCTGCTCGTTGGCCATTTGCTGACGCATTCGTTCCTCTTCCAATGCCAGACGCTGTGCCTCTGCCTCGTCTCTTTTACGCGCATCAAGCTGTTTCAGACGCTCCTCTTCTATCTTTCGTTTACGTTCAGCCTCTTCGCGTTTTTTACGTACTTCATCCAACTGGTCCTGCTGCCGCTTGAGCTGGTCCTTGCGGTCCTGTTCCTGCTTTTTGCGCAACTCCTGCAAACGTAAGTCTTCCTGCCGCTTCTTTAGAGCCAGGTCTTTCTGGCGCTGCTTTTCGGCGGCTTCCGCTTCCTGTCTCTCACGTTCCATGCGTTCATTACGCTCTTTCAGCTCTTTTTCGCGACGCTCTTTTTCAACTTTTTGTGCAGCCGCCTTTTCCGCTTCACGCTTTACCTCTTCACGCCGTTGCTTGATAGCACCGGTATCCACCATCACCGCTTCGATGGTCATACCGGTCAACGCCGGTGGCTTGAACGGTTTCCATGTCATCGTACCCAGCACGACCATCGCAGCCATCAATACGTGAACCGCAACGGCAAGGCCAAAAGCTTTTGTT
>Ga0102946_1000686_pt1 | contig 11784 bp, 8 predicted proteins | sample SalPon2A_A_D1_MG_FD_78209 | JGI IMG/M metagenome (GOLD analysis project Ga0102946, IMG submission 78209) | Soil microbial communities from South San Francisco under conditions of wetland restoration - Salt Pond MetaG R2A_A_D1_MG | ecosystem: Environmental > Terrestrial > Soil > Wetlands | place... | reverse complement strand
GCGGAACGATCCGACCAGTTTGGCATAAATCACCGCGACCAGGGCCGCGGCATTATTTGCAGCGATTTCGACAATGACGGTCGAGTCGATATTCTTGTCGCGACCAACGGCAAATCCCCGACAGTCTTCAGGAATATCCAGGCGAACGGCAATCACTGGCTGCAGATCGACCTGGACGGCCCGCCGGCGAACGCCAGAGGTGTTGGTGCCCGGGTCAATGTGGAGACGCCTTCCGGAATACAAATGCGCGAAGTAGTACTTGGATCCAACTATTTGTCGCAGCAACCTGCAACATTGCACTTCGGCCTTGGTCCCGAAACGACGGTCACCGCGGTCACCGTGACCTGGCCGGGCATCGCCGGCATCGAAACCCGGCTTGAAAATATAGCAGTAGATCAGAAGCTTACGATCCAATCTCCCTGACACCGGAACACCTCTGGAAATTACCTGTCAATAATGGGTAGTCTTAAGAATCCGACGCGGTATTGGCATCGCGATCCGGGTCAAAAACCAGAGCATTGGGGGTCGTATGAACAAATCACTGATTGCCATCAGCATTTCCTGCATCGCATTGACTGTGTCCGGTTGCGGCACGCTGTACAAACTTGACGTTACCGCCTACAACAACCCGAATATCGACGTGGGCACGTCATATGTCATTCTTTCGGGCAATCCAGACATTCCCGTGTCGTCGCCGGAATTTGTGGAATACGCCAGCCAGGTAGAACGCGCGCTTGAGCCAAAAGGTTTCACGCGAGTTGCCGACGACGATCCGACCAAGGCTGCTTTGGGCATCTATGTGTCGATGGCCGTGAGTGACCCGGCCAAGCGCTACCACTCGGTGCAAACAGGACTTTACGAATCGCCGTACGCCGATGAGTCCGCCGCAGCTGTCCGCGGCAGTGGCCAAAGCGGGGGCAGCAACCCGGGTAGCGGCGGCACCAGCCAGGCCAAGATGCCCGCCTCACCGGCTCCGGAGATGCTGTCCGGCGTCGCCGAGAATAGTTTCGCGACCACGGTTTTTACCAAGCACCTGAACCTGGTCGCCATTGACCTGCAGTCCTACATCAAGGAAATAGCGGAGGTAGGCCGGGAAGACGCGGTTCCCGTCGAAGTCTGGAGTGTTGATATCGAAACCACGGGGCAGCCAAGCGACCTCAGCGAAGTATTCCCGGTCATGGTCGCCGCCGGCCAGCCATACCTTGGCGACAGTACGGACGACGTGGTGCAAACAAAGCTGAGCGGCTCGGACCAGCGCGTCCAGCACATCAAGTCCGGTAATTAATTCCCCTTAGAAAAGCTGCGGCGCACATTGCGTGGGCAAAAAAAAACCGACCCCTCGAGAGGGGCCGGTCGTTGCACCTATTGCTAAGTGCGTCTTTCTACAGCTATCGGTTTAGCGGAAACGAATCGCCGCACCGAGGCGTACGTAACGCGGACGCTGGAAGCTGGTCGGCAGACGGTATTGATCCGGCCGCGTTGCAGCAAGCTCGTAGACTTCACGAACGCCGTCAGCGTTGAACGCGTTGAACAGCTCGGCACGCAGCTCTACGTCAGCACGATCACCCAGGTTGAATGAGTAGATCGCAGAGATGTCGAGTTGCGTAATCCAGTCCGTCCGGCCTGCCGTACCGCGAGGTACGAAGTTCAGGTTACCCGTACCATCATCGATGTAGTACGTGTCACCGTAAGACGGCGTGCCGTTCGGATGCTCGGTGCCGAATGCATTGATCGGGCGTCCCGACTGCATCAGGAAGTTCGTTCCCAGTGTCAAACGATCAGACACCTGGTAGGAAGCGAAAAACTTCAGCTTGTGACGACGATCGTTCGGCAGGTAGCCATAAGCACCGTCCATGATCTCAGGAATATCCCAGTCGGTCGTCAGACCGGCATCGTCCTGTCCGTTGTCGGACTTCACGTAGCCTTCGGCATTACCCTTGCTCTTCGACCAGGTGTAAGAACCCTGCATGTACCAGTTGTCGAAAGCGCCATCCAGGGTGAACTCAACTGCTTCATAAGTACGCTCTGCTTCGTCGAAGCGGAGGTCTTCTGCAGCAATCTTCGTTTCCAGCAGCTGGGTACCCGAGGACGGATCACCGAACACGTTGTAGTGTTCACACATGACGGTAACGTCGGAACCCGGGTTGGTCAGGACATAGTGGCAGTCGTTCGAGGCACCAATCGGTCCGCTGAACTCGCCACGGTCAAACATGGCTTGCAGGCCCTGATCGACCAGGATGTCATCAATGGTCGAGGACAGATCACGATAGATGTAACGAACACCTGCGGTGAAGCTGCTGCCGATTTCCCGCTCGTACTGGACAATCCACTCATCCTGGTACATTGGATCGATCGTGGTATCACGAACTGCATCCGCATCGGGAATCGTGCCATCCGAGTTGAAGAAAATCGACCCGATTTCCTGGGTGGTCGGCTGACCGTCAGGACCGATACAGGTCGGAGCAACCGACTCGTCGCGCATGCCATCGCAATCCAGGAAGTAACGCTGGTAGTCCAGCTCCGGACCGGCGAGGCGCAGGTTCGTGTTCGATGCAATCGGCAAATGGTAACGACCCCAGTTAACCGTGACTACCTGATCGCCGGTACCACCGGGTGACCATTCCAGAGCGACACGCGGTGCCCACTGGTCGGTCAGATCGATAAAGGTTTCGCCAAGGTTGTTCTGGTTGTCAAACGACTCGTTACGAATACCGAGAGATACCGTGAATGCATCACTGACTTCCCAGCGATCTTCGATGTACCAGGCTTCAGAGATCGTATCGAATGCACCACCGTTCTCGAAGTAACGAGTACGGATGGTGTCGACGCGTTCGCCAGGATTACCCGGAACGATGCCGCCGTTCGACAGTTCTTGACCTGCATCCCAGGTCTCGTAGCGGTAGTACTGACCACCGTTCTCAACCGGGTTGTAAGCGAAGCCCGGATATACCGAGGAGCCTTCCGAGAAGTTTTCTTCGCGGTCGATACCGGCACGAATCGTGTGGTCACCAATGTACCACTCGATGTCAAAGCGATACGCTTCACGCTTGTCTGCAGAGGCCGAATCGATTACCGAGTCTACCCAGCAACTGCCTTCGCCGAAGGCGTCGTTAGAGCTGTCGCGCAGATCGATGATCAGCGGGCAGTTAACGTCGTTCGATGAGAACGAAGTCAGGTTGTACTCGTTTTCGCCGTACATCGCAGACACGTTGAAGTTATCGCCGAAATTACCTTCGTAACGAATGATGTTGTTCTCACCACCGCGGAGGCTGGTTGCATCACCGAAGAACTCACCCTTCGACTTGTTTTCAACGTCAAAGCGGTACTGCTCGGTGAAGATCGTACGTTCATCGGTAAACGTTGTGTAGCTCAGCGCGTGATTGTCAGTGATCTGCCAGGTCAGGTTGCCGCCCCAGAAGTCATCGTCAATTTCCTGCTCGTTCCAGGTGCCCGGGCTACCCAGCGAATTGAAGTCCGAATTGGTAGTCTGAGGCTCGTAAAGAGCATAGAAGAACAGGTGATCCTTGATGATCGGACCGCCGATATACAGATCGGTCGTGAACGACGTCTGCTCGTTTTCGGAGTTCAGGTCGTAGATAGAACCGTCGGCACGCAGCGTGTTCGGGCTGTTGCCCTGACCAAGGCTCGTATCGGAATACGTTACAACTCCGTATTCCCACTCATTCGTACCGCGCTTCGTGACGGCGTTAATCACGCCGCCGGTTGAGCGACCGAATTCGGCGCCATATCCACCAGTCTTGATCTGGAATTGGTCGTAGAACTCGAACGGAACGGATGCACCGCCAAGACCGTTACGGAAGTTCGTAACGTTCAGGCCGTCGATGTAGTAAACGTTTTCTGCAACTGACGCACCGCCGAATGAAACCAGCGTCTTGTCGTCGCCGAACGCGTTATCACCAGCAACCGTACCCGGAGCCAGCAAAGCAACAGCTTCGATGTTACGAGCAACCGGAACCTGCGACAGCTCTTCGAGAGAGATGTTCAAACCGGTTTCACCGGTTGCCGCGGGCATCAGCGAAGTTGCTGTTCCGTAGGTTGTGATTTCTTCAATTGAGGAGTCCTGAACCGGAATCGTCAACTGCGTGGATACACCCAGATTCACCGCGACTTGCTCAATGGTGATCGAGGAATAACCCGTTTTGGACGACGACAATTCGTAGACGCCTGGCGGAAGCTGCATCTTGAAGTGGCCGCTGGAGTTCGTGGTCGTGCTGCGGGACAAGCCTGTAGAGGCATCCGACAGCGTGACCGATACTCCCGGCACACCTGCACCTGCGGCATCAACAAGCTGACCGTCAACAAGACCGGTTGAGCCCTGGGCCCAAGCGGTTGTGATCGATCCGAATGCGATGAGCAAGGCAGAGACAGCGGATAGTAATAGTCTCTTACTCATTAGTAGTTTCCCTATGCTGAAAGGTTTTTTTCACAAAGAAGGCGAGAAAACCTGCATTGCAGGAAGCCGCGCCTTCCGCTTCAGGTCCGGCTCTTAACGGCCAGGTACCCGAAACTGTGAGGCGCAGGTTAGCAATTTATTCGCCGCTAGCAAACTTTGTTGCAGTTCAGCAACATTAGTGCGGAAGAAGACACGCGGCGCGACCCGTCGCAAAATTGCGAAAAATCAATGTAACATATTGAAATTACGTCTTATTCTATTACGAAATATGTCGTTTCAAGACGTAATTCCGGCCTGTTGCAAAAAAACATCACCACGAATTGGTCTCATTTGATATCAATTATTGCGCAAGATTCGCGCAAATTGCCCTTCAGGGCTGTCCGGGCGACGTTTTAACGTAGGGAAACTCGAATCGGACGGTGTTGCCGGTCGTATCGGTAGCAATTCCGAGCTCAAGGCGCGGCCGATAAATGTACATTGTCAGCACGCGTTTCACCTCTGCTTCGATGGCATCGTTGCGCTCGGGCAAGATTTCGAGCAAACCGATATCGCGAAGCTTGCCGCGACGGGTCACGGTAAACTGGCTTTCGATATACCCGGTGCCCAGTTCGACATCCGGATCCTCCAGATCCAGCTCGGCTGGAAGGGCGACGGTAAGATCCGGGTCCGGCTTCAGCAACGGCCGAATCTGCTCCAGCTCAATGCGGCGCTCTCTGAGTTTTTCATCAGTTCCCGATAACAAGTCCCACGCATTGCGATACATGAGCCTGGCCAGACTTTGTTCATCCGTCATCGTGTAAAAGTCACCGGCTGAGAGCAGCGCATCCTTGCGAATTTGCCAGTCAATATCCGGCGTTTTCTGTACAAACCCGGATGCGGCGTCAAAATAATTCTCCGCCTGGTCGAGTAAATTCTGGCTCGGCAGCTCATCCTCGTCATCGGCGCTGAGATACCGGTCGAAATACTCAGTGGCATAACTGTTGCCGATCCCAACAAGTGGCCGAATCGAATACTTGGACAAATTGCCATCCGGCGTCTCGGCAATCTTCAGCGCTTCGTTATACACAGCGCGCTGTCTGCGCCACTCTCGAATATCGCCCAGTATGTGCCCTTGCTTCAACAGTATGGGCACAAGCTCGAGCGCATCATCCGAGTATTTCCGAACGTAAATCAGGTACATTCGCTCGGCAGCGTCGGCAGCGTCGTCGAAATTGCCGACACTGCGGTGCGCATCTGCCAGCGCCTCCAGCGTAGCCGCTTGTTCAATACTGTGCGGCCCCTCATTAACAGACCGCACATGCAGCGCTCTTTCGATGTGCTCCACCGAAACGTCGGCGCGACCGCTTTCAAGGTAAGTCCTGCCAAGGCCCAGCAGGGGCTCGATCAATGCCAGGTCCAGCATGTCACTTTTTTCTTCGACGATCTCGACGGCGAGCTCATAGTTCTGAATGGCTGAATCGTAGTCACCGGTGAGCCGCTGCACCTCGGCGAGATCACCCAGCAACGCAACCGTCGAAATGTCCCTTACGTTGCCGGCTTGAATAGCGGCTTCCAGCCGCGCCTTTGCAGCAACCCCGGCTTCCTCGTAAAGGCCACTATCGAGCGCTTCCTGGTAATCGGCGCGGGTGAATTCGCCATTGCGCTCCTGCGCAAGCGATATCGATGCAACCATAAGCGCGATGATGGCGATCAGTGGCGAGAATAAAGATCTTGTCGAGAGTGGTATTCGCATAGCCGGGCCGATACTAACACCGGGCATTCGACTGGGTGCGGCAACTTTAGTGCCCGGGAATTTTACTCGTAACGAAGCGCGTCGATCGGGTTGAGGCGCGAGGCTTTCACAGCCGGCAACATGCCAAAGATGACGCCGACAGCTGTGCAGAACAGCAATCCGATAACCGCCCATTGCATTGGCACAACCGCCTCGAATGACGGGGACATGCCCAGCTTGACGATCATGTTGCCGATTCCGAACCCGAGCGCAACACCGATCACACCCCCGAGATTACACAACACGATGGCCTCGAGCAGGAATTGCCGCAGGATAAAACGGGGCTTGGCACCCAGCGATTTGCGCACACCAATCTCTTTGGTCCGTTCCGTCACAGACACCAGCATGATATTCATGATGCCGATGCCTGCCACCAGCAGCGCGATGATGCCGATGACAAATGCGCCTGCCTTGATGCTGGCGGTCATCTGGTTGAATTCGCGAATTGTGCTTTCAGAGTTGAAGTACTCGAAGTTGTCTTCCTCGCCACGCTTTACTCCGCGCACCCGCCTGAGTACTGCGCGCGTTTCCGCGATCGCATCGTCGATCACTTCCGGCGTCCGCGCATGCACGGTAATGTTGACGGATCGCTGGAAGCCATTGCGATCAATATTGCCGTAGGTATTGAGAAACGTGGACACCGGCATCAGGACATAGTGGTCGTACTGTGACCCGAACGCCGATTTTTTCTCATCAAAGACACCAACGATTTCATACTCGCGATTATCAAGGCGCATATCACGACCGACAGGATCGACAAACGGGAATAACTGCTGGGCGATTGCGTGGCCAATCACGATGACCTTGCGACTGGCGTGTACATCCATCGCAGAAATATTGCGGCCCTGCCCGACAAAGTGCGTGTTGTTTTGCGGGTACTCCGGCGTGCCGCCGACAATGGAAATATTATCGTTGGTTTCCTCACCGCGATACTCGGCCTTGAATCCGAAATCCCAGATTTCCGAACCGACAATGTCAACGGTCTGCACATGATCGCGGATAGCCTGCGCGTCATCGAGTGTCATGGGCGGGCGACGCATTGCTTTGCGGCGTTCTTCCGGCGTCGAGAATCCTGACGGCCATTTTTGTACCTGGAAGGTTTGCGCGCCGAGTACGCTCATTTCTTTTTCCATGGTGCCCTGGATCACCGAGATACCGGTCATTACGGCAATGATCGAGGCAACGCCGAGCACGATGCCCACCAGGGTCAATGACGAGCGCAACTTGTTGCTGCGAATCGCCTGCAAGGACATCAGAACGGTATCGATTTTTCTCATCGTTGTTTCCCCCGACTACTCGTAGCGCAGCGCTTCAATTGGGTCCAGGCGCGCTCCTTTGAACGCCGGCACCAGCCCCGCAAATACTCCGACCAGGATCGATACAATGATTGCGACCACGAAAATTCCCGTGGAAATACTGGCATCCATCATGCCGGTCGCGGTCAGTGCAGTGGCCAGGCCGGCGGACAGGGCCACCCCGATCAAGCCACCTATCAGGCAGATCGCTGCGGACTCGAACAGGAACTGCATCAGGATGCTGCGTTTCTTGGCGCCGATCGCTTTGCGAATGCCGATCTCGCGAGTGCGCTCTGTGACAGACACAAACATAATGTTCATCACGCCAATTCCGCCGACAAACAGCGCAATGCTGGTGATCAACAATCCGATACCAATAACAGCACCAACAATACTGTTGAATGCGCCCAGCAATGAATCCAGTTTATTAATCGAAAAATTTTCTTCTTCAGTCGGGCGCAGCTTGCGAATCTTGCGCATCTCGCCAATAACCTCGTACTCCAGGTCTTCGAGGCTGTTCATCGACGGTGATTTCACGGCGATATCAACATCCGTGAAGCGGCGTCCGCCGAATACCTTGACGAAAGTGGAGATCGGAACAACGACCTGGCGATCAAAATTGGGTCCGCCCAGCGTATTCCCGCCCTGCTCCTCCAGCACTCCGGCCACACGGAACGTATACTGGCCGATATTCATTTCCTTGTTGATCGGGCTGACGGTCCCAAAAAGATCTTCCGCGACTTCCTGGCCCAAAATGACGACGTTCTTCTTGTAACGGACGTCAAATTCCATCAGAAAACGACCCACCTCCGGCATGCGGTTGGTGACGATCGACATTTTCTCGGTAGTCCCGACGACCGTAACTGCTTCCATGGTATTCGAGCGATAACGCAGATCGCGCCGCGTGTCCATTGTCGGATTCACAATGGCGCGGCCCTTAAACGCTTCTTCCAGCGCATCGGCTTCGGCGAGGCTGAGGTTCGGCCGATTCCGGTACTCGAAGAAATCATTCATGATGATCCACGGCATGCGCGACACGTACAGGACATCGGCACCAATGGCACCGGCACCCTGCATGAACGACGATTTCATACCGTTGAATGCCGACATCGTCGTGGTAACCGCGAGAATGCCGATGATGATACCGAGTGTAGTCAGAACCCCGCGTGCCTTGTTCGCTACGATCGCCGACCAGGCAATCTTGAACGACTCCAGCATGTCGAGGAAGATGTTCACGCTGCTTCTGCGTCGCGCGTCATGATGTCACTTTCGAGCTTGCCGTCGGCCAGACGAATGATGCGATGCGCGTGTGCCGCGATATCGTCCTCGTGTGTCACGAGGATGATGGTTTGCCCGGCGTTGTGCAGGTCGTCAAACATACCCATGATTTCTGCACCGGTCTTGCTATCGAGATTGCCGGTTGGCTCGTCCGCGAGAATGATTGACGGGTTAAACACAAGCGCCCTGGCGATTGCCACGCGTTGCCGCTGACCACCGGAGAGTTCGTTCGGTTTATGCCGCATCCGGTCGCCAAGGCCAACCTGTTCAATGGCCTCCTCGGTTCGTTTGCGGCGTTCGCCCTTGGGCATGCCGCCGTAGATCAGCGGCAACTCAACATTGTGAAAAATATCTGCACGCGGGATCAGGTTGAAGGTCTGGAAGACGAAGCCGATCATGCGATTACGGATTTCGGCAAGTTCGCTCTCGGACTTCGTCGCCACCATCTCGCCGTCCAGCGAATACGTGCCACTGGTAGGGACATCGAGGCAGCCGATGATGTTCATCAGTGTCGATTTGCCGGAACCCGAAGGACCCATGATTGCGACGTATTCGTTCTTGTCGATATCGAGGGAAACACCACTCAGCGCATGCACCGCCTCGTCACCCATGAAATAGGTCTTGACGACATCGCGCAGGGACAGGATCGCGCGTTGTTGGTTTACCTGGCTCATCTTGTCTACCCCGTTCAGGCGTCGTTAGTCGCGCCGTCTTTGTCGTTATTCACTTTAACCATAGCGCCGTTCTCCAGGTCCGTGGAGATTGCGCGATAGCTGCCAGTCACAACTTCTTCGCCGGCGTCGATGCCAGACACGATCTCGATCATGCTGTCGCTCTGGATGCCGGTTTCAACCTGCCGGGCAACCACGGATCCATCGTCCTCGACACAGAAAACAATCTCGACGAATCCGTCATCGTCAGCCGTAAATCGTTTCTCCGCATCCGCGACTTCTTCGCCATCCAGGGTCAATTGGTCGATGGTGCGCACAGCGACACTCTGGATGGGTACACCGACGACGTCGGACTTGGTCTCGGTGCTGATGTCGGCACTCGCCGTCATGCCCGGGCGCAGTTTGGCGATCTTGTCACTATCGATCGAGATCTTGACCTCGAACTCCGTCTTCTGACTCTGCTGCCCCCCGCTCTGGTCGTCCATATTCGCTGTATTCGAGATTTCATAAACCGATCCCGTCAGCGTCTCGCCAAACAGTGCATCGACCTTGATGCTCGCCGTCTGTCCGATTGCCACGCCGACGATGTCATTTTCATCGACGTTAACTTGCGCTTCCATTTCCGTGAGATCGGCGACCACCATGATCACGTCCTCCTGGAACTGGGAGCCGATCGCGATCTCGCCTTGCTCCTTGTTCAGGTCACTGATAGTGCCGGTCATCGGTGAATATATAATGGTCTTGGACAGGTCGTCCCTTGCCTGCTTCAAGCTGGCTTTCGCCTGCTCGACCTGGTCTAACGCCGACTGGTAGCGCGCGACTTCAACTTGATAAGCAGCTTCGTCCGAGTCCAGTACCGCCTGTGACTCCAGATTCCGCGACACGATATCGCGTGAACGGTTATAGTCTTTTTCGGCCTTGAGCATGTTCTGCTCGTTCAGCCGTGCATTGGATTGTGCCGAACGTACGTTTGCCTCGGCACTTTCGACGGCGGCTTCAAAGCGCTCGCGGTCCAGCTCAACAAGAAGTGTCCCTTCCTGCACAAACTCGCCCTCTTCGACGTGCAAAGCAATGATCTTGGCGCTTACGTCGGCACTGATTCGAACCTGGGTCTTGGGCTGAATTCGCCCGGTTGCGTTGACTTTTTGCACGATGGTTTCGAGGCTGACCGGCGCCGTTTGTACCTCGAGGAGCTCTTCTTCATCGTTAACGAGAAATACCTTGGCTGCAACTGCGGAAACCGCAAGCACGCCAACCCCTATTAGTATGGTTTTCAGTTTCATTGTTGGTCCCAAATCAAAAACGTGCACTGGTGTTGTAGTGCACTATAACACTAAAGACTCTGAATGCAAGGCAAGGGTTCCCCGACTTACTTAGATGGAATTACAGCATTTGGTTCTGCGAGGCTGCCTAACATTTAGGTATTTATCCCTTGTTAATAAGATGCATGAACGCGCGAATTGGTTTGTCAGCCAGATCAGCTCTTGCGTAATCATCTGTTTTTAAAGGGGTTTTAGGTCGTTAAATCGGCAGAACAGTCGTGTGCTTAATGTCCGATAAGACGATGGAGGAATTGACTTCCTGGATGCCCGGCAGCTGGGACAGCTTCTCGAAAAAGAACTGCTCATAGGCTTTGATATCCTCGGTCACGATTCTTAGCAAAAAATCCATGTTGCCGAGGACCACGTAACAGTCCAGCACTTCGGGATATTCGCGCACCGCGGCGGAGAAGTCGGCGAGGTTGCTGCGCCCGTGCGAGGTCAGTTTGACGTGGGCGAAGACCATCGTATTCAGCCCGACCTTCTCGCGATCGAGTTTTACCGGCTGTTCATGAATGACACCCGTTTCCCTGAGGCCCTGTATCCGGCGCCAGACTGCAGATTGCGACAGGCCGATTCTTTCACCAATTTCCGATGCATTGATGCCAGGTTCGGTCTGCAGAATCTCGAGAATTCGGCGGTCTGTTTGGTCAATTTGAATAGTCTGCATAACTTATAGCGTTATACAGGTATTTAACGCATTATTCATGCGTGAATCGAGCCGATGCCAAATCAAATAGCATGATCTTCGCCGTTTCTGCCGGATATTATATGTGCTGCCTGTTTCCCGTGGAGTTGCCAGATGAGCGTGTTTGATCACCCGGAATTCGATCAACATGAGAATGTTCATTTCGTGCACGACGCGGCCACCGGCCTGCAGGCGATCATCGCCATTCACTCCACCGCGCTGGGTCCGGCCGCCGGTGGCTGCAGACGCTGGCTATACGCCAATAGCGCTGCCGCGCTCACGGATGCATTGCGGCTGTCGCGTGGCATGACCTATAAGAACGCCGTCGCCGGCCTGCGCTTTGGTGGC
>Ga0102946_1000685_pt1 | contig 11794 bp, 9 predicted proteins | sample SalPon2A_A_D1_MG_FD_78209 | JGI IMG/M metagenome (GOLD analysis project Ga0102946, IMG submission 78209) | Soil microbial communities from South San Francisco under conditions of wetland restoration - Salt Pond MetaG R2A_A_D1_MG | ecosystem: Environmental > Terrestrial > Soil > Wetlands | place... | reverse complement strand
TGTTATGCAAATCCCGGTATTGTATCGCCACGGGTACGACCTGAAGGCGGATTTCAATTTTCGTCACAGCGCGGTTGTCCGTATCGTCAAGTTGATGCGGCCCGGGATTCTCGGTGTGGCTATCTATCAGATCAATGTCGTCGTCACACGGCTGATGGCGTCTTTCCTGGATCAAGGCAGTGTATCCTGGCTTTACTATGGCCAGAGGATGTTTGAGTTTCCACAGGGCGTTTTTGTAGTGTCGCTGGCCCAGGCGGTTTTACCGACTCTGAGTCGGCAGGCTTCTTCTGAGGATTTGGATGGCTTCCGCGAGTCGTTGCATTTCGCCCTCGTTCTGATCATGCTGGTTACCATTCCGGCAGCCGTGGGCCTGGTCCTTTGCAACCAGGCTGTCTACAGTCTGTTCTTTATGCGCGGAAGTTTTTCCGCGTTTGACGTCTCACAATCGGCTGTAGCCTTGGCCTGGTATGCTCCGGGACTCCTTTTCGTAGGGATCAGTCGTGTTGCTGTGCCGTGTTTTTATGCCATGAAAGATACCCGTACACCCGTGATAATCTCTTTCTGGACACTACTGGTCAATGTTGTCTCCGGTTTACTGTTGATGCAGCTTATGGGACATGCCGGACTTGCCCTGGCTCTGACGATTGCCTCGATCTTCAATGCCCTCGTTCTTATTGTGCTGCTTGCAAGGAAACTTGGTAAACTGGATGTTGCAGGAATTTTCAATACCACATTGAGAACTATTCCAGGCCTGTGTTTTATGTCTATTGTCGTGCTATTGATCCTCGGGCAAACAGACTGGTTAACCGCCGGGCCGTTCTTGATGCGCTTTATGCTCCTTTTTACAGCGGTTTTACTCGGATTTCTGGCTTATGTCACAGGACTCTGGGTATTCGGTGTCAGGGAGATCAAACAGGTCTGGTCGATGATTGCCGGACGTTTGCCGTTTTCCCGTAAAGGTTGAACCATGTCAGCGAAGCAATGGGATATGTTGTCATTTGAGTTAGGCACAGTTGCTCTTGTTGTCAGTGGAGAGCATTTAAACAGAATCTATTTCACACGCTCGCCTGAAGAGGCCCTGTTGAAGGTGAGCAACCATTGTCCGGATGCGAAGCAGGGTTCACACCCATTGTTCGATAAGGTCTTCGCCCAATTGGAAGAATATTTCCGGGGTGGCAGAAGGACGTTTGACGTCAAACTCGACGATGCCGATTTGTCTCTATTCACCCGCAAAGTTCACAAGGCATTGCGGGATGTCCCTTATGGTTCGGTAATTTCATATCGCGACCTGGCCCGTTCGGCAGGCTCGGCAGGCGCAGCACGTGCTGTTGGACGGGTCATGTCCACAAATCCTTTTCCGCTGATTATCCCTTGTCATCGTGTCGTTAATGCAGACGGCAGTCTGGGTCAGTATTCCGGCGGCTTTGGCAAGGAGACAAAAGCCAAACTGATTGATTTTGAGAAAGGTTTCGAACCATAATCGCAGTGAACCCCGGACTTCAATCGCAGCCGTCATTCAATTATCAGGTGTTTATGCAGATCGTAAGCCGTACGACATTGCTCCTTTTGTTGGCTGTATGTCTCATTTTACTGAATGGATGTAGCGAGAGCGACTACCTGCTCCAGAGTTTCAAGGGGCACATGGGGCTGATGTCTCGTGCACAGCCAATAGACGAAATCCTGGCCAACAAAGATGAATCAGATATTATCCTCAACCAGCTGGAAACGGTTATCAGGCTGAGGAGGTTTGCCGTTGATTCTCTGCATTTGCCGGACAATGGCAGCTACCATGAGTATGCAGACCTGGAACGGCCCTACGCTGTGTGGAACTTGACTGCTGCCCCCGAGTTTTCTCTTGAGCTTAAACAATGGTGTTTTCCCGTCGTCGGTTGTGTCACATATCGTGGCTATTTTGATGAGAACTCTGCACGTAGCATGGCCGAAGGCCTCTCTGCGATGGGGTTTGACGTCGATGTTTACGGGGTAGAAGCCTATTCGACTCTCAACTGGTTTGATGACCCTGTCCTGAATACATTCCTGCAAAATGATGAATTACACCTGGCTGCATTGCTGTTTCATGAGATGGCGCACCAGGTTGTTTTTGTGCCGGATGCTACGACATTCAACGAGTCTTTTGCCAAAACAGTAGAAATAGAAGGGTTGCGCCGCTGGTTTATCAGTCAGGAATCGCACGAGCTATGGCAGGAATGCTTGCAGCGTGAGAAACTGTCTGAAGATTTCCAGGAATATCTGAGTGACATACGTGCGGAGTTGCAAAATGTGTATGCTTCAGATTTGAAGATTGAAGAAAAACGGTTGTGGAAAAAACAGATTCTTGACCGTGGTTATCAGCGCTATGCCCGTCTCAAAGAAGGGTGGGGAGGTTACTCAGGTTACGACCTCTGGATGGAAAAGGGCCTGAACAACGCACGTCTGTCTTCATCTGCGGCCTACCACGACCTGGTATCGGCGTTTCAAATTCTTATGCGGAGTGTCGATTATGATCTGCCTGCCTTTTATGCTGAAGTGAGAAAACTAGGTTCGCTTCCGAAAGAAGCACGCCAGGCAAAGCTGAAATCCCTGTCTCCCAGGCTTAACGCCTATCTGCATTAATCATATCCATCTGCACAAATGCAGGCAGTCGTTGAACAGACAGGATTCCTCTGATTTATAAGAGGAGCTGCCACAGTTTCTTTTACGGAAGGTATCTGAACTTGTGAATTGGAGGAGACCTATGCTCGGAGCAATTGCCGGAGATGTGATCGGTTCACGCTTTGAACATAACGGGATTAAAAACAAGGACTTCGAGCTGTTTAATTCGCATAGTTTTTTTACCGATGACACGGTCCACACAGTTGCCCTCGCAGACAGCATTTTAAATAATGTCCCCTATCAGGAGAAGCTGAAGGAATATTTCCATTACTATCCAAGCGTTGGTTATGGACGACGTTTCCTGAGTTGGGCGCAGTCGACAACTGCTGTCCCCTATGGTAGTTATGGAAACGGTTCCGCAATGCGTGTCAGCTCGGTTGCATGGCTTTATGATACCCTTGACGATGTCCTCTCAGAGGCACTGAAAAGTGCCATGGTGACACATAATCACCCGGAAGGGATTCGCGGCGCACAGGCCGTCGCCGCGGCTGTTTTCATGGCTCGAAATGGCGCCAGCAAGATCACAATCCGCAATTACGTAGAGGATTCATTCAGCTATGACTTGTCTGCAACGATTGACGAAATACGACCGGGTTATAACTTTGATGTGTCTTGTCAGGGTTCGGTTCCACAGGCGATCATGGCTTTTCTTGAAGCAGTGGACTTTGAAGATGCTGTCCGTAATGCGGTTTCTCTGGGGGGGGATAGCGACACTCTGGCCTGTATCGCCGGAGGGATCGCAGAAGCTTATTTTGGTGGTGTGCCGGAAAGAATTGCTGAAGAATGTTTGATGAGGATTGATGAACGACTAAAACGAGTCGTTGAATTGTTTTTGTCTGGTCTCAACAATCGTTCTTGAGTTCAAGTTAAGTAGGCGCGACTTGATCTGTTTTTAACTGCTTTGCTATGCGCGCGTCACCGAGTATAATCTTTAATGAAATTCATCGCTGATATTTATCCGGGCATCCGGGTAGATTACAATTCTGTGTTCGGTTTTTGAATGGAGATTATGGAGGGTCGTTTAAAAAATGAGCGTGTTTCATTATTCGCTTTACTTGTCCTGATCGCTTTTGAGGCTGGATGTTTTTATTACTATGGACTCTCCCGGCACTATAACTATTTATCATCGATAAATGATCTTGGACATTTTGATCAGGCTATCTGGGGTTTTTTGGTCGGCCAGCCTTTTCTGAACACAGATATTTTCAATATACCGATCAACCGAATGGGGCTCCATTTCGACCCAGTTTTAGCCTTATTTGTCCCTTTATATTATATTGCGCCGACAGTGAAATGGCTGATACTTGCCCAGTCGCTGGCCCTGCCATTGGCAGGATTGCCAATCTATTTTTTCGCTCTGAGGATTACACAATTCAGCTCTGTCGCATTCCTATGGGCCTGTGTCTATTTGTGCTCTCCATTTCTTTTGAGCGCTGCTTCATGGGATTTCCACCCAGTGGCTCTGGCTGTTCCTTTTATTGCTCTGGCATATCTGGCGCTTGTAAACAGAAAATATGTACTGCTATTGATATCCTGCCTGTTTGTGCTCTTGTGTAAGGAGCATTTTGGACTCCTTGTCATTGGTTTTGGCTTCCTTTGGTTTTACAGACATCGTGAAAGCAAAAGATCGGCGATTCTTATTCTTCTGGGGGCGTTTCATTTCTGGTTCGTCTTGAAATTTTTAATGCCGGCTTTTTCGCCCTCAGGAAAACATCTGATGATCTCGGAAGGGTTAGGACAGTTAAGTCGTTACAGTTGGTTAGGCAGTTCGTTTGAGGAAATTATAAAATCATTGATCAGCAATCCTGTTGCGACAGCCTCACATGTTCTTATAAATATGAATGGCTGGTATTATCTCGTGTTACTAGTATTGCCATTGTTTTTTCTCCCGATCCTTGGCTCGGCGTTCCTGTTGCCGGGACTGGCAGATATATTTGCCAACCTTTTGTCCATGAACCCGATGCCAAGAAGTATCACTTCATATCATAGTGTTAGCCTGGTTCCTGTGGTGGTTGCCTCGGCAATTTACGGGAGCCAACGGACAAGGTGTTTTTTCATAAGAGGAATGACACGAAAAGCGGTCTGGGCGGCTCTTGTAATCACCCTTTTGTTCAGTTGGAAATCCTTCCCCTTTTTTCATCTTCCCGGGGGGGATGGTTTCTGGGCACCTAAACGAGTTGTCGGCTTTCATGATGAAAACTATGCAAGGGTGCAAGCCTTGATTCCACAGCATATGTCCTTATCCGTGCAGGCCAACGTCGGCGCGCATTTTACGCACCGAGAACAGGTTTTTAAGTATCCTGATAAAGTTAACCAGGTTGATGTTGTCCTTCTCCGCCTGGACAGCCCTACGACGTTGTCAAGTCGACATGACCCCCATGCTGTGGCATCTTTGGGTCATCATCTGCAAATGGACCCACAGGAATATCTGAACTCAATCAACAGACTGCTCATTGACGATTTCTACCCGAAAAAAATCTGGCTTGATCCGTGGCTGATATTGATGAAAGGGCCCGAAACGTCTATTGAATCAGATGTGATAAAGCAGAAGCTGAGTAAACTGAAAAATGAATGGCAGTAACTTTTGGCCTGTATCTGTAATTATGGAGCTGTTTAATGATGGTTAGCTGTGAAAGAGTCGAAGCGAAATTGTCTTTCATCATTCCGCTGTTCAATGAGAAAGAAAGTATTGCTGAACTCTATCAAGGTATTGTAAATGCCATGCAGAAGTTGAAAAGTGGCTATGAAATCATTTTTGTCGATGATGGCAGTACGGATGGTTCTTTCAATATCATAAAGAGTCTTCGTCAAAAAGATACGTTTGTAAAAGGCCTCAGGCTAAGACGTAACTTTGGTAAATCTGTCGCACTGAATAAAGGCTTTCGCCTCGCAGAAGGAGACATACTGTTTACCATGGATGCGGATCTGCAGGATGATCCTGGTGAAATACCAAGGTTTATCAATAAGATAAGTGAAGGCTTTGATCTTGTGTCAGGTTGGAAACAGTCACGCAAAGATCCTTTCCTGAGTAAAAATTTACCGTCAAAGTTGTTTAATTTCATGGTTCGATGGGGGTCGGGTGTCAAACTTCATGATTTCAATTGCGGATTTAAAGCCTATAAACGGCATGCCATTGAAAAGCTTTACTTGTATGGTGAGATGCATCGGTTCATTCCAGCTCTGCTTCACGCCCAGGGGTATAAAGTGGCTGAGATCCCTATTCGGCACCATGTTCGACAATATGGCAAATCTAAGTTTGGTCTGAACAGGTTTTCGCATGGGACCTTCGACTTTTTGACGGTCTTGTTTCTGACCAGGTTTTTAAAGAGGCCGATGCATTTTTTCGGCGGGATAGGCACCCTGGTGTCTTTCTCCGGGCTCCTGATCTGTTTATATTTAACTTGTTTATGGTTCTCTGGTGAAATGATTGGTCATCGCCCCCTGTTAACGCTTGGTGTTTTGTTGATTCTTATCGGAATGCAAATGGTGACCACCGGGTTTGTCGCAGAAATGATGAATTATAGTAATCGAAGCCATGATCTTGATGATATTGTGGACGAGTGGCTTGGATAGCTAAATAACCACGGATTCAAAAAGTATTCAAGGAGTGCGGATGTCTTTACCTGGGTGGTTGTTATCAAAAAATATCACCGTATGGTGCAATAAGGCACTGGAATTATTGATTCCACCGGTCATATCAGATCGTAAGGTTGTTGCATGTTTTTTGAATTATCTTCAGGGAAGAGGTTTCCGTTATTACGATGTCATAAAATCACCTGTCGACTTCCCAAGGTGTAATCGTGATTCTGATTGTACTGCTGCGCAATGGACTGCGGCCTTAGACCTGATTTTAGGAAAAAGGGTTTTGGACATCGGTTGCGGACGAGGCAAATTTCTTGAAAAATTGTCTCGCCGGGGTTTTCAATGTGTCGGAATTGACCCGAATCAGGATGAGCGGATGGAACACAATCTACAAATACTAAAAGGCCGCGTAGAAGAGTTCGGTTTTCAGAGCGGCAGCTTCGATACGGTGTTATCGTTCAAAACATTGGAACATATTCCTGACGCAAAGGCAGTTCTGGCAGACTGGAAAAAAATAGCCCATTATCGTGTTATTTTAATCCTGCCATGCCAACGGTACCGAAGGTACGTTTATGATGGTCATATAAACTTTTATCCAGACGAATTCCAGTTGAGGCTGCAGTTGGGGCTAAGTGATGATGCCGTCGTGAAAAAAATCGATGGTGAGTGGTTGGTCCATGAAGATGTCTCCACATTTGATGTCCAAGCAATTTCAATATTCCCTTATATCTATTGTCGTTACAGCAACAGATTACCTGGTCTTCTTTTCCCTGTATCAGTTCTCCGGGGTGTTCTTCGCCCACGTCGTTTCCTACACGGTTGCGATCATCCTGAGTTTCTCTTTGCATAAAAAATACGTTTTTCAACTTGCCAGAAAAACATCGACGGCATTTTCTTTCGTTCTACTGTTTTCAATTCTTGGAATAGGTCTGGGATATGCTTTTCTGCAACTTTATAATTATTTGTTAGATAATATTGTCGCGGCCAAAGTATTAATGACCATATCAATCTTCTTGTATAATTACTTCTCGAAAACATTTGCTTTTGGAGAGCGATCAAGTCAGCGCGAAGACGTGGAAGCACTTTGACCAGGATCAGGTTTGGTTGCCCCAGGACATATTCTCTTTGAATTATTTTATGGTGTTCAACTTGACGGGGAAGCCGGGGAGTCGAGAGGTGTAATTCTCTGTAATACCGTGGCCTGATTATCCTGGTAAGCAGAATGCCACTCGCCACTAACCAACAGGTAGCGAACAAGGGGGGCTTGCGTAGGAAAAAGAATCCAGTTAACGTCATATTCGTCAAGTATGTCTTCGCATCCCGCTTTTAGACCGACTATCTTGTGATAGTCCTGATTCACCTTGTCAGCGTTTCTGTGTAATAAGCCATCAATAAAAACCGGCACAGTTCCGTGACTTTGATAAACTAGATAAGCTCCCCAATTGTACTCATTGAAAATCTGTCCCGGCGGACGCTGCTCCATGATGTATGACCAGGCCTGCTGTGGGAAATGTCTTGAAACAGGGAAAAAGCTCTGTAACAGTTGCTCCTCTCCCCGGAGAGATACGCGCGCTGAAATCAACAACAGCAAGGTTAAGCACAGTGTAAAAAGAAGCCCACTCCACGCTGATAATCGCAAATCACCCGCTCCTCGCTTAAGCCGCTCTGTAAACTTGGAAAGTCTGTTTTGAAGAGGTTCCAGGATGTCCCGCCATATCGGCAGGAGGACTATAGCGACGACAAAGACATGGCTCCGGCAACTGAGCGCAGCCTCCAAACTGAACAGCAGGAGTAACAGATGCGTCCAGCGGAGGCTGGTTTTTCGTAAGAGTAGTCCAAATAGCAGTATTGCAAGGTAAAGCCGGAAAACCAAAAACGTGCTCAAATTCGGAGATTTCCATGCGGGGTCGTTGAGAGCCAGGCTGGCCAGACTGCTGTCAAAAGATATTTGCAGGATTCCATATCCGTATGGATTGCCCCCAATGACTGCTAGGCTCAGAAAAAGAATTACAAGTTCCCGTTTTTGATTCCATATCGTATCAAACCGGTGAGTTGTGTCCCATTTCTCAAGGATACGGCCGATGATAAATATCAACTGCAGGGCGATGCCCAGGGCGAAACCGTCATGAAGATTCACCCAGCAGAGCATAATAAGCGGCAAAGTCCAGAGATAACGTCTGTTGGTACACAGGACCAAAAAGGTCAGACTGCCCAGGAGCCACGAGAAGACATATGGCTGAGCAACCAGCATGGGGTAAAGTAGCAGCAGTGTGCCTGTCATCATCGGAATGGCAATCCATGGGCCGATATCCAGGGTCTCCAGAACACGGAACAACACCATGAACAGCAAGCCAATCAATAGTGAATAAAGTATTGCAACACCGGCAAGGCCGCAATGGCGATAAGCCAACCCCATCAACACATCAGCTCCCCATCCCTGGATCGTAACCGTGCTTTCCGTCAACGTATGTGACAGTAAACTCGTATTCGGGAAATCAAGGTGCTCAATGATCCACTGTCCTATAAACAGGTGAGTGTAGGTGTTGCCGTCAACCAACAGCTTCGACCCCTGGGTAAACAGAAAGATAAGCATCAGGCAGAGGCCGAACATGCCGGAAGGCATCGGAACCCACGATTTACGTTTAAGCGCTATGGTCAATGAATCAATCATCCGTCTTTTGCCCTTTGTTGAGAACAAGGATCGCCGTTGTCTCGTCAGTGAACACTGTCCTCCAACTCGGTCGGTTGCCGAGGAAACGTACCAGGGGATGGTCCTTCGGAAACAGAACCCAGTCAATGTCGTATTGTTCAAGGACGGCATCTGTTCCCTCGCGGAGCATGCTGACAGTCACATAATCATTGAAAATCGTTTCGCCATACATGTCCGCTCGCCCATCGATAAAGATTGGCGGGGGCGGGTCAAGAGCATAAATCAGGTAATCACCCCAGGAGTATTCATTGAAGAGTTTTTTGCCTGGTGTTTCCTCGGCGATGAAGTTGATTGCTTTTTGTGAGAAGTTGTCCGGTAGAGGGAAGCGGTCCTCAGCAAAATTCTGCCAGGAAGGCGGAGCGATTATGCACGCACCGACAAGAAACAGGTAAACAAGAAAAGTCAGAAGGGGGCCAGTCCAGCAGGAAAGCCTGAGCTGTTCTCCGGACGAATCAGCCTTTTTCATTATAGAGAAAGGTAGCGGGACTCGCACCCTGTGCAATGTTTGTGCAAGCCAGGGAACGACAAACATGGCAGCGATGCTGATATGCCGAACATGTATCATTGCCTGCCACATGAGAGCGGGAACTAACAATCTCCATGTCCAATCCGTTCTGCCGGCATGATATGCGGCCATGATAAAGATCCAGATGAACCAGGCACGGACATACCACATCGACTGGAAGTCAGCAGGTTTCCACTCACCGATAGTTTGGGAGAATATATCTGCGCTGACCGCCTCATTGAACGAAAAGGGATAATAACCGAACGGATTAAAACCCATAGCGACGATACTTGTTGTCATTACAATCAGTATGCGTCGTTCATTCTGCAGCCATGCGAGCCAGGAATGACCTTGCATACCGGGCCAATTGTTGAGGAGTTTTCCGGCGATGAAACCTCCCTGCAGCAGCAGACCGAGCAGAACCCCGCCATGCAGATTGCTCCAGAGTGCAATCAATAATGGTAAAATCCAGAGCTTTTTGTCGTTACAGATCAGCAGGTGTAAAGTCACTGCGCCAAGAAACCAGGTAAAAATATGCGGTCTGGCTAAAAGGTGGGTAAGCGCCATCGGCGCAACAGCTAAAGAGACAGCGGTAAAAGAAGACCAGGCGCCTGATTCTTTTTGCGCTGTGAAGTAAAGGTAATTGAATGTCAAAGAGACCAGGAGAAAAAAACTGATTGTTACGACCGGAAGCCCGCCGAGGTTGTAGAATGCGGCCATAACGACTTCGGATAACCATTCGTGCGCCAGCCATTCTTTTCCGGCCGCTGTATGAGAGTACCCGTCGGTGGAAACCAGTTTACCGGTTTCGATGATCGTCTGGCCAATCTTTATATGCCAGAGCGTATCTCCGTCTACAAGTGCTTTCGGCCCTGCAAAGCGGACGAGAAACAAGAAAGTTATCAAGCCATACAGTCCGGCTGGATCAGGGAGGAATGCTGGGCGAAATTTCATCACAGATAGGAAGGGGTTGGTTAATTTGCGATTTGCGTTTTGCGCAGGTAATTCAAACGGTCCAGGTTTTCTTGTGCCCTGGTGTAAAATTTCGGGTTGATCTTCAAGGCAGCGATTAAAGATTTTTCAGCTTCATCCAATCGCCCCTGGGTAAGAAGAAGGTAGCCAATGTTGTTATATGCGGCGGCTTCGCCAACCGTTGCCTTGAAAATTTCCAGGGCACTATTTGTGTCCCCATACAATGCCAATGCCGTTGCCAGATTGTTCTTGACGCGCTTGTCTTGTCTGTTTATTGCCAGCGCTTGCTGAAATTCGATAATAGCCTGGGCATACTGTTTTTTCAGCAGATAATTCATGCCAAGATTATTGTAGCTTGAGGCCTGGTCTGGTGCTCTTTCAACAATTTCCTGGTAGAGCGGTTCGGCCAGTGTTTCCTTGCCCATCGTGACATATATGATGGCCAGTTCAGAGAGGACACGAACATCATCCGGTGAAACCAGCATTGCCTGATTGATGGCCTTGATAGCGTCATTCAAACGATCATTGAGGCGCATGGTCTGGGCCAGGCCGATATGCGCCTGCAGTAGATCTGGTTGGAGTTTGAGCGCTTTTTGGTAGTTTTCCTGGGCCCCTTCAAAGTTGCCTTGCTGTTGATTGGTCCGGGCCAGTCCGAAATAGGCGAGCGGAAGGTTGGGTTGCTTTTGCAGGGCCGAGACAAAGTGCATATTAGCCAGCGTAAAGTCTTTCCTGACAAGGTAGACAAACCCAGAACGCACAAGTTCTTCGGGTGTTTTGTTGGCGATTTGACTGGTTTTTTCGTCAGAGCCGGCAATACTGTTGAGGCTGACCTGGTCAATCGTGGCGGGACTGACTTTGCGAACTGACGTAGTGCAGCCTGTCACGTTGAGCAGCAACAGCAACAGGGCAAGGGAATAGACTGGACAATACGACAGAAATTTCATGGGACCGCTCCAGGTGGTCGATGCAACGATTAGCCACCCAAAGCGGGAAACAGAACCTTGACGATTTTGATCGCTCCCGGGCCAATGAGGACTACGAAGATAGCAGGAAAAATAAACAAGACCAACGGAAAAATCAACTTGACGGTTGCTTTTGCTGCTGTTTCTTCGGCTAGTTGACGACGTTTTACACGCATGGCATCGGCATGAACGCGAAGGGCACTGGCCAGGCTCGTGCCGAAACGGCTGGTTTGACCGAGAACTGTCATAAGGTTACCGATTTCCGGGACTCCGGTTCGTATGGTCATGTTCCGGAAGGCATCTTCCCGTGATACGCCAGCACGGACTTCGAGATTGGTTAGGATAAATTCATCACTGAGCTCCTTGCATACGGGCCTAATCTCTTCACCAACCCTCTTGAATGCCATATCC
>Ga0102946_1000684_pt1 | contig 11796 bp, 12 predicted proteins | sample SalPon2A_A_D1_MG_FD_78209 | JGI IMG/M metagenome (GOLD analysis project Ga0102946, IMG submission 78209) | Soil microbial communities from South San Francisco under conditions of wetland restoration - Salt Pond MetaG R2A_A_D1_MG | ecosystem: Environmental > Terrestrial > Soil > Wetlands | place... | reverse complement strand
TGTTTTTTTGGTACATGGAAGTACCAACGGCCTTTGGCCGCGAGGATTTGAAAACCACGTTTTTCAAATACGAGATGCAAGTGGACCAGGGATGGTCCATCTTGCGAACTGTTTTTTTGGTACATGGAAGTACCAACGCAGAGCGCTTGCACACAAAAACCACGCTTTTTGTGTGCAAGATGTGAGTCGGGCAGGACGCCCGATCTCACTCAGATACTAACTCGCTCTTTTCTTGAGCTGGTGCTCGAGTTCTTTCAGTGTTCGCGAGAGATTTCGTGAGACATCTGCTCTTCCGTAGTAGCCTTCGCTCAGGCTGTCCTGGAGGGAGCGATCCTTGTCTTCGAGAATTTCCCGATTGACTGTGATTCCGAATTTACCCAGCATCTTCTGCAGTTCATCCGCGCGGTTCAGAAGATCAAGGCGCGTGGTTCTGTAAGCATGGTCACACAGTGCATTTCGGCTTGAGAAACTGAAAGCATTGGTGAAGAAAATCTGTTCATCTCCCTGGTTAGGCTCAAGCAGCATCAAATCTGAGCCAGGATGTGACTTCCGGTACTTTTTAAATCCGACTTGCATTCGGGATTGAATCAGTGCGCGAAATGTCTGGGATAAAATCATGGGCAAACCGCCTTGCACCAGCTTGCTGACCGGCAACGGTCCTGGCCGCGGGTCCCCGTCTTCGTCGGAACTGAATGGCACCAATGGATTAATACCGATCAGCAGGTCGACGCCTTCATCCAGTGCAGCCGATGCATGGAGGGTACGGCGAAGAGCGCCGTCCACGTAATAAGTGCCATTGATAGGTACCGGCGTATACAGTGCTGGCAAGGCAGCACTGGCCTGAACTGCTTTGGATATGGGCACATCGGAGTGTTCCTTGTCACCAAACCTGACCGCGGTGCCGGTGTCGAGGTTGACGGCAACAAGGTAAAGCGTGCAGTCAAGCTCCGAAAAGTTGTTGGTGCGCCCGCCGGACTCATACATTTTGCGCAGGTAGAGTTCTATTGATTCGCTGTCAAAAATGCCACTGGGCAGGCTACTGCCGATTGAGTCAAAGACAGCAGAAAGGCTCGAGTGATAAGGATCCTTGATGATGCGCAAAAGGTTCTTTTTCAGTACCGATGGTATGCGTTTGGCGGTATCCAGGTACTGCTGAAAGTCGGGTCTGAAGAAATCGTCTGAATTGAGACTGAATTCAGCCGCCGGGTGGTCGACCACTGTCCTGCAGATTTCCGCGGAAGAAATGTCGTTGGCCAGGCTCGATACGATGAAGCTTCCCGCGCTGATCCCGATATAGATATCGAGTTCATGCAGCCTCGCGCCGTCAAGGGCCTCATCAATGGCCTGCAGGGCACCCAGTTCGTAGATTGCACCAACCGGCCCACCGCCGGCGATTGCCAACCCGATTTTTGGCCCTTTTCCGCGTTTTCCGGATCCTTGCTTCCGGGGAGTTTCGGCATTGTAAAGTGAGAGCATTTTTTGGAGGGTCCTTGAATACGGTGACCGTGGGCAGCAGCCAGTCATTGTAACGACGCACCATATTCAGTACCAGCACCTGGATCATGACGCACAAGCCGACCGGCGTCAGGTTAAACTACGTGATTCACCAAACCCTGGAGCAACAAAATGCTGGAAGTGAATGATCAGGCGCCGGATTTCGCGCTGGAAGATGAATCGGGAAACACATTTACCCTGGCAGATCACCGCGGTGAGATGGTGTTGCTTGTGTTTTACCCAGGTGACGATACTCCGGTTTGTACACGACAAATGTGTGATTACCGGGATGGAATCGAATCTTTCAATGGACTTGATGTCCGTGTGATTGGAATCAGCAAGGACAGCGCAGAATCTCACCGGGCTTTCAAGGAAAAGCACCGTTTACCATTTACTCTCCTGAGTGACCCGAATCTTGAGGTCGCCGGGCTTTATGACAGCAAGGGAATGCTCGGAATGAAAAGGTCACTGTTCCTGATAGATGGTGAGGGCATAATTCGTTACATGCACATTGAAACCCTGGCGGTATTCAGGCGTGCCCGTGAAGAGGTGATTGCCGCGATCGAGGAGCTCAAAGCAGCCTGAAATTATTCGTCATCGATGTCGCAATCGAAATGATTACGAAGGTAATCACAGATTTCTTCTTCAATCCTGGTTTTCAAAAACATCAGCAATAACCCAAGCCTGGCCTGAACGTGAATATTTTCCTTACCGACCTCGATTCTCCCATCCACTCCGGGTCTTTCGAAATGAATAAAGTCGCCATCCCAGCCGTAATCAATATCAAATTTGGCAGCAAGGTCGCCTGCAAGATCATCAGCGGCAGACTGGGCAGATTTAAGATCCATGTTGTGGCGCGCAGAAATATCAATATTTGACATGGGCAAGAGTCTAGCAACAGGCATCAGCAGCCGGGGCACCGATTTTAGACCTATGGGTGTCAATTTCCCAATCCGTCCGTGCAACAAGGACGTGAGCGTATCCCGATGACTGCCTGGTATCGATCAACCACCGCCAAAGCCCTGCTGGTAACCATTGTGGTGATTGTTGTGATTGTTTTCGGTCTGAGGTACTGGCTGACCTCTGAATTCGGCCGGGGTGTTCTGGAGACGCGACTTTCCTCGGCCCTGAACAGACCAATTCGCCTGGCAGGAGATTTCAGCTATCAAATTTTGCCGCTTCCAGGCGCCAACGGCACCAGGCTTGAGGTTTATTCTCCTGACGGGCGCTGGCTTGTTCTGGACGCCGGTCGCTACCTGGCCCGGTTGTCCCTTGGACAACTGTTAAAAGGGCAGATCGAGGTTGTTGCCCTGAGTGTCGAAGACGCCTCTGTCGATCTTGTCAGGCTGCTGGAAAAGTCTGGCCCAGGGGAGGGTGAAGGCGAACCGCTGATTAATTTCCCTGCCATTCAAAGTTTTGATCTCTCCGATGTTCGCTTATTCTTTGACGGCCTGAATTCTGAAACCCATCTCCTGGTCAGGGAAATGCAGGTTACGGGTCTGTCGCCCGGAAGCGAGGCTGCTTTCAAAGGTGAACTGGCACTCATTTCCGCGCAAAGTGAGCTCGTACAATTGAGGTTGAGCGGTGCTCTTACGCTTGAACAGGATGGCCACATCAGTGTGGCGCTTTCAGGGTTGAATGTCGATACTCCGGATTGGACTTTATACAGGGCCGAGGGGCGTGTTGAAGTTGTAATGGCGGAGACCCGGCTTGTCTTCGGGCTACAATCGAACGAGGTTAGTCAGCCTGTAGCGATATCTGCCAATATAAACTGGAGTCCGCCGTTTCCGCAGGATCGACCCGGGTACGAAATCTCAAAGCTTTCCCTCGGTCTTGGTGAAGAAGTGATAGAAGGTACTGGCTGTGTGCTGCAAGAGGCCCGGATTGAGCTTCATCTCCAACTTGAATCATCAATCCTGTCTCTGGATAAAATCAGCGCTCTGGCAGAAAACCTGCAATCAGGATTAACAGGCCAGACAGCAGACAGGTCTGATGTCGTTTCGGAACCTGACGCAAGTGAAAGTGACGACCTGGAATTGCCTTTTGACCTGGCGGTGACTCTGGATGTCGAGCAGGCTATCTATGGAGATACGATTGCTGAAGGAATAGCCATCAGCGTGGGTTCAACGCCTGATTGTCCCGAGGCTCTGTAGCAGCCCGGAGAAGCAACCCTTACAATGCCTTCGCGCAGGCAAGAGGAGAGCAAGTGAAGGATAAGGCCGATAAAGGTCGCCTTGGTGATGTGCGTCGAGAAATTGATGCGCTTGACGAGGCGATTCAGAATCTGATCAGTGACCGGGCTCGCCTGGCATTCGATGTGGGAGAAAGCAAAGGCCGCCTGGCAAATGCCGTGGACTATTATCGTCCCGAACGTGAGGCCGAGGTGTTGCGTGGTGTGAAGGCACGTAACCAGGGTCCTCTGAGTGACACCGAGATGCTTCGCCTTTTTCGCGAGATCATGTCAGCCTGCCTGGCCCAGCAGGAACCATTGAAGATTGCTTTCCTGGGGCCGGAAGGCACATTTACCCAGCAAGCCGTGGTCACGCATTTTGGCCATTCATCCTATGCCCTGAGTCATCCAAGTATTGATGCGGTTTTTTCCCAGGTTCAGTCAGCGGAGGCTGATTTCGGCGTGGTCCCGATTGAGAACTCGTCGCAGGGGATTGTCAGTCATACACTCGATATGTTCCTCACATCTGATCTGAGGATTTGCGGTGAAATCGAGTTGCGTATTCATCACAATCTTCTGACGCAAGCCGGCAGCCTGGATCAGATTGAACGCATCTATTCACACCAACAATCACTTTCGCAATGCAAAACCTGGATCAGGTCACATCTGCCGGATGCAGAATTGCTGGCAGTCAGCAGCAATGCGGAAGCTGCCCGGCGGGTTCGACACGCGCCGGATGCAGCGGCGATTGCAGGCCGCCCGGCGGCCGAGATTTATGGCTTGCCTGTGCTGTTCGCCAATATCGAGGACCATCCGGACAACACCACGCGCTTCCTGGTGATCGGCCGCCAGCTATTTTCATCTTCGGGTGATGACAAGACCACTTTGCTGCTTGCCGGGCAGGAAGGGCCAGGGTTGCTCCACCATTTGCTGGAGCCGTTTGGTCGACACCATGTCAACCTCACCCGAATCGAGTCACGACCCTCGAAACTGGGAAAATGGGAGTATGTCTTCTTTGTTGATATTGAAGGGCATGTCGAAGACAAGAATGTTTCTCTGGCCATGCAGGACCTGGCCAGGGTCAGCAAACTCACCAAGGTTCTTGGTTCCTATCCACGTGCAGTAACCGCCGGGGAAAATTCCGGTGAGTCGGAAAACCCAGACAATGACCGTTGATCATCCCGACGTGATCCTGGCTCAAAGCGCCAGGGTACCGGTTAATGGTGAAATCGTCCCGCCTGGAGATAAGTCCATATCGCATCGCGCGCTGATCCTTGCCACCCTGGCCGAGGGGGACTCAAGGATCACAGGTCTGCTGAGCGCGCGGGATGTTGATGCGACTGCCCAGGCCTGCCGACAACTGGGCGCAACCATTGAGCAAAACGGCAGGGAATGTCTTGTGACCGGACTCGGTCTGGATGGGCTGTCTGGCTCAGATGAGCCTCTCGACATGGGTAACTCAGGAACGGCGATGCGATTGTTGGCTGGTGTACTTGCTGCGCAGTCGTTTGATTCCACGCTGACTGGCGATGAATCATTGCAGAAGCGTCCCATGAGTCGAATCGCTGTTCCTCTTCGTGAAATGGGCGCAAAGATTGTGACCATGGATAACGGATGTGCCCCAATCACCATCAGGGGAGGGCGAAAGTTGCGGGGGATTTCGTACAAATCGCCCGTGGCCAGCGCCCAGGTTAAATCCTGTGTATTGCTGGCAGGTCTGTATGCATCCGGCAGCACCTCTGTGATCGAGCCTTCCGTCAGCAGGGATCACACCGAGAGAATGTTGCGCGCTTTTGGGGCCAACGAAATCAGTGAGGCATCGGTCAGCGGGGGCGCCCGTTTGTCCGCTGTCGATCTTGAAGTTCCGGCCGACATATCATCCGCTGCCTTCTACATGGCCGCTGCGTGCCTGGTGCCTGATTCGCAACTCTTGATCAGCAACACCGGTCTCAATCCGACCCGTGCCGGATTGGTCAGCGCACTTCAGAAAATGGGATGTGACATCAGGATCACTGGCAAGCGCACTTATGGAGAAGAGCCGGTTGGCGACATCGAGGTGCACTGGAATGAATCCATCCATGCGATTGAACTTGGTGCCAGGGACGTGCCGGCCATCATTGACGAATTGCCAATTCTAATGGTGGTTGCATCAATGGCAAAAGGTGTGACCCGGATTCGCGGGGCCCAGGAGCTGCGGTTCAAGGAAAGTGATCGGATCGCGGTAATGGCCAGTGGGCTGGCGGCCTGTGGAATCAGGGTTCAGGAGCATGCGGACGGGATTGATATCGAGGGTCAGCCTGGTCAAAAGGGCAAGGGTGTCAACAGCACACCCGACAATCACAGTGAGCCAGTCATCGTAGATGGTGCCGGTGATCACCGCTGCGCGATGAGCTTTTGTGTTCTCGCACAGGCCCTGGGTAGACCTGTCCAGGTTCATGGTTCGGCCCACATTGATACTTCATTTCCATCATTTATTGAAGATTTTTCCTCGCTGGGTGCAACGCTCCGGCGACAATCGGAGACTGTAAATGTCTGAAAAGCATTCTGCGGATCTGCCGCCTGTCATTGCCATTGACGGCCCGGGTGGGGCCGGCAAGGGCACCATGTCCCTGCGACTGGCCAGGGAGCTGGGCTGGAATTTCCTGGACAGCGGCGCCTTGTACCGCCTGGTAGCCCTTGCAGCCATGAAGCGCGGCATTGAGCCTGATAATGAACCTGCACTGGCTGAACTGGTATCTGTACTCAGGTTTGTGGTTGAGATGGATGAGGGCGGGGTCCGGTATACGCTGGATGAAGAAGATGTCACCGAGCAACTGCGTTCTGAAGCGGTCAGCGGCTTCTCTTCAAACGTGGCCGCGTTGGAGACCGTCCGGGATGAACTGATCGCACGCCAGAGGGCTTTTCGACAGGAACCCGGCCTGGTTGCAGACGGCCGTGATATGGGAACCGTGATTTTTCCAGATGCCGGTTGCAAGATTTATCTGACAGCCAGTGCCGAGGAGCGTGCTCGCAGACGCCATAAGCAGTTGAAAGACAAAGGGGAAAGTGTTAACCTCTCGCGCCTTTTCCGGGACATAGAAAAGCGTGATGAGCGTGACACGACCCGGAAAACGGCGCCGCTGGTGGCGGCAGAAGACGCAGTGATCATCGATTCAACCAGTTTAGACGTCGATGAAGTGATGCATGCTATTCATAAATTAGTTGAAAATAGCGGCGTATCAAGCTGATTTTAGTTCGATTTTTTTATTATTTTTTAGCGTCATGAATCATCGTGACATTTTTTAACGGACGGATTTTCGTCCCACAACCCGGGTGGATATTCACATTTACGTGGCTATCCTTGAGTCAACAACAACATGAATGAGAGTTTCGCAGAATTATTTGAAGAAAGCCTGGCCAGTAAAGATTTCAAACCAGGAACCATCGTAACCGGCGAAGTCATGGAAATACGCAACGACGCAGTCGTTGTTAACGCCGGCCTCAAGTCTGAGGGCATCGTACCAATCAGCCAATTCCGTAATCTTGACGGCGACCTTGAAGTCGAGGTCGGCGATTCAGTGCAGGTTGCACTGGATACCGTGGAGGACGGCTTTGGTGAAACGCGCCTGTCACGGGACAAAGCCAAACGTGCGCTGGTCTGGGATCGCCTGGAAACAGCGTTCGAAGGCGAGGAAACGGTGGAAGGTAAAATCAGTGGCAAGGTCAAGGGCGGTTTCACTGTCGACATTGACGACATCCGGGCATTCCTGCCGGGTTCTCTGGTTGATGTTCGTCCGGTGCGTGATCCGGCGTATCTGGAAGGCAAGGATCTTGAGTTCAAGATCATCAAGCTTGATCGCCGTCGCAACAACATCGTTGTATCGCGCAGGGCAGTGGTAGAGAAGGAATTCAGTGCTGAACGCGAAGCTCTGTTGGAACGCCTTGAAGAAGGCGCCATCGTTACCGGTGTGGTCAAGAACCTCACTGATTACGGTGCGTTCCTGGATCTGGGTGGTATCGATGGTCTGCTGCATATTACCGATATGGCCTGGAAACGAGTTCGCCATCCGAGTGAAGTAGTCAATGTTGGTGACGAACTTGAGGTCCGTGTGCTGAGGTTTGATCGTGACCGCAATCGTGTTTCGCTTGGTCTCAAGCAACTCGGTGATGATCCATGGACCGATATCACTCGCCGTTATCCGATTGGTGCCCGCCTGTTTGGCACGGTTTCCAATATCACCGATTACGGTTGCTTTGTTGAGATCGAAGATGGTGTTGAAGGCCTGGTTCACGTGTCTGAAATGGACTGGACCAACAAGAACGTCAATCCTGCCAAGGTCGTTCAGCCCAACGATGAAGTTGAGGTAATGGTTCTCGATATCGATGAAGAGCGTCGCCGCATTTCACTGGGTATGAAACAGTGCAGCGACAATCCATGGGAAACATTCGCAGCCAGCTTCAACAAGGGCGACAAGGTTTCCGGTGCCATCAAGTCGATTACAGATTTTGGCATCTTCATCGGGCTTGATGGTGGTATTGACGGATTGGTGCATCTTTCTGATCTTTCCTGGAATGATGCCGGAGAAGACGCCGTTCGCAACTACAGCAAGGGCGAGGAAATTGAAGCCGTTGTGCTGGCTGTTGATCCCGAGCGTGAGCGCATCTCACTTGGCATCAAGCAGCTTGACCAGGATCCGTTTGCCACATTCATGGCAGATCACCCTCGCGGCAGCCTGCTGAAAGGTACTGTGACCGCGGTTGATCCGCGTGGAGCGAAGATTGATCTCGGTGATGGCATTGAAGGTTATCTGAAGGCATCAGAAATCAAGAAAGAAAGAGTCGAAGATGCAACCCGTGAACTGGAAGTCGGACAGGAAATTGAGGCGAAGTTTGTTGCCCTCGACCGCAAGGGTCGTACCCTGAATCTTTCAGTCCGCGCTCAGGAAACTGAAGAACTGCAGGAAGCCCTGGAAGAGTATCAGCAAAGCAGCAATGCTTCGCGCGGTACCACTTCTCTTGGCGACTTGCTGAAAGAGCAACTCGACGAAAAAGCATAAAAAAAAGAAAGGGGGCGCTCTGCGCCCCCTGATTACAATATGCCGGTGCCGATGTAGAATCAGGACCAGGCAGGGAAAAAAGAACGCGCCATGACAAAATCCGAGCTGATCGACCGTCTAGCTGAGCTGCAGAACCACCTTCACCATCTGGATGTGGAACTTGGGGTTAAAACGATTCTGGAGCAAATGAGTGCTTCACTGGCTTCAGGGGAACGCATTGAGGTGCGGGGATTTGGCAGCTTTTCGCTTCACTATCGTGCACCGCGAATGGGTCGGAATCCCAAGACCGGCGAACCGGTCGCATTGCCTGGCAAGCATGTTCCACATTTCAAACCCGGCAAGAGCCTGCGGGAGCGGGTCGACTACAAAGACTGAATTGTCATTCAATCAGGCTGTCAATCAAGGAGCACCCTGAGTCCGGAGTTTCTTGTTGAGGATGTGCCCCGCACGACTTGTTATGGGACGTCGAAGGACAGGGAAATGACAGACAGACTGAATCTATGATTTACCGTACCGTGTTTATTCTTCTGGCACTGGGCTCAATCATGCTCGGTCTTGTCGTGGGCACACTGAATTCAGATCCGGTGGTGGTGGACTTGCTCTGGGTCCAGATTGATTGGCCGCTTGGGCTCGTTATCCTTGTTTCTCTCATTGCCGGGTTTGCCCTGGGATTGTTGCTTGTATGGTTAATGAGCGTGTTGCCTTTGCGCATGCGGATCAGAAAACTCGAATCTGACAGGAAGAATCCTGAAAAGGTGATCGAAACAGTCGATGACTGAATATCTTCTCATCGCTGCTTTGCCAGTGGCTGCCTATGCAGGGTGGTGGCTGGCACGAACCATCCAGCGCAAATCGTCCAATAAAAAGAATCGCCTGTTCAGCAGCCAGTATTTTCAGGGACTGAATTACCTGCTCAATGAGCAACCCGACAAGGCCATCGAGGTATTCCTGGAATTGGCTGACGTCAACGAAGATACCGTGGAAACACACATGGCCCTGGGCAACCTATTCAGGCGCCGTGGTGAGGTAGATCGAGCCATTCGTTTTCACCAGAATATAATTGCCAAGGAAAGGTTGAAGCCGGAACAGCGAACCCGTGCCCTGCTGGAACTCGGTGAGGACTACATGCGGGCCGGGCTGCTGGATCGAGCAGAAGTGCTTTTTTCCGAACTGATTGAAAGTGATTCACACACCCCTCCGGCACTTCGCAGCCTGTTGGAAATCTACCAGCAGGAAAAAGACTGGGCAGAAGCCGTGGAGCAGGCCAGGCGACTGGAGAAAATCACCGGCGAACATATGGGCGATGTGATGGCCCAGTTTTGTTGTGAGATGGCACAAGACGCACTGGACGCCGGTAACCGCGAAGATGTTCGCCGTCACCTCAGGCAAGCGCGCAGGCATCATCCTGAGTGTGTGCGTTCCCGGTTAATCGTTGCCCGGCTATGTGAACTTGAAGAAAATTTCGAGGGCGCAATGGATGCATACGAAGAAGTTGCCAGCCTGGATACAGACTATGTGGCCGACATCATCGGACCTTACCTGAAAATCGCAAAACAAGCCGGAATGGAGAAGCGCTGTCGAGAGCAGCTTGAGTCATGGAAAGAAGACTACGACGGCATCACACTGACCTTGAAAATCACTGAATTCCTGGCGCAGGAAAAAGGCAATGAGGAGGCCGGTCAATACCTCATCGATGTTCTCTCAAACAAACCTTCAGTCCGTGGGCTGGATCACCTGATCGATATGAGTCGTGAAGGATATTTGCCAGCCGGTTCCGGTGACGACATTCTCAAGGCTGTGACTTCCCGTCTGCTCCAGCGGGAGCCCCGTTATCGATGTTCTCATTGCGGGTTCAGCGGTCTGACGCACCATTGGCAGTGTCCAAGCTGCAAGCGATGGAGCACCACCAAGACCATCCACGGAGTGCTGGGCGAGTAGTGTTCCCTTTTGAAGCGGGTTCGGATCTCATGATGGTTGGTTTTGCAGCCTTTCTGATCACGCTGGTTCTGACAGGATTGACAGGCTGGCATGCCCGTCACAGGGGGCTGCTGGATTTGCCCGATGAGCGTAGCAGCCACAGGACAGCAGTGCCAAGTGGTGGTGGCCTGGGAATGATCCTGGCCTGGTTTTTTGTGACCCTGTTATTGCTGCTTGACCGATCACCCGCCATATGGCTTTTTGCATTGCTTCCAGGTCTGCTGCTGCTCGCTGTGGTTGGCTGGATGGACGACCACAAACCCATCTCTGCTCGATTTCGGTTTCTTGTTCAGCTTGCAGTCAGCATCTGCGTGTTAGCTTTCGCCTGGCATCAGGGTGTGACGGGTTCTGTGATATGGCTTGCAGTGACAGCGTTCTGGTTATTGTCGATTGCCAATTTTTACAATTTTATGGATGGCAGCCATGGAATGGCTGGCATGCAGGGCCTTTTTTCCGGACTGGTGCTTGCCTGGCTTTTTCAGCGGACAGGCTCAGATGGCATGGCCATGGTGAGCTTCATGGTTGCGGCTTCCTGTGCCGGCTTTTTGCCATGGAACCTGAGGCAAAAGCGAATATTCATGGGTGACGTGGGAAGTGTACCCCTTGGCTTTGTGCTGGCGGCGCTCTGTGCTTATGGCGTTGCCATGGGCAACTTTTCCCCCTGGCTGGCGGTATTGGTATTGGTGGTCTTCCTGGTTGATGCCAGCCTGACTCTGCTTTGGAGGGTGTTGAGAGGTGAGCGGTGGTATACTCCCCACAGGCAACACCTCTACCAGCAATTAATAACAAGGGGCTGTTCGCATCAAAGCGTCCTGGCTCTTTATACAATGATAAACATTTGTCTGGTGTTGCCCGCCGCAGTTGTATCGGTCAGGAACCCCGGGATTGCCTGGTTGGTGAGTTCGGTTCTGATCGCGACAATGGTTGTGGGATGGACCCTGTCAATTAGGCGTTTGGGAGCGACAGCTTGAGTGAAAAGAATATAAACAGCGCCCTGCATTGGTTGCGTCATCCACGTGCTGCGGTGGTTTTACATGACCTGTTCATGGTCATGGTTGCCTGCCTGTCTACCGGCTGGATCGTTCACAGTTATTCACAATTGGGTATCGTGCCGCAGAT
>Ga0102946_1000683_pt1 | contig 11800 bp, 18 predicted proteins | sample SalPon2A_A_D1_MG_FD_78209 | JGI IMG/M metagenome (GOLD analysis project Ga0102946, IMG submission 78209) | Soil microbial communities from South San Francisco under conditions of wetland restoration - Salt Pond MetaG R2A_A_D1_MG | ecosystem: Environmental > Terrestrial > Soil > Wetlands | place... | reverse complement strand
TGGGTACAAAATCAATTTGCACAGGATTCATACTAAGATCAGCTAGAATCTGCCTTCCAGCTTTCCGTAGGACATTGAATTCTCCTTTATAAGACAATTGAGAATCCTGCAGTACACTGTCATCCCATTGAGTGACCCAATAAAACACCAGATCATCAGCTCCGCGCTCACGCGTTGTCTGTGAGGCTACAAAAGCTTTGTCATGCATCTTTTTGAGGTCTTCAAGTTCTAAAGGCATAATATCCTCTTTATCCTGCAGCTTCTGCTAACCGTTTTTTACGTTCTTCCATTCTTTTCTTAGCATCATCATCCACAGCACCAGGTTCTGTAGTAGTATCTTCATCAGCGAGAATCATACCAGCGCTCCTGGCTCTATCTTTCTGCCGTTTTCTCCTGATTTCAGAACCGGATTCACCCATTTTCTTGAGCATCTTACGAGCTTTCTCAACTTTCTCAGCTTCCATAGCCTTTTTAAGAATTCTCTTCCGGATCTTGGTTGCTTGCTTACCGCGACCTAAAGCGGGCATTTTACCTGTTTCACTAAATCTGTCAGCATTATAATCCATCAGTGTACTTGGCATTATGCTACCCTCCTGATTTTATTTGTGCCATGTTGTCTGACACCCTCACCAACTGTTCTAATTGATGGTGGGCGTTGCCGGGTGCCAAAAACGGGTGTATGAACTTTCTTAAATAGCATTTTCACAGAATCTGCCAAATTTGGAGATGGTATCTTAAATTTCTTGAACATCTCTTCTTTGGTGTAAAGCTCAAAAATGCCATTTGGGTTTGGTTTGATAGGCAATCTACACAATTCTGCCCTTAATTTAGTCAAATCTGTAATTTCGGGAGCAAATGATATCATTGTGTCAGGATCAGTATAAACATGTTGAGTTACCGCAATATACGTACGATATATGCGATTCCTGAGCTCAAAATAGTATTGGGCCCGACAATTTTTGATAGCTTCTTTATTAGTTTTTTGATTTTGGATGGCGATTTTGTCGGCGGGTTCGTAAGGTGCATCGGGGTTATCCACTTTCTCTGAGCCCTTATATTGTGCAACAAGCGTTTTCTTTCCCTCGAAAGCACGATTAATTTGACGATTAAGACCAATACCAAGACCATCACAATCCCAAAGAAAAATATCGACACTAGCGTTGATTGCGAGACCTGTTGCCCAATCACAACCTTCATTTATGTCACCTGTGTCCTTTTCTACAGCTTCCAGGACTACTGATCCATGACGAAGAGCGAAACCTTTAGCATCTTCGCCCCTATCAGAAGGATCGTGAGCAGCAACAACGCTTCCAAGGGGTTCAAACCCGAGCTTAGTGTGAGCATCGACACAAGCATCAAACCACTCAGCCATAATGAGTGCATTATCGACGGAATCATTGAATGCTCCTTCCCAGATATGGTCATACAACGCTCTTGGGAGCATTTGATAGTCGTGTAGTCTTTCATCTTCTAACTCCTTAGGAAACCATGGATTATCGGAATAATTGATTTTTACAATATAGTGAAGATCGTCTTCATAAAAGCCATCACGATCTAGTTCTCTTTGGTAGGGATTAATAAATCTTTGTGAGAAAGGATCTGCAGCACTCATTGGATTACCTGAAATCCACAATTCTGAGTCTTCTTCTCGTAAGGTTGGTGTTAATATTTTCAAGCTTTCATCAGAAATAAATTGCCCTTCTTCAAGCCAGAAATACTTGAAGCCAAACATTGATTTAATGGCGTCGATGGACCTTGCCAAACCCCTGAATCTGAAGCCACCACCGTCGCCATGCTCGATTTTATTGTTATAGTTTTTGTAGCCAGGGACCCTTAGACGTTTGATCTCTGACTTGAGAAGGGCAAACACACTATCATCAAGAGAATTTTGAAATTCTCGTAGGCAACCAACAAGAGCTTGTTCCACTTGCACTTTGTGCGCAAGCATACCAGCAATAGACATGGATTTAGCACCGCCACGTCCACCATAAGCCACCTTATAACGTTTCTTCTTTGTTATAAATGGCTCCAGTTTAGCTGGTATTTGAAGTTCTAATGATTTAGCCATAATATGCTTTTTTCCCAAACGCTCTAACGAACCAATGCATTGTTCTACAACGGGTGAACCTTAATCTACGCATGATAAAGTTTGAGGTATAATTGTCAACAATTATCTGCATGTTTGCAAGAAGCTCATCATCATCCTGTTTGCGAGTCTCTTCACTCTTGACTCTGCGCTTCCTATACCGAAAATCATGACGACGGCAAGCAGGAGTAACACTAAGGCCATAAACTGTATCAGGAACCATCCAGTCCCCAAGACCGCCAGGACCTCAGCCCCAGGTATCTCTTTCTTCTTTTGGTATGTCATAATAACCAGGAGGATCAATAAGTTTCATTTAATACCCCAATAGAAAAGGATTAGTATAACCCCAAACACCCATGCGTGTTTTTATGGGCCTTATTTTAATGAACGCGTTATGTGCCATTGCATCTGCAGCAGTAAGTGTTTTACTTCCTCCTCCAGATGCTCCAATTGCCAATCCATTACCTAAACACATTTCTACATGAATAACATGATGATTTCTGTTTTCCCAAAACACCAGATCACCTTTTGTTGGTTCACCTATTCTCTGCCACATCTGAGATAATTGTGCAGCTGTCCAGTCTCCTTTTCTAGGCAGCTTCCCAATGGATTTAAAAATCTCTATAATGAACCCACTACAATCAAAGCCAGAAGGATCATCACCACCCCAAATGTAAGGGCGACCAATATAACTAAAAGCTATTTTCTCCGCGAGGTCTCTCATCTGGTTGATTTCTCCAATTTGCTATTTTTCCAACCACGAGAAAATGCTCTAGGCATACCAACAGGAATAGGCCTAATAGAAACCATGGCGCCTTCCTCATTATATTCTGCGCCCGCGCCCCTAAAGAGTTCAGACAGATCACCCATTAGCCCATACGGGTTCTCATAATCTGTAGCAATAATCATAGCCATATCATTGAACAGATCAATTGTCTGTGTTGGTGTTACTATAGTAACACCAGCTGTTTCACTAAGTAACAAATTGAATCTGTCCTCGAGTCTGTCAATGATCTCAGGTTTTAGATTGGCCTCAAAAGTGTAGTACATGCTTCTTCCAAGAGTATAACTTTCAATATCATTCCAGCACGCACTAAACAACATTGCCAAAAGAACCAAACCGATAAATCTTACTTTGTACATCAGTCCTCCTATTGTTTGAGTGATCGTAGAGCACGCTCAAGGCGTTCTTTCTCAGCTTTCATTTCCCTATAGCGCCGGCGCTGATCTACAGTCATACGATTGACATCATTTCCTACACGGTCCTCCATCGCCCATAACTGTTGTTGTAAGAAGTTGATTCTGTCCTGGGCGATATGAACTGTGAGGCGTTGAGAGTTACCAGCAAGATCATCAGCTTTCGCGTATCTATCTTCTAAAAAGAACACAGCACCCGAAAAGCTACCTATCAGAAGAATAGCTGAAATTATGCTAATCACCGTCTTCCGCACTCTGTTCCTCCACCTGCGCCCCAACAACCGTTATCTTCCATTCCCGAGCAGCATTGTTATCCTCAATGGCCTCACCAGGCATCAGCAACGGGTTCTTAGACAAGAGATCACCCAGAACATTGGCGAGGTTCTTTAAGGTTGATGCTCCCCTCGGATCCGACGCATTAAGTCCTTGAGCCATTTCAATAGCTTTATGCAAGAGGACAGTCTCGAGCTCCACGTATTTAGGCCCGAGAAACTTCTGCTTGAGGATAGCAAATGCTTTAGTGTGGGAGGCAGTCTCTTCACCAAGTTTTGATAGTACATCTTCAAGCGATTTAACATCATCTAAATCCAGTGATTCCTTCGATGCCAAAGGAATCTGTTTCCATTCTTGAGCGTTGAACTTAAGAACCGCCGGGCTAACTGTGTGTTCTTCAGCTAAAGCCTCTAATGAAGTCCCAAGGACTTCGTATTTAAACTTCAGCAGTTCCCAGTTAGTATCTTGCATTATCGTCTCCTATCTCTAAGGTTCGTGTATTTCTATTATATCACATTTTATCATCGTTGTAAACACTTATTTTTGCTGGGATTGAAAATAAGTCTGGGTCGTGGCTGATAATGCTGGATTGTGGAATTCCTACCGGGAAAAAATAAAACTGCAAATACTTCCAATTGACCCCGTCGTAATAAAAGAAAACTTTTGCAAAAGAACCCCCCGGCGAGCGCCATTCATTAGTTGAATGGTACTCAGTCTATGAACTGGATTCATTTTATAAGTGGTATTCATTTAATGAACCGGTTCATCAACTGAATCACATCCATTTGCTGAGCCAGATCCAGCGTTCAAAGCCATCCCAAAAGAATGAATGGCATTCATAAACGGTTCGATGAATCCGGCTCAGCTAATAAGTGATACTCATTAAATGAACCAATCCAGCATTGCTTAAAGTGATTCATCTTTTACACGATCATAATTTTGTGAATCCGAATGAATTTTATGAGCTGCGCTCGGAGTTTGAGTTCCAGCCACATCGTGAATCAGAACCATATCCCAAAGAAGATTCAGGTTCTGTCACTGCTTCACTTAATTGTCACTTTTCATTTTTTGTAATGATTTTAATACTTTATATTACTTTTAAGTGAATAATGAAGTAATATAAAATAAAGTAAAACAAAAATAATAATTACCACATATAAATAAGTTTTAAATTCGCTTCACTTTTCATTTTCACTTTATTAGTCCGGTGCTGGAAAGTGGATCACATTCAACTACTGAGTCAGAACTCTTCTGATACTGAAATGTTGTCAGGTCGAACAGTTGTCAAGTCGAAACAATTATCAAGTCGAAACAATTCTACTGTCAAACAATACCAGGTCAAAACAATTCGACCAATAAACAATTAGACCGGTAAACTATTTGTCGATGAAACTCTTTTGGTATTGAAATGAATCATACTCACTAAATGAATAGCATTCACAATCACATCCAGTGAATCTGGTTCAATAGTTGAATGGTATTCACCATCTTAATAGTGAATGCAATTCATCTAGTGAGTGCGATTCGCCACAAATATTAATGAATATCATTCATTTATTAAGTTCGCATTCATGTACATCAAAGTTCAAAATAATGAACTTCTAAGTAGTTGATTTTATTAGCAAAATGATATTCATTAAATAAAGTTCATTTTTATGTACCATGAATGATATTCATTTTACAATTACACAAGTGTAATTAAAATAAATAAATTATTATTGTTAATAAAATCAAGTACTTAGGTCAATTGAATGATATTTATTTTATGAATGTCAAAGTTGGCACAAAAACTGCATATTATATAAATAAAAAGTATTGACAATGAATCACATTCAACAAATAAATGACATTAAAGTACATGAATCAAATAAATTAATAAAGGAGGTGATACTTTATGAATTTAATTCATTGACTAATGTGTGTTCACTTTTTAACTTCCAACTTGACAAAATGAATCAAACTCACAAAATGAAAGGAACTTACAAAATGAAAGACATTAAAGACATGAATCACAAAGAAAAAGATGAATACATCAATGAATTGCTGAATGAAATTCATTCTTTGAATGAGATCAATGAAACAAATGAAACCTTGATCGCCGAACTTCAATCAAAACTTGAAGCATCTTCAAAAGATGGTAGAAAATCACAAGTTTTGAACATACTTAGAGAATACAGGACAATTAGTATTTTAGAGATCTCAAAGTTACTAAGTATATCCACAAAGAATGTATCTTCACAACTTACCTACTTAAGATCCGATGGATACATGATATTCACCGATCATAAAGGACGCAAAATGTTGATTGAAGATCAAGTAACGAATGACGTTCAACAAACCAATGATGATTCAAATATTGATGATGATTCAAGTGTTGAAGATGAATCATAAAATCTAAGATCATTCATTAAACCAAGTGTCACTCGCTTTGCGAGTGACACTTTTTTTATCATCTTGTATCCAGCGTCAATACAACCATTCATTTAATCAGTACTTCTCCAGCGAATACAATCCACTATTATGTTACAATCAATTCTCCGGACGGTTATGCGTTTATAATGTGAACAGTATTCATAATTCAAACAAGCTGGAGACGAACTTCCGCGTATTTAAATTGATTCCTTTTGGCATGGTTAAATCAGCATAATGTATCCAACTAATAGGCGAGACGGTTGACCGTTTCCAGCGTGATTGTACATCCAGTATTATTTGAGGAAAGTCTAGATATATTTGTACATTTTCTTGTGCCGCGCATTTACTTTTAGCATTGAATGTGATATAGTAAGTTTATAAAATTAAATTAGAGAGGAGACTAATCATGACTGACAGAAACTACCCGACAGAAGAAGAGAAAGAAACCATGCTCAACTTGTTTAGATGCCACTTCAATGCAAGAGAAGTGGAGGAACGGATGAGGTTTAGTTACCAAACCATTCGTACATACTTTAGAGGATTTGAGATGGCTGGTGTTGAGAAGTTTAATCGTTTGAATCTAATACCGGAGGAGACAAATGACAATGCCGAATGCCATACCAGATAAACAAGAGCTTGTCGACAGGATACGCAAGAATATACCTGAAGAACTATTGACTCAACCTATATGGTTGGCATACTATTTCAAAGAGAATAAGAATGGCACATTAACCAAGCCACCGTGTGCCCAGCAAGGACATACGGTGTCAGACGGTAGTCCTGGAGTATCCTTTGATGAAGCGATTAAGGATGGATATCCAGGCATTAAGGTTAATGAGCATACTAATTTGATTGCCTTTGACATCGACGATAAAGAGGCGAAGCTTGGCAAAAGAAAATTTGATGTAATGAATCTGTCAGGAAGGTTCAGGAAATTTGTTGTCGAGCAAGACTCATACATGGAATATTCACCTTCAGGGTGTGGCTTGAGGATACTCATGACATGTGATGATAAATCAGATCTACCTGGAAGAGTGAACCTATTGAAAGAACTATGCATAGGTGGTGAACTGTTCATTAACTCAGGGTATGTCACAATAACGGGAGATCAAATCAGTGGTGATGGTATAAAACCAGTGACGAGATATAACCTGAAAGAATGGTATACACCAAAGAAAGCAGATGTAATTGACATACCAATAGAATCCTTTAAGTATCCTGAACTTCCTTTGGTACAAGAAGCATTAAGGCTTTGCAAGTTAGATCAAAGCGAACGGGTGCAAGAAGCATATAAAGCGGTGACTGGGCAAGACTATAACCACTATGACTATTGGATAAAGATCATGGCTGCGTGTCACCACTATGCAACGCTCACCAACCAAATGAATAAACTCACGTCTGCTATCGTGGAGTGGTCACGTACGGATGAAAATTCCTTCGAATCTGATGATGATGTCATCCATCATTGGGCATCCTTTGACTCTGAGGACGGCGTGACATATCAGACTCTGTTTAAGTTTGCAAAACTACTGAAGTTTGCATGGCCTGATGAAGTGTATGACAAGAACGGTCCAACTGGGAAACCGATGGTGAATAGTCCCGCTAACTTCAAATATTTTGTAGAATATTTCGGGGTAGAGTTTCACAAAGATGTATTTGGAGAATACTTCTATATTAAAGCAGGCAAAGATATTCTCGATAAGTACTTTCTAGGTTATCCTGGTGTTAGCATGTACTTTGGAATGGCAGGACCTTTTTCATCAGGGCAATTAGAAGCCGCACTTTGGGAATTTACTAATGCTAATGGGTATTTAAATGTAGCCAAAGGTGTTATAGCTCAGTTGCTTTCCAGTTATTTACTGTTATATACCATCAGAACAAATATGTTTAAGTTGTGGCTGGAAACTGATGCTGATGAATTACCTCCCGATCTCGTTGAGAAAAACACAGATATATCAAAATCAAACCTGGATTATCTATTGTCTTGCATTACTCTAGCAGATAGCCAGGATGTAGAGATGGTAAAGACATTCTTCAATACTCTCTTCTTCGAACTGACAATGCCTGTTTACAATCCTGATAGAATATTATCCCAAAGAAGTTTCATGTTGATACTTACGGGACCTGAAGCATGTCGAAAGACTACGTTCTGGTCGATGTTGTTTCCGCCCAAGCTAAGAAGTCATTTCGTGACGAATTCAACTGAGACATTGGGTGGTGCAAAGAGTATACGAGACTTCAGTGCTTCTTTGGTATCGTCTGCTCTGGTAGTGGTTGATGAGTTTGAGATATTTTACAACAAGAAGAATGATTCTCTGTTCAAGGCATTAGTGACATCTGATACCATTGATTATGTTCCAATATATGAGAAGTCAGCAGTCAAAGAACCAAAGAATGCGGTGCTTGTAGGTACCACGAATAAGAGATCACTTCCATTTGAACAAGATAGTAATAGACGGTTGGCGTTAGTTCAGGTGAAGTGGATTGATACTGATGCTATGAGAGCAATCAACTGGCATTACTTTTATAAGAAGTATGTTGCTGAAGGCGAAATAGCAATGAGGAATGGTGTTCATCCCTGGAAGTTAGACGGTAAGATACTACAAAAGCAATACCGTGAAAATGAAATGTTTAGGTCACAATCAAATCTTGAAATAGTAATGCGGGAAGTATTTGATTTTGATATGCAAATCCATGATATACCAGTTAACTATGACAATGGAAATATACAAGTAAACAATGAGCTTTTGAAAATCAATGAGATCAGAGGTGCTATACAACAACGATACCCCGAGATTAATCCCAAGCCTGCCGAATTAAAACATCTTCTTAAAAGACTGTGTGGTAAATACTCAGATACAGTCAATCAAAGAAAAGCTTTAAAAACCTGTAAAAATGCATATATTGAAGATGGTATAATCAAACAAACACAGTATACTCGATACAGTATGCCACCCCAAATTATAGATAGTTTTTAGAGACTTATTTGTAGTTTTTCTTGTGCTGCGCATGTACATTTGGTAGCAATTGTGCTATAATATAAATATAATGAAAAAAGGTCATAAAATAAAATACAGAAAGGTGGTGAATCAAAGTGAAACAACGCTACATGAATGAGAAGGAAAAACGTCAAATGAGGATGGCCCGCAAAGAAAAAGCCAAACAATCAAAAACATCAAGACGTCAAAATCGGAGGAAAAAGTAATGCCTAAAACCTGTGAACATATCGGAGTTTTTGGTAAGTGCAATCAACCTGTTGTTTATGAGGTTGATAAGTCAATAACAAACCGTGAAGAATGGATGACTGGCAGAAAAATTCCGTGGTCTGATATGCCTGAGATAATCATTCAACCATTCCATCCTTTGATTCCTACATCATTGTGTTTCTATCACACAAGATTCAAAAAGGCGGAATAAATATGTCTATATTTGATATAGATAAGTCAATCGGAGAGAGCAGGTTCTGGCAAGTTGTCGGAGCACTGCTCTTATTATTTCTAATGTATCTGTGTATCTTTGTACTATAGGAGGTATCGTGCTGCCAAAACATAAAACAGCATATAAAGATTACCCCGGGTTAAAGTATAATATCTCAGTAGGGTTTATTCAAATGGACTTAGCTGAAGAATCTTACTATGGTATTTGTCCTGACGAAACTGAAACTCATCTGGGTATGCTTGGAGATGAACAGCTGATTGAAGATTATCTCCGTGACTACCCAAAACCATGTGACTGGTAAGGAGGCATTGTGTTGCAGAAAAAATTCTATAAAAACATGAGTAAGTATGTCAGTGAATTTACGACTATTTGGGACATTGAAGTTTCAATTGGTCTGCAGTTCTTACCATCAATCCGAGATGAATTCCGCTATATGTGGGAGTAAGGAGGCACAAAATGTATGACTGTTCTAAAGGTTCTGAGTTCATTGAATCAATTGAAACATGGAACTCAGGCGGACACGTAATGCTTGACATCATCAAGTTGAAGTCTGGCAAAATCTTGGTAATTTCTGATGAGGTTGTATGTAGATATGACTCTGTTGGACATTTCATGGCAGATGAGGGTTATCAGAATTACAACAAAGAATGTATTGACTTGATTGATGAAGAACTTAAACCCGACCAGCCTGTGTATGACTCATCATTGATTGGCAGACCATTCGAATATAACGGTGTGACAATCACCAATCCATTTATGTCTGAATGTGGACGATTTCATATCCCTCATCCTGAGCACTATTACGGCGGTGCTTATTTAAAATCATTGAAAGGGGAAATAAATGAAGATGCCTGATGGTTTACAGTATTGGACACTTGATGAGGTAGCAGAGTGTCTTCCAGTCGGCGATGAATTGTATCGGAAACTCTGGAAACTCCTGGATGATTGCACCACAATCACTCCTATCGGGGGTGACGGTTCTAATGGGACAGTTGAGTATCCCGATGCGCGGTTGGGAATCACTGAAGACGATAAGGCTCGTCAATGGTGGAACAAAATAACTCCTGATGAACAGGCTAAAGTTTGTAAGGCCTGGGAAGAGAGGTTCTAACATGTGTAATTACTTTGCAGATTGTGATTGTGTAGATCACTATGATGAAGGTTATCATGTTGTCAGTCCTGCTTATGGCCGTGATTATAAGAATGCCAAAGAAGCCAGGAAGGATTGGTTTGATGGCAAAGATTTTGTTTACGAATCCATCGGTGGTGGTGGCAGGTACTGCAGCAAACGTGACTTTGGTCCTGATGAACGAATTGAAATTCGTTTCAACAAGAAAGCTGACATGATAATGATTGGTAATTAATCAGCTATGATAATCCTCTGCCTACAGGTAAGAACATTGTCCCTGAAAGTGGCGTTAATATCAGTCACGGCTTAATGGTGAGAGACTGACCAGAGGATTATCATCACGGATTAATTGCAGCAAAACGTCAACCTACAACATGAAAGGAAAAGCTTATGTCACCAGAAGAAATTTGTAAAAACTTGGTCGAAGCGCATTTCGATATTCTCCAGCGGGATAGAGAAATCAAAGAAGAATTGGTGGAAGTTTTGGTTGAGCAGAAGATGACTGACTTCTTCTCAATCAATTGGAGAAAACTTAACAGCACTTTTGTACGCGGAAGGAGGTAGCATTGAAAACAGCATTTAATTTCCAACTCGTCAAGCCAGCCATAAATATGGGTGGCGATCGGTATGTAACGAACATGAAAAATAAACCCTGGACTGTGTACTTTCCTCAAGAGATATCCCGGCCAAGTGGGCGTCCTGTCCACGACATCACAGTTCGCATAGACGTGGGTGGTATTGACCCCGAAGATCAGGAGGATTAGCATGGCGAAACTGGCGCCAATTGAGGTTTGTTTGGAGATTGATCATGAAACGGAATTGGAACTGTTAGAAATAGATCGGCAGTACCTTGATGGTGAACTCTCTCAACCTGCCATGGCAGCACAAGCTAGTCTTTCCATCATGAAATATCTCGATAATAACGAGATAATGCTGGTAAAGATATTCAAACCCTCAAATACGTATAAAGCAAAGAAAGGAGAACCAAAATGACAAAGGACCAAATGGCAAAACGAATTAAAGACTTAGAGGACCAGCTGGGTATTGTCAACAAGCCCACCAAAATGCAGGAAATTGAGGCCCTCGAAACTGAGACAATGGTTAAGGTCAAAGATCTTGTCAATCACTGTGAGAAAGTCACTGGCCGTCCCATTCAAGAAACCTGTGATCTCGGTAGCGTCTTGATGAAAGCCCAGCAATCTTCCACCCCGCTGCGCACCATGATTGAAGAGCTCAGAGATTATGCTTTCAATTCCGGCTGTTAT
>Ga0102946_1000682_pt1 | contig 11805 bp, 13 predicted proteins | sample SalPon2A_A_D1_MG_FD_78209 | JGI IMG/M metagenome (GOLD analysis project Ga0102946, IMG submission 78209) | Soil microbial communities from South San Francisco under conditions of wetland restoration - Salt Pond MetaG R2A_A_D1_MG | ecosystem: Environmental > Terrestrial > Soil > Wetlands | place... | reverse complement strand
GTCGTAGATCATCAGGGTTCCTTTGTTTTTCTTCGGCTTTAATAGTGGGTATAGCAGATTTCGTTTCCGGTGCAACTTTTCGCCGGTACCTGACGAAGTATGCCAGCGCAGCTTACCCGGTACGATCACCAGTGTTTCTCGGTGTATAACCGACTGTTATATAGAAATGGCGATATTTTTCGCGGCGATTGAAACGAACCCTCATAACAGTGGTCACATTAAAGACTGCGGGGGCATCGGATGAAATTACAACAGCTAAAGTATTTGCTGGCGATCGTCGATAACGGCTTGAACATAACAGCTGCAGCCGAAAAATTATTCACGTCGCAACCAGGGGTCAGCAAACAACTCAAGTTGCTCGAGGAGGAACTCGGGCTGCAACTATTCGTGCGCAAGGGCAAGAGCCTTGGCGGCATCACGGCTGCCGGCGAGCAGGTGATCGAACGTGCGCGCCTGATCATGGAAGAAGCGGAAAACATTCGCAGCCTCGCTACCAACTTTTACCAGGAAGAGGAAGGTACGCTGTCCATTGCGACGACGCACACCCAGGCCCGCTATGTCCTACCCGAAGTCATCCGCAAATTTCGCGAGAATTATCCAAAAGTAAGCCTGAGCCTGCACCAGGGAACATCCGAGCAAATTGCGGAGATGGTTTCCGCAAACGATATCGATTTCGCAATTGCGACCGGATCAAACGACATATTTCGCAATTTGTTACTCATTCCCAGCTACCACTGGGACCGCAAGATTGTGGTCCCCAACGGGCATCCACTTACCCAGCTGGATCGGGACTTGACTCTCAAAGATCTCGTGGAGTTTCCGCTGGTCTCTTATGTATTCAGTTTTGGTGGCCAGTCGTCGCTGCGGCAGGCGTTCACCGAGCAAGGGCTTGAACCCGACGTCGTATTCACTGCTCGTGACGTTGATGTCATCAAGACCTATGTTCGCATGGGCCTGGGCGTGGGGATCATTGCCGGAATGGCGACCGAAGATGAAGAACAGGACATGACGACAATTTCCGCGACGGGCCTGTTTCCTTGCAGCACGACCTGGATCGGATTTCGCAAGGATATTGTGCTGCGTCGTTACATGCTCGAATTCGTGCGCCTGTTTGCGCCACACATTACATCCGACCAGTTGGAGAAAACCCGGCATATTCGCTCGCAGGCCGAAATCGACAAGCTATTCAATGATGCGAACTTGCCAACTTTGAATAATTCACAGGCGGACGAAAAGCACGCCGCATTGCTGCAGTCTTTCGCTTAGTAAATGCGAACGCCCCCATGGCGTGCGCGACTGCGTTTGTCGACCCACCACATGGCCAACATAAAACCGCCAATCAGGCAGACCGCAATCGCAATTGCAACCCATGTGAGCGGCAAACTGTATTGCATCTGTGATTGACGCTGCCGCAGATCCGCATTTTCTTCACTTAACTCCGCAACCCTGGCTCCGCTGGTGTCAGCTTGCACCTGCAAGGCTCTCAATTCCTGCTCGAGGCTACTTATCGTTTCCGCTGGACCGGCAAATTGCCGTCTAAGCTCTTCGAGCTCCGCTTCCAGCCGCGCCACCTCTGCCTGCGTTTCCGCAACGATGAGTTTGGCGGGTTTCTCTTCGACAAGGTAGGCCGCTTTAACATACCCCCGGGTACCGTCGGCCAGGGCCACATGAGCATAGTTCCGGTTGCGCGACAGTATCTCCAGTTCCTGGCCGCTATCGAGTGTTTGGAACGCCCGGTCGCTGGTGTCCTCAGCCCGGTGCAGGCCAAGGCGTAAATTATCAGTCACATAGGCAGTTTCGGCGGCCACGAGCAACGGCAGCAGCAGTAACGCCCCAAATGCCACGCATGTCTTGCGTATCACGAGTTGTCCTCCCAGGGTTTCCAGGTCGCAGTCTACTACAGGCTTAGTACTCGTAAACCCAACGTAATAGTGCTTCCTGAACTTCCCGGCCGGGCCCACGATGAATATCTGCGTGATTCTGCAGCGTGACAACCGCAAATCGGCGCCCTGAGCGGGCCTGCAGGTAGCCGGCAATTGCGACAACATCATCCAGGGAGCCGGTCTTGAGATGTGCGGTGCCATGCAATTTCGCATCGTCGAATCGGCGCCGCAGGGTACCGTCACGACCGGCAAGTGACAGCGACGATACGAACTCGGGCATGTACGGTTGCCGCCAGGCATATTCGAGCAACGCGCCCATTTCAGCCGCGGTGATGCGCGCCTCACGCGAGAGGCCTGAACCGTTCTCGAGTTTCAGCTCGTTAATATCCAGACCGATCTCCTCGATCCAGTTGCTGATGACCTCCCGTCCGCCTGCTTCTGTGCCCGGCTCGCCCAGAACATTTGCAGACAGCGTGTACAGTAACTGGCGAGCCATTACGTTGTTGCTGTGTTTGTTGATACGAGTAATGACATCCGACAAAGGCAACGACGCGAAGCTGAATGTTGGGTCCAGATCGTCCGGCGCTTTGACGTTTTGCCAGCCGCCAAGAAATTCACCGCCCGACTCGCGCCACAGCGACAGGAATAAGCCGTATACGAATTCGTTGTGGCTCAGCACCGTGCGGTCCATTGCATACAACTTGCAACCGCCAGGAAACTGACCGCTCAAGGTCATGCGATTCAACGCTTCATTGGCGGACATGGAAATACCGCGTTGATATCCCCGACAGGCACCCGGCTTGACCGACAAGCGGTTATCAACGGTGAGATTTTCCATCGGCGGATCCAGCCAGACACGCACATCACGGGTGTCCTGTTCCGGCTCAAACCAGTAGCGAACTACCTTGAAATTCATCAACAAGGCATTTGGCGCCACGTTGTACGCGCGCAGTGGTTGCCCATCAAACGCAGCCGGATCATGGTCATCGACAAAAAAATAGCTGTCATCAATGTGCAGGTCGCCCGCTATCTCATTGATACCCAGCTGTCTGAGCTGCCGCAACATTTGCCAGACCCGTTCGGTTACCAGGAACGGATCACCATAGCCCTTGAGCAGCACGTCACCATCGAGTCGACCTCGTTCAACATCGCCGAGCACATAGACATCGGTATACCAGGTATAAGAGGGACCAAGCAGATCAAGGGCTGCCATCGTCGTTACCAGCTTTATTGCCGACCCTGGATTTCGCGCAACCTCTTCGTTCCAGCTCAATACGACCTCGCCGCTATCGAGGTCCTGCACATACACACTGAGCGAGTCGTCCGGCACCTGCCGGATCTGAAGAATCGACCGGACCCCCTCCGGCAGCTCCTGTTCAGCGGCGAACGCGCAACCCGACACCAGGGCAATGGACAATACCAGCCGTCTAAGCATTCTTGTTGATTCCGTAAGTTCGAATTCGATCGGCGAGTGTGGTTGGTTTGACACCAAGGAGCTCGGCTGCACCGCCGCTACCAGAGACTTTGCCATTCGCCTGTTTCAGAGCTGCGATAATATTGTTTTTCTGGAATTCGCGCATTTCTATTTCATTCAATAATGCTTCCCTGGGCCCAGTCTCCACCGATTCCGATCGTGATTCGCCACCGGGGTTTGACATGGACAAGTCCAGTCGCAAGGTGTTGCCCGGCGACAGGATGACTGCCCGCTCAATGACATTCTTTAATTCTCGCACGTTGCCCGGCCAGTCATAGCGGACCAACATGTCCGCTTGCGCTCGGGAGAATTGCATCGGCTCGCGGCCGAAACTACTGCAAGTTGTGTCCAGGAAATGCTGTGCCAGGTGGATGACATCGTCGCCTCTGTCTCGTAACGCTGGCACTTCAACAGGAAACACGCTCAAGCGATAGAAGAGGTCTTCTCGAAAGGCACCTTCAACGATTTGCTGTTCCAGGTTTTTGTTCGTTGCTGCGATCACGCGTACATCGACCGAACGAGTTACATCGTCGCCGACACGTTCAAACTCGCTTTCCTGCAATACGCGCAACAACTTGCTCTGCAGCTCCAGCGGGATTTCACTGACTTCGTCCAGAAAAATGGTGCCGCCGTCAGCGAGCTGAAACCGCCCTATTCGATCGCGGTGAGCACCAGTAAATGCGCCCTTCACATGACCAAAGAATTCGCTTTCAAACAACTCCTTGGGTATTGAGGCGCAATTTACTTTCACCAGCGGCCCATCTGCGCGTGGGCTCTGTGCGTGGATTGCATAGGCTATGAGTTCTTTCCCCACACCTGACTCACCGTGTAACAGGACACTGGCCGGCGTTTCGGCGACTGCGGCCACCCGTTGCAGAACCTGCATCAGCGCCGGGCTGTTGCCGACGATCTGCCCGAAGTTCATGGCGACATTGACTTCCTCACGCAGGTAGTCACGTTCCAACTCCAACTCTTCCCGCAACCTCGCGTTTTCAGCCAGTGCCTTGCGCAGCTCACGCTCGACGCGGTTGCGCTCGGTAACATCCTTTGACGCGATCAACATGCGATCGACTTTGCCGGCACTATCGCGACTGGAAATTGCAGACACGATCAGATCGAGCACACGCCCGTCCCTGGTCACAACCTGGCGCTCTTCGTTGTTGAACTCACCGCGGTTGATGTTTTCGCGCAACTTGTTGCCACTCAGGGCTGCTTTATCCGTCGGCGCAAAAAATTCGCTGATTGGCCGACCGATGACCTCCTCTCGCTCATAACCCATTTTTTGCAACCAGTGATCGGTAACAGTAACGACGTTGCCTGCAGCGTCGACCGAATGCAGCATGGCCGGCGTGGATCGATAGAGGTTGCGATACTTGAAATTCGCTCGGGCCGTGTCGGAAACCTCCGTGTACATTGCGACAGTTCGCACGAATTCACCTTCGCGATCATAGTCGACCAGCGAATTGGTCAGGCATTCCACCTCCTCGCCGCTGGCGGTAACGAAGGCAATTGGCTTGTTCTGCAGTTTCCCGGTTCGTCGCAGAGCTGGCAGAAACTCCTTTTCGATGCGCATCGCCGAATCGTCGGTGACGAACTCCGTGGGCCGACGGCCGACCATTTGCTCGCGGGTATAGCCAAGGCGCTCGAGGAAAGCGTCATTGACATCAAGGTAGGCGCCGTCCGGCCCGATCGACGTCGCCATCGCCGGTGCCTTGCGGAACAGCCACTGATAGTCATCGCTTGTCATCTCCGCGCGAGTATATACGATAATTCGTAATCTCGTCCAACGAAATTTCGTTAATTACGAAATTTCGTTGCGCCTGTTTATCTTTAACTCGCTGTTTTTATTAGTTTTTTAAAGTTGGCACGGTCCGTGCAATAGGGGGCACTGTATACGTACAACTTTTCCTCAAGGATTTGAAAATGAACACCAGGAACTTCGTAAATGGACTTGCGCTGATGGGTGCCGTGTTGGTACTGGTCGCCGTTGCATTTGCAGCTTCGTCCGCACTAACAAGCCAGCCGGATCTTGAATTCCCCGTGCTTGACCGCACATCCACTGTGGTTGCCAGTTCGTAAGGGCAACCAGGCTAGAAAGCTTTCGGGCTCGCTAGACGATCAGGACTCTCTCCCCCCCGATAGCCTGATTGGCGAAACCCGAAATTTGCGGCGCTTCTCCCCCTGCGCCGCAATCGCTTGGGCGCCGGAGACCGTTCCGTGTCGGATCGGCCCGCTGAATGACTCAAAGATTTCAGTTCTCCGGCGCCTTTCTTTTTTTAGCGCGAGGCCCTTTTGCGGTGATTTTCGGCCCGTTCCGCGCGCCGCTCGGAGCTGTTGTTGCTGATCGTTTCGCGCATTTTGCGGAGCCATGATCGAGCCCAGGCGAATTCAATACTGAGAATGGCAAGTCCGATCGGGATAACGACCACAGCGGGACCCGGCAGCACGATCAGCGCTAACCCAATTGCCAATACGGTAATCCCCACAACGAACACGACGGTGCGACGTGCCATTTTGTAGGTCTTGTTGACAGTCTTCAGGAGCATTGGCCCAGCTTACACCATCATTTCGATTGAATTTTAACAACGATACCGTACTCTTTCGGGCATGCGCGGCAGATACATATTCCCCATGTTGGCGGTGCTCGTATGCGCCAGTGCTTTCAGTGACGAAGCCAACCCGAAGCTGTCCGTTAAATTTGCAACGGCACAGGCCACGATAGCACCGCGGCCTCCTGACAAGCCTGTCCAGTTTCCGGACATGACTTTCACACTGCATGCGACTGCGTCCTGCCCGGCCGCGGAGTTGCCCGTATCAGTCTCGATCAGCATCGCTGATTCGCGGATTACGATTGCGCCAGATGACGATGGCCGCCTCGAAGAGGAAATTCGTGTTTCTGCAGAACAGTTGGCGCCCGTTATCGCAAGGGACTTCTGCCTTGACGATGAGATGGACGGGCTGGCAAACGATGAGTCAGGAAGCGTGCCCAGCAATGAGGCAGACCATGAGCCCGACGAGCAACCGGACCAGAACCCGCAGCTGGAAATCCAGGGCGCTTTGAGCGCCCAGTTATCGTTGCGCTGCAGGGGCGAAAACAGCGAGTCCATCAGCTATGCGACAGCGCCTCTGAACGTTGCACTGCATTGCGAAAACCCAGAGCACAACGTGCCCGAACCTCAGGAAGTCGAGCTTTAGGTAGTTTCTTCATCGCTGGCTGTCACCAGCTTGCGGCCGAGAAAGTCGATCGTCTTTTCCCAGGCGTCTTCGGCCGCTTCGGCATTGTAGGCATTGCCGGTTGGATTGGCGAACGCATGTTCGGCATCCGGATAAATATGGATCTCATAATCCTTGCGAAGCCGCTCAAGTGATTCCTCGAATGCCTCGACCGAGGCCACCGGTATGCCGGTGTCTGCACCACCGAAAAAGCCCAGAATCGGTACATTCAGCGGCCGCAGGTCTTCGTCGTCGGAAGTCACCTGGCCGTAGTAGATAACGGCCGCGTCCAGCTCATCGGGAAACAGCAGCGCTGTATTCAGCGACCAGCCGCCGCCGAAACACCAGCCCAGTGAACCGACGGTTGGCGCTTCGGCAATCGTGTTGACGAATTGATAAGCCTGCCGAATATTCTCAACCGCGCGCTCTCGATCCTCCACGACTTCGATCATGCGCTCCCGGGCCTGGGCTTGCGACGTCGCTATCTGGCCGCTGTAGAGGTCGACTGCCAAGACGATGTAACCTTCTGCTGCCAGCCGGTCTGACATGGCCTTAACGTTGTCATTCAACCCCCACCATTCGTGAATTACGATCACGGCCGGCAGCGGCTCGATCATGTCTGCAGGAAATACGAAGTGCCCGTAGACCAGTTCCTCGCCAACTTCGGCATAGGGCAGGCGTTCTGAAATCACCGCCTTCTGTGGTGCAAGCTGCGCCGCTTCGCTTGCTTCGGTGGTGTCGTTTGCATGCTCTCTCGACATTGCCTCGACATTTTCCCGAGCCGCCTCAACTTTCGCATTCGACTCATCCTCGCTGCTCTTGTCGCAGCCCACGAATACGGCTACGACCAGCAATACAACGACGAGGGGGCTGCGAGAGAATTCTGAACGGCTGAGCATAAAACTTCCTGAGTGACGCCGATCCGCTGTGCCGGACACTGGGCGAGGTTGGCCTAGTTTAATCGAAAACGGCCGTGTGGGTCGATCACGGCCAGTCGTCTTCGTCGTCCCATTCCTTGAGCTTGCTTTTGTCGACCTCGTCCCACTGGCGCTCGCTCTTGCGAACGTTTTCGATCACCTTGCCAATAGTGTAGATCGCTACAACGCCAATAATCAGCAGTATGGGTAACAGTCCATCAGGCATAGAATTTTCATCCATCAGATTCGATTAACCGCTGGCTAAAGCTTACCATCGCAACCTTGCATTTCGGCTTGCCAGGGAAATGAACAGGCTCACGCCCACTCCATCGCTGCTACGACGTACTGTCGAATTTATCCGTCTGTCGCTGCGCGATGATGATACGGACTATACCAAGGGCCCGGTCGGACGAGCGCTGGGCCTGTTGGCGATTCCGATGATGCTGGAAATGTCGATGGAAGCGATATTTGCAGTTGTCGACATTGCCTTCGTCGCAAGCCTTGGCACCGATGCCATCGCCGCGGTCGGCATCACCGAAGCTCTCGTGACCGTGCTGTACGCCGTCGCCATCGGGCTCGGCATGGGGGTCACTGCAATGGTTTCCCGTCGCGTCGGCGCCAACAATGCTGACGAAGCGGCGAGCGTAACTGGTCAGGCGATCTGGCTGGGCGTAGTGCTGTCTGTCGTCATCGGCGTAGCTGGAGTGATATTCGCGGCGGACATGCTGCGCCTGGTGGGCGCTTCCGACGCCGTCGTAGAAACCGGCGCCGGCTATACAACAGTGTTGCTGGGCGGCGCCTTCAGCATTCTGTACCTGTTCTTGCTGAATGCCGCATTTCGGGGTGCCGGCGATGCCGGCATCGCCCTGCGCTCACTGTGGGTCGCGAACGGTCTGAACATCCTTCTGGACCCGTGTTTCATCTTCGGTATCGGCCCATTTCCCGAGATGGGTGTGACCGGGGCAGCGGTCGCAACCACCATTGGTCGCGGTGCGGGCGTGCTTTACCAGCTCTGGTATCTGCTCGACGGACGCGGTCGGCTCGAATTTCACATGCGCCACATGCGTCTCAACCCGGGACTGATCAAGCGCATGATTTTGATCTCCATCGGCGGCGTCGGCCAATTCCTCATAGCAACGTCCAGCTGGATTATCATCATGGCTATAGTCGCAATGTATGGCAGCAATGCGGTGGCCGCCTATACGATTGCCCTGCGTATGCTTGAATTCGTGTTTTTGCCGGCATGGGGCCTTGGCAATGCGGCCGCGACCCTGGTCGGCCAGAATCTCGGCGCAGATCAGCCAGGCCGCGCTGAACTTTCGGCCTGGCGCGCTGTGAAATTCAACCTCGTCTTTATGACGGTGGTCGGATTCTCGATGCTCGCGGCAGCTCCGGTGATAACCGGCTGGTTCACCAGCGACCCGGAGGTGCTGGCCATTGGTACGACGTGTTTGCGCATGCTGAGCATAGGCTTCCCGTTGTACGCAATCGGTCTCATTTTGACGCAGTCCCTCAACGGCGCCGGTGACACGTTCACCCCGACAGTAATAAACTTCATCTGTTTCTGGGTTATTCAGATTCCACTGGCATACTGGTTGGCAACGCAATTGGGTGCCGGGCCGAACGGTGTGTTTGTGGCAATTGTCCTGTCGGAATCCCTGATTACTCTGCTCAGCATTTACGTGTTCCGACGTGGTAACTGGAAACTGCATGCCGCCTGATGTTGGCTACGCTGGCGCTTCCGCAGCACGCTACTTCTTAAATGGAGAAGTTCGATGAATGATCTTTCCCGCCTGGCCGACATGGCCGAAATCCTCGGGGCCCTCGTGGTTGTCGGTGGCCTTGTATTTGCGATCATGCAAATGCGTAACTTTCGGCAACAGCGGCGCGAGCTGGCCGCCATCGAGCTGTTTCGTTTTTTTGGAAACGCCGACTTCAACCGGGCTTATGAGTGTGTCCTGAAACTGCCTGACGACCTGAACGCAAGGGAAATCGAGGCGCGCCGGCCCGATCTCGATCAGTGCGCCATGTTAATCTGTACAACCATGGAAAATATCGGTGTTATGACGCACCAGAGAATCGTTCCTTTCGTGATCGTTGACAACCTGATGGGGACCACGGCGGTCATCCTGTGGAAGAAACTCCAGCCATGGGTCGTTGGCATGCGTGACCAGATCGAAAGTCCCGCAGCATTTGAATGGTTTCAGTGGCTGGCCGAGCGACTCGACGAGTTACACAATCCGGATGCGCCGCCCGCATTCTTAGCACACAAAGCCTGGCGACCGGCCCGGCTCAGCAAGGAAATCTGAGCGCAGGCTTATGGGCGAGCCCGCACTCATCGAGTTTCGCAATGCGACGATATGGCGCGGTTCGACACGTGTCTTTGCCAACCTCAACCTGGTAATCCCGCAACATCAGCCTGTCGCCATATTAGGTCCGAATGGATCTGGCAAATCCACATTGCTCAAGACAATCAATTGCGAGCTGTACCCGGTCGTAAAACCTGGCTCCTGGGTCCGCATACTCGGCCGCGATCGCTGGAATGTCTGGGAATTGCGCAAGAAAATCGGCACGGTATCCCAAGACCTGCACAACCGGTACACACCGACGACCACCGCGCTGGAGGTGGCCGTTTCCGGTTTTGTGGCGAGCGTCGGTGTACATGGTGTGCTCGCAGACCAGGTCAACGCCCAGCAAATCAGGCGGGCGCGCCAGACGTTGCAATCGCTGGGAATGGTCGATTTCCTGTCGACAGAATTGCGCTCGATGTCGACAGGCCAACAACGTCGATGCTTGCTGGCTCGAGCCTTGGTACATGAGCCGGCGACGCTGATTCTCGACGAGCCCACTGCGGGTCTCGACCTTGCCGCCAGTTTCGATTACCTGCGGCGCATCAGCCAGCTTGCCGAGAGCGGGCACAACATCGTGATGGCAACGCATCATCTCGGGGAAATTCCGCCGGAGGTCGGGCGGGTCATCCTGCTAAAGGACGGTACGGTCGTGGCGGATGGCAGCAAGGCAGAGACTCTGACCGATCAATGGTTGAGTAAAATCTACGAGACGCCAGTCAGGGTCAGCGTTGCAGACGGTTACTACCTCGCGTCTCCCGGCTGAAATGACCGCGATGGCCGAAAACGTGATCTGCTACGATTCTTCTGCAGGAAAATTTATTATTCTGGGAGCATGATTTTGTTAATTCGCTTCGCCGCCGCTTGTTTACCGCTGATAACGCTCCCTGCGTTAGCGGCTGAGTCGGACGTCGCGACCGGGATCACCAACGTAGGCCCTGCCGCCTTTATCTTTACAATCGCTGCCGCACTCCTGCTGACCCTCATTTTTCGCAGTACAGCGAATCATGTCGTTGGCTATGCCACGAGCCGCCTGGGGACCTTGCGTATTCGCAGGGCGCTCGGTCGGCGCAGCCCGGCGGTAATGCACGACTTCATATTACCTGGTGCCTATGGCGGCCTGACCAAGATTGATCATGCGATTCTGACTGCAGGTGGCATTCTTTGCATTCAGACCAAGCACTACCACGGCATCGTATTCGGCGATGCCGAGGAAGCACAATGGAGCAATGTAGATGGCACGGCAAAACGCCGTTTCCTTAACCCCCTGATTCAAAACGAAGGCCGGACTCGCGCACTGCAGAAGATACTGCCGGATGTGCCCGTCGCCAACCTGGTTGTTTTTACGGGCAAGGTTGATTTTCCGACACCCCCGCCAGCAAATGTAATTCGTGTGGCCCAGCTGGACAGCTACATTGCCAAGTTCATTTTCGGGCCGAGCAAGATCAAGGACTGGGATGCTGCATGGCTCTCGCTGCAATCTGCCGCGATCACAGATGATGCATCGCGCAAGGATCTGCAAGCCCAAATCGCCTAGCCGATTCATTTATACTGCGGCCATCGGTCACTGGGAACAGCCGCATCACTCATGACATTTGATCGCGAGGACATTAAGGCCTGGGGACGACGATTTGCAATTGGGATCGCCGGGCTGGTCACCATCGCATCGATAATCATCGCCGTGCTCTGGAATGACCGACCGGAGCTGACCGAGCTCGAGTGGCAACCTTACCCGCAGTTCGAATCCAGCGCTGATTCGGTCAGAGCGACCTGGCTTGGCGTCTCCACCGTGCTATTTGACGATGGCGATACGCAAGTGCTTATTGACGGTTTTTTCTCACGACCGTCAGTCGCCGATATCCTGTTCGCCGCCGAAGTACAAAGCAGCGCCGCCGAAGTAAACAGGATCCTTGACGAGTACAGGATGCGCAGACTCGCAGCTATCATCCCGGTGCACTCACACTTCGATC
>Ga0102946_1000681_pt1 | contig 11810 bp, 11 predicted proteins | sample SalPon2A_A_D1_MG_FD_78209 | JGI IMG/M metagenome (GOLD analysis project Ga0102946, IMG submission 78209) | Soil microbial communities from South San Francisco under conditions of wetland restoration - Salt Pond MetaG R2A_A_D1_MG | ecosystem: Environmental > Terrestrial > Soil > Wetlands | place... | reverse complement strand
CGCCGAAGAGGCCAATCGCAATGGCACTCATCTGAAGCGGGGCGCCGGCATGGGGAGTTGCGTCTGGTTTGTCGGTGGCGGCGGGCCACCCTCCACGGTCATGGTGAAACTCTTCGATGACGGCAGCGTCAACCTGAACATGGGGGCGTCCGATATCGGCACCGGCACCAAAACCGTCATGGCAATGGTCGTCTCCGAGGAGCTTGGCGTTAAGCCGGAGATGATTCAGATTGAAAATGCTGACACCGGTACCACCCAGTATGCGACCCCGAGCGGCGGCAGCAAAACGGTGCCCACCGAAGCTCCAACTGTTCGGTCGGCCGCGATCCAGGTCAAGCGCCAACTTCTGGAGATGGCTGCCGACGATCTCGATGAAACGGTGGAGAATCTTCGCTTTGCCGGAGACACTATTGTTTCAACCAGAAACGACAGTCTGAAGATTCGGCTCACCGACCTGAAAAAACTTAACGAGTTTGGTGTCGTGATCGGTGTTGGTTACCGTGGCCCGAATCCTGATAAAAAATCGGTGAACCCGTTTGCCGCGCAGTTCTGCGAGGTCGAGGTCAACACTCTCACCGGGGAAATCAAACTGCTGAGGTTTCTTGGCAGCAACGAAAGCGGCCGGGTAATGGATCGTCTCACCTATGACAATCAAGTCTTTGGCGGCATTGCCATGGGAATCGGCCTGGGCATGACCGAGTTCCGCCAGTTTGACCATGGTCAGACCGGGAAGCTGGTCAACAAGAACTGGCATGACTACAAACTGCCGACGGCTCTGGATGTGCCGCTGCAGATGAGGTCGTTGCCGATCGACCTGCCGGACCCGGAAGCCAACAATACCGGCGCCAAGGGATTGGGCGAACCGGTGACGATCCCCACGGCTGCGGCTATCGCCAATGCCGTTTACCACGCCACCGGTCTGCGCATCACGCAGAGCCCGCTCAACCCGCTCCGGGTGATGTCGGCCCTGACGACTGCCACACAGGAGAATTAATCATGTTGCCAGTATTGACTTATAACCGTCCGGATACGCTGAAAAATGTCATCAAGATACTCCAGGCTGGGGAAGCCCGCATCCACGCCGGCGGCACAGATCTCCTCGGTTGCCTGCATGACGGTGTCTTCTCGACAGAAAAACTGGTCAGCCTGAGTGCCGTTAGCGATTTAAGAACCATGCGAAAGCGCTCCGGCGGGCGTCTGCGCATTGGCGCCCTGACCACCATTCACACCCTGGCGACCGATCCGGACATTAAAGGTCGATATCCGGTTTTGGCGCAGGCGGCCGGTGAGGTTGCCAGTCCGCAGCTACGCCAGCAGGGTACCCTGGGTGGAAACCTTTGCCAGAAACCGCGCTGCTGGTATTACCGGGGTGAATTCAACTGCCTGCGCAAAGGGGGCGGGAAGTGTTTTGCTTTTAAAGGACAGAACCAGTTCCATTGCATCCTCGGCGGCAGCGCCTGTTATATTGTTCACCCGTCCGATACCGCACCGGCCCTCATCGCTCTCGATGCCGAGCTGGAAATTCAGGGGCCGCAGGGTAAACGGACCTTGCCGGTGGCCGAACTGCATGTCCCGGCCGACAAAAACCCGTTACGTGAGGTCTATCTGGAGAAGGACGAGGTGATTACGGCTGTCGAGATTCCTTCTTTTGCCGAAGGACGAAGGTCGAGTTACCGAAAAGTCCGCGCCCGACAATCGTGGGATTTTGCCGTTGCCGGGGTCGCCCTGGCCCTGACTCTGGTTGATGGTCGGGTGAAGGACCCGCGGATCGTCCTGAGTGGCGCCGCTCCCACCCCCTGGCGTAGCACTGCGGCGGAAAAAATTCTTGACGGTGAGCCCCTGACAGAAAAACTCGTCCGCAAGGCAGCAACTGCAGCTATGGAGAAAGCAAAGCCGCTTGAGCACAACGGCTACAAGGTCGCTCTCTTCAAGGGCCTGATTGAAGAAGAACTGATGAAACATGCCTCCGCATGAACGATAGCGATAAATTTAACGGCGGGTGTCGATTCTTTGCTGTGCGGAGCCGCACTGTGAGCGTCGGCCAAAGAGGTGGCAAACGATGAAGGTCATACCGGTTCAGGACGCCATCGGCAAGGCTCTGGAGCATGACATCACGGAAATCGTGCCGGGCGGTTTTAAAGGACCGGCCTTCAAGCGGGGCCACATTGTTCAGCCGTATGATGTCGAGCGGTTGCGAGATCTGGGCAAAGAGAACATCACCGTTCTCGATCTCGGCCCAAGCATGGTTCATGAAGACGACGCCGCCCGGCGTCTCGCAACGGCAACTGCGGGGACCGGGATTGCCATGAGCACCCCCTCGGAAGGCAAGGTCAACCTGATCGCGCAACAGGACGGCTTGCTGAAAATCGACCTGGAGAAGCTTTTCCAGGTCAACTCCCTGGACAATATCATCCTCGCCACCCGGCAGACCGATCGTCTGGTCAACTGCGGCCAGGTTATTGCCGGCACCCGCATTATTCCGCTCGCCATCGCAGCAGAGCAGCTGCAACGAGCTGAGGCTCTCTGCGCATCGGGACCAGCCATCGTTTCGATAGCCCCGCTGACGCCGAAGAAGGTCGGGATCGTGACGACCGGCAACGAGATCTATCACGGTCGGATTGATGATAAATTCGGTCCGGTGATAACGGACAAGATCGTTGCGCTCGGCAGCCGGGTGCTGCGGCAGGAGTTTGTGCCAGACAATATCCCCATGACGGTTGATAAGATTCGGGATTTCATCGATCGGGGGGCGGAACTCGTCCTGATCACTGGCGGTATGTCTGTTGACCCGGATGATGTGAGTCCAGCCAGCATTCGTGCAACAGGGGCCGAGGTGGTTGCCTACGGCGCGCCCGTCCTGCCGGGAGCCATGTTCATGCTGGCCTACCTGGGTGAAATCCCGATCGTGGGCTTGCCAGGCTGTGTCATGTATCACAAGGTCAGCATTTTCGATCTGGTTATCCCGCGCCTGCTTGCCGGAGAGAGGCTATATCGAGAGGATTTGATCATGCTTGGCCATGGTGGTCTCTGTCTGGGCTGTGAGATGTGTCACTATCCGGCCTGCAGTTTCGGAGTCTAGCCGATGCTGAAGACTGTCACGGAAATCTGTGCGACGCTGCACAAGGGCGAAGCACTGGTCCTTGCGACGATTATCGGCCAGCAAGGCTCAACCCCGCGGACCGCAGGGGCAAGTATGCTGGTGCGCCGGGATGGATCGATTGCCGGCACCATCGGCGGCGGCCGGGTTGAAAGTGACGTTATTGCGCAGGCGTTGCGTCTTTTTGAGAGTCAACAAGCCACACTGGCTCAATTCGACCTCAGCGAAGCTGGCGACATGGACCTGGTCTGTGGCGGTGCGTTGCGGGTCTGCATTGAATATCTCGCGCCGAATTCCGAAAATCTCGCGATGCTCGGCCGAATGCATGAGGAGAGCAGACAGGGACGAGCCTGTCTCTGGCTGGGGAAGTTGATGACAGACGGCGAGCAGTGGGTCGTGAAAAGGTCGGTGCGCAGCACAGACGGCACCTGGTCGGGGCCTTTGCCGGTCGAACCATCGCTGCAAGGGCAGATCGGGGCCATCAGCCCCCGACTTTCAACCAGCACGCTCCTCGAATACGCTGGTGAACCTTACCTGGTGACATCAGTCAGACCGGCCGAAACCGTTTGTCTGATGGGCGCCGGCCATGTTTCGAAAGAGATTGCGCTGTTGACCAAACAGGTCGATTTCAGGACCCTGGTGTTCGATGACCGGAACGAATTTGCCAACGTCGAGAATTTCCCCGCTGCTGACGGGGTCTACGTCTGTGATGATTTTCGACAGGTCTTCGATGATTTCGACATCCCGGCCGGAAGCTATATTGTCATCGTGACCCGCGGACATCACCACGATAAGGACGTTTTGGCCCAGGCCCTGCGCTCCGAGGCCGCCTATATCGGCATGATCGGCAGCCGTAGAAAAAAGGAGGCTGTTTATCGAGCTCTGACTGAAGGGGGCTTCTCGCAGACGGATCTTCAGCGGGTTCATTGTCCGATCGGCTTGCCGATCGGCGCCGACACGCCGGCCGAGATCGCCGTCAGCGTGGTCGCTGAACTGGTTCAACATCGGGCGCAGAGGAAACAGCATGGCTAGCCCACAGTTTGGCGCCATTATTTTAGCGGCGGGTCTTTCAACCCGCATGCCGTCCTTTAAGCCCCTGCTGCAGATTGAAGGGAAGCCGCTCATCGAGTACGCCATCACGCTTTTTCGTAGCGCCGGCGTGGAGCAGATAGTCACGGTCATCGGCCACCGCGCCGAGCAACTGATTCCGATAATTTCCACGACCTCATCGGATTCTGTGTTCAACAGCAAATATCAGGATGGCATGTTCTCTTCGGTACAGAAAGGTATCGCCAGCAGAAATCCCGCCTGGGACGCTTTCTTCGTTTTACCGGTGGATATCCCGCTTGTGCGGCCATCCACAATTCAGACCCTCGCCCAGGCATTTCGGAACAAGCCCTCTGCGTCGGTCTGTTACCCCTGTTTCCAGGCACGGCGTGGCCATCCTCCGCTGTTGAACAGCAGGCTTGCCGACGGAATTCTGGCTGGCCAGGGGCAGGATAGTTTGCGTGCCGTGCTGCGCAACCATGAGACTCAGGCGCTGGACGTTCCGGTGGACGATCCCTTCATCCACATGGATGCGGATACCCGGCAGGACCTGGAAGCGTTATGCGAGCGGCACGAGAAGGCGAAGGCGGCGGATGACTCCTGAACAGATCTTTCTGATTGCAGCGATCTTTGTCGTCGCACTTCTGTATTCCAGCATTGGCCATGGCGGCGCCTCCGGTTACCTGGCCATAATGGCCTTGTGGGGACTGCATCCCGAAGCTCTCAAACCAACCGCCCTCCTTCTCAATATTGTCGTCGCCGGGGTTGGCAGCTACTTGTACTTGAGCGCTCGACAGTTTTCCTGGTCGATTTTCTGGCCATTTGCCCTGACATCCATCCCGGCGAGTTTTCTGGGGGGCTTTTTCTTTCTGCCGCCGGAACTTTATCGGCCGATTCTCGGCCTGGTTTTGTTTTTTTCCGCCTGGCGGTTAATCCTGCGCAAAGACTGTGCAGATACCCGTTCAACACCACCCAGGAGACTCATCGCAATGCCGATTGGGGCCGTGCTTGGTTTCGCCTCTGGTTTGATCGGGGTCGGTGGAGGAATTTTCCTGAGCCCGTTGATGATCCTTTTCGGTTGGGCGCGCGTGCGAGAAGTTTCCGGGATCGCCTCGCTATTCATACTCTGTAACTCCGTGTCGGGCCTGGCCGGGCACTTGAGCAGTCTGCAATTCATTCCCGAGTTTGCCCCGCTACTGGCGGTTTCCGCGCTGCTTGGCGGCACTGTCGGCGCCCTGTGCGGGAGCCGCTATCTTCCGGTTCGTACCATTCTCAAGGCCATGGCACTGGTCCTGATCATGGCCGGTGGAAAAATGTTTTTGATCTGAAGAGCGCCTTTTTGCAAAATCACTTCGTGGACGCCGACACGTACGTCGAGTCAGCCACATCGGCCGACAAGAGGAGATCGGAACTGATCAGGGATGGATTGTGTGTGATGGCGCGTTTTTCAAAAGGCATGACTTAATGATTGCGAGGGTGTCATGCTTCGGGAAAAGCACGAAGGAGGACTGATGCAAAAGGAACAACAGGTATGCCTTGTCTGTGGATTCAACATGGTGGGTTTTCATCCCGACAGGTGCCCTTTTTGTGGAGCGCGCAAAGAGAAGTTTATAACCGCGGAAGAATGCTCGGCTCGATTCAAGGTCGTGTCTACATCGGTCAATGAAAAAGTGACCCGGCTCAACTCGCACCCGCAGCTTGGTTACGAGCACGCTGCTTATAGAGTCGAAACTGGCGGGACCGCTTTCTGGATTGACTGTCCTTCGTGCTTCGACGCGTCACTGCCAAAGGTCGACAGCATCTTGTTTACCCATCACCACTTCCTCGGCGCCTCCAACCTCTACCGGGAGCATTTTTCCGCCGAGGTCCGCATCCATCAGGCTGATTCGCACCATGAACTCTGTCGTCCTTTCAGCTTTGACGATCCTTTTGACAAGAACTTCACCCATCACGGAATCGAAGCCTATCATGTCGATGGTCATACCCCCGGTTTTACTCTCTACATCTTTGAAGAGACGTTGTTCATCTGCGATTATGTTTTTCTTGATGGAGAGGGGATGAAGCTCAACCCCTTCGGACCTGCGGAAAAAACGATAGCGGGGAGTCGCCATATCCGCGACCTTCTGGACGGGCGTCAACTTGCAACCGTCTGCGGGTACAATTATGTCATTGACTTCCCTGAATGGCAGCGCCGGTTTAAAGATACCATATGCTCAGTCATATAACGTTCTTGCTTTAACGATCTAATTTTCCGGTATTTTTTAAAACTTAATTCGAAGACCTGCTTGCAGAAGGTGGTTGAAGTATTCGGAATCCAACTTCCCCCCCTCGGCATCCTGAAACTCTGGAGGCATGGTAGCGAAAAAGCGGTAACCAAGATCAAGGCTCAGATGATCGCTGATTGCGTAGCCGGAGCCCGTTCCGATTTGACCCGCCAAAACCCAATCGGAGTCATCAACAAGGGGGGAACCTGCCACTGTTGCCTTATCGAGAGTGATTTTGGCGACGCCTATCCCCAGACAGAAATAAGGAGTCCAATTGCCTATATGGTCATCCGGGATTCCATAGGTGGTCAGCATCACACTCATGACGTTCAGGTCTCCACCGCCGTCGCTGTTGCCTTCGATAAATTCAATCTCATCCAGTTCATTGCTGCGATAGCTGAATTCGATATCCAACCGGCCCCTGCCCAGGTCGGGGTGTTTGTTCCCCAGATCGTAGCCGATTGCCAACGAACCGGCATAACCGTTATCAAGGGCGATATTGAAAGAGCCTGAGGTATTGTCATTTTCCATTTCCTGCACATAGCTGCCGCCTCCGCTCAAGGCCAGATAGAACCCTTCATCGGCCGCAGTCGCGCTTAAAGGGATGAATGCAAACAACAGAAATGTCAGGAGTCTTGCCAGTCGCTTATTCATAGTCCACTGCCCTTATCGCGGATTCACGTCGAGAGTGAATGAAATATCAAGGATATTGAAAGACGCTGTTATGGTCGTGAGTCCCGTATCGATTCCCGGCGAGGCGATACCTTCAAACCCGGTATTATTGCTGATGGTGACGATAGAGGGTTCGCTCGATGACCAATTAGTCTGCGTGGTGACAGGGAAGAGATCGCCATTCGTGTATTCCCCTTCAGAGGTCAGCTCAACTGTTTCATCGTTAAAGATGGTCAGCGTCTCTCCGACTGTAATGACTTCTTCCCGGTCAAATCCACCACTTGCATCAAGCACCGTAGCAAGGATATTCAGATCCTGCAGCGTGCTACTGTTGATGGTCAGCCTGGTGAACGTCTCCTGCTCACCGGTCAGTTTGGCACTGATGTCCAGGGTGCCAGTGGCCAGCATTTCGACCTCACCTTCCTCTCCGGCCGTGTTGTTGACCGTCGCGAGGGCTTCATTACTCGACTCCCAGACGGCCTGGGTGGTGAAATTTTCGGTGCTCGCGTCAGTAAAGGTTCCGCTCAACTCGTACTGAATGGTCAGCCCCACCGGGTAATCCTCTGCGGAAGGATTGCTGGTGATGGCAAGTGAAACCAGTTCGGCATCGTTGACCTCCAGCGTGGCCTCGCCGGTTGCTCCTTGCCATTGAGCCTGGATTCTGGCCGTGCCGACGCTTACCCCGGTGGCGCCGCCCGTGCTGGTGACACCGGCGATAAGCGGGTCGAGCGATTCCCAGGTCGCTATACGATCAAGGCTCTGAATAGTACCATCATTAAAATTTCCACTGACATTGAAGTCGCGTTCCACCCCGATCGGTGCGCTTTCGGATGCCGGTGTGACGATCAGTGGCTGGAGGACAGAGGCGTCGCTGACGGTAAAGGGGAGTGAAAATTCAATTCCCGCAGATGCAGCGGTTACCGTGACCGGCCCGGGTGCATTTGCCGTTGCAAGACCGATGCTGCCGGGTGTATTGCTGATACTCAGAATGTCTGGGTCGGAGCTCGCCCAGGTTGCATCCGACGTAATATCTCTGTTAATCCCACCTGCAAAAAAACCTTTGGCGGTGAATTGGTTGTCGGTCTGGTCAGCAATGCCGTCGGGATTCTCTGATGAGATGATGATACCAGTGAGCGGTACAAAGGTGTTGTTTCGGGTGGCATCGTCAGCACCGCAGCCTGAAACTGCCAGGGCGAAGAAAAACAAGAGCAGTCGGATGGTGACGTGTTGCATATTAACTCCAGAAGTTTGAATTGTTTTTCATACAATATATCAACGTTTCGCGATAAGAGGCGGCGAAGAAATATTTTAGGTCTGACACCGCTATTTTAGCCTTTGCTTTTCAATTAATAAACATAGATTTAATAAACATAGATGTATTCACCGCTCCTCCTTGAGCCAAGATATTGAGGCTTCTTCGTCAGTAAATAGTCGTACGTCGTAACCTGCATTAATAAATACCGTTTCGATAAATCCATGCGAATTATCGCCAGGCTGCGCTAACAAAGCGGAACGAGAGTCTCGGGGAAAATTAAAGTCGGCCATGTCTCGATACGCAAAGTTGTAATTATCGATGATCGTTTAAATGTTGGGTGCCTGTCGTGCGTAAATAAATACTTCTTGATGTTCTGTTCTTCCCCAAGTTGAGCTGCTTGTCCGCCGCAGTGGCGGCCAAGGTCACTGGTCATCGGCTTGTTGAGTTCAATTAATATGAAGTCTGAACTTTCAGATATCGAGATATCATAGTCCATGACCCAACCTCCTAACGGCGGCATAACGAATTGGATTATTTAGAGCGATTACGCTGGATATTGCCTCTCAAGTAAAACCTCAAGAAAGTGGTTTAAGATACTGAGCTGCATGAACTAATCTAAATAAAAGCTGTAAATCGTGAGTACACAAATCGAGTCAAGCGCATAAAAAACTATTTTATCAACAGCCTCAATAGTTGCACAAATTATCGGAATAAAGAATCTTTTTAATTTCTGTATCTTCGTCGGGGTTTGTCATGTTTGGCAATGACATGTCCTCAACAAAGGTGGGTTTGGGGGTCAGAAGCCCCTTGGATGCGCAGTCGTAAATATCTACATTCAAAGAGAGAAAGGGCCGCATCCAGTCGGACGTGGCCCTTTCTCATTAATTGATATCCAGGAGGCTTATGCGCTCTGTTTTACCAGCATTCCTACCAACGCCTGACTGAGCTGGTCGGGGCAACTGGTTCCGTTGCGGCACTCCAGGCCTTTCAAACGGGTGACAACGTCCTGCGCCGGCATTCCCTGCACCAGCGCTGCGACCCCTTGGGCATTGCCGGAACAACCACCGATAAAATGAACCCTTTTGATCAGGTCACCATCCAGTTCGATGTCAATAAAGCGGGCGCAGGTCCCATAGGTGGTGTAGGTCTTTTTCATGCTGTTCTCCTTTTTGCTCCAGAGCAGACAAGTTTAAGGTAGGAGAAGGAAAGTATCAATTGCTATTGATTATAAAATACGTCTATTTTTTATCTGACCGATTACGAAAGCTCTGTCCCAGAGACCGCAGCTCGTTGGTCAAGCGCTCCAGTTCAGCACTCTCTTCTGAAATGGTCGTTGCTCTGGTCACATTGGATGTCAATCTCTTCTTGGCCTTCTCAAAGTGCTCAAACAGGCGCTGGGCTGATTCCTGTAAAAATTCGGTCGCCTCAGCCACTGCCTGAACCTGTTCTTCCCGATCATTCAGACCCCGATCCAGCTCCTTGGTGGCGCGCACCTGCTCTTCCATCCCGTGAGCAACCTGATCGGCGGCCATTTTCATTTCGGTGACACCCTCCTGTATCCGTTGGATGCCCACCTTCTGCTCATTCATCGCCCTGGCGACGGCACGAACGGAGCGAAGGCTCTCCCCCGCCTCGTTGAGCATCCCGCGCGCTTTCTCGCCCTGTTCTCCGGTCAACTGATTAATTTCATCCGACGCGGAGGAGGCCAACTCTACAGAGTGGACGATTTTATTCAGAGCTTCGCCGGTTTTCAGGGAATTCTCTTTCCCCTGGACAATCCGGTCACCGGTGGCCTCAACCGCCGCAAGAGCCTCTTCTGTATCTTTGCTGATCGCATTAATGATCCGCTGGATATCCTGTGCGCTGCCGGTGGTCCGGTCGGCCAGGTCTTTGATCTCGTCGGCAACGACGGCAAAACCTTTCCCCTCATCCCCGGCTTTTGCCGCAATGATAGCTGCATTGAAGGCCAGAAGCTCGGTATCTCCGACCAGGTCCTTGATCACCGCAATGATTTTTCCAACCTGCTTCGCCTGTTCAGAAAGACGCTTCATCGTGCCGGTCGCCTTCTGGCTCTCGGCAAAAATCATGTCCATCTCCTGTTGAGAGTGCTGCATCATCCGCAGGCCGACTTCAGCATCTTCCTTAACCCGCTGCACAGCATCGTTGCCGGCAGCCGACCCTTGACGAATCCGGTCGAACGAGTCCCCGATGGCATCCAGATCCTCAGATGTCCCTTCGACCGATTTGGCAATCTCTTCTGCCTGATTGCTCACTTCCCTGACGCTGGCAGTCATCTCTTCGACCGTTGTCGTCGTTTCCAGAAACTTTATGGTTGAATGATCGATCGCCCTGGCCATTTCTTCAAGGGATGCCGACAACTCACGGGACAGAGCTGCTTCATCCTGAGACTGGTGCCCGAGAGATTTCATCTGGCTACCGACTTCCAGCTGCCTGGCCTCCATCATTTCTACATTTTTGTTATTAATCTGCGCCGCCTCCAGGCCCTCCTTGGCTCGCCCAACCAGATACTGGCTGACCTGGTTCAGGGTACTGAAGTGAGGGAGCAACTTGTCAGAAGTGTCGAGCATGGATTCCACCAGTTGCTGGACCTGGGTGACCCCCGATTCGAGAGCCTGGGTCAGCGCCTCCAGAGTTTCCTCAGGGACCTCGATTTCACCGGTGAGAGGGGCAAGGAGCTGCAATTGCTGATGCAGCTGTTTTTTCAGGCTGCCGCGCACAAAGAGGTAGGACGAGACTGCGACCAGATAGCCGAATATCAGACAGATGGCAATAAATCCAGGTTCGAAAGCCGCTTCCCCGACCAGCGGAAAAGCGGCAAAAGGGAACACCCCACCTACCAAGAGGCCCATCAGGTGGGTGAAGAAAAAAACTTTTCTCAGATAACTCGATCCAAGTGCTGATCCACGGCCCATTGCGAAACTCCTGTCAGGAGAAGAAAAAACGGATATTTAAACCAAACCCATTAACTATCACAAATCATGAATAGCGGCAAGCAGAAGCCCCTTTCGTCCTCAGCCCCTCTGATATATACTGTCGATAGATTTTCAACTTTATCCACAGGAGTCATCACCATGTATCGCTTTTTACTCAGCTGCTCGCTGTTGCTTGTGCTGCTGGCCGCCCCGCGGCTGGTCAGTGCTGCCTCCGAGCCTGGCTTCGCTGCCATCGAATCCTCTCTCGGCATGTATTTTCCCCAGGTTCAGGCCAAGCGCATTGCTGCCACTCCGCTCCCTGGCCTGTATGAAATTCTGCTGCCCAATGAAGAGATTCTTTATTTTAGTCCACAGACGGGACACTTGATTGCTGGCCAGGTCTATTCCAGTGAGGGACGCAATCTGACCAGAGACAGAAAAGCGGAATTGATGACGGCCAAAGTCGGGATGTTCCCTCTCGATAAAGCCATCAAGATCGGCAACGGCCCCAACACCGTTATCGAAGTGGCAGATCCGGACTG
>Ga0102946_1000680_pt1 | contig 11830 bp, 12 predicted proteins | sample SalPon2A_A_D1_MG_FD_78209 | JGI IMG/M metagenome (GOLD analysis project Ga0102946, IMG submission 78209) | Soil microbial communities from South San Francisco under conditions of wetland restoration - Salt Pond MetaG R2A_A_D1_MG | ecosystem: Environmental > Terrestrial > Soil > Wetlands | place... | reverse complement strand
TACGAACAGTTCAAAGCCGGGGATGCAAAACGTATTCTGCACATCCACCAAAAACAGATTGACGCGGTAATCATCCTCCACAGCCGCATGGGTGTCGTGCGTTTCAGCCCAGGCGCGGGCTTCGGCTGCCCGGCTTTCATACCCCACGCGGAAGATTTCCCCTACACTTTTTGGGTCATAATGTTCGGGCAGCGGATAGATTGCAATCGGTTCCATTTCAATTCCTCACGATTCGTCTGAGTTTCTCTTTTTATATTTTTCGATCAGGCTGCGCTTGAGCTGCCAGAGCGTTTCAGAAACAGACACATGGTATATATGCGGGTTCACTAACCGAGTGACACCGGGATCCAACCGCGCCAGGTCTGCTGCCCGCTGAGTGCGAATTTTTTCTATTTCCGGCCGTATATACACGACCTCGCCATTCTTCACCACGTCCACCAACAGCGGTTCAATCTGCGTGATGGTTTCTTTTTTCAACGTGCGCTGCATCGACGCAATGATGGGGTGCCGCAGCCGGAGCGTATCCTGCTCATGCACATTTTCGCCTTTTAATGTCATCAAGTCGGCAGTGGCATTGCCGCGGGAATCATATACCCGCCACAAGGTTTTCTCGCCGGGGATCAAAGTTTTCTGCGGCGTTTCCGAAATCTTGATAGCCGGGATCCACTCCCCCTCTTCCTCCAAAGCTACCAGCTTATACACACCATCCAGTGCAGCATCATCTTTCGAGGTGATCAGGCCAGTGCCGACGCCATACGCCAGCCGGTTAATGACTGAATCCGGTTCCACACCGTAGCGCGTTGCTTCTTCCTGCACCTGCGTGATAATCTGCCAGATGGCCAGCTCATCCAACTGGTTGGAGAGCACAATCGAGACCTCTGGAAATCCGGCTTCGTCCAACATCTTGGCCGACACAATGCTTAAATACGCCAGGTCGCCGGAATCCAGCCGGATACCGACTGGCTTATGTCCCTTTTTGCGAAGCTCTTCAAACACGCGGATCGCGTTCGGCAAGCCGCTTTCCACCGTACTGATCGTATCCACCAGCAAAATGGTGTCATCTGGATACAGCTCGGCATACGCCCGGAAGGCGTCAATCTCTGTTCCTCCCATCGCCATAAAGACCTGCACCATGCTGTGGGCGTGCGTGCCTTTAGGCGGGAACCCCAACACATGGGATGTCCCCACATTGGAGCTGTAATCCGCGCCACCGATCAAAGCGGCCCGCGTCCCCGCCACTGCGGCGCGCTCCTGTGCCCGCCGCAGGCCAAATTCCAACAGCAGACGCCCCCTGGCGCTCTCTTTGATGCGCGAGGCTTTCGTGGCGATCAAGGTCTGATAGGTCATATGGTTGAGCAAGGATGTTTCCAGGATTTGCGCCATCGCCAACCCGCCCTGCACCACCACAACCGGGGTGTTCGGATGCACCACCCGGCCTTCCGGCACAGCTTTCAAGTTGATGGTACTGAAGTTTCCATCTGAGGCCAGCCAATCCAGGAAATCATCGCCAAACAGCCGTTCGCCGGAGGCGCTGTGCTGGCCGCGCAGATAGGCCAGTTCCTGCTCCCCGAAGCAGGATTCTTCCATCCAGTCCAAAAACCATTCCAGACCGGCATTGATGCAGTATCCAGCCTTATGTGAGCCGTAGTCGGGATAGCTGCGGAAAAAATAATCGAATTGGGCGTTCTTTTCATGCATCCCATGTCGGAAATACAACTGCGCCATTGTGAGCTGGTATTGATCCGTGTACAACATCCCCTCTGCTATTTTTTTCTGGGCAAATTTCATTGTTCATCCTATGGAAGTAGCATTAAAATTCATCATGTCCTATTATATCGCCAAATCAAACCACACCCGTCTGATACAATTAGAAAACCATCACGTATTCCAAAATATGGGAGCCAGACAACATGGATAGCGATCTCGAATTTACAACTCAGCTTGCAAAAGAAACCGGACAGCTTCTAAAGGACTACTTCGCAAAATCAGGCATCCAGACCGCCATTAAAGCTGACCACACCGTAGTAACCGAAGCCGATCTGGCCGCCGATGAAAAAATCCGCACAGCCATCCAGGCCGCCTACCCGGACGACCACCTGCTGACCGAAGAATCGGACACGCTCGTGGCGGATATCGATAGGCCTGTCTGGGTGGTAGACCCGTTGGACGGCACCACGAATTTTAGCCTGGGACTGCCCATCTGGGGTGTGTCCATCGCCCGGTTGGTAAACGGCTCCCCCGATTTAGGCGTGCTGTACTTCCCTGTGGTGGGCGAGCTGTACACCGCCCGCCGTGGTCATGGCGCAGCTATGAACGGCAAGCCACTCCACACTCCCAAGCCTGACCAACGCCCGCCCTACTCTTTTTTCGCTTGCTGCTCGCGCACCCAACGCCGCTATGATGTCAGCCTGCGCTACAAGACCCGCATACTGGGGGCTGCCGCCTACGATTTTTGCGCCGTTGCGCGTGGGGCGGCCATCATCGCCTTCCAGTCCACCCCCAAGATTTGGGACCTATCAGCCGGGTGGTTGATCCTCCAGGAAGCGGGCGCCGAGGTTGAGGTTTTTACCGGCCCTCCCCCGTTTCCGATCCAACCTGAAACGGAATACAAATCAATCAACTTCCCTACCATCATGGCTGCAGACCCACAAGCAGCAGAAAAAGCCAGACAAGGGATAAAAAAGAAAGGTTGAAAATTCAAGCCCTCTCAGGTTTTCGCATTATAATAAGAGGAATAAAGTGAATCTGCTTCATCACGCATTTACAATGGGAATAATTCACAAAAACTGAAAACAAGTTCTATAATTATCACAAACCCTAACAAGGAGCATAAGCTGACTGATCAATCAACCCGAAAGCTAGAACCAGAATCCGAGCAGGGTCCCAGCGTTCAATTAGAGCCTGGCTATCTGCTCATGGACCGCTATGAGATCCAGGAAGTCGTCGGGGTAGGCGGAATGGGGACGGTTTACCGCGCCCGGGATAAGAACTTCAAAGCCATCCGTCTTGTTGCTGTTAAAGAAATGATCAGCCAAATCACCGACCCGCTGGTCCGCAAGAAGATTTACCTCAACTACGAGCGCGAATCCAATATTCTGGCAACCCTGCGGCACCAATCCATTCCCCGGATCTACGATTATTTCATTCGCAACGACCGCGTTTACTTGATTATGGAATTTGTGAACGGCCGCAACCTGGATGAAATCCTGGCAGACGTGAACAGCTTCTTCCCCGAATCACAGGTCATTTCATGGGGGATCGAGCTGTGCGATGTGCTGCACTACCTGCACTCTAACAAACCCGAGCCGATCATCTTCCGAGATATCAAACCCTCCAACATCATGATCACCCCGCAAAATCACATCATGCTGGTGGATTTCGGCATTGCCAAATTGTTTGCCCCCAACGAAAAGAACACCATGATCGGCACCCAGGGCTATTCCCCGCCCGACCAATATCGCGGCGAAGCGACCCCAAAGGTGGACATCTATGCATTGGGCGCAACACTGCACCACCTGCTGACCTTGCGCGACCCGCGCCTGGAAGCCCCGTTCTCTTTCAACGAACGCCCAATCCAGGAGATCAACAACAGTGTCACCGACGAACTGGTAGCCGTCATCAACCGTGCGCTGGAATACAACCCGGAAGACCGCTTTACCGATGCCGAGGACATGAAAGACGCGCTAATCACCGCCGGGCGAAAAACCGGCACACTGCCGGACCACATGGTACCCCTGTCTAACGCATCCTCCAGCCTGCGAGGTAGTGTAAAACCCCTCTGGACATTTGAGTGCGAAGATGAGATCCGCGGCACTCCTTTATTCCACAACAGCAATTTATACATTCCCTGCTACGATAACAACCTTTACGCCCTGGACGCTTCCAACGGCAGTTTCATATGGAAGTACGCAACAGATGGCGGTCTACCTGGGAAACCGGCCGTTTACGATAACAGCCTGTACATCGGTTCAGAAGACCACCGCCTGCATGCCATCTCTGTCCGTTCAGGCAGCCTGCTCTGGACTTATTTCGCAGAGCGGCCCTTCCGCTCTTCCCCTACCATTGCACAAGGGCATATCTTTATCGGATCAGATGACAGCTATCTACATGCTGTCAACATGGCTACTGGCCGGGTAGCCTGGAAAATGGATGCTGCTGGGGCCATCCGTTCCACCCCATTGGTCTCTCAAGATAAAGTCTACTTCGGCACTGAAGAAGGCGAACTAATCTGCCTGGACTTCAGCGGAGACACAAAATGGCGTTTCCGCACCAAACGCGCCGTGACCTCATCCCCCGCCCTGGCCAATGACATTGTTTACTTTGCCTCATTGGACAGCACACTGTACGCCCTGGACGCCAATACCGGCTGGGCGCATTGGCGCTTCCGTTTAGGGCGCGGTTCCATCTCCTCGCCCCTGATTGTCGAGAATAATCTATATATCGGTGCAGCCGATCACGTGGTCTACTGCATTCACGCCCAAACTTCCAAAGAATTGTGGCGCTACACCACCGAACATCAAATTACCGCTTCCCCCACATTTTATAAAGACTCCATCTATATCGGTTCGGTAGATGGCCATATGTATTGCCTGGATGCAAATTCTGGGCAGCTCAAATGGAAATTTTCTACACCCAGCCCAATTACAGGTACAGCCGTTGCAAATGAAGATATGATCTACTTTGGCTCTACAGACCATATCGTATACGCCTTGCTGGCCTGAACCAAATCTTATGTATAAGGATCCATCGTGAAAAGACTATGGGAATCTCTCATCAACAAAAAAGAATCGCCGAAATCAGCGGCTAAAGACTCTTCTCCGGAACCTGCACTCCAAAAAATTGAAACCAGCGATGCTGAAACCGCCCCTCTCTCCGAAGAACAGATCGACGAGATCATCGCTAAAGGGCACCGCATTGACCCCACGCAGCTAATCGTCGGCTCAGCGCGCAATGTCGGCAAAGCCAGAGAAAAGAACGAAGATGCCATCTTCGCCCACACCTCGCTGATTGGCGCGGGCACTACCTCTCTGCCATTTGGCGTTTTTGTATTGGCTGATGGCATGGGCGGACACCGGCACGGCGAAATGGCTTCCGAGTCGGCCGTTCGGAAAATGGGTTCGTTCCTCATCAATAAACTTTTCACTTCGCTCTTCGGACCAAACCCCAACCCGCCCGAAGAATCGCTCCAGGAAATCATGAAGATTGGGGTGCAGCAAACCCATAAGGACGTCGTTGATACAGCTCCTGGTGGTGGCACGACCATGACGGCTGTCATCACCATCGGCACGCAAATGACCCTGGCCCATGTTGGAGACAGCCGCGCCTACGCCGTATTTCTGGACGGGCGCATGCAGCTGCTCACCAGAGACCATTCGCTGGTCAAAAGGCTGGAAGAACTCGGTCAGATCACTGCAGAAGAAGCAGCCAACCACCCACAAAAATCGATGTTGTACCGCGCCCTCGGGCAAGGTGATGCCCCCGAACCGGATGTATTCACAGCTTCCCTGCCGCATCCCGGCTACCTGATGATTTGCTCTGACGGGCTGTGGGGCGTCTTGGCGGAGGAGCGCATCTTCCAGATCATCAGCGAATCCCCAAATCCGCAGCGCGCCTGCCAAAATCTGGTAGACGCTGCCAACGCTGCAGGAGGACCAGACAACATTACCGTTATTCTCGTGCGGCTATCCGATTAACCACGTTCGAGGGGTATTATGGCAACAGGGTATTTAGATAATTATTATGCCCGGTTGGGAGTTCCCCAATCGGCCACACAAGAGGAGATTCGGACCGCCTACCATCAGGCAGCCCGGAAATTCCACCCTGACCAAAATAAAGACCAAAGCACCACAGAAGTCTTTTTGCAAATTCAAGAAGCCTATGAAACCCTCTCGAACCCGAGCAAAAGGTCGGAGTACGACCAGCTTCTCCCCAAAGGCATCAACGCCCCAAAAGATGTAGCCATTAACGCCATCTACAGCCGCCAGGCCGTCACTGCCATGAACCGCCCGCAGCTGCTGTACGTCCTCTTGAACATCATGGCGATCCCGGACACCAACGGCATCAGCCGCCAACGCCAGCCCCTGAACATAGGCATCGTACTGGATAATTCCACCTCGATGAGCGGGAGCAGGCTGAACGCCGTCAAAGCTGCCGCCTCACAGATCATCCAAATGCTGCGCCCAGAGGACATCCTCTCAGTCGTGACCTTTAACGATAGGGCTGAGGTCATCATCCCTGCCGCCCGCAACCAGACCATCAACAAACAGCAGGCCCGCATCAGCATCATCGGCACCTCTGGCGGCACTGAAATCGGACGCGGGCTGGAGGCCGGTTACCAACAAGTCCTCTACAATATGCGGGAGAATTACAGCAACCACATCATCCTGATCACGGATGGCCGCACCTACGGCGACGAAGAACTCTGTCTGGCCATCGCAAAAAAAGCGACCGAAAAAGGGATCGCCATTCACACGCTGGGCATTGGCGACCAATGGAATGACGAATTCCTGGATGAACTGGCCAGCACTACCGGCGGCAGCTGTGAATTTGCCGAAAATTCTAGCCTGATCAAAAAATTCCTGATGCAAAAATTTGGGCACATGCAAAACAGCTTTGCCAACAATGTGACCCTGAAAATCCAGGTACCTGAATACGTCGACCTGCGCTATGCCTTCCGGCTTAGCCCGGACACCACCTCCATTCCGATCAGTGACACCCTTTCACTTGGCAACATTCCCAAACACCAAAGTCTCAGCCTGTTGATCGAATTCCTGATCAAAGAGACGCCCAAAGGGCATAACCCCCTCAACATCCTCGACGGTGAGCTGAATTTCATCATTCCCAGTGCACCGATCCCCAATTTTTCATCACGGATTACATTCTCCAGATCGGTAACTGTGGATCCGCAGCCTGAACCGCCGCCCCAGGTATTGGTCAAAGCAATGTCCCGTCTGTCGCTGTACCGCTTGCAGGAAATGGCCCAGCGCGACGTCAAGAAAGGAGACGTGCACGCAGCCACCAACCGGCTGAAAAACCTGGCGACACAACTTCTCGGTTCTGGCAAAGAAGAATTGGCCCAGACCGTGATGCTGGAAATTGATCACTTGAGAACCAATCAAAATATGAACGAAGAAACAAAAAAACAGATAAAATATGGAACCAGAGCACTTGTGATGGATGAATTCGAAAAGGAAGTACAATAATGACAATCATTTGTCCAAACTGCAGCTTCGAAGAACCCGATGGCGCAATTTTTTGCAGTGAATGCGGTACCAAGCTGATCGGGCCAGACGGGCTGGCAACAGCAACTATCCAGGCCACCAGCGGAAAGTTTTCCGACCCTGGCACCCCCAGCGAACCGGATGCCCCGCTTCCTGTTTCTGAAGCCGAGATCAGCCTGCACATCATTCGCACCGGGCAAATTCTGCCGCTGATCGGCCGCACCGAATATACCTTGGGGCGAATCAGCAAAGGCCAGTCTATCCTACCGGATATTGACCTGTCCCCATATGATGCATACTCGCAGGGTGTCTCTCGCCTGCATACCACCATCAAGGTTAAAGATAATCAGATCTACATTGAAGACCTTGGGTCCTCAAACGGAACCCGGATCAACAACCAGAAGATTGTCTCTCATAACGAGAAAATGGTCCAGCATGGCGATGTCCTTGCGCTTGGGCGTTTCAAAATCCAGATTTTGATCCGCCAGGACTGACCGCCGCGCCACAAATACCTGTCCATGAAGTAATTGGAGGTTTAGAATGCCAATCGAAATAATATTACATATCAGTGGTGAAGCACCCATTGCAGGGGAAATTGATGAAATGCCCTCCCCCAGCGATAATATCCTGATCGTCAAGAACCCGCGCCAACGGGATGGCAAAGATCTGACCTACATTTCCGCCTCGGAAATTACCTCCGTGATCTGGCCGTGGGACAAGGTCAATTTCCTTGAAATCCTGCCTTCCGAAGAGGAAGATGAAGTATTCAGCTTTGTTAGAGAGTGATTGAACAACTATGGAAGATGTACAATTTTCACACAGAAAAATATTAGTCGTAGATGACGAAGAACGGATGGTGCGTTTCATCCGCCTGAACCTGGAGCACGACGGCTTCCAGGTAGAAGAAGCGTTTGACAGCCGCCAGGCGATGGACAAACTGCGCGAAACTCTGCCCGACCTCGTGCTGCTGGACGTGATGCTGCCAGATATTGACGGCTTTGAACTGCTGCGCATGATCCGCGAGAGCAACGATATTCCCGTCATCATGCTGACCGCCAAAAGCGAAGAAGACGACCGGGTGCGCGGCCTGGAGTTGGGTGCGGACGATTATGTCACCAAACCCTTCAGCCCCAGGGAACTCGTCAGCCGGGTCAAGGCTGTCTTGCGCCGCACCGACACTACCCGCGGCCAGTCCAGCGGTGCGATCAATGTGGACGACCGCCTTAAGATCGACTTCGACCGCAGGGAAGTCTGGGTGGAAGGCGAACTGGTCAAACTGCGGCCGACCGAATACCGCCTGCTCTATCATTTAGTACAGAATGCCGGTTGGGTGGTCTCCCACGACCAGATCCTGGCGAAGGTGTGGGGCTATGAATACCGGGACGAACCCCACTACGTCCGCCTGTATGTCAACTACCTGCGCCAAAAGCTGGAGGAAGACCCCTCCAACCCGAAATACATCCTGACCGAGCGCGGGGTCGGTTACCGATTCGTGGACTACAAGCGGGACTAACCCGCCGCTCAACATAATTTATCCAAACAGAGGCCCGGCGGCCTCTGTTTTTTTTATCCGGCAGTGGATATTTTTCCATTTTCCCCTTTCACTGATACGATCAAATTTTTTTGACGTTTTGTTAACGAAGCACTTGCGTTTTTCTTACATTCCCGTCTTAAAATATTAATCGAAACGAGATGCGTTTCACTAATAAACTCAATATTTTATTCATATAGGAGGCTGATATGTCTAAAATTACACGATGGGAACCTATAAATGAACTAGTATCAATGCGCCGGGATATGGACCGCATGTTTGACGATTTCTTCACCCGGCCAATGGCGTCGCAGTCCGGCTGGAACCTGCCCACCATGGACATGTACCAGACTGACGATGACGTTGTCGTCAAGGCCACTATCCCCGGCATCTCCCCAGACGACCTGGACATCCAGATCACCGGGGACACGCTCACCATCCGCGGTGAGATCAACCAGGAAGAAACCGAAGAAAACGCCAAATACCACATCCGCGAACGACACTACCAATCCTTCAGCCGCAGCTTGACCCTGCCGGCGCTGGTCGTATCCGACAAAGCCGATGCACAGATCAATAACGGCGTGCTGACCCTGACCCTGCCGAAAGCGGAGGAAGTCAAACCCAAGGTCATCTGCGTCAAGGCGAAATAACCACAAACTGTCCACCACGAGAGGCCGGAACCATGCCAGAGTACAGCTTTCAATGCCCGCAGTGCGGAGCGACTTTCAACCGCCAGATGAGTATCTCGGCAGACCATTCGCACGCATCGTGCCCGAACTGCCATAAGAATGCCCACCGGCACTACACTGCACCAGGCATCACCTTCAAAGGCAGCGGCTTCTATGTAACGGACAGCAAAAAGAAACCAAAAACCGCATAATCGGTGGTTCAATACCTTTGCCAACAGAGCCGGGAGTTTCCCGGCTCTGTTTTTTTACAGACTATTCGCGTGCCGTTCCCGCGCTTGCGGGAATCCAGTAAAGATTCAGGTCTTGCAAACCGCGCCAAAATATTCCAAGACGTGATCGCGCGAGATGGCAAAAACAAAAACGATCAAACTAAATAAAATGAGCTCCTGAAAATCAATTCAGGAGCTCAGGTTTATTTTAATGACAGTACTACCCGTCCAGGCGTTCTTTCATCGCCTCGGTCAGTGCCGGGACGATGTCGTACAGGTCGCCGACCACGCCAAAGCGGGCGTACTTGAAGATCGGCGCATCCGGGTCCTTATTGATCGCCACAATCACCTTGCTGGAGCGCATCCCGGCCAGGTGCTGGATTGCGCCGGAAATACCGCAGGCAATATACAGGTCCGGGGAGACCACCTTACCGGTCTGCCCAACCTGATGCGAATACGGGATATAGCCCGCATCCACCGCCGCGCGGCTGGCGCCAACTGCGCCGCCCAGCGCATTCGCCAGGCCGCCGATCAGCTTGAAGCCCTGCTGGGCTTTCCAGATTTCAATCTCAGTGTCGTCGGTGATGTCGGCGGGCACATCCAGGTCACGGTTAGATGTACCGCGTCCGCCGGATACGATCACACCGGCATCGGTCAGGCTGACCCCGGCTTCGGCCTTCTCGTAACCGACCACCTTGGTCTTGATCTCATCCTCCGCCATGACCGCCTCAATCTTGGTCACCGTGCCAGAGCGGCCTGCATCGGCCTCCGGCTTATCGAACGCCCGCTGCCGCAGGGTGATGATCTGCGGTTTAGCATGGCACACCACCTTGGAGAGCAGCTTCCCGGCATACACCGGGCGAATAGCGGTCAATTGATCGCCTTCCAGATTGATTTCCGTCACATCCACCAGAACGCCGCTGTTCAGATCAATGGCGGCCATCCCGGCCATCTCACGGCCGCGGGTGGTTGTCGGGAACAAGAGCGCATCCGGCTGACCGTCCCCGGCTGCCTTGGCAACTACGCCGGCATACGCATCCGCCCGGTAATCGGCCAAAGTGGGGTCATCAGCCAGTAAAACTTCATCTGCACCATATTCAATCGCGGTTTGCGCCAGCGCTTCCACGCCGCTGCCAATCACCAACACGGTCAAGCCAGACCCCATCTGGTCGGCCAGTTTACGACCGGCGAAAACAACTTCCCAGGAAGCAGGCACCGCCTGCCCCTGAAATTGGTCGACAAAAGCCCAAATTTTATTCGCCATTAGAGCACCTTCTCTTCCATGATCTTATCGGCCAGTTTGGCGGCGATCTCCTCTGGGCTGCCGCCTTCAATGATCTCATTCGAAATATCGCGGGCCGGGGGTTCCATCACTTCCGGCCAGCTTACCACAGCCTCGGGCGGGTCAATGCCCAAATCTGCAGACGTTAGTTCTGGCACTTCAGCACGCGAAGCTTTGCGAATTCCCATAAAGGAGGGATAGCGCGGCTCGCCGTAATCCTTCACGATACTAAGCACGGCCGGCAGGGAAGCTTCAACCTTCTGGCGTCCTTCTTCCATTGCCCGGTCCACCTTGATGTGGTCATCAGCGACCTCATCAATCGCCGAAACCAGTGTCAGGGCCGGCCAGCCCAGCAGTCGGGCGACCATCGCCGCCGTCGTTCCCGTATCGCTGTCAATCGCCTGCTTGCCAAACACAACCAGATCGGCATCCCCAAGCTTTTCCACAGCCGCCGCCAGCACACGAGCCACTGCCTGGCTGTCCGAACCGGCCAACGCCGGGTCATTCACCAGATGCGCTTCAGCGCAGCCCATCGCCAGGGCATGCTTGATGGCTTCTTTTGCGTTCTCATCCCCAAGGCTGAGCGCGACCACATCACCACCATGTTCCTCAGTGATGCGCAAAGCCGCCTCAACCGCATACTCGTCCCACGGGTTGATGACCAACGGGGCATCACCCCAGGAGACTTTGCCCCCTTCCACAGACATTGTCGCTGCGGAATCTGGCACTTGTTTCACACACACAATGATTTTCAAGGCATCCTCCTTAAATTTAGTTTTTTGTATTGCATTGTGTCAAACTATACTATTTGCCGCCAAGTATGAAGGAAAATAGACGGCAAATAAGGTTTTCTAACTAATTACATTCAGTGGAGTTTTGCTTTGCAAAACTCCAAATCG
>Ga0102946_1000679_pt1 | contig 11839 bp, 10 predicted proteins | sample SalPon2A_A_D1_MG_FD_78209 | JGI IMG/M metagenome (GOLD analysis project Ga0102946, IMG submission 78209) | Soil microbial communities from South San Francisco under conditions of wetland restoration - Salt Pond MetaG R2A_A_D1_MG | ecosystem: Environmental > Terrestrial > Soil > Wetlands | place... | reverse complement strand
ATTTAAATAAACCTCATCGGCAACCGAACTTAAATAATACCCCATTTGCGTATATAAATCAGCGTAAGAAAATATAAACTTATCAGATTCTTTAAATTCTTTAAGCTTATTTCTAATGGCTTGTGTTTGTGCAATACCTGCCCCTACTGCTAGGCCTTTTATGGAAATACCCTTAATATTTTCGTCGTCTTTAGCATTTTCAATAGCATTTAAAATGGTATTTAAGCCTAAGTTTTCATCGTTCATTCCAAGCAATTCTTCAAAAGGATCGTCGCTTTTTGGCGCATAATCTCTTACGTTTTTAGATAAATCTAAAACTAAAATTGAATTTTCTTTAACCGTAACTTTTTCAGCTTCAGCAACAATTGAAGCTATAAAAATAAAAATTAGCAGTACAATACCTAGTGCTATTATAGTTCCAAAAATGGAAGCAAATAAATTTCTTAAAAATTTCATGTTTTATAAATAATTATTTCTATATATGTATCAATTTCACAACAAATGTTACAACAAAAATGTTTATAAGTTGCTCAACAAATGTATGATTTTAAATATTACTTTTCTTTACTTTGTAGCACTTTATGCAAAAGGCAAAAAACACATACTTATCTTTAGGAAGTAACCAAGGTAATACGTTGCAAAATTTACAACTTGCTATTAACGCAATTGCTAGTAAAATTGGCGATGTTACACAAATTTCATCGGTTTATAAAACACAATCTTGGGGCTTTGAAAGTGATGATTTTTTAAATATTTGTGTTGAAATTTCTACCTTATTTAATGCTGAAACAATACTCTTTAAAATTGAAGAAATTGAAACTTTTTTAGGCAGAAAAAAACCAACTTTAGATGGTTACGAAGCTAGACCTATAGATATAGATATTTTGTTGTTTGAAAATGAAGAAATTACAGCAAAAAATTTAATTATTCCACATACTGAAATGTTGAAGCGTAAATTTGTTTTGGTTCCTTTAACAGAAATTGCTCCAAAATTAGTTCACCCTAAAACTTCAACAAGTATTGAGCATTGTTTGGAAAATTGTACCGATGCGAGTAATTTAGAAAAAACAAGTTTTAAGCTACATAAACCAATGTTGCTTACCGAAAAGTTTAATTACATTGCTATTGAAGGAAATATTGGTGCTGGGAAAACGTCTTTAGCAAATAAAATTAGTGACGATTTTAATGCTAAAATTGTATTGGAACGCTTTGCTGACAACCCTTTTTTACCAAAATATTACGCAGATATGGAGCGTTATGCTTTTCCGCTTGAAATGAGTTTTTTAGCCGACCGTTACCAGCAATTAACAGACGATTTAGGTCAATTTGATTTGTTTAAAAATTTTATAGTTTCAGATTATTACATATTTAAATCGCTTATTTTTGCACACGTTTCTTTAGCCAAAGAAGAATACCATTTATATAGAAGAATGTTTGATATTATGTACAACGAAATTCAAAAACCCGATTTGTACATTTACCTCTACCAAAACACACCTGGTTTATTAGCTAACATCAAAAAACGTGGACGAGAATATGAACAAAATATTGAATCTGAATATTTAGACAATATTCATAAAGGATACGTTAATTTTATTAAAACAGAAAAAAACCTGAACACCCTAATAATTGATGTTACGGATAAAGATTTTGTTAATAATCCTGAAGATTACCAAACCATAATTAACCTTATAAAAAGCAGTTAAACTTATTTTTTAAGTTCTAATTTTTCAGCAAAATAATCGCAAAAGTCGCGCATTGTAGCACTCATTTTATCATCACTAGTAGCTCTTTCAAAAGTATCAGCCATAGAAACTAGCGTTTGGTGAAAAAACTGTTTCATTTCATCCAACGGCATATCTTTAGTCCATAAATCCATACGCAAGGTGTCTTTATTTGCCGCATCCCAAACCGAAACCATTAAAGCTTTGGTTTCTTCATTAGTTATACCACCATCTTCGGCATTCCATTTTATTTTTTCAGGAATTTTATTTTCATCTAATTCTACGTTAAATTCTATTTTTGAAGTATGTTTTGCCATTATTTTTTTGGTTTGTAATATGATTTATTAAAAATTTCGTTAGCATCAGTAGCTAACATTTGCTGCAAAGTTACGTTATTATTATTCATATACGCCTTTACAATTTGCCAGCCAATATACACACCTACTCTGCCGGGAGATTCTTTTTCAATATCCATATAAAATTTTGAAAATGGAGCAATTGATATAAAACGTTTATACAAATTTTGATCGGTACTATAAAGTAATTTGTTTTCAATAAAATAGCGCCAAACTTCAATTTCATTAGTTTTTATCCAGTTAAATTTTTCGGTTGAATATCCTATTTTTTCTTGGTTTGAAATTTCAGGTAAAAACACATCAATTAAATACATTTTTTTACCTTCTTCAACCATTGTTTCAACAAATTGTCTTTTAAAATTTTGTTCTATTATTGAAGTTGAAATAGCTTCAGCAACATCAACAACTAAATGTTTTTTTCTAAAATTTTGGCTTATATATTTTGGAAAACCGTCATATACATCCTCGTTTTCACCCAAATACATATCTAGCGATATAAACAAATAATCTCCTGAATAAAGGACGTTATTTTCGTAATCTAAGTTTGATATTATAGTCACCACTTGTGGCACTTCAAAATCTGGAAAATAATACTTCACATATTTAAACAATTGTTCCAGTTGCTCTTTTTCAGTCTCAAAGTTTTCAAAAACCTGTTGCGATTTAATAAATAAAGTCAACTCCTCTTTATTTTGCATGCGGTTTACCCAAATAGAGTCGTGAAATTGTTCAGGGAATAAATAGGGAAACTTCTTTTTTAACTCCGGTAATTGTGAAGGTTTACTTGCATAAAAATTTTCTTCAAAGCGTTCAACAGAGACATTCACATCAATATTGGATACATCAACCTTTTGTTCACGCTTTTTATCACAGCCAATATTAGCTAGTAAAATAAAAGTTAAAATTATTATTCTATACATTAATTTTTATATTTACAAATTCCATTAACAAACGTTAAAAATACTAAAATAGTTTATTTATGAAAGCTGAAAAGGTTGTAGATTTTATAGTAACTTGGTTAAGCGATTATGCTAAAAATGCAGGTGTAAAAGGTTTTGTTGTAGGGATATCAGGAGGAATTGATTCTGCTGTAACTTCAACATTGTGCGCCAAAACCAATTATCCTATTTTATGTTTAGAAATGCCTATTCACCAAGGTGAAAATCAGGTTAACAGAGCCAAAGAACATATTCAAAACTTAAAAATAACATTTCCAAATGTAACTTCAAATGAAATTGATTTAACCAACACGTTTGAAACATTTAAAAAATCGGTTCCTCAAATTGAAGAAAATGATGTAGTTTTTTTAGCAAGAGCAAACACAAGAGCTCGTTTACGAATGACAACCCTTTACTATTTTGCCGGTTTAAACAATTATTTAGTGGCAGGTACAGGGAATAAAGTTGAAGATTTTGGGGTTGGTTTTTTTACCAAATACGGTGACGGCGGGGTTGATATTAGTCCTATTGCCGATTTGTTAAAAAGCGAAGTTTATAAAATTGCTGAAGTTTTAAACGTACCACAATCTATTATTGAAGCAAAACCAACCGATGGCTTATTTGGTGACAGCCGTAGCGATGAAGACCAAATTGGTGCTAGCTATGACGAGCTTGAATGGGCGATGTTGGAAGCTGAAAAAGGCAAAAAAAGTACCGATTTTAATGGACGACAAAAAGTAGTTTTTGAAATTTATAACCAACGAAATAAAGCAAACTTACATAAAATAAAACCTATACCCGTTTGCGAAATTCCAAAAAATTTAAAAAACTAAAGTTTAAACGTAACCACTGGTAGCGTTGCATGTTTCCCTAAATCTTCGCCAATACTTCCATTAAATAAGTGTGCTAAACCTCTTCTACCGTGGGTGTTTAACACAATAATATCAGCATCCATAGCTTTGGCAAAATTTAAAATACCAGATTCAACAGTAACATCATTATAAATATTTAATGAATAGTCACCCAAATCGTAACCTTCAATAAAATTTCTTATAGCTTCACTAGACTCTTTAGTGGTTTCAAAATTATGTATGGTATTAATTTTCAGCAGGTGTATGCGAGCATTAAATAGCTTCGTAAAATTTAGTATTTTTTGAAAAGCACTTCTATTTTTTTGTTTAAAGTTTGAAGCAAAAACTAAATTTTCTACTTTAAAATCTTTAATTTTTCGTTTTACTACCATCACTGGTATTTCTGAATTACGAACCACTTTTTCAGTATTTGATCCTACAAGCATTTCTTCTAATCCAGAAGTTCCTCTAGAACCCATAACAATTAAGTTAACGTCTTTCTTTTTACTTTGCTCAATAATACCCTCAAAAGCTTTATGAAATTGAACATCGTCCTCAATCTCTAGACCTTCAAAACAAGACATTTTTTTAAATTCATTAAACTTTTCATGAGCTCTATTTAAATACAACAATGCCGAAGGCGTATTACTAGAAGTTCCAAAACTTGTAGGGTCTACAACTCCAGTAGGTAGCTCTAACATATGCAAAAGACAAATTTTCGCATCGGTAAGTCGGGCAATTTCAGCAGCAATTTTAGCAGCGTATTTGGCTTGTTTCGAAAAATCAACAGGAACTAAAATACTATTCATAAAAGTTTGGTTATTAGTTGTAAGCAATAAGTAAAGTTAGAAATTTTAATGATAAATCAAAATCATTTTACCAATTAAAAAATTGTTAGTATATTTGCAGCGAATTATTAGGGAATTGAGAAAGGAGGGGACGCTAAGTCCCCTCTTTTTATAGCAGCAAATGAATATAGAAAAAATTAACAATTTAGTTCAAAATGCTTTGGATGAAAATCCGGAGTTATTTTTAATTGACTTAAATGTATTACCTGAAAATAAGATTCTTGTAGAAATTGATGGTGATAATGGCGTAAACTTAAACGAATGTATTCGCGTAAGTCGTGCTGTAGAACACAATTTAGATAGAGATGAAGAAGATTTTTCATTAGAAGTTACTACGCCAGACATTTCAAAACCATTACAAGTTAAAAGGCAATACACAAAAAACCTCAACAGAAAATTAATTGTAAAGTTAACCGACAATAGTAAAATTGAAGGCACTTTAACAAATGTTGACGATCAAGGTATAAGTCTACAGTGGAAAGCTCGTGAGCCTAAACCCATTGGTAAAGGCAAAGTTACCGTTGAAAAAAATAAAACAATACCTTTTACAGATATATTAGAAGCAAAAGTGAAAATAATTTTTTAAGAAATGAATGCATGGAAAATTTAGCATTAATTGAATCTTTTTCTGAATTTAAAGGCGATAAAAACATTGATAGAGTTACCTTAATGGCAATTTTAGAAGAAGTTTTTAGAGCTGCTTTAAAAAGAAAATTTGGATCGGATGATAATTTTGATATAATTATAAACCCAGATAAAGGAGATTTAGAAATTTGGAGAAATCGAATTGTTGTAGCAAATGGTGAAGTTGAAGATCCAAATGAAGAAATAGAACTTTCTGAAGCTATTAAAATTGAACCCGATTTTGAAATTGGTGAAGATGTTTCCGAAGAAGTAAAACTTATAGATTTAGGTAGAAGAGCAATTTTAGCACTTCGTCAAAACCTAATTTCAAAAATACATGAACACGACAGCACCAATACATTTAAGCATTTTAAAGAATTAGAAGGCGATATTTACAGTGCTGAAGTTCACCACATTCGCCATAATGCAGTTATTCTTTTAGATGATGATGGAAACGAAATTGTATTGCCAAAAAGCGAGCAAATTCGTTCCGATTATTTTAGAAAAGGGGAATCTGTGCGTGGTATCATTAAAACGGTTGAATTGCGTGGTAATAAACCAGCAATTATAATGTCTAGAACTGCACCAGAATTTCTTGAAAAATTATTTGAACAAGAAATTCCTGAAGTTTTTGATGGTTTAATTACCATTGAAGGTGTTGCCCGTATACCAGGCGAAAAAGCAAAAGTAGCAGTAGATTCATACGATGATAGAATTGATCCTGTTGGAGCTTGTGTTGGTATGAAAGGTTCAAGAATTCACGGTATTGTACGTGAGCTTGGAAATGAAAACATTGATGTTATTAATTACACCAAAAACACCCAACTTTTTATAGCACGTGCTTTAAGCCCTGCTAAAGTTGCTTCTATGAAAATACACGAAGAAGAAGGTAGAGAAGATGGTAAAAAAGGTCGTGTAGATGTATTTTTACAACCTGAAGAAGTATCAAAAGCAATTGGTAAAAACGGTGTAAACATTAGATTAGCATCACAATTAACAGGTTTTGATTTAGATGTGCAGCGTGAAGGTGTTGAAATGGAAGATGACGTTGAATTAACAGAATTTTCTGATGAAATTGAAGAATGGGTTATTGAAGAATTTAGAAAAATAGGTTTAGATACCGCCCGAAGCGTACTTGAAAAAGATGTGTCTGAGCTTGTAAAACGAACGGATTTAGAAGAAGAAACTATAGTAGACGTTCAAAAAATATTAAGAGAAGAGTTTGAAGACTAATTAATTTAAACTTAACTCAACAAAAAAACAAAGGCTAAAACAAAAATTTATGGCTAACAACAAAACAATGAGACTAAATAAAGTATTACGTGAATTAAACATCTCGTTAGATAGAGCTGTAGAACACCTAGCTGATAAAGGTTTTGAAATCGAAGCTAGACCTACAACTAAAATTTCTGGCGATGAATATCAGGTATTACTTGAAGGGTTTCAAACTGATGCTAGCAAAAAGGCAGCTTCGAAAGAAGTAAGTGAAGAAAAACGAAAAGAAAAAGAGGCAATGCGTATAGCGCTAGAAGAAAAGCAAGAAAAACAACGTCTTGAAGAAGAAGCTAAAAATGCCATTGTAAAAGCCAAAGCCGAAAAATTAGAGGTAAAAACTGTAGGTAAAATTGATATTGAAGCTGATAAAGATGACGCTAAACCTGAAAAGAAAAAAGAAGAACCTGTAGCTGAAAAACCTGTAGTTGAAGAAAAGCCCGAAGTTGAAGAGAAACCTGTAGTTGAAGAAAAGCCCGAAGCTAAAAAACCAACTACTGTTAAAAAAGAAGCTTCAAAAGAAAAAGAGCAAAAACCTGCTAAAAAGAAAAAGCAAGCAGAACCTAAGAAAGAAGAAAAGGTTGTTTCAAAAAAACAAAAAACTGTAAAAGCGAAGAGTACAGATAAAACTTCAACAAAACCTAAAAAAGATAAAGCTAAAACTGAAGATAAAGCAGTTGAAGGTGCAGAAGAAAATCAAACTCACGAAACACAGTACAGAAAATTATCTGGTCCAAAAATCACAGGTAAAAAAATTGATTTAAAACAATTTGATAAACCTAAAAAGAAAAAGGAAACAGCTAAAAAAGACAATACTTCAGATCCTAAAAAGAAACGTAGAAGAATTCGTAAGCCTTCGCCAATACCACAAAACAGACAAGGTGGTAATCAACGAGGTGGTCAAAGAGGTAATCAACGTGGACCACAACGCGGTAGAAGACCCGTTGTTAAAGAAGAACCTTCTGAAGAAGAAGTACAAAAACAAATTAGAGAAACTCTTGAAAAACTTCAAGGTAAATCTAAAAAAGGTAAAGGTGCTAAATACAGAAGAGATAAGCGTGATCAACACCGTCAACAAACCCAAAAAGAACTTGACCAACAAGCAGCAGATAGTAAAGTATTAAAAGTAACTGAATTTGTTACTGTTAGTGAAATTGCCACAATGATGAACATACCGGTAACTGATGTTATTTCGGCTTGTATGTCTTTAGGAATGATGGTTACTATGAACCAACGTTTAGATGCTGAAACACTTACTATTGTTGCCGATGAATTTGATTACAAAGTTAATTTTGTAAGTGCAGAAGTTGAAGAAGCAATTGTTGAAGAAGAAGATTCAGAAGAAGATTTAAAAAACAGAGCTCCTGTTGTTACTGTTATGGGGCACGTTGACCACGGTAAAACTTCATTGTTAGATTACATTCGTGAAGAAAATGTAATTGCTGGTGAATCTGGTGGTATTACACAACACATTGGTGCTTATGGAGTAGAATTAAAAAACGGACAAAAAATTGCCTTTTTAGATACTCCAGGTCACGAAGCCTTTACAGCAATGCGTGCACGTGGTGGACAAGTCGCCGATTTGGTTATTATTGTAGTAGCAGCTGATGATGATGTTATGCCGCAAACAAAAGAAGCAATTAGCCACGCCCAAGCCGCTGGTGTACCTATTGTTTTTGCAATAAACAAAATTGATAAACCACATTCAAACCCAGAAAAAATTAAAGAACAATTAGCTGGTATGAATTTACTAGTTGAAGATTGGGGTGGTAAAATACAATCGCACGACATTTCAGCAAAAACAGGTCAAGGTATTGATGAATTGCTTGAAAAAGTATTGTTAGAAGCGGAATTGTTAGAGTTAAAAGCAAATCCAAACAAATTGGCCGTTGGTACTGTAGTTGAAGCGCTTTTAGATAAAGGTAGAGGTTATGTAACCACTATTTTAGTACAAGAAGGTACCTTAAAAATTGGAGACTACCTATTAGCCGGTAAGCACAGCGGTAAAGTAAAAGCAATGTTTGATGAACGTGGAAACAACATGGAACAAGCTGGCCCTTCTACACCTGTTTCTATTCTAGGTTTAGATGGTGCACCTCAAGCAGGTGATAAATTTCATATTTTTGAAGATGAAAAAGAAGCCAAAGGTATTGCTTCAAAACGTTCGCAATTGCAACGTGAGCAGTCGGTTAGAACACAACGCCATATTACCTTAGATGAAATTGGTAGACGTATTGCTTTAGGAGACTTTAAAGAATTGAACATTATTTTAAAAGGTGATGTTGATGGTTCGGTAGAAGCTTTAACAGATTCATTCCAAAAACTTTCAACAGAAGAAATTCACGTAAACATTATTCATAAAGGTGTTGGTGCAATTACTGAGAGTGATGTGTTGTTAGCTTCGGCTTCCGATGCCATTATTATTGGATTTAATGTTCGCCCTTCAGGAAATGCTAGACAATTAGCTGAAAATGAAGAAATTGATATTAGAACTTACTCTATTATTTACGCTGCCATAGAAGATTTAAAAGACGCTATGGAAGGTATGCTTTCTCCTGAACTAAAAGAAGAAGTTACCGGTACTGTAGAAATTAGAGAAGTTTATAAAATTTCAAAAATTGGTAATATTGCTGGTTGTATGGTTACTTCTGGTAAAATTTATAGAAACTCACAAATTCGCTTAATCCGTGATGGTGTGGTTATTCATTCAGGTGAATTATCTTCATTAAAACGATTTAAAGATGACGTTAAAGAAGTAGCAAAAGGTTACGATTGTGGTTTACAAATTAAAAACTATAACGACATTCAGGTGGGTGATGAAATTGAAGCTTACCAAGAAGTAGAAGTAAAAAAGAAATTAAAATAATTTAATTTAAATACATAAAAAAAGCTAGGTTAAAACCTAGCTTTTTTTATTTGCTAACTGTCCGCAAGCAGCATCAATATCTTTTCCCCTACTACGCCTTACATTTACAATAATATCGTGCATTTCTAAATTGCTTATATAATTGTTAAGCGCGGTATTACTTGCCTGTTTAAAAGTGTCATCATCAATTGGGTTATATTCAATTAAATTTACTTTACAAGGTATGTGTTTGCAAAAATTCACTAACGCTTGTATCGATTTTTTATCGTCGTTTATACCATCCCAAACAACATATTCATAAGTAACTCTACTCTTGGTTTTTGAGTACCAGTATTTTAGAGATTCTATTAAATCAGTTAAATTTAAAGTTTCATTAAAAGGCATAATACTGGTTCTAACCTCATCAATTGCGGAATGTAAGGAAACTGCCAAATTAAATTTAACCTCTTCATCTGCCATTTTTTTTATCATTTTTGGCACTCCTGAAGTTGAAACCGTAATTCGTTTTGGAGACATCCCTAAACCTTCTTCTGAAGTAATTTTTTCAATTGCTTTTAATACATTGTTATAATTCATTAAGGGTTCGCCCATACCCATAAAAACAATGTTAGATAGTTTGTGGTTGTAGTAGTGCAAACTTTGCTGATTTATTGCAGCTACCTGATCGTAAATTTCATCAGGATTTAAATTTCGCATTTTTTTTAGGCGAGCAGTAGCACAAAACTTACAATTTAAACTGCAACCAACTTGACTAGAAACGCAAGCTGTTGTTCTGTTTTCAGTAGGAATTAATACCGATTCTACCACCAAACCATCGTGCAGCCGAATGGCATTTTTTACCGTACCATCTGAGCTACGCTGCATATCATCAACTTCAATATGGTTTATTACAAAGTTTTGTTGAAGCATTTCACGAGTAGCCTTTGAAAGGTTTGTCATTTCTTCAAAAGTATGTGCCCCTTTACTCCAAAGCCATTCATAAACTTGATTGCCTCTAAAAGTTTTATCGCCTTGCGATTTAAAAAACTCACGAAGTTCATTTTTTGTTAATGCGCGTATGTCTTGTTTAGTACTCATCAATCTAATGTATAAAAAGAATCCCGCATACGCGGGATTCAAAAAATATAATTTTGTGTATTTATATAATTAGCATAGCATCGCCATACGAATAAAATTGGTATTTTTCTTTTACAGCCTGTTCATAAGCTTCCATAAGAAAATCGTAACCCGCAAAGGCGGCAACCATCATCATTAATGTAGATTTTGGTGTATGAAAGTTCGTAATCATACTGTTAGCAATACTAAAATCGTAAGGTGGAAAAATAAATTTGTTAGTCCAACCATTAAATGTATTTAAATGCCCATCTGAAGAAACTGAACTTTCCATAGCACGCATTACTGTAGTTCCTACAGCACAAACTCTACGTTTGGTGTCAATTGCACTATTTACAATATTAGTAGTATTGTCGTTTATAATTACTTGTTCAGAATCCATTTTGTGTTTAGACAAGTCTTCAACTTCAACAGGGCTAAACGTACCTAAACCTACGTGCAACGTAACTTCAGCAAAATCAATTCCTTTAATTTCTAAACGTTTCATTAAATGTTTTGAAAAGTGCAATCCAGCTGTAGGTGCTGCAACAGCTCCTTCGTGCTTGGCATAAATGGTTTGATAACGCTTTTCATCAGAAGGTTCTACATCTCTTTTTATGTATTTTGGTAATGGTGTTTCACCCAATTCCTCTAATTTTTTTCTAAATTCTTCATAAGAACCATCGTATAAAAAACGAAGTGTTCTACCGCGTGATGTTGTATTATCTATAACCTCAGCAACTAAACTTTCATCTTCACCAAAAAATAATTTGTTACCAATTCTAATTTTACGAGCTGGATCTACCAACACATCCCACAACCTGCTTTCAGCATTTAATTCTCTCAACAAGAAAACTTCAATACGTGCGCCTGTTTTTTCTTTTTCGCCAAACATACGTGCAGGAAACACTTTAGTGTTGTTTAACACCATTAAATCGCCTTCATCAAAATATTCAATAAGGTCTTTAAACATACGGTGTTCAATGGTTTGTTCTTTTCTGTTCAACACCATTAATCGAGCTTCGTCTCTGTGCTCTGCTGGGTATTCGGCTAATAAATCGTTTGGTAAATCAAATTTGAAGTGTGATAATTTCATGTACTTTTTTTTAGTGTGCGCAAATATACAACATCGTAGTAGGGGTTGTCAAGTGTTTAGCAATAAAAGTTTGTTAATGTGTTTTTTAAGTGGTTATTTTTTTGAAATGTTCCCAAAAATTGGGGTACGATTTACTAACTACTTCTGGATTTTTAATTGAAATTGGCACTTT
>Ga0102946_1000678_pt1 | contig 11847 bp, 11 predicted proteins | sample SalPon2A_A_D1_MG_FD_78209 | JGI IMG/M metagenome (GOLD analysis project Ga0102946, IMG submission 78209) | Soil microbial communities from South San Francisco under conditions of wetland restoration - Salt Pond MetaG R2A_A_D1_MG | ecosystem: Environmental > Terrestrial > Soil > Wetlands | place... | reverse complement strand
CTCGACCAGGAACTGTTTCGCGTTGTTGCGCCCCTGGCCGAGCCGGGTCTCGCCGTAGGAGAAGAACGAGCCGGATTTCTGCACCAGGTCGTGCTCGATGCCGAAGTCGAGCAGGCCGCCCTCGCGCGAGATGCCCACCCCGTACTCGATATCGAACTCGGCCTGACGGAACGGGGCCGCGACTTTGTTCTTGACGACTTTGACCCGCACCCTGTTGCCGACCGCCTCGGTCCCTTCCTTGAGCGTCTCGATCCGGCGGATGTCAAGCCGCTGCGAGGAGGCGAACTTGAGCGCGCGGCCGCCGGGCTGGGTCTCCGGCGAGCCGAACTGGACGCCGACTTTTTCGCGGATCTGGTTCGTGAAGACGCAGACCGTGTTGGTCCGGTTGAGGTTGCCGGCCAGTTTGCGCATCGCCTGCGACATCAGCCGCGCCTGCAGGCCGACGGTGGTGTCGCCGATCTGGCCTTCGAGCTCGACTTTCGGGGTCAGCGCGGCGACCGAGTCGATCGCGACGACATCGATCGCGGCGGAGGCGATCAGGCGGTCGGCGATCTGCAGCGCCTGCTCGCCGTAGTCGGGCTGGGAGACGAGCAGCTCGTCGGTGTCGACCCCGATCGCCTTGGCGTAGATCGGGTCCATCGCGTGCTCGGTGTCGATGAAGACGCAGACGCCGCCACGGCTCTGGGCCTCGGCGATGATGTGGTAGATCAGCGTCGTCTTGCCCGAGGACTCGGGGCCGAAGATCTCGACGATGCGGCCGCGCGGCACGCCGCCGACCCCGAGCGCGAGGTCGAGCGCGAGCGCGCCGGTCGGGATCGCCGGGACCTTGACCCGGGTGTCGGAGCCGAGGCGCATCAGGGCGCCCTCGCCGAAGTCTTTTTTGATGTGCTGGACCGCGTTTTCCAGCGCCGCGTCCTTCGCCTTCGCCTCTTTGGCCGAGGCGTCCTTCAGAGCCGCTTTCTTGTCTGCCATCTCTTTCACCTCACTGCCGCCCGCCTGCGGGCAGCTCGACTTGCGCCAGCGGGGTGTACTGCGCACCCTGTGGCTGGAGTTGCGAACGGTAGAGGGTCAATCGGCGGCAAACTGCAGGCTGCAGCAGGTCCTGCGGTAGCGCTCCGGGAAGCTTTTCGACCGGCGCCGGGCGTCGCGAGCCACGTTCCTCGCGCCGCACCCGGGCGACCGTCACATGCGGCCAGAACGGCCGGCTCTCGGGCTCGTAGAGCCCCTCCCCGACCAGCCGCCGCTCCAACGCGGCCTGCAGCGCGACCGTCGCCGGCGACTCGACCGAGAGGGCGAAGAGGCGCGGCCGGCCATGCTCGGGGCGCCTGACCGGGCCACTCAGCGCCAGCGCGGGCGCCGGGGCGCCGCTCGCGGCGACGATTTCCGCCAACCGCGGGATCTGCTCCGCCGCCCGCCAACCGAGGAAGGCGAGCGTCACGTGCAGCGACCGGGCGCGGACCGGGCGCAGCGCCGGGTCGCGCAACTGCCGCCGCCCCCAGGCGGCGATCCCCGCCCGCACCTCCTCGGGCAGGTCGAGCGCGACGAACAACCGCGCCCGCGAGCCCTTCGGCGTCTCCCTGTCAGTGGCCATGTTCCGACCATAGGGCCCGGCGACGCGCATGTTGCGCGCCGATCGTAAAAAGTCCGTGTCAGCTTCCCTACAAAGGCGTGTCGCCGCCGTCGAGCAGCGCCCGCAGTAGGTGCATCGAGACCAGGGCCGAGCGCTCGCGGATGTCGTCGCGGCCGCCGGGGATGACCGGCTGACGGGCGATCGCGGCGCCGTCGGCGAGACGGGCATCGAAGCAGACGTAGCCGACCGGCTTCTCCTCGCTGCCCCCGTCGGGACCGGCGATGCCGGTGATCGAGATCGCGATGTCGGCGCCGAAGCGCTCCAGGGCGCCGCGCGACATCGCCTCGGCGACCTCGGGCGAGACCGCCCCGTGGGCCTCGATCAGCGCCGGGTCGACCCCGAGCAGCTCCGCCTTGGCCTCGTTCGAGTAGGCGACGACGCCGCCGGCGAAGTAGACCGAGGCGCCGGGCAGGTTGGTGATCCGCGCGGCCAGCAGCCCCGCCGAGCAGGACTCGGCCAGCGCCAGCGTGCGGCCCTGCAGGCGGCGCGCCAACTGCGAGTCGATCGTCTCACCGTCGAGGCTGAAGAGGTGGCGACCGTGGCGCTCGGCCAGACCCGACCGCACCGCCTCGGCGGCCGGCGCCGCCTCGGCCCGGTAGCGCACGTCGATCTCGATCTCGCCGCGGCGCAGGCAGGTGGTGATCTCGACGGTGTCGAGCTCGCCCCCGTCGTCCTCGACCTCGCGCAGGCTCTTGGCGATCTCCGACTCGGGAATGCCGAACATCCGCAGGGTGTAGGAGAGCAGCGGCGTCGCGCGGGCGAGGATCGCCTGCGCCGGACGCGACTCGATCGCCCGCGGCCACATCGGCTGCAGCTCACGCGGCGGGCCCGGCAGGACGATCACGGCGCCCTCATCCAGCGGCACGACCAGCCCCGGCGCGGTGCCGACCGGGTCGAGCGGCAGCGAGCCCTCGGGGATCATCGCCTGCTTGCGGTTGGCGGCCATCACCGCCTCCTGATCGAATTTGAAGCGGCGAGCGAAGCCGCGCAGGATCGCGGCGATCTTCTCCTCCATCTCCTCGTCGAGGATCAGCTCGCGCCCGGCGAAGCGACCGACGATCTCTGCCGTGAGGTCGTCCGCGGTCGGGCCGAGCCCGCCCGAGGTGACGATCAGGTCCATGCCCTCCGCGACCATGAAGCGCAGCGCCGCTTCGAGGTCCGCCGGGCGGTCGGCGACGACGAGGATGTGGGCGACCTCGACGCCGAGCTCGGACAGCCGTTCGGAGATCCACGGCCCGTTGCGATCGACGATACGACCGGTGATCACCTCGGTGCCGGTCACCACGATCCCGGCGCGTACCGGGCTATTCACAGTCGGGCCTGTCGCCTTCTTCCAGCGCCGTCAGCGCGCCCCCGGCGCCGACCTCGTACCCGACCGGGCTGGAGCTTTCCTCAATCGAGGCGGCCTCGCCGTCGACGGTCATCTGCACCGAGCCGTTGCCCAGGGCCAGGCTGTAGCTCTTCGACCGGAACGGCCCGACACTTTCGCCTTCGGCCAGGACCCGGCCCTCGACCAGCGGCTCCTCGGCGGCGTCGAGCAGGCAGACCCAGACTTCGGCGGTCGCGATCAGCTCGAGCGCGACCTTCTCCGACCTGGCCGGCGCGGGCTTCGCGGGCGCCCCCTGGCGCGCTTCCTCGCCTTCGGTACGGCTGGCCGGCGCCCCGCCGGTCGAGCCCTCGTCGCCGCCGTCGCCGCCGGCCAGGCCGATCCCGATCAGCACGGCGACGAGCAGGACGAAGACGGCGACCACCGCCAGCCTGCCCGAGAGCCGCGAGCGCGGCCTGCGCGCTCCGGTCGGCACCGGCTCGACCCGCTTCGGCACCCGCTCCCCCCCGCTCGGCTCGCTCGCCCGGCGGTAGTCCTCGGCGAGCCGGTCGCCGTCGAGGCCGAGGTAGGAGGCGTAAGCGCGGATGAAGCCGCGGGTGTGGGCGCCGCCGGGCAGGGCATCCCACTCCTCGTTCTCGATCGCCTGCAGGTAGCGGACGCGGATCTTGGTCGCCGCTTCGACCGCGGAAAGCTCGACTTTGCGACGATTTCGCGCCTCGCGCAGGGTGGGTCCGATGCCGTGGTCCACCCCGTCATTGTGTCTATTGGGCCCGTTCGGCGCGCGCCAGCGCTGTCTAGGCGGGCTCGTCGGACTCGATGCCGACCGGCTCGGCCGCGCCGCCGCCGCTCAGCACGCGCGACAGATCGGCCTCGGTGATCAGCACCTGGCGGGGCTTGGAGCCCTCGTAGCCGGAGATGACCCCGCGCCGCTCGAGCATGTCGATCAGTCGTCCGGCGCGGGTGTAGCCAACCCGCAGACGGCGCTGGATCATCGAGACCGATGCGGTTTCGGTCTGCACGACCGTGCGGATCGCCTCGTCGAGCAGATCGTCGGCGTCGGGATCGAAGTCATCGTCGCCACCCTCGCCGCCGGCGTCCTCGTGCACCTCCAGCAGCTCCTGCTCGAATTCCGGTTCGCCCTGCTTCGCCCAGTGCTGGGTGATCCGCGCGATCTCCTCCTCGGTGACGAAGGCGCCCTGGACGCGGGCCATCTTCGAGGTTCCGGCGCCGCGGAAGAGCATGTCGCCCTGGCCGAGCAGCGCCTCGGCGCCGCCCTGGTCGAGGATCACGCGCGAGTCGGTCTGCGAGGAGACGGCGAAGGCGATCCGGGCCGGGATGTTGACCTTGATCGTGCCGGTGATGATGTCGGTCGAGGGGCGCTGGGTCGCGAGCACCAGGTGGATACCGGTCGCCCGCGACTTCTGCGCCAGGCGGATGATCGAGTCCTCGACCTCGGCCGGGGAGACCATCATCAGGTCCGCGAGCTCGTCGATCACGCAGAGGATGTGCGGCAGCGGCGCCTCGCCGGCCTTGGCCCGGGCGCGGTTGAGCTCGTCGAGGTTGCGGCAGCGCGCCTCGCCCATGATCCCGTAGCGGCTCTCCATCTCGCCGATCAGGTTCGCCAGCACGTTGGCCGCGAGCCGCGGCGAAGTGACGACCGGCGTCAGCAGATGCGGGACGTGCTCGTAGTGGTTGAGCTCGACCTGCTTGGGGTCGACCAGGACCAGGCGCACGTCGTTGGGCGAGGCGTGCATCAGGATCGAGGAGAGGATCGCGTTGACGCAGCCCGACTTGCCCGAGCCGGTGGTGCCGGCGACGAGCACGTGCGGCATCTTCGCCAGGTCGGTCCAGACCGGCTTGCCGTCGATTCCCTTGCCGAGCCAGGCGACGAGCGGCGAGGCCTTCTCCGGCCGGCCGGCGTAGATGTCGCCGAGCCGGACCAGGCGGCGGCGGGTGTTCGGCACCTCGACCCCTACCGCCTGCTTGCCGGGGATCGGCGCGAGAATGCGGATCTCGGTCGAGGCGAGCGCGTAGGCCAGGTCGTTGGAGAGCTCGGTGACTTTCTTCACCTTGGTGCCGGGGGCGAGGCGCAGCTCGAAGCGGGAGACGTGCGGCCCGCTGACGATGCCGACGATCTTGGCCTCGACGCCGAAGTGACCGAGCGTCTCGACCAGCTTGCGGCCGATCGCTTCGTGGTCGCGCGGGTCGGGGCCCTTGTCGCCCTTGCCTTTTTCCAGCGACTTGGCCGGCGGCGGGCGGTAGGAGACCTGCTCGGATTCGGTCACGCCGCGCTTGCTGCCCATCGGGGTCAGCGCAGCCTGCTTGGACTCCGACTCGGTGCCGACGCCGAGCCCCTCCTCGGTCATTACCTCGATCTCGGTCGCGACCTCGCTCACGTCGAACTCGGACGTCTCGGGCTCGACCTCAGGCTCGTCATCGGTGGCGATCGCTACGGTCGGCTCGAACTCGTCGTTCTCCGGATAGTCGCTCATCACGTCGGTTGGGCCTGCCTGGGTGTCGAGCGCAGAGGCGCGCTCGCTGCGCCGCTGATCGCGGTGGCGGATCGCCGTCTGGGCGGCATCGCGGCTACCGGCGAAGGTGTGGCCGATTCCGCGGCCGATGCCGCGGAAGACGGTCGAGACCGAGGTCCCGGTGACCAGCATCGTGCCGACCGCCAGCATCAGGACGGTGGCGATGCGCGCGCCGACGGCGCCGAAGAGGTACTCGAGCCCGGTTTCGAAGCCGTAGCCGACCTTGCCCCCATCCCAGCTAAAGAAGAGCACGAAGCAGAGGTAGACGCCCGCGGCGATCAGCAGCAGCCCGATCAGGTCGAGATGGCGCTGCTGCAGCCCCTCCGGCAGGCGCGGCCGCGGGAAGCGCGAGCCGCCTTTGGCTTTCGACTTGCCTTTCGGTTTGCGGCGCGCGGCCGAGCCTCGCTTCTTGCGCACGAACATTGGGACCCGCTTCGACGGGCGCCGCCCCTCCCCTGCCCCGCCGGTGAAAAGCTCAGGCGCAGACCCAGGCGCTGCCGCCCGAGTCGGCCCAGATCTCGGCCGCGATGCGGTCCTGTTCGGCCTTCGGCGCCGTGTGCGGAGCGCCCTTGCCGTCGTAGAGCTCCCAGGTCGAGGGCAGGATCTGGTAGGCGCCGCCGGCGCCGCTGCTCGGATTGAGCGCGCCATAGTTGCCGCCGGACTCGCACATCACGATGTAGGTCGGGATCGAGTAGGGGCCGCCGAGCCAACGGCCGACGGTCTCTTCGGCGTCCGCGCGGCTGGCGGCTTCCGCGGCTTCGATCTCGCCCACCCACCGCTCGATCCGCGCTTTCAGCTTCGCCAGCGCCGCCGAGCGGGTCGAGGAGAGCGAGTCGAGCCGGGCCGCCGCCTCCTGGGCGCGGGCGCGCACCGCGGCGATTTCGTCGCGGGCCGCGGCGAGGCGCTCGTTGTAGGCGTCGACCCGCGCCTTCAGCTCGGCGACCAGCTTCAGCTCGTGGCGCACCCGGTCGCGCACCTGCTCGACCCTCGCGGCGAGCTCGCTGTCAGAGTCCTCGATCCGGCGCAGGTATTCGGAGCGCGTCGCCAGCTCGTCGAAGTCACCGGAGCCGAGGATCACGCTCGCGGTGCTGGGCGAGCCGCTCTCGTAGATCGCGACCAGGCGCTGCGCCAGAGCGCGGCGGGCGCGGCGCAGGCGGCTGCGCTCGGCAGCGAGCTGGGCCTCGGTGCGCTCGACCTCGCCCTGCAGCCGCGCGGCGCGCTCGCGCCCGTGCGCGAGCAGGTCGCCGAGCCGGCGCTCGCGCGCCGCCGCGTCGGCGGCTTCGGCTTCGGCCGTGGCGACCTCTTCCTGCAGGCCGCGGATCTCGGCGCCCAGCGCCGCCGCTTCGTCCTGCGCCCCGGCGACCTTGCCGCGCAGGTCGTCGAGCTCGGCGGCGTGGGCCGAGCCGACCGTGAACAGGGCTAGGACAAGCAGCGCAACTGCGGGCTTCCGGCGCATCGCGCCACCTCAGCCCTCGGGAACGTCGCGGTTGGCGATGTAGATCGCCACGCCGACGGCGACGACGACGGCGACGACGCCGAGGCGGATCTCACGCCTGTAACGCCGGCGCAGATAGGTGACCGCGAAGCGCATCGCGGCCTTCCCCAGCTTCTCGGACATCAGGCGTCCCCTCCGCCGTCCCGCTGTCTGATCCGATGCGCCATCCGCGACTGCAGCGACCAGAGCTCGATGAAGCCCGGCGACGCGGTCTGCGAGAAGAGGCCGCCGGACTCGGCGAACGAGGCCAGGTCGGCGTCGTAGACGGCATTGGGGGATGAGCGGGTGACGACTCGCACGCTCCCTTTGTACAGGCGCAGGCCGATCGTCCCGGTGACCTGGGCGTTGACTGCATCCATGTATGCATCGAGGTCGGCGCGCAGCGGCTCCCACCAGAGCCCGGCGTAGACGAGGTAGCCCCACTTCTGATCGAGCCCCGGCTTGAACTGGTTCTGGTGGATCGTGCCGACCAGCTTCTCCAGCTCCTGGTGGGCCGGGAGGATGATCGCCGCCGCCGGGACCTCATAGATGTCGCGCACCTTGAGCCCGACGATGCGGTCCTCGATGTGGTCGACGATGCCGACCCCGTGGCGGCAGCCGATCTCGGCCGTCCTTTCGAGCAGCTCGACCAGTGCGAGCCGCTCGCCGTTCAGCCCCACCGGCAGGCCGCGCTCGAACTCGACCTCGACCGTCTCCGCCTGCTCGGGCGCCAGCTCGGGGCGGGTGACCAGCTGGAAGACGTCGTCCTCGGGCGCGTGGCCGAGATCCTCGATCCAGTTGCCCTCCGAGGAGCGCCCCCAGAGGTTGTCGTCGATCGAGTAGGGCGTCGCCTCGGCCCCGCCCTTGACCGGGATGCCGTGCTCGCGGGCGTAGGCGATCTCCTCCTCGCGGCCCATCTGCCAGGAGCGCACCGGCGCGATCGTCTTCAGCTCCGGCGCCAGGGTGGCCACCGTCGCCTCGATCCGCACCTGGTCGTTGCCCTTGCCGGTGCAGCCGTGGGCGATCGTGTCGCAGCCGCTGCTACGCGCGTACTCGACCGCCAGCTCGGCGATCAGCGGCCGGCCGAGCGCCGTGAAGAGCGGGTAGCCGCCGCCGTAGAGCGCGTTGGCCCTGATCGCGGGGGCAACGAAGTCGGCGGCGAAGCGCTCGCGGGCGTCGACCACGTGGCACTCGAGCGCGCCCAGCCGCTTCGCCTTGTCCTCGATCACAGCGTAGTCCTCGCCCGGCTGGCCGAGATTGACCGTGAGGCAGACGACCTCGGCCCCGTAGTAATCCTGGATCCACTTCAGCATCACGCTCGTGTCGAGGCCGCCCGAGTAGAGCAGCAGCACCCGCTGCACCTCGGCGGGATCGGCCTCGTAGCCCGCGGTGCGGACCTGCTCGGGCGCCGGCTCGCTCATTCGGCGGGGATCCCGCCGCTGCTGTCTTCTTCGGCTTCCGGCGTCGCTTCCGGTTCTTCGGCTTCGGCTTCCGGCTCGGCGGGCGGCGTCGACGGCTCTTCGCGGGGAGCTTCGGCGCCGCCCGAGGGCTCGCCGGAGGTCGTTTCGCCCGTTTCGGCCCCCTGCGTCGTTTCGGTCGTCGTCTCCGCCGCCGTCGGCAGCGTCGTCGCCGAAGAGGTCTCGCTGCTGTCGCCGCCTCCGGCGATCACGACGATCGCGATCACGAGCCCGACGATCACCGCGATCAGGCCCGCGACCAGGAGGCGCATGTTGCCGTGCGGCCGGCCGCCGTCGGGCCGGCCCGGCTCCTCCGGCTGTCCCATCACGCGGGTCGGGTCGTCGTGCATCAGCTTTCTCCCTTCGGGCCGAGGATCGCGTCGAGGATCTCGCTCGTGTCATCGATTTCGAAGCCGGCGCGGAGCCGCGCTTCGATCTCCTCGCGGTCGGCGCCGGAGACCGCCATCTGGGTCGCCAGCAGGCGCGCGCCGGCGGAGCCCGAGCGGGCCACCGTGTCCGCCGCGGACTCGACCGGCTCGACCGGCTTCAGGTGAGTGACGCGGCGCTCTCCCTCGCCGCCGGGGTCGAGTTGGTCGGCGAGCTCGCGCAGCCGTTCGGCGACAACCCGGTCGGCGCGCTCCTCGGCCTGCTCGATCTGTCGCTGCGCCTGTTGCTCGGCCTCATCGATCACGTTCGCCGCAGCGCGCTCGGCGGCGTCGACGATCGTCGCCAGGCGCTGGGCCGCTTCGGCTGCCGAGGCCGGCGGCTGCTTGTCTCGGGACCGCTTCTCTGCGCTCATGCGGGCGAATAGCTTAGGAGCGATTCGCCGATCAGGGCAACAGCCCGGTCGGCCTGGGCCGAATCGACCGTCAGCGGCGGTAGCAGGCGCAGCGTCCCTGGCTCGGGGACGTTGACGATCAGGCCGCGCTCGAGCAGGTCGGCGCCGACCGTGGCGGCGTCGAGGCCCGCGGCAAGTCCGACGCCCAGCATCAGCCCGCGCCCGCGCACCTCGGCGACGCCGTCGAGCGCGAGCAGAGCCTCGCGCATCGCCGCGCCGCGCTCGCGCACCTGGCGCAGCAGCGCCGGGTCGTCGACGATCCCGAGCACAGCAAGCGCCGCCGCCGCGGCGACCGCGTTGCCGGCGAAGGTCGAGCCGTGGTCGCCGGCCTCGAGCACCTCGCTGAGGTCCTCGCCCGCGACGCAGGCGCCGATCGGGAGGCCGCCGCCGAGCGCCTTGGCGCTGGTCAGCAGGTCGGGCCGGACGGGGGTCTGCTCGTAGGCCCAGAGCGAGCCGGTGCGGCCGACGCCGGTCTGGATCTCGTCGAAGATCAGCAGCGCCCCGGTTTCGTCGCAGGCCTGGCGCGCGGCGAGCAGCGTTTCCTCGCTCAGCGGGTAGATGCCCGCCTCACCTTGGATCGGCTCGATCAGCACGGCTGCGGTCTCCTCGTAGACGGCGTCGCGCAGCGCCCCCGGATTGTCGAAAGGAACGCCGCGGAAGCCGGGCAGCATCGGGCCCAGCGCCGCGTTCTCAGCCAGTTTCGGCGTCGCCGCGAGGGCGCCGTAGGTGCGGCCGTGGAAGTCACGGTCGAAGCTGACGATCTCGGGGTTCTCGACGCCGCGGAGATGGGCTTTCTTGCGGGCGATCTTGATCGCGCACTCGTTCGCCTCGGTGCCCGAGTTGGTGAGGAAGACGCGACCCCCCAGGCTCGACCCCGAAAGCCGCTCGGCAAGGCGCACCATCGGCTCGGTGTAGAAGAGGTTGGAGACGTGCATCAGCCTGCCGGCCTGCTCGCGCACCGCCTCGACCACGGCGGGGTTGCAGTGGCCGACCGAGCAGACCGAGATCCCGGCGAGGAAGTCGAGGTACTCGCTGCCCTCGGAGTCCCAGAGCCGGGCGCCCTCGCCGCGCACGAACTCGACCGGCGCGCGGCGGTAGGTCTGCATCAGGTAGCGCCGCTCGAGCGCCTGCAGCTCCTCTAGTTTCACGACGTCACCATCGTCCCGATCCCGGCGTCGGTGAAGAGCTCGAGCAGGAGGCTGTGCGGCCTGCGCCCGTCGATGATGTGCGCCGACTGGGCGCCGCCGCGGATCGCCTCGACGCAGGCGGCGAGCTTCGGCCGCATGCCGCCCTCGATGCCGTCCAGCTGCGACTCGACCTCGCCGACGGCGGCGCGCGAGATCAGCGAGCCCTCGTCCTCGGGGTCGCCGAGCCATCCGACGACGTCGGTGAGGAAGATTGCCTTGTGGGCGCCGAGCGCCGCGGCCACCTTGCCCGCCGCCTCGTCGGCATTGACGTTGTAGGCGTGGCCCTCGCGGTCGGAGGCCGAGGAGGCGACGACGGGGATGTAGTCCTCGGCGATGTGGTTGAGCACGTCGACATCGACCCGCTCGACCGAGCCGACGAAGCCGACCTGCTCGGCGTTGGGCACGGGCGCGACCTCGAACAGGGTCCCGTCCTGGCCCGAGAGCCCGACCGCCGGCTGGCCGTGGCGGTTGAGCCGCTGCACGATGTCGGCGTTGACTTTGCCGACCAGGACCATGCGCGCGACCTCGACCGTCTCCTCGTCGGAGACGCGCAGGCCCTCGTGGAAGCGCACCTCGAGCCCGAGTCGCTCCATGTAGCGGGTTATCTCGGGGCCGCCGCCGTGGACGATCACCGGGTTGAGGCCGACGTACTTGAGCAGGACGACGTCGGTGGCGAAGCCCTCGCGCAGCGCCTCGTCGCGCATCGCGGCGCCGCCGTACTTGATCACCACGGTGCGGCCGTGGAACTCCCTGATGTAGGGGAGCGCCTCCAGCAGGGTCTCGACGTTGGTGCTCATCGCTTCCTCTCAGGTCGTGTACTCGGCGTTGATCCGGATGTACTCGTAGCCCAGATCGGAGAAGTAGACGTGGGCGGCGTGCTCGCCGCGGTCGAGCCGCAGGCCGATCTCGGCCTCGGCCAGGTCCTCTGCCAGCTCGGCGGCGTCGATCGAGTCGCTGCCGATCTCTTCCAGGTCCTCACCGGCGAGCGCCTGGCCCGCCGCCTGGGCGATCCGGCCCCAGTTCGGGTCGCGGCCGAAGAGCGCGGTCTTGACCAGCGGCGAGTTGGCGATCGCGCGCGCGACCCGCTCCGCCTCCGCGGCCGAGGCGGCGCCGTCGACCTGCGCGCGGCCGACGCGGACAGCGCCCTCGCCGTCGGCGACGATCTCGATCGCGAGCTGAAGCAGGACCGCGTCGAGCAGCCCGGCCGGCAGCGGCGCACCCGCCTCGCCGGTCGCCTGCAGCAGCACGGTGTCGTTGGTGCTCATCTGGCCGTCGACCGTGACCCGCTCGAAGGAGGAGGCGACGGCGGAGCGCAGAGCCGCGTCGGGGTCCTCGACGACGGCGTCGGTCTGGACGAAGCAGAGCATCGTCGCGAAGTCGGGCTGCATCATCCCGGCGCCCTT
>Ga0102946_1000677_pt1 | contig 11849 bp, 12 predicted proteins | sample SalPon2A_A_D1_MG_FD_78209 | JGI IMG/M metagenome (GOLD analysis project Ga0102946, IMG submission 78209) | Soil microbial communities from South San Francisco under conditions of wetland restoration - Salt Pond MetaG R2A_A_D1_MG | ecosystem: Environmental > Terrestrial > Soil > Wetlands | place... | reverse complement strand
CCACCAACTACCTGCATGGGTTTCCAGTATTCGCCGTTTCCATCGGCGTTCAGGAAAAAGGCCGGCTGGAGCATGGCGTCGTGTATGACCCGCTCCGGCAGGAACTGTTCACCGCATCGCGCGGCGATGGTGCACAGCTGGACGGCCGCAAGATTCGCGTTAGCGGCGAGAAGGACCTCAAAAATGCGCTGATCGGCACCGGCTTCCCCTTTCGCGACGCCGGCATGGATACCGCGCCGTACATGAAAATTCTCGAAAAAACGCTGCACAACACGTCCGGCGTACGGCGTGCCGGCGCCGCCGCTCTCGACATGTGCTATGTCGCCGCCGGCCGCCTCGACGCCTATTTCGAAACCGGCCTGCACCCATGGGACCTGGCTGCCGGCGCCATCATCGTCCGCGAGGCAGGCGGCATCGTCAGTGGCCTCGATGGCAGCGAAAACTTTCTCGACACCGGCCACGTTCTAACCGGCACCCCCCGCGTCTACCGCGAATTCGCCAAAATCTGCTCCAGCGAAATTAAGACGTTGGTATAGGCTGGCGGCGGGCAGTAGGTGGGATGTTTCCGGCCGGAAATAAAGCGCAGCGAAGCGAGCCATTCCGGCCAGAAATATGCCAGCTGCTGTCCGACTTACGGCAAATCGTCGAGTAAGTCCGGATCTTTGACGGGCTCGATGAGGTCCTGGGCGTTGACGTCGAGTAGCAGTGCGGTGGCACTGGCGGTGTAGATCGAGGAGTAGGTACCGATGATGATGCCGACGATCAGTGCGATCGAGAAGGGACCGATGGACTCGCCGCCGAGCACCAGTAGCGCGGTCAGTACCAGCAATGTGGTCAGGCCGGTTATGAGGGTTCGTGCCAGCATTTCATTGATTGAGACGTTCATCGACTCGTACGCTTCCATGCCGCGCAGCTTGAAGAAGTTCTCGCGTATCCGATCAAACGATACAACCGTATCGTTGAGCGAGTAACCGATTACCGCCAGCACCGCCGCGACCACTGTCAGGTCAAACGGCAGGGAAAATATCGAGAAGAAGCCGATCGTGATAATGACGTCATGCACCAGTGCCGCAACGGCACCCGCGGCAAACTTCCACTGAAAGCGGAACATCACGTAGGCAAAGATCATCAGCAGTGCGAAGATCATCGCAAGGCCGCCCTGCTCGGTGAGTTCCTTGCCGACCTGCGGGCTGACCGCCTCGACGCGGCGCAAATCCACCGTGTCCTGGCCGATTCCCAGCGTTGCCTGCAGCTGTTCGCGGACCTCTGTTGCATCGCCGTCCTGTGGCGGCAAGCGCACCAGGACGTCGTTATCGGCGCCGAAGTACATGACCTGCGCGTCATCAAACCCGGCGCCTGCCAGGTTGCCTCGGATAGCCTCAAGATCGGCTGACTGCTCGAAACCGACCTCTAGCAGGATACCGCCCGTGAAATCAATACCGAACTCCAGCCCGCGGGTCGCAATTGAAAAGATAGATACGACAATCAATACCGCCGAAATCGCCAGCGCCACCTTGCGCCGGCCCGGACTAAGAAAATCGATACTGGTTTTTTCTTTGATCAATCGCATGCTACGAATTTCCTAAACGGGTACCGAGGTCAGTCGTCGACCGCCAAACGCCAGGTTTGCGATCGCACGGGTGCCAACAATAGCGGTGAACATTGAGGTCATGATGCCCAGCGACAATGTGATCGCAAAACCCTTGATTGGTCCGGTGCCGAATGCAAACAGAACTATCGCCGCGATCAGCGTCGTGATATTCGCATCGGCGATCGAAGACAGCGCCTTGTCGTAGCCGGAGCTGATCGCCGCCTGCGGTTGCGCACCGCCGGCCAGTTCCTCGCGTATTCGTTCAAAGATCAGCACGTTGGCATCCACGGCCATGCCCACTGTCAGCACGATCCCGGCGATACCGGGCAAAGTCAGTGACGCTTGTAACAATGACAGCAAAGCCACGATAAAGATCAGGTTCGAGAACAAGGCCACGTTAGCGATCATGCCAAACCAGCGATAATAAACCGCCATGAACACAATCACCGCGAGGAAGCCGATTTGCACGGCGCGAAACCCCTTGTTGATATTTTCCTGGCCTAGCGTGGGTCCGATGGTGCGCTGGTCAACCATGTAGACAGGCGCAGCCAGCGCGCCTGCCCGCAGCAGCAACGCCAGTTCGCGCGCTTCGGCCGGGTTCAAACCGGTGGTCTGGAAACTGTTCTTGAACACGCCGCGAATTGTTGCGACGTTAATGATCTCTTCGGTCTTCGTAATGCGGTACTCGGTCTCGCCGTTGCGCGTCTCGGCTTCACGCTTCGTTTCGATAAACAGGGTCGCCATCGGTTTACCGACACTGACCTGCGTCGTTTCGAGCATTTTGTCGCCACCGGTAGAGTCCAGGTTGATGAACACAGCCGGTTGACCGTCCTGGGTAAAACCGGACTCCGCATTAACGATCTGATCGCCCGAGGCAATTACGTCGCGTTTGAGGACCTGCGGCTGCACGCCGGGCCGGGCCGGAAAGCGGCGCGAACCGGGCTCCTCGCCCGACTGGTCAACCATCCTGAATTCGATCGTCGCGGTTGCACTCAGGATGTCGAGAATCTCGTTCGGGTCCTGCACACCAGGCAGCTGCACGACGATCCGGTCGAGACCCTGCTGTTGCACCAGAGGCTCGGCTACACCCAGCTCATCAACACGGTTGCGCAACGTGGTGACATTCTGCTCGATCGCAAAGCGACGTCGCTCTTCGATCTGCGTTGGACTCATGCGTATCTGGAGCGACTTACCGTCGGCGCCATCCGCAATCAGCACATCCGGATCCGCGGCGCGTATCAGATCTCGAGCTGCCGTCAGGTCTGCCGCATCAGCCAGGCGTACGGTGATGATTTCTTCCGATCGATCAACGCGATGCCGGCCAAGGTCGGCTTCGCGCAGCCGATCGTCGAAATCGATCTCGTAGGCTTCCATGCGCTTCTCAATCGCTGTCGCCATATCAACTTCGAGCAGGACGTAAACACCACCCCGCAAGTCGAGCCCAAGACTCATTGGCGCGAGCCCCAGATTACGCACCCAGTCCGGAAGCTTCGGCGCCAAAGTCAGCGCAATACTCGCTTCGCGTTCATAGCGTTCGCGCAAGCGTTCCTCGGCCGCTCGCTGATCGTTTTCATCATTGAAACGCAGCACGGCGCGACCATCCTGAATGAATGCGGCTTCCGGTTGCACACCCGAGTTTTCCACCGTCTGCACAATTTGCTGCAGACGAGCCTCGTCGACCGGACGATTGTCCGAATCGGACAATTGAATTGCCGGAACGGTGCCATAGACATTCGGCAACGCAAAGAGCAATCCCGCCAACAAGATGACGAGTACGAGAATATTTAGCCAGCCTGGGTATTTGTTCATGCTGCCGGATCGCGCTGCCTAGGCAGCGTCAACCGTGTCTTTGGGAACGATCTGGGCAATGCTGGATTTCTGCATCTTGATCTCGGTATTGTCGCTCACCTTGACCGCGACATAGTGATCGCTGACAGCAGTGATCTTGCCGAGAATTCCGCCGGCGGTCAGGATTTCGTCGCCCTCTTTCAAGGCCGATACCATCGCCGTGTGTGCTTTCTGTTTCTTTTGCTGTGGGCGAATCAACAGGAAGTAGAAGGCGGCAAAAATAATCAGCATCATTGGCAGCATGCCGAGCGGGCTGGCCGGTTCTGCGCCCTGCGCGTAAGCGCTTTGAATTAAAAAATCCATGGTCTTTAAATCAATCTCATTCTGCGAAGTGGCGGGCCCGTTCGAGCAGCCCGGAAAAATCAGCGCGGTATTATGGCATAGAGCGATCGAAATAAGGGCGGCTTCGACAAACGCAAGTGCCTGAGCACTATTCGCGGTAGCGTGCCGTGAGATCTGCGGCCAGCGACGCCAGCGATCCCGCAACGATAGCACCGCGGATTTCCTTCATAAGTTTTTGATAATAATAAAGATTATGAATCGTTGCGAGGCGTGGCCCAAGAATCTCTCCGCATTTCATCAGGTGCCGCAGGTACGCCAGACTATAATTCCTGCAGGTATAACAGCCGCAATCAGGGTCCGGCGGCGCCGTTTCATCAGCATATCGGGCGTGCCGGTACTTGACCACGCCGCGGGAGGTAAACAACTGGCCGTTGCGCGCATGCCGGGTCGGGATCACGCAATCGAACATATCGATGCCACGCATGACCGACTCGACGATGTCGACCGGTGTGCCGACGCCCATCAGGTAGCGGGGTTGGTCCTCCGGCATCGCCGGCATAAGTTCATCCAGCACCCGGATCCGCTCCTCTTCAGGTTCACCAACCGCAAGCCCGCCGACCGCCAACCCGTCAAAACCGATGTCGCTCAAGCCTGCGAGCGATTCCTGCCGCAGGTCGGCATATACACCGCCCTGCACAATTCCAAAAATGGCTTCCCCGCGCTGTGGGTCGTCACCGCGCAGCTGATCGAAATGCCGGCGGCTGCGCTCTGCCCAGCGCAGCGACAACTGCATCGACTCGCGTGCCTCCGCGGGAGTCGCGGGATACGGTGTGCACTCATCGAAAACCATTGTTATGTCGGAATTAAGGTCGTGCTGAACCTGCATGGACTTTTCCGGCGACAGGAAGACTTCGTCACCATTAACCGGTGAACGAAAGTGCACGCCTTCCTCGGATAACTTGCGCATCGTAGCGAGTGAAAAAACCTGGAAGCCCCCTGAGTCCGTCAGGATTGGATGCTCCCAGTGCATGAATTCATGCAGCCCGCCATGCTTGCGCACCACGTCGGTGCCGGGGCGCAGCATGAGGTGAAACGTGTTGCCCAGGATGATCTCTGCTCCACCCGCGCTAACCTCCTCCGGCGTCACGCTTTTTACAGAACCATAGGTACCGACCGGCATGAACACCGGGGTCTGAATGGTGCCGCGACGCAGGCGCAGCTCCGCGCGACGCGCCGCACCGTCGGTTGTGCTAACAGCGAATTGCATTTGTCGTTATTCGCATGACGTATCCGCCCGCGTGAGGAACATGGCGTCACCGTAGCTGAAGAACCGATACTTTTCCCCTACCGCGTGCTTATACGCCTGCATGATCCGCTCCTTGCCGGAGAACGCGGCAACCAGCATCAGCAATGAGGATTCCGGCAGGTGAAAGTTGGTCAGCATCGCATCAACGCACCGAAATGAATAACCCGGCACGATGAACAGGTCGGTCTCACCGCGAAAGGGAAGCAGTTCGCCGCCGGCCGCTGCGCTCTCCAGGGCACGTACAGATGTCGTACCCACCGCAATTACACGGCCACCATCGCGCCGCGCCGCGGCAACGGCATCGCAAACAGATTGGGTGACTTCGACCTGCTCGCTGTGCAGTTTGTTGGCGGCCACCTGCTCTTCGCGCAGCGCCTGGAAAGTCCCTGCCCCGACATGCAAGGTGACGAAGGCATGGCGAATCCCCAGTTCGCGGGTCTCGTCGAGCATGGCTTGATCAAAATGCAAACCAGCTGTCGGCGCCGCGACGGCGCCGGGATCGCGCGCATAGACGGTCTGGTAGCGGCTGTTATCAGTGTCCTCGGCAGGACGTTCGAGGTAGGGAGGCAACGGCATCTCGCCGCAGCGTTCCAGCAACTCAAGAACCGGCAAAGGAAACTGGAGTGCAAACAACCCGCCCTCGCGACCGGTCACGTCGACCCGTTCACCGTCGATAACCAGGCAGCTACCGGGCCGCGGTGACTTGGACGCGCGAATATGCGCAATCGCCCCGGTATCAGCGGTCACGCGCTCGATCAGTATCTCTACCCGGCCACCGCTCTCCTTGTGACCGTGCAGGCGCGCCGGTATCACCCGCGTGTCATTGAACACCAGCAAGTCATTGGCGCGCAGTAGCTGCGCAAACTCGGCAAATGATCTATCCCTGAGGTCGGCGCCGACTTCGAGCAGCCTGCTCTCGCGCCGCTTTGCCGCCGGATAGCGTGCGATCAGCTCTTCAGGCAGCTCGTAGTTGAAGTCGGAGATTCGCATGGGCGCGCATGGTATCAAAACCCTGCGCGCCGACGAGCGCTGTCGGCAGACCGCTCAGGTTCTCGTCGTTGGACGGACCGGCGCAGCCGCTTTTGGCGCCTCCGGGGCGCTGGCCGGTGCAACGACCGGCGCGATCGATTTACGCAGCAGGCCGCTGCTCAGGTCAGCAGGAATCTCCACATCAAGCGTGCGCCGCTGCTTGTCCCGCATAATTTCGAGTTTGAGCGACTCGCCGGCCTGGTAGGACCCGAGAATTCGCAGTGCATGCCGCACGGATGTGGGTTCGCGGCCATCGATCTTCTGAATCACGTCGCCATCTTCCAGCTGCAGTGCCGACGACTCCGGCGCAGTAACAACCAGCAAGCCCTCTTTCGTGCCAAAGTAACGTCCCAGCCCATCGTTCAACTCCACCAGTTCCATGTCACCCCAGCCGTCGCTGCCCCAGTGGAAAATCATTTTTCGTGGCGCACCAGGTACATTGGGCAAGGCTTCGAAGTCCGGTGCAACCGGGACGCGAAAGCCCCGTCCATCGCCCGCGAACGCGAACACCTCATGCTCGACTGGCTGCGGTTCGACCTCTACTTCGCCGCTCTTGCCGTCACGCAAATAGCCGAGCTCCAGGGTATCGCCAACTTCCACGCCGCGCATGAAATCCAGCAGTCGTGTCACCGCTTCGGCGGTATTCGGTGCGTCCAGCGACTCGTCGTTAATGGATGTAATGATGTCCCCGGCGCGCAAGCCGGCATCGTCGGCGGCGCTGCCCGGCGTTACGCCAGCGACTGGCACGCCCTTGACGGCGCCGTCGTCATCGCTGCTGCCAATGGTGATTCCAAGTCGCGGTCGGTCATTGGTAATGATCTCGACGCGTTGTCGCATATCTGCTAATGCCGGCAATCGCTCATTGGTCAGCTCCGCGATTTGCCGGGCCGCTTCTGCCATGCGCCGCTCGGCGTCTGCCAGCGCGCGATCCACTTCTGCATTGCGCTCAATGACTTCCTCGACCTCGACGGAGCCGTTCTGATCGACCCAGACGCGCGTGTCGCCTGACTGCGCAGCCGCCTGGCTGGCCATGGCCAGGCCCGCTACAACCAGGCAAATGGATTTCATGTTACTCATACCCTTTCCTCTCCAATCAGAATGAGGTCCGCTGCGCTTGCGCATACCGCAACTGGACCAGTGATTTCATCAATCTGACGCGTTCACGCCAGAACAACTCGGTTTCTTCCTCAGTCATCCTTACCGAGGGATCGTTTAGCTGAAAATCGATAGCTGCAATTGCGTTCTCAATATCTGCAATCGTTGCAACGGTGCTGGCACGCATGACCCGAGGTTCTTCCGGCATCGCGCGCAGATCACTTTCCAGGCGGCGCGACTGCACCATGAGCGCCTGCAATGCGGTAAGTCCCAGGTCACTGTCTGTTGCGTCAACTTGCGGTTCGGTGATGGTTGTATCCAGCTCCGGGGACGACGTCAGGGTGGGCAGCAGGATGACCGCCAGGACGACACTCGCTGCGATTGCCAGGCCAGTCATCCACCTTGTCGAACGTGCCGCTGTCGGTTTTTGCAATAACCCTTCAGCTTCAGCTTGTTCGCGTATGCGATTCCAGACAACTCGCGGCGGCATTGTGTCTGGCAGCTCGCGCAGCTCACGCCGTAACGCATCGCGCTCATCCACAGTCAGTCCGCAAATCATTTCTTCATCCTTCGTGTCACTAACCATTGTCTAAAAACTCCTGAGCGCATCGGTTGCAGCCGACTCGGCATCGCCCGTGCTGAGCAATGGTCGTAGCCGCTGGTACGCGCGCGATAACTGCGATTTCGAAAAGCTCTCCGAGCGGCCCATCAATTTCGCAATTTCTTTATGGGTAAAACCTTCAACATCATGTAGCCAGACGACCGTGCGACTGACCGACGGCAGGTCGGCGAGCGCCGCGTCCAGGTCGATAGCCTCATCCGGGTGTCTCGATACACCGTGGCTGACGGCGTCGCCCGCAATTTCGTCATCCCAGTTTTCTCCAAGTGACTGGCTCCTTGCTGTCCACGCAGACCGCAGGAACATCAGCGCCTTGGACACCGCGATTCGCCGAATCCAGCTGCCCAGCGCCGCCTCACCTCGAAACTTGCCGATCGAGCGCATGATCTCGATGAACGTTTCCTGCACCAGATCTTCCGCCTGGGCTGGCGAGCGCGTGAAACGCAGGCATATCGAATACACCGGCGTCGCAAATGCGCGATAGATGATCTCGTGCGCCCGCGCGTCGCCGCGTGCGGCTCGGCGCACAATCGCCGGGTCGATCTGTATGTCAGCAAATTTGCTCATGTGTCGAAATATTAGATGCCCGATTCTGCAAAAGGGTCGCACGCACCAGATTTTTTTGCCTATACTGTGCGCCGTTCAAATCGGGCATGCCGGGATGGCGGAACTGGTAGACGCGCTGGATTCAAAATCCAGTTTCCGAGAGGAAGTGGGGGTTCGATTCCCCCTCCCGGCACCATGCCCCACATAAGTTACTGATCCATTGATGAATTATTGTTCTGAATGCGGCCAGCCGGTCGCCCTGCAAGTTCCGAAGGACGACAATCGCGAGCGCAGCGTCTGTTCGTCCTGCGGCATCGTGCACTACGTTAATCCAAAGATTGTCGTTGGCTGCGTTCCTGAGCGTGATGGCAAGATCCTGTTGTGCAAGCGCGCGATTGAGCCGCGCTACGGCTACTGGACCGTGCCAGCCGGCTTCATGGAGTTGGGCGAGTCCATGGCGCAGGGAGCCGCTCGCGAGACGCGCGAAGAGGCCTGTGCCGAGGTGGAAATCGGTCACCTGTTCGCATCAGTGGACGTTGTTCATGCCGGCCAGGTGCATCTGTTCTACACCGCCCGCCTGCTCGGCGACTTTGGGGTAGGCGAAGAAAGCCTGGATGTGGCGATGTACAGCGAAGCAGAAATCCCCTGGGACGACATTGCATTCCTGAGTGGGCGCTTTGCGCTACAAAAATACTTTGAAGATAAGGGTGAGAACAACGGCGTGCACATACACGAACTGCGGCGCGCCAAGTCCTGACTATTGAAAACCCGAAGTGGAAAACCTGAAAATCGGAGCCCCGAGTTATTATCAGGGCTGCGCGGCCAGAACGTCGAGGCGTGCCTTCAGCTGGTCCGGCGGCAGGTAGCCGCTGATCAAAGTACCATCGTCGAGAACAATCGCTGGCGTGCCGGTCAGTCCGACTTCCTGTCCCAGGTTGTAATGATGCTCGACAATTGATGCATCGCAATTCGTCGATGCAAACTTACGATCCATTTTGGCAGCCGTCAGTGCATCATTGCGATCATCGGAACACCAGACCTCTTCAGCCGTTGTCCATGCCGGTGAGGATGGGCCATTGCGCGGATACATGAGGTAACGAACCTCGATGCCATAGGCCATGTACTCATTGATCTGGTTGTGCAGCCGCCGACAGTAAGTACAGTCGACGTCAGTAAATACGGCAACTGAGTACTTCACCTCTTCCGGAGAAAACGCGATGACCTCTTCGTCCGGGACCGTGGCCATCAGCTCGCGCCGCGAATCGTTTCGCACCATCTCGCTCAGGTTGACGTTCTCTTCGAGGTCAATCATGTCACCCTGCAGCAGGTACCGGCCGTCGGCCGAGACATACGCAATAATGGAGCCGCGGTGAATCGTGTACCAGCCCTCGATCGGACTTGGATTGACATTTTCCGGGCTGATAGCCGAGAACATGGCATTGACTTTCTGCCGCACCTGCATCAATTCCGGATCTTCTGCCTCAGCCTGCGCGAACAGCGGCGCAGCCAGCAACAGGGCGATTGCAGCAACCGCTGCTCGAAAATTCATATTGGCGTTCATGCGTCTCATCATTCTTTAATAGACCGTGCGGCAAGAGCTAAGGTTCCGCAAGGCCGGCGAGTGTAGCAAATCTAGCCGCGTGGGTGGTGCTCGCCGTGCAGATCCTTGAGCCGCTCCCGCGCTACATGGGTATAGATCTGGGTCGTTGACAGGTCGCTGTGTCCCAGCAACAGCTGTACAACGCGGAGGTCCGCGCCGCGATTCAACAAGTGAGTGGCAAAAGCATGCCGCAGACTGTGAGGCGACATTTTCTTGCGAATGCCGGCTTTCTCCGCGTATCGCTTGATAATGTGCCAGAAGGCCTGGCGCGTCATGCGGTCACCGCGACGTGTCGGAAAGAGGTAATCGGTCTGCCGTTCCAGCAGTATCTCCATGCGCGGACCATCAATAAAGTCCCGCAACCAGCGCTGGGATTCTTCACCGAGCGGAATAAGCCGTTCGCGATCGCCCTTACCGACGATGCGCAAGACGCCCTGGTTGAAATTAATCTGCGACTGCTTGAGATTGATCAACTCGGAAACCCGCAGGCCGGTGGCATACAGCAGCTCCAGCATGGCGCGGTCGCGATGCCCGAGTGGTTCGTCAATATTCGGAGCATGGAGCAGAGACTCGACTTCGTCTTCGCTCAGTGTCTTAGGCAGGGAACGTCCGATGCGCGGCATCTCGATGTCCGCCGTCGGATCAGTGTCACGCATACCCTCACGCATGATGTAGCGGAAGAAGCGCCGAAAGCTGGACAACTGCCGCGCCGTGGAACGTGGCTTGGCACCGCCTTCGACCCGACCGGCAATAAATTCCAGCAAGTCGGCTTTCTCTGCCGTATCGATTGATTTTTGCTGTTCGGACAGGGAGCGACCCAGGGTCATCAAATCCGCCCGGTAAGCACCGAGCGTATTTTGTGACAGGCCTCGTTCCATCCAAATGGCATCGAGAAATCGGTCAACCAGCTCCTGCGAGCGATTTACCGACTTGGGATCCAGTTTTTCGTTGTCCATCTTAGCCATAGTTTCCATCTGTTCAGCTGCGCAATCCTTTGCTTCGCCGTCGCTTATTCAGCACACTGCACCGCCAAGCGACGGATTTTTCAAGGATTTGAGTATGCGCAGTCAGGCTTGCAGCCGGCGTGACCGCTGTCACAGAAACCAGAAAGCGTTGACATAAAGTGACCTGGGTCACACGTCTGCGTGATGCCCTGTTCGGGGTATACGCGTTGACGATTTTCGGATTATGTATAGTTGTGGGCCTGCTCGTCGCTATTTTTCTGCCTGGTGCAGAGCGCCGGGCGCGCTGGCTGGCAGCCATCAGCAAGGGCATCTTCGTTCTGGCCAGGGTGCCTGTCGAGGTTCACGGTGTCGAGCATATCCCGGCAATCGATTGCATAGTGGTTGCCAATCACTCGAGTTACGTCGATGGCTTTCTGCTCAAAGGCTACCTGCCAGCCCGTTTCTCCTTTGTCATTAAAGGTGAGATGCGGAATATACCGCTGGTGCATTTCGTATTGCGTCGCGCCGGGTCACGCTTCGTCGAACGCAATGGCACTGCCGCGAGTTCGCGCGATGCCCGCCAGATCGTCAAGGCTGCCAAAAGCGGCCAGTCGCTCGCAATTTTTCCCGAGGGAACCTTTCAGAAGGAACCAGGATTGTTGCGCCTGCGTGCCGGCGCTTTCGTGGCCGCAGTGCGTGGCAACATGCCGATCGTACCGATCGTAATTTCCGGGACGCGCCATATCCTGCCGGCGGAACGATTCCTGCCGCGCTATGGTCCGATTCGAATCGATATCCTGCCCCCGATACACCCGGAGGATCCCAGCTACGCGAGTCATCGCGAGCTCGCTGCGCTCGTTCGGCAAAAGTTGCTGGAGGTACTCGAAGAACCCGACCTCTCGGAGAAATGACGGCATCGGTCAGGTCCTGAGCGCGTGCTGATCTTGCACCGTCAGCTGAAATACCGGACAGTACCGGCCCGACTTTTT